>Ga0182019_10000879_pt1 | contig 14878 bp, 12 predicted proteins | sample 812E2MmetaG_FD_120483 | JGI IMG/M metagenome (GOLD analysis project Ga0182019, IMG submission 120483) | Permafrost microbial communities from Stordalen Mire, Sweden - 812E2M metaG | ecosystem: Environmental > Terrestrial > Soil > Wetlands > Permafrost | place: Sweden: Stordalen | collected...
AGGCGCTCGCACAGCCGGTGGAAAGTGGTCACGTCCAATCCGGTCGGGCCGAGCACGGCGGGTGCGGGAGCGTGCTCGTCTTCGAGCTCGTGGATCAGGTTCGTCGCGAGACGCTGGTTGAAGCAGACGAGCAGCGTCCGGTAGCCCTCGCGCGCGAGCCGGCGGGCCTTCTCGGCAGCCAGTATCGACTTGCCGGAGCCGGCCGGGCCGACGACCTCGACGCGGCGCCGCGAGCGCGCCCGGTTGAGGACCAGCTTCTGTTCCCTGGTTGCTTGGAGCAGCTCGGCGCGGTCGTCGGCGATCCGGCCGCGGACGAGGCGGTGCAGCGCGAGGGTCGGGGACAGCAGCTCGTCGAGCAGGTGCATCCCTGCCTCGTCGAGTGGCCAGCCCCGCGTCCCGTCGCCGAGGTAGTAGGCGTATGCCCGCTCGACCCAGGCGCGAGCGCGGTCCGGCGTCTCGAGGGCCTCGGCGTCGAGGACGATCTCCGCTGGCGCGTCCGGGCCCAGGAGGACGTGTCCCCGGGGCAGGCTCGCGAGGTCGACGTCGGGGAAGGCGACCCCGTGGCCCGCGTGCGGCTCCGCGTGGTGGTCCGAGCCGCGCTCCGACGGCCAGCCGGGCAGGGAGACGAGCTTGCGGAGGAGCTGGTGCTGGCCGCGCATCGCCTGCTCGAAGGGCGAGTGCTCGAGCGGCAGGGGGCCCAGCCACCAGCGGCCTTCCGCATCCCGGCTCGGCTCGCCCGCCTTGACCTCGAGAACAAGGATCCCGCGCTCAGGGTGGGCGATCACGAGGTCTGCCTCGCCGTCCTCGGCTGGCCCGCGGTCGCGCATCGGCCCGGTCCAGGCGACGTTCGGGTAGAGGCGGTAGTCGGGCGGGAGCGCCTCGCGCAGCTGCTCGCTGACTCGCCGCTCGGCGTCCTCGCCCCGTGTCATGCGAGGAGTGTCGCAGACGGACAGGTCCACGTTGCGATCTCCAGGTGCGCCGTGCCACCCAAGCTGGCACGGTCGCCCTGCACGATCTGGCCATGGACGACCCCGCACACACTCGCACGCTCCCGACTCCAGCACAGGTGCAGGCCGCGCGCGACGCGCTCCGAGCTGCCCTCACCGGCCTTCGACCGCAGGTCACGATGGAGCGGGATGGGCTCGTGCTCATCGCCCTTCAGCCCTCGGCAACCACGCAGGAGGCGCCGGGCGCCCAGCTCCCGTATCTCCTCTTCGAGCAGGCCGTCGCGGACGGCGCGGTCGAGGTCCACGAGATAGGAACCGGAAGCGTCCCGTCAGTCGCAGCGACGACGAAGGGCCAGCCGGTCGTCATCTTCGCGGGCGACACGATCACCGGGGGCAAGCAGAACCGGGTCATCAACATCAGCGTCTGGCTGCCGGCAGGCAAGGTCACCGAGCTGCCGGTCACCTGCCTCGAGCTCGGGCGCTGGGACCCGGGCGTCGCCGCCCGCTTCGCGGCCGGGCGCAAGGCCGACTACGCCCTGCGTTCGATGCTGAGCCACCAGGTGGGCGAGCAGCGCCGCCGCTCCGCCGAGTTCGCTGCCGCCGGCGCGCCCGTGCCACACTCCTACGCTGCCGACCAGGGCGAAGTCTGGGCGGAGATCGGCCGCCGCGAGACCCGCGCCGGTCGCCACTCCGGGACCTCTGCGCTCCATGAGCTGTACGAGGACGAGGCGCAGGACGCCCGTCCCCTCGCCGGCGCCTTCCCGCGTCCTGCCGGGGCGACCGGTCTCGCCGTCGGCGTCGGCGGACGCCTCGTCGCGCTCGAGCTGTTCGACCACCCTGCCACGCTCACGGCAAGCTGGTCGCGTCTCGTCGAGTCTGCCGTGTCGGCCCATCTCGACCACCAGCGCGCCGTCGCCGCCGGGGTCGCCCCGGCCGCCACGACTCGCTTCCCAGACTCGGGCGCGCTCGGACGGATGGTTGGCCGGGCGGTCGCGGCGCTCGATGGCGCCCTCTACGGTCCCTCGGTCGGCGAGGGCGTCGACCTCCGCCTGGCCGGTCCGAAGGTCGCCGGGAGCGCCCTCGTCCGCGACGGGCACGTGGTCCACGCCGAGCTGTTCCGGGTGGAGGCATAGCCGGGATGGCAATCGACGCGCCGCACGCGTCGCTCCCCGTTGCGGACGCCCCGCTCCCGGAGCGCGAGAGCTACTCGTCGCTGACCACCTACGAGTATTGCCCTCGTCGGTACGCCTTCCGCTACGTCGAGCGGCTGCCGGGCGAGGTCCCGCCGGGCCAGTTCGCCTTCGGGAGTGCCATCCACAAGGCGTTCGAGGTCTTCGTCCGCGAGCAGATCCGCGCCCGCGCCGACGGTGCACCCGAGCCTGGTCTTGATGTTCTCCAGCACGCGTGCGACGAGAAGCTTGCTGGTGCCGGGCTCGAGCCCGACGAGCTGGCCCGGATGCGTGCCGCTGCCGGGCCGGTCCTCGGGCGCTTCCTCCAGCGTGAGGATACGAACGCCTCGGTCCCGGTCGCGGCGGAGCTCGGGTTCGGCATCGACGTCGCGCTCCCTGCCGACTCCGGCGCCATCCGGTTCGTCGGCTACGTCGATCGGGTCGACCGCGCCCAGGATGGATCGACCGTGATCACCGACTACAAGACGGGGCGGCCCCGCAGCCAAGCGGAGGTCGACGCCGACCGCCAGCTCACGGCCTACGCATACGCTGCCGACCGCGGCGCCCTCCGCGATCCGGCGACCGGGGAAGCCATCCCGCCCGCCTCGCGACTCTGTCTCTACTTCGCCGACGGGACGGAGGTCTCGACGACGCGTGTCGCCGGTGATCTCGTCGCATTCGAGCGTGACCTCGTGGCGATGGCCACGAGCGCCCGGCGGCGTGAGTTCGACCCATGGCCGGCACCCGCACGCTGCCGGTGGTGCGAGTACCGGGGGAGCTGCTCGGAAGCGATCATCGCGTCCTGAGGGGCGGACGCCCTTGCCTCGCAGACCTGACGTGCCTCGACATGCAATCACAGGCCCCAGACAAGCGGAGGGTCCGCGCGGATACACTCGATCGGCAGGAGCGAGCAGGGACCAGGAGGCGACATGGCCGCGCCGAGACTCAGCATCGCGGAGGCCCTGGAGCGATGGGCGCAGGCCTCACGCGTCTACGCGGCGCGGGCCGAGGCCCAGCGCTCGGAGGTCACGACCCGTTTCCCGCTTGAGGCATGGCCGACCATGCGAGTCGAGGACTACGCGCTCGGCGTTGGGAATCCCGAGACCTTCTGCCGGTGGATGGAGTTCAAGACTCAGGACTGCGGCGGAATCGGCGGGGGGAGCGCGAAGAAGCACCTCATCTTCCGGCGCGCGAGCGGCGAGTGGTACTTCCAGAAGAAGTACGCATCGCTCGACAACGCCTGGACCGCGGTCAGGGACGGGTTCGTTCGCGCGTTCGACCTAGCGGCATCCGACAAGGTGCTCGACATCGAGGGCGTGGAACCCCTGTCACAGGCTCCGTCGCTCTCCGGCAAGGCCGTCTACATGTACTTCCCAGACCGGACGCTTCCGATCTACGGCCATCCCGCCCAGGAACACTTCTGGCGGCTGCTGAGCGGAACCGGGAACATCCGGATGGGAGCCCCAGGTGCCCGCCAGCTCCTCGATCTAGCGCGCTCGAGGCCTTAGCTCGCTGGTTGGTCGCCGATCGACATCGGCCATTTCCTCTACTTCTGGGCCGATCCCCGGGACACCCGACGCATCGTCAAGATCGAACCGGGACATGACGCTGAGTTCTGGCCCGAGTGCCGCGACGGTGGGTACATCTGCGTCAGCTGGGACAGAGTCGGCGATCTCCGTGAGTTCGAAACGAAGGACGAGTTCAAGGCTCGCTTCCGCGAGGACTACCTAACGGCCGACACGACTGAGGCGAAGATCTCGGCCAATGCGAATGAGGTGTGGAGGCTCCGAGAACTTGAGCCCGGTGACGTCGTCATCGCCAACAAGGGAACCACACGGGTGCTCGCCGTCGGGACTGTGGTCGATCCGGGCTACGAGTGGCGCGACGATCGCGCGAGCTGCAAGCACACCGTCAGGGTCGAGTGGAACGAGAGGTACGCCCGCGACATCGAACCGATCACGTCCTGGGGTCAGGTGACGGTCGCTGATGTCCCCAACACCGTCTACCAACGCATCATTCACGGCGGTGCCCCACACGGCGCTGAGAAGGTTGAGGACCATCCTGTTCCGGCGGCCGCCGTCGATCCCGTGTTCGCTGACATCGAGGACGCCCTCGAGCGCAAGGGTCAGGTGATCCTCTACGGCCCGCCCGGAACCGGCAAGACGTACATCGCGAACCGGTTCGCGGTCTGGTGGCTCAGGCGGCGGGCGAAGGCGGGCGACGCCGACCAGGCGCTCGCGACCAAGGAAGCGTTCACAAAGGCCGAGCACGAGTTGTCAACCTCGCACCTCCGCCGACGCGTCTGGTGGGTGGTCGCGAACCCGGCGGAGTGGTCGTGGGACCAGCTCTTCACGGATGGTCGAGTCGACTACCGCTACGGCAAGTTCAAGAAGAACTACGCGTCGCTCTCGGCGGGGGACCTCGTTGTCGGGTATCAGGCGAACCCAGACAAGCGGATCATGGCCCTTGCGCAGGTTTCAGCGGGCCTCCACGACGTCGACGGCACGCTCCGGATTACGCTCGAGCCGATCACCAAGATCGCCAACGGGATGAGCTACGAGGAGCTCACGAAGGACCCCGTCCTCGCCGTGAGCGAGCCGATCCGGGCCCGCAACCAAGGGACCCTCTTCGCCCTCAGCGAGGCCGAGGCCACCTACGTCCCCGCCATCCACGCCGGGTGGACGTGCTCGAATGTCGGTACGACGAGTTCGAGGCCGACTCGACGAGAACCGACTCGTCGCCGCAGGCCTCGAGGCCGCGCGAGGTCTCTGCCGGCATGAAGCGGTCCGGCGCAGGGTCAACCGCTCACGGGCGATCTTCGCGGACGCCTGCGACCATCGAGCGCTCGACGCGCGCTGGGTCGACGGGCCGTACGAGTACGACCGACGCAACGAGCACTACCGCGTCCCTCACGAGTACGCGCGCCTGCTCCTCCGTGGGCTCGCGGTCAGAGACCTCTTCGCGCTCGGGGCGACGAAGTCCTTCGTCTTCATGGTCGACATGAACCGGGTGTTCGAGGACTTCGTGGCGCGCCTGCTCCAGACGGCGGTCGCAGACCTCGGTCTAGAGATCGGCATCCAGCACCGGCTCAGTGGCCGGATCATCGAGTCCCAGACCGGTCGCACCTACCGGAGCATCATCCCGGATCTCGTTCTCCGAGGCCCAACGGCTCAGGGCCCTCGCGAGATCCCGGTCGATGCGAAGTACAAGCTCTACGGTGAGCGGTCGATCGACAACGCGGACCTCTACCAGCTGTTCTTCTACGCGTTCGTCCACCGACCGGCAACGGCTCCTCCCGGGAGCTCGGGCTTGCCAAGCGCGTTCATCGTCTACCCCGTCAGCGGAGGCTCTCGCGTCGACCTCGTCTTCACTGACCTACGCGGCGTTGCGGGCGCGCGGCTTACCGGGATCGGCCTCGACGTGCCGGCCGCTCTCGACGCGATTCGAAACAGGACGACGCAACAGCTCCCGTTGGTCGCCGCGCTCAAGTCGGTGTTCGAAGCTGCTCCCGGGGTAATCGCCGCATAGCGAGGACAGGCCCATCGTGAAGTACGAACCCTTGAGCAACCAATTGCGAACTGCGCCGCACCCTGTGTCGATGGGGTTCGTGGAGATCAGCCGCCTCGTGGGAGGCCTGCCCCCGAGTGCCCGCCGGCATCGCGCGTGGTGGGCGAACAGCCCATCGCACGTTCAAGCGCACGCCTGGCTCGAGCTCGGGCGGCGGGTCGAGGCTGTCGATCTGGAACGCGAGGTGGTCCGGTTCTCGTAGACGGCCGCGACGGCGATTGCGGATTCCCGGCCTGCTTGGCTTCACACTGAGCGTGAGCTGATATCCAACGTGTCGCGGTCGGGCCGCTCTGTCGCAGGGCCTTGAAGTGATTGGCCGCAGGCAGAGCACCCGGATAGGGTGCGGTCGCCAGATCGGCCCCTCTCGTAGGCGCCGCACCCGCGTCAGCAAGGTTGGCCCCTGCGTGGGCTCCTGCTCGAAGTGTCACGCGCGAGTCAGGGCCGTTGTCTCGGAGTCGACGGCCGCAGGTGCCCCGTCCAGCGCCGCGGATCGCTCGCCAAACTCGCCGAAGTGCTGGGTTCTACTGTTCTTCCAGCCCCGGATGCGCAGCTTGCCGGTCGGCTCCTTGCTTGTCGCATCGTCGGCGACCGGGTTGAACACCGCGGTGATTTCGGGAGGACGTCCGTCACGTAGGTGCTCGACGATGTAGACCCAGAATCGTGGACCGATCTCCGGGTTTTGAGCCGCGCGCCACTCCGGCGGCTCGAGGTCCACGGAATCCGGAGCGTCGCTGCTGAATGCCTTGACCTCGATGTACCGGCCGTCGCTCGCGAGGTAATCGGCACCCACATTCGACCCCTGCGGGATAACGGTCGTGCCGCGCGTTTCCAGCTCGTACTCCTCGATGAACGGACGAGCCGCCCCTTCAATGTCCGTGTTCGCATAACCCATCCTCGGCTTGGCGGGCCCCCGAGTTCCTGTGGATCCGTTCTCGTCGAGAGATCCCTCTGATGTCACGGGAGGCTTGAGTCGCCCGCCAACCAAGGGTTCTGGCTTCCGCCCGGATGGGGTGGCGACAAATGTGGCCACCAGACCATATCGAAGCGGATCGGCGAGCGGTGTGAACTGTGGTTCTTTCGCGACCGTTCCAACGGTTGCTTTACGGCGCGGCGGCACTTGCTTGGTCGTCGGCTCGGTCAGGTTGGATTCTTCGTAGTCCGCCGGCACGAAGGTGAACTCGCGATGCTGGTAGCGGCTGACTGCGTGGCGGGTCGCCAGGGATTCCAGTTCGTCGGGGTCATGGGCTGCATACACGAGCAAGAGCTCGAGGGCCCTTGCGGCAGCATGCTGGTCCGTCGAGACGAGTTGAGCGAGACACTGAGCCGCGCGCGCCGCGAAGGCGTCAGGAGCCGACCGGGCGACAAGCGTCAAGGTGCTCGTTCGCAACGCCACGCGAGGCTCGATCGAAGCGTGAACCGGAGATCCGTCGGCCGAGAACGTCATCGCAATCCGGAGTCGCGAAACAACCCTCACGCAAAGCCGGTCGACCACCGAGGCCAGCGTGTCGATCTCGAGCCAGCGCTCTGGATCTCGGTCGTCGCGAAGCAGGTGAGGCCACGTGCGCACGGCGAGCTCCCAGCGAGCCTCCTGGTCGATCTCCATGCTGCCCTCTCCGCCTACGTCCCAGCGTTCGGCCAACGGCCCGCCGATCTTGGCTGGTTCCGCCTCGCGGATACCTAAGAATGCGGCGGCGCGTCGGACCGACGAGGGGTCACGCGTTCCCGGCCGCCACCAAGGCACCGACGTCGCGAGGGCGTCGAGCACCTCCGGGCGGTTGGACCACCAGACGTTCGCGGGGTTCTGCCACCCGCGCGAGGTGAGAGCAGGCACGTCCAGGTTCGATCTAGCTTGTGGCGCTTCCTCGATAAACGAGACGAGCCGCCCGTAGTACTCGTGGGATCGGCTGGGCTCATCTGTGATGAGATCGCGCCGGATGACCTCACAGGCCATCTCGACCGTGAGGTCGCGGCGGATCCCGAGGGTCTCCCATAGGACCGCTGCGCTCGGATACCGACCGGCAAGCTGGCCGACGAAAGGCCCGGCCCACTTCATGGCGTCCAACTGGATCACCCGGGACGGCGGCCACCATCGCTCGCCTTCAACGTCGATGGGAGGGGGAGCATAGATGAGGCCGCGGCCGCCCCCTCCACGCATCCTCATGGCCACGAGCCGCCGTGCCTCTAGGCCCTCGGGACCCGCCTCTCGTACATGATCCGCGAGCGTCCTGTAACAGGCTCTCGCGATCGCGAACGTGTCGTTCGCCGTGAACTCCGATTCCGAAGCGCGCAGGGCCGACAGCGTTTCAACAACCCGGTCGATTGTTGGGCGTGCGCGGACGCCGAGAGCGGTCAGCGCTTCGGGTGCCGTCGCGGCCCACTTGAGCACACCCTCAGGCGACCGTCCGAGGGCCGATCGGTTCGTCGGCGTGTCAAGGACGAGCGATGTCGGGTACTCGTGGGTGCCGGCCTGTGACGGCAGCCACGCGGTCTGCCGGAGCCGCCCAACCCACGAAGATGGGACCGTCGCGAAAGTGTTGTTCCACGAGCCGTAGAAGTAACGCGCCGCGGCCGTGGCGGTCGCTGATAGTCGTGGCCAATCGGCCTCAATCGCCCGCAGGAGCGCGGCCCCGCGCCGCTGCCGGGCGCGTGCCGACATGCGCGCCCACCTTGTCGCAAATCGGGCCACATCAGGCGAATCCCAGTCGCGGTCCAAGGCGACTCTGCCTCGGGCACCAGCCGGCAGGGTCGACCAGTCCACCCACGGAATGTCGCGCGGGCTGAGCTGGGAGAATGCCACGCCCTGGACCCGTGGACCGACCGGCGCACCAAGGAGTTTCAGGAATTCGACCAGGGCCGGCGGCTTCGTCCGCGAGCGGCCTCCAGCCCGACGAATCGTCACGCGCAGGGCCTTCGAGTGCACCCCATCGATCACCGAGAGGTCAGGATCGTCGTCGAGCGCGACGTCCATCGCCTCGAAGCCCACGAGGGCGCTCGAGAGGTACGTTTCGGTCAACGCCCGGAGGCGTCGAACCTCGACTGGCGGCCGAGCCTGCGCGACAACGAAGAGCTTTGCGCCGAGCTCCGCAGCGATCGCAGAGTCGCTCGCGCTTTTATTCCGTCGCTTCCGGTACTCGCTGAGATACGACGGCCACTTCTGCCGAACGTACTCGAGCATCCGCCACGCGTGATCGACCTCGGTCGACGACAGGCTTTCCTTTCGCGCGAGGGCGTTGAGTCGAGGGATCACGAGACTGGCGACGACGTGATACGGCCCGGCCTCGGCGGCCACGTTGAATGGCTCCGCCACGAGCATCGCGACGATCGCGGACAGCGAGTCCTGATCCTTTCGTGCGCGACGTGAGGCGCCGCGCCCGTCGCTCTGGCGCGTGAGGAAGGTCTCGAGCAGGTAGACCTCGGACTCCCCGAGATAGGCCCGCAGGTCCTCGGTGATGTCGGACCGGCTGAACGCGACGAGATACCCATCCTCGTCGACGGTCGGTGATGGCCGCACTCGACCTCCCCCGCGAATGGGCAGGCATCGGGTGCCGGCCAGGGCCTCCCGTGCGTGGGGGTCCCCGTATTGCGCCATCAGCCCGAGAGCGCTGACCCACCACCGCCCGTCGCGGCGGATCCGCTCGAAGTCCGCGTCGTCCGACGCGAGCAACTGGACGATCTCTGCGGGGCCGACCGGTTCGGCCCCAAGAGCCTTGAGTACAAGCTCGGCTCGCGATTCGGCGGTCGCTTCGATCGGCCCAAGAACCTCATCGCGGACGTAGGAAACGTCGCTCCCTGTCGCAACCTGCAAGTCGCCCTCGCGGACAACGTCAGTGACGCCCGGGAACAGGCCCCAAGTCGCAGCCTTTGGGGTGCGCCAGCCCCGACGCGTCGCGACGAACGTCGCCTGCCGCAGGTTCGGGAACGCCTGCGCGAGCGCTTCGCGCTGCTGGAAGTCTCGCACTTCGGCGTCGAGCGGGATGAGATCCCAGGGCGACGCGTTGAGGGCACGAGCGCTCGTCGTGACCGCCACTGCGAGGGCGGTGCCGACCTCTCGCATGAGCCAGGCGTTCCAGGCGCTTTGGCGAAGCTGCTCACGGCTCGCACTCGGCTCGAAGTCCGCCTGCACGAGCCACCGGAGCTGCGAAAGGACGGCCGTGGGAAGGAAGCAGTGGACGCGAAGGTCGTCGGTTTCGCCGGCGACGGGCCGAGCGAGGATGACGAGGCTGCGATCTCCGGGCGCAACGGATCGGCCTTCGCGTTCGATGCCCGCCGGGACCGGGCCGGTCTCGTGGAACAACCGACGCCACAGCCGGGGCGCAGCCCAGTCCCACGACCCCCCGACTTCGCACTCGTCCCACACCCCTTGGGGCGAGCGGCGAAGCGAGCGGCGGATGAAGCGACCGGAAAGGCCGGTCCCGGTCCGGTCAAAAATCCGGATGGTCTCAAGGCTCGTGAGCGTAAGCAGGACCTGAGCGAACTCCGCCGACACAAGTTGCCTGAGCATTGCGGCGAGCTTCGAGCGCTGGTCCCGCAGGACTGGAAGCACGAACCAGGCGCCTCGTCGCGACCGGGCTCGGACCTCAATCGCCGTGGGATAGAGCTTGTCCTCGATCCGTAGGGCGTAGGGCCCCGAGTAAATGTGGGGTTCCGCGGTCAGCTTGTAGACCGACTTGAAACCGATCCCGAAGAAGCCGATCTTGTTCCGCTTCGCTGTGTGGCCGGCCGAGCAGATCGCCCACACGTCTCGGGCATGGAACGGCTCGCCGTCGTTGTAGACAAGGATCCGCTCGGGCTCGAAGACGAAGGCCATCCGCCTCGCGCCAGCGTCCTCGGCATTCTGGACGAGCTCCATCGCCCAGTGGATCTCCTTGCCGTAGAGAAGCTCGCCGGCGATCCGCAGGAGGTTCTTGAGGTCCTTGCTGCCGCGGTACTGGTCCTTGTGTGCCCGAATCGCCGACACGAACGTCGAGTTCCACGCCTTGAGGTCCTCTGGCAGCGGCCACGGCTCGAGGTCGTCGTTGAACTGGCGCACGGCCTCGCGGGCGACTTCGTCGAGAGACGAGGCTTGGCCGATCGCTTTCACGGCTTGTCGATAGCCTCGTTCAGCGTGCGCAGGCACAGGCGCATTGGATCGCTAGGTGGGTCCAGCAGATCGACTAGGTTCCCATCCACTGTGCCACTCTACAAAGGCGGAGCCGTGACGGCAGGGCCGTTCGTCGCAGCTCGTGGCGTCGCGATGGTTCCGCCTTCGCCGAGGTAGCGTCAGCGGAATGGACGCTTGTTGTCCGCGCGTCCGACGCTCCACGGAGCGGCAACGCGCTCTCGCGCTCAGGTTCTTGTCCTTTGGCGGCGCGTCTTGGACCAGACCGCGCCGCCCTGGGTGACGTCGCGCCCACCTACGACGGCGACGGTTGCCCCGCCTGTTTCTGGCAGTCCATGCAGAAGATGGCGCCTCCGAACCGTCCCGCGTGCGCCTGGCAGTAGGCGATCACGGCATCGGAGACGCGCCGTCCGCAGGTGGCACACACAGGTCGCCGCCCGGCAGCGGGTCCCTGGGCCGCTATTGGGCTCGGGCGGGGCGCCGGGGGCGTGCTCGCAACAGGATGCGCCGGCCGCGGCTCGGACGAGAGCCCGAACCTCGCGGCCCAGTCGACCTTGGCTGGCACGTGGAGAGCAACCAGCTGGCGGGCAAGGGTCTCGACGGTCTCCTGGCCGACCACCTTGCCGAACACCGCGACGCCGTGCTGGTCCCACGCCCGCTCGAGCGTCGGCCACAATTGGTCGACCTTGATGACCGTCTCGAGGCCCTCGACGCTCGCCGCAGCGCGGCCTCGAGGCCGCGAGATCCGAGCGCCGTTGGAGACGAGAACCAAGCTGTTCATTTGCGGCTTGATCGTGAGCCCGAGCCGCTTTGGCAGAGGCACGAGGCCCTTCGAGAACACGTCCGCGAGGACGGCGATGTGCCGCCGGTTCTGCTCGACGGGCGAGGGGATCCCCTGGGGCCGCTGGCCGTAGAAGGCGACCCACTCGCCGTGCTCGTTGATCGCGACGCCCTCGGCGAAGTGCTTGCTCTCGCAGACCCAGATGTCGAGCAGACGGTTGATGATCAGGTGGTCGATCTGGGCGACCCGGCCGTCGCACTCGATGCGCAGGTCGTGGATCGTCATCTGGTTCTTGTGCGACCCGAGGTGGAACTCGATCTCGTACGCGGCGTCGCGCTCGCCCATGACGCCAGCCCGGATCGTCCGAATCTCCTGCTCGATCCTGCGCCGGGTTGCCATGTCGGCGTCGGGTCGCGCGAGGAGTGCCTCAAGTGCGTCGAGCTGTGGCTGCTTGTCGTCGGCCGACTTGATCTGCAAGAGACGCCTGCCTGCCCGGTGAGCGATTGGAACGATGTGATGTGAGTATTGTGTGGGCTCGGTCTCGCCGAGGATGGGTCGCCGCAGGATCCGCAGGGCCGATCTCGACCCGATGGGCACGAGCGGTAAGCGACCCTTGGGCGGCGGCTGCGCCTCGTGGAACCGGTCGGTCGTCACCCGCCCACGGCGGCGCTCCCTCTCACCGCCCCCAGAGCATCCGCCAGAAGCCGCCCCTGGCGAGCGCGCGGCCGACGATCTTGTTCTTCGCCCGGCGGGCCATCCGGTGCGGGTTGCCCGAGGCGATGACGGAGACGTCGTTGGCGAGTCGGGCGGTCCGGTACAGGTTCGAGACGAGACCGCGTCGCCTCATGCGAGAGCCTCATCGAGGAAGGCTGCAGCATCCTCGGCCAGGGCGGCGCGTTCTGTCTCCTCGGCCTCGATCAGCTCGAGGAGCCGGCGCGCCTGGTGCGGACGCTCCAGGCCGATCGTGAGCCCCACGCTGATCCAGTAGTCGGCCGTCTCGAGGGCGTGCGGCCGCGCCTCCTCGGGGAGCTCCTCGAGGACCTCGGCCATCGCCCGATGGAGCGCCCGTCCGTAGCGCTCCCAGTCGCCCTCTTGGGTCATGCCGACTCCTTCCCCGCGGCTACGGACGCTCGCGCGCCTGGAGTCGATGGCGGGTTGTCACCTCGACCCGGCCCCGCTCGTCGATCGCCGGGTGCTCAACGAGGGCGATGAGGCGGCTGGTCATGAAGCGGCCCGTGGGGACCGGGACACCGGTCCGCGTCACCTCGCGGACGTCGACGACGCCGCGGGAGGTGACGACCTCGATGCGACGCCCGGCCCGCGTCGCGGCGATCTCGAACGTCTGGACGCCCTGGCCGGTGTCGACCATGGCCTCGACTCGATCACCCTTCACGAGGCCAACGATACTCCGGAGGGCAGCCCTGACACGATCGGCTCCCTCGCGAAGTGGGTTGCCGGACCTGGCACCGCCGCTCACCGACAGCGAGAATGGCGTCCGTCGGAGGGCAAGCCCGGGTGCCGTGTGTCTTCTGTGGGTCCCAAGTCGCGCTGACGGACGAACACGTCTATGCCCGGTGGATGCGGGAGACGATGCGGGCGACCGGCCGAACGACGGTCAGCCGGGGCGCCGCTCAGGTCCCAGTGCGCACAGATACGGGCTTGACGGTGCTGTTCCGCAAGGGCGTCTGCCGGGCCTGCAACACGGGGTGGCTCTCGGGGATGGAGCGGACGGTCAGCAGCCACATCAGGCCTGCCTTGCTCGGCCAGAAGATTGTGCTCACCCCTGAGGCCCAGCAGATCGTCGCAGCCTGGGCCGTCAAGCAGGCCCTGCTCCTTGAGCTCGCGATGCGCCTTATGCGCAAGAAGACGTATGCGCCGGAGTCCAACCTACGCTGGCTCTACGACAACCGGCATGACCCGGTGGCTCCGCCCGGGAGTCAAGTGTGGCTCGCCGCCGTCGACGCGCAACTCGGCACGGAAGACTCACTGACGGCTTGGAACAAGGCCGGCTGCGCGGGCGCTGACCCAGCCGACCCCGACCAGTTCTTCGTGGCTTTCAGCGCTGGCTATCTCCTGTTCCAGGTTGCAGGGCAAGACTTCCAGGGGTCCGACCACCTCGCCCGATTTGGGGAGCCGCTCATGACCTTCATCCGGCCACAAGAGCTGCTCTCGATCGTGGTGTCAATCTGGCCCCGGAGGGACGAGCTGGTCGTCTGGCCCCCGCCTTTCGCAGTGCGTCGAGCCGACCTCCCTCGCCTCGCGGATTGGGCTCACACCACGGCTGTCCGCCACGTCGAGTTCCGCATCCCGCAGCTCAAGTAGACCACGCGACGTGGTGCCGCAATGGCGGCCGCTGTGGAGGCGAAGCGGCACCACGCGGCATGGGCTTGCCACGCTTGTTGTTCGTGCGCGCCCGAACCCCTCCGGGCGCGCCAAAACAACAACGCCACCCGGGAAGGCCACCCCGGATCTGGAGCTGCCGCTTGGGACGGTCAGCCCTGAGGTCGGACTCGTCGCGCGCGGAGGGCCGGCGAGGGCCGGCCGGATGGCTCGGTTGGCGCCGAGGTCAAGTGTCCGACACTCGGGACCCGACAATCGAGGGTCTCCACGGCAGGCGACGGGCGGGATTGCTGCCGCGTGCGTGGGCCGGCTCCTTCATGAGAGCCGTTCCACCGGCCCACCTCAAATCGATCTCGGGCCCCACAGGCAGCCCGCGCACCTGCGATCATCGGACGATGGAAGGGATCGTCCGGGCCCAGGTTCCGTCGTCGTCGCTGATCTCGCTGGCGGACGCTCGCATTGCCCTCGCCCAGGCCACCGATGTCGGTGCGGTCGCGACGCTCGTGGATCGGCTCGAGGTCGTCCGCCTGGCCGCGCGCAAGGCCCGACTCTCCCTCGAGGCACAGAACGATTGGGCGACGCTCAAGCTCGAGGCGGAGCGCAAGGCCGGCGGGATGCTCACCGAGCTGCGCCGGGCGGGCGAGTTGCACGCTGGCCGGCCGAATAATGCTGACAACGTGGCAGCATTTCTGTCCGGCTTCGGGATCAGCCAGCACCAGTCGTCGCGCTGGCAGCGCCTCTCGAGCGTCCCGGAGGAATCCTTCCGGGCCTGGCTCGAGCAGATGATCGCGTCGGGCGCGGAGATCACCGAGGTCGGGCTGACCGGCGTTGCCGCGCGGATGAAGTTCCCCGAGCAGCCCTATGTTCGGCCCACGGCCATGCCGCCGGGCGCGGCCCCTCGCAACATCGTGATCGAGGGCGACTGCCTCCAGGTGCTCGCCACCCTGCCCGACTCCTGCGTCGACGCCCTCGTCAC
>Ga0182019_10000880_pt1 | contig 14877 bp, 9 predicted proteins | sample 812E2MmetaG_FD_120483 | JGI IMG/M metagenome (GOLD analysis project Ga0182019, IMG submission 120483) | Permafrost microbial communities from Stordalen Mire, Sweden - 812E2M metaG | ecosystem: Environmental > Terrestrial > Soil > Wetlands > Permafrost | place: Sweden: Stordalen | collected...
GTAGCCAGCCCGTACTTCTTCTTCCGCCGCCGCAACTCATACAACAGGGTGATCACGAGCCGCGTCCCGGTCGCTCCCAGCGGATGTCCCAACGCAATTGCTCCGCCGTTGACATTCACTTTTTCACGATCGAGTCCCAATTCTTTTTCCACCGCCAGATACTGCGCCGCGAACGCCTCGTTCACTTCAATCAGATCGATGTAATCCAAAGTCAGCCCCGCGCGCTGCAGGGCAATCTTCGTCGCCGGGACGGGACCACTCCCCATGATCTTCGGATCGACGCCCGCAATGCCCCAATTCACAATCCGTCCCAGCGGACTCAGATTCCTCTTCTGCGCCTGCTCCAGCGACATCACCACTACCGCCGCCGCGCCATCGACGATTCCGCTGGCATTCCCCGCCGTCACCGTACCATTTTTTCCAAATGCCGCCCGCAGCTTCGCCAGCCCCTCCAGCGTTGTCTGAGGACGCCGGTGATCGTCTTCAGTCAGCATCTCCCCCGTAGCCTCGCCCTTCGAATTCCGCAGCGGCACCGGTGTCAGCTCTTCCTGAATGCGTTCGGCCTTGTAAGCCGCATCGGCTGCCTGCTGCGAACGTAGAGCGAACTCGTCCTGCGCCTGCCGCGTGATGCCCTGCTGCTCGCCATAGAGCTCCGCCGTATTCGCCATGTACAGCCCGCAATAGGAATCAAGCAGCGCCACCATCAGCGAGTCTTCCAGCTTTCCGCCCGGAGCCAGCGTGAATCCATCGCGTCCCCGGATCACAAACGGCGCCTGCGACATCGATTCCATGCCGCCCGCCAGCACTATCTTCGCTTCCTCCGTCTGGATCATCTGCGCCGCGCTGACGATCGCCTGCATCCCTGACCCGCAAAGTCGATTCACGGTCAGCGCGGGAGTCTCGATCGGCAAGCCCGCCCGCAACGCCGCGTGCCGCGCTCCATAAATCGCGTCGCCCGAGGTCTGCTGCGCGTTGCCAAACACGGCATGATCGAAATCTTTCGCATCGACGCCCGCCCGCTCGATCGCAGCCTTCGCCGCCACCGCCCCCAGTTCCTGCGCCGTGTAATCTTTGATCTTCCCGCAATAGCGTCCAAAGGGCGTGCGCGCCCCACTGACAATAGCAATGTCTCCAGGTTTCAACATGAGTACCAACTTATATAGAAGAGTGCGCTGGCCTAAGGCCAACCTGTGAGTTTACCAGCAGCTCGTGTGGAGCGGACACTCTCTCTTGTCCGCTGCTGTTGCAGTTGGTCTCGCTGTTGCTGTTGGGTCTTGCTGTTGGCCGCTGACCCTACGCCACGGCCGCCGACGCGGCGAACTGCGGCGCCTGACTCACAACCGCGCCCGCGCCCTGCGCCACCGCCAATTCCATAGCATGATCGGCGCGGTTTGCCAGTTCAGTCACAATATCCACGGGATCGAAATGCTGCCGCATCACCGCCTGCGCGATCCCAGCGCTAAACTCAACTGCTTTGTCCTTGCCCGGAAAGCGCACTTCCGCCAGCAGCCGCCGCAATTTCTCCACCGCCAACAACGCTTCTTTTTCGCCCGTGTCGCCGAGCACCAGCGCCACCGTCGTCGCTTCGTAGCGGAAGGCCAGATCGTTCGTCCGGATATTCGCCGAAAACAGCTGCCCGATCTGTTCCATCACCGCCGTCACCGCCTGCTCGCCATATTCCTTGATCAGCGCGCCGCGCCGTCCAAACTGCATCAGCAACACCGTCACCGTGGTCCCCTGCTGCAACCCGCGCCGGGTCTCCGCCTGCAGAAGGTCTAGATACGAAGCCCGCTTCAGCAGTCCCGATTTCTCGTCTGTCACCGAAAGATTCTTCACCAGCCGCCGCAGCCCGGCGTTGTTAAGCGCGATCAACACCTGGTCGCTCAACGTACGGATCACCAGCACTTCCGAAGCCTGCCACACCCGGCTCTTGTTCTGCGTCAGAATCAGCACGCCGATCTGGTCGTTGCCTTCGGTCAACGGCAAGGCCAGCAAAGATTCGATCTGCAACTCTTCCACCGCGCGGCGCACGCCCATCAACTCCGGAGCATTCCCCGCATCGCCGATCGTCACCGTGCCTCGCGCCACCGCCAGATCCTGCAGCGTTTCCACCAGGCTGACCAGCGCGGCCGAACTTGCCGGAATCAGCCCTTCCATGTGATATTCCTGCACGCTTGACGGCGGCAGACCCGGTTTGCGCAAAGCCGCCATGCAACGCGCCGTCCGCCAGTTCGCCCCGATCTCGTTCGCCGCCGTTTTTAAGACGCCTTCCGCGTTCCCCTGGTGGTAAAGCTTGCGCGTGATTTCCGCAACTCTCGCCAGGCTGCTGACGTCAGCCGCCTCACTCGCCGCCGTCGCAACTGACGTTGCAGTTGCCGGAGCCGTTGCCGGAACTGCCGGTTCGATACTCGCCACCGCAGCCGGCGCCGCCGATTTCGCATACTGCGGCTCGATCCCCGCCGCTATGTACAGCCGCTGCAGTTCCTGGTTGCGTTCTTCCTCACGCGGAAACAGTTCCTGAATGCGCTGCAAACGCTCCATGGCCTTCGATCGCATCCCGTACTGCACCAGAATCTCGGCTTGCAGCATCAGATCCTGAAGCGCGGCCGCTCCCAACGTCGGTTCCTGGACTTTAGCCGCGTGCTCTTCCTTCTTCACCGTAGCCGCAAACCGCGATGCGATCACGTTGAAGCGCTGATCGTCGATCTTCCCCCGCAGCGCCTCCAGCCGCTTCTGATGTCCCGGCTCGTAGGGATCCACTTCCGCCGCCCGGTCCAGACACTCTCCCGCTTTCTGGTAATCGTGCTTGGTGCAATACAGATCAAACAGCTTCAGCAGCACCTGGGCGTAGTCGGTTTCACGGTTCGACGCATTAAACAGCTCTGCCAGAAACTCCAGCATTTCCGCCGTCGGACGGTGCGACGCCAACAGTTCCTGCATCGTCGTGATAAACGATCGCCGTTCCCCACGCCGCCGCTGAAAAGCTTCCAGCTTCCGTGCCAGCGCCACCGCCTCCGCATCCAGCTCGGAGTCGATCATCTTTCCGATCAGGGTCACCACCTGCTGCATGCGCGCCGGGTTCTGCTCGAACATCTGCCAGATCAGCGGCTCGCTTTCCACGCACCGGCCCGCCGACAGCAGTGCCTGCGCATACAGGTCGCGCAGTTCCAGCGATGCATCTCCGCCTTGCACCAGCGGCTCGAAAATAAAAATCGCTGCCCCCGCCTCTCCCCGCGATAGCAGGCTCTTGCCATAGGCCACCGCGATCTTCGGATCCGTCGGATCTTCCGTGTACGCCCGCTCGAACCACTGGCTCGCGTTCCCCCCGGGAGTCTCCGCCAGTTCCGCTAATTGCAAGAAAGACTGCGACGCCATCACGTGCTCGCCCAGTTCCGCCGACAATTCCGCCACTCGCAAATAGTTGGGCTGCGTTGGCTCCAGACTCACAATCCGCCGCAAAACCAGCAGCCCTTCTTCTTTCTTCCCCTGCCGCTGCAAATCCTCCAGCGCGTTTTCATACGTCCCGATCGCCAGCTTCTTGTTCGATTGCTCCAGCAGTTGCCCAAAGCGTACTTTCTGTTCCCACGTCGGGTTGGCATACCGCGCCAGCTTCTTGTAGGTCAGGCTCGCGCGCGTCGCATCCGCCGCCGCCACCTGCCGCTCAAACAACTCTCCCAACAACCGGACCGCCTGCGCCCCTTTGTTTAAAGAGAGACACAGCTCCGCCGCCATCTGCCGCACATTGTCGTTTTGTGGATCGCCTTCCAGAATTTGCAGGTATTCCGCCAGCGCGTCCGCCGTCTTCCCCTTCTGCAATAGCTTCTCCGCCTTTTCTACGCGGCGGGCTATTTCGACACGATTAGGAATTTCGGGCATGGGCGGTCTTGGGATAGAGAGTCCCACCTTGATTCTAGGATTCGCCCCACACGCCAGCAACGCGGTACCCCTAATTTGCGATTACGAAAGTCACGCGATCGGATCGGACCCCAGCCTTGCGGCCAGAGAAATGGCCGATGAAGCATGAGGACTGGAGTGTCCCATCGCCTATGCCGATCTCAATGGTTGGAGCTGAACTGTCTCCCCACATCTAAATGGCTACAGCAGCCAATTCCGACCGGTCTCGCAGATCTCGTCTGCGCGAGTTCGCAAAACTCCGCCAGACTTGGGCCGTAGCCCTCCTCTTCTCCGCCCTCATGGCCGTCCAGGCCCTGGGCTTTCTCGTGCTCGGAACCGGCAGGTCGGGCCTTGCCCTTTCCGAATGCACCCTGGTTCTTGATGGTCTTCTCGCCCTCGCCTGCGCCTGGATTGCATTCCGTCGCTCGCAAGGCATTACCGCCCTGTTCTGGTTTCTGTTCGCCGCCGACCTCGTAGTCTTGCTGGTTCCAACCGCCTTGCAGGCCTATGGCACACTGTTTGACACAGACATCTTGTCGGATTCGACCCGGGGCCTCCTCTACTGCCTCTATGGTGCCCCGATCCTGATGGTGCTCTTCCTTCCGGAGACGTATCGGCGCGCCCGTGTCAAGTCCGAGATCTTCCTTGATCTCTTTCAGGTTGCCATCGTCGTCACCCTCATCTACACCACTTTCTTCTTTCTCCCCTTGCAGCGGATGCTGCCCGACGCTGCCGTCCTTCGCAGTATCAGCCTCAGCGACGCTCAAAGCTTGCTCCTCCTGATCGCGGCCTTTGTGCGTCTGCAGTTCGCCCGTGTAACCGCGACTCGCGATCTGTTGCTCCGGTTGGCACTCTTTCTGCTGGTCTGCGCGGTCGCTACCTTCGTCGGTGACTGGCTCTTCCTCCACAATCTGACCGCCGCCATTTGGTTCGACTTGGGCTGGGCCATTCCCTGGGTCGCCGCTGGGCTCATCGCCATCACATGGGCCCCCGCCCCGGAACCGCAATCCACGCCGGAGCCTGCCAATTTCCTCAGTTTTCTCGGTACCAACCTGGTCCTGGTCGCTATGCTTTCCTGCATCGCTTTGTTGATGGACCGTTGGAAACAGGCGTTCGGAGGAACTCTCGCGGACTCCGCGATCGTCGCATCGCTCGTCGCTTTCACGTTCCGGTTGGCTCTCACCCAGTTCCACCAGCAGCAGGAAATCGCCCACCGCAAGGCCGCGCAGCAACAACTGACTGCCTCGCACCAGAAGGTCGGTCTCCTGCTCGACGATGCCCGGCGTCAAACTGCTGAAATTACCCAGATCAGCGAAATCGGAAGCTTGCTCCAGGCCTGCACCTCGCGGGAAGAGGTTTTCCGCCTGATCCCAGAGCGCTTGCGCCGGCTCTTTCCAGGCGCCTCCGGCTCGATCTCCCTCCTCAGCGCTTCCAGGAACCGCGTCGAGTCCGCCGCCAAATGGGGGATCTGCCCCACCGATCAAATCTTTGCACCCGATCAATGTTGGGCTCTGCGCCGCGGATGCGCTCACGTTCATCCCGGTGGACGATCCGAGCCGCGTTGTTCCCATCTGCTTGGCGATGGTCCATCGGTCTGCATTCCTCTCATCGCCAACGGCGACACCTTCGGAATCCTGGCCATCCAGAATGACGATCCGATATCACCCATTTCCGACCTGGACCATGAACCCGACGCGTTTACTCGCCGCCGCCAGTTGGCTGCCACCATCGCCGAACACGTCGCGGTCTCGGTCGCCAACCTCAACCTCCGCGAGGCTCTCCGCGTGCAAGCCGTCCGCGACCCCCTCACCGGCCTTTACAACCGCCGCTACATGCAGGAGTTCCTGGAGCGCGAACTCCACTCCGCTCGCCGCAAACACCGTCCCCTCGCCGTCATGATGCTCGATCTCGACCACTTCAAACGCTACAACGACAACTTCGGTCACGCCGCCGGCGACAAGGCCTTGGCTGCCGTCGGCGAAACTCTTTTGCGCTGCCTGCGCGCCGAAGACGTGGCCTGCCGTTACGGTGGCGAGGAATTCGCGCTTATACTCCCGGAGTGCTCCCTTCGCCAAGCCACCGTGCGTGCTGAGGAACTCCGCAAGCGCCTCAAGGCATACCGCGCTGAGCCCGACCAGCAGGCTCCAGATATTCTTACCGTCTCCATCGGCGTAGCTGCCTTCGATGAAACTACCGATCGCGTTGATCTCCTCCTCAAGTTCGCCGACGACGCCCTCTACGAGGCCAAGCGCGCCGGTCGCGACCGCGTCGTCGCCGCCCGCCCCGCCGCCGCTCTGACCGAATCAGATCTAATGGAAACCCAACCGGTCACAACTTCCTAGGAAACAACCTAAGCTCCCCGAACAAATCCCACCTTTCCCCCTCCACCGGGCTCCCGCTTCTGATATACGAATACGAGCGCTCATGCCCACTCCATCCCCCAACCCACAATCCGGTAACCCGGAGTCCGGCCTCCGCCACCAACTCACCGCCGGACAGATGACCATGGTCGCCGTAGGCGGCTCCATCGGCACCGGACTCCTCCTCGGCACCGCCGCCGCCATCGAACTCGCCGGACCCGCCGTAATCCTGAGCTTCGTCCTCGCCGCCTTCATCAGCTGGACCGTAGCCCTGGCCCTGGGCGAACTAGCCAGCACCCACCCCGCCGCCGGTTCCTTCGGCGTATATGGCGACCTCTACCTTAACCACTGGGCGGGATTCATCTCCCGCGCCGGATACTGGCTAGCCATCGCCGTCTCCATCGGTGCCGAGATGGTAGCGTCCGCCACCTACATGCAACTCTGGTTTCCCCGCGTTCCCGCCATCCTCTGGGTCCTTGCCTTTTCCGCCTTCCTTCTCTCCATCAACTTGCTCAGCGTCCACAACTATGGACGCTTCGAATTCTGGTTCGCGATGATCAAGGTAGCCGTAATCGCCACCTTCATCGTGCTCGGTGCCGCCCTGCTCCTAACCGGACGAGCCGCCCCGCAATACACCGCCCAAGGCGGGTTCTTCCCCCTCGGGCCCGCCGCCCCGCTCCTGGCGATCACCTTCGCCATCTACACCTTCGGAGGCGTCGAATTCGTAGCCGTAGCCTCCGGCGAGTCGAGTTCCGCCAAGGCCATAGCCAAAGCCGTTCGCATGACCTTCCTAACCCTCACCTTCCTTTACCTGGGAGCCATCATCATCCTCGTAGGCATCATGCCCTGGAACCGCGCCGGAGTAACCGAAAGCCCCTTCGTCACCGTCTTCCGCTCCGTCAGCTTCCCCGGCGCCGCTCACTTCATGAATTTCGTAGTCCTGACCGCCGCCCTCTCCGGAGCCAACGCCGCCCTCTACATCTCGTCCCGCATGCTCTTCTCTCTAGCCCGCACCGGATGGGCTCCCAAAGCCCTGGGCCGCCTAAGCGCCAAAGGCACTCCCACCCTCGCCCTCTTAGTCTCCTCTTACGGAATCGTAGTCGCCCTCGCCCTGGAACGCTGGGCCCCAGCCAAAGCCTTCGAATACATTCTCCGCGGCGCCTTCTTCGGCATGATGCTCTCCTGGATCATTTCCCTAGCCGCCCACATCAATTTCCGCCGCCGCATCAGTGACGCCCAAGCCGCCGAAATTCCCGCCCGCTCTCCACTAGGCAAATGGGGGTCCGTCATCGGCCTAGCCGTAGTTCTAGCCGCCATCGCCAAAACCTGGTGGGATTCCCGCATCAACCTGATCGCAGGATTGACCTTCCTAATGGCCCTCACCATCGTCTACTTCCTGCCGCGCCCAAGAACGATGCGGAACGACTCGCAGTAAGCACCTTGCCTTGATTGTGTAGAGCGGACACTCCTGTCCGCTGCCTTTGACTCTCATTTCTTCGAACTAAAATGTACCCCGCCCGATGTAGCACGCGATCTGGATGGCGCACCGCTTCTCCGCCGTGGTAAATCCTGCCGAGGGTCATGCCATCAAAGAATCCAGTCTTTCCGAGTAAGACCCGATGTGTTTGAATGATGCTCTGATGAAATATTGCCGCTTCCTTCACCACGCTTCCGCCCACTACGGACTAGTCGAAACGGTCGCGGGCACTAACGAAGAGGAAATCACTCGCCTCCTCCTCCAGCCCCCGCAGCATAGCGATGGCGACGTCGAAGGCCTTCCCAGCCGCCGCATGGACCGCATCCCGCTCGCCCAGGCATCTCTTCTACCGCCAGTGCAGCCTTCGAAGATCGTCTGCGTCGGCCGCAACTATCGCGAGCACGCTGCTGAACTAGGCAACGAAGTTCCGCAAGAGCCGCTCCTATTCTTCAAGCCGCCCTCTTCCCTGCTGCCGCCCGGTGCAACGATTCTCCGGCCAACGGTTTCCGAGCGCACCGACTACGAAGGCGAACTCGGAGTGGTGATCGCACGCCGCTGCCACAGACTTGCCGACAGCGACGACGTCCGCCCTTACATTCTTGGCTACACCTGCGTCAACGATTTCACCGCTCGCGATCTGCAAAACAAAGACGGTCAATGGACCCGCGCCAAAGGCTTCGATACCTTCTGCCCCGTCGGTCCCGTCGTAGTCGACGGCCTCGATCCCTGGGCCGGAGTCCAGGTAGAAACCCGAGTGAATGGCGATGTCCGCCAGTCCGGCAATACGCGAGATTTTATCTTTCCGCTCGACATCATCATCCGTTACATTTCGCAGATCATGACTCTCGAACCCGGTGACCTGATCGCCACCGGCACGCCCAAAGGCGTAGGGCCAGTAGTCGCCGGTGATGCGATCGAGGTATCAATCGAAGGCCTAGGGCAGTTGCGCAACCCAGTGGCCGATCTCTAGCAGTGGAGCGACGGGCGTCCCCGCCCGTCCAAGCCGAGCATCGCGGGGTTGAGTGAAGCAGAGTTGGGTGGAGCAGTGCTTCAGCGCTGCATTATCAGCCAGCTACTAGACCGGCTTTATTAGCCGCTGAGATCATGCTTTCCGCGCCACTTGTATAATTCGTCAGCAGTGCTAAGTGAATCAGGAGCAAGCCCCCCATGGAAGATTCCCGAAGCTCTTTCGAACTCTTGCAGTCCGGCGATGCGGACGGACTCCGCCGACTTCTGGAACAAGATCCCGCCACATTCGAAGCCCACGACGCGACCGGCGTAAGCCTGCTCATGCATGCCATCTATCGCGGCCGACGCGACTTGGCGGAACTAATCGCAAGCAAGAAACAGGCGCTCGATGTTTTCGAAGCCGCCTCACTCGGCTACCCCGATCACCTCAAGCGGTGCCTCCGCGATGCTGCCGCCATCAACTCCCGCTCCAAAGACGGCTTCACCGCTCTGCACTTCGCGTGCTTTTTCGGACAGCCCGCAACCGCCCGTCAACTGATCGAAAGCGGAGCGGCCGTCGACGCCGTCGCCGCGAATCCTACAAAGGTTATGCCGCTGCACTCCGCCGCCTCTGCCCGCAACCTCGAAGCCGCCCGCCTTCTCCTCGAACACCGAGCCCCAGTCAACGCCCGTCAGCAAGCAGGCTGGGTTCCAATTCACGCCGCCGCCCAGAACGGAGATCGCCCCATGGTCGAGCTAATGCTCAAACACCACGCCGATCCCAAACTGGCCAACGACGAAGGCAAGACCCCAGCCATGGTGGCAAGAGAAAAAGGCCACGAGGAGATCGCCGCTTTCTTGGATGCGCAACTGACAAAACCCTGACGGATCTTCCTTCGTGGCCTCTGTGGTAGGCGGTTTCGCTGGGTTACCGTACACTTGCGCGTTCTTTGCGAATGTGTGGGCACTTTTTCTTCGGAATACTTTACATTTAAGTCTTTTAAAATCAATTACCTGGTTGGAATTGAAGGGGGGCATAAAGCACTGCCTAATACCTCAAGAGTAAACAGGCAGAAATCTTCTAAGTTACCCGCGACTTTCCCTCTGGAAGCTTGCTCCCCAATCTACGCATCAAACCGTCTATAATCGGGAAACAGTTCCTTCGGGAAGCCCGATCACTCGATCAGATAAGTAACGAGCAAAGAGCGAAAATCAAACTATGCCGACGAAGTTGAAGGTCACCATCATCGCCAGTTCGCTGGTCATTCTGCTGTTCACCATCGTTGGCGGTTTTGTCAACGTTCGCGCCTCTTCCAATGAAGGCGCGTATCGCCAGTTGTCGGTGTACAGCGAAGTGCTCTCTCGCATCCGCCTCGAATACGTTGAAGAACCTAACATCGCCGGTGTCACCGACGGCGCGCTTCACGGCCTGCTGGAATCGCTCGACGCCAATTCCAGCTACCTGTCGGCTGCCGAGTACAAGCACTACAAGACCATGAAGACCGACGGCAAGGCGGACATCGGCGCCACCGTCTCCAAGCGCTTTGGATACGCTGCCGTGGTCGCGGTGATTCCCGGAGGCCCGGCGGAAAAGGCCGGGGTCGACAACTCCGACATCATCGAGTCCATCGAGGGCAAAAGCACCCACGACATGTCACTGGCTGAGATTCACGGCCTCCTGTCCGGCGAGATCGGATCCACGCTCACGGTAGCGGTAGTGCGGCCGCGGAAGGCAGAACCGCAGAAAATTGTAATCACACGCGACGTGGTCACCATCCCGCCTGTCAGCGACAAAATGCTCGCCGACAACGTTGGCTACATCAAGGTGGACGAGATCGCCGAAGGCAAGGCGCAGGAGATCGCCGGCAAGATTCGCGACCTCCAGAAGCAGGGAGCGAAGAAGTTCGTACTCGATCTGCGCAACGCCGCCGGTGGCACGGAGTCGGAGGGCGTAGCCACCGCCAATCTCTTCCTTGACCACGGCACCATCACGTACCTGCAAGGACAGAAGTATCCGCGCCAGGCGTTCAACGCCGATCCCGCCAAGGACATCACCAAGCTTCCCGTGGCGGTGCTGGTAAATCGTGGCACCGCCGGCCCAGCCGAGATTGTGGCCGCCGCTATCCTCGAGAATGCCCGTGGCGACGTGGTCGGAGACAAGACTTTCGGCGACGGTTCGGTGCAGAAACTGATCGAGATGCAGGACAGCTCGGCCCTCATTCTCTCGGTCGCGAAGTATTACTCGCCGAGCGGAAAAGCAATTCAGGATGTGTCCGTTACACCGAACGTCCTGATCGCTGACACGGCCGACGACGACGGTGGACTGCCCGACGAAGATCAGGCAGCAGCTCCCGGCGAAAAGCCCAGCGATAAGGACAAAAAAGACGAGAAACCGAAGAACACAATCGACGAGCAACTGAACAAAGCGCTGGAAGTTTTGAAGAACCGGGAATCGAAGGGGTAGTAAAGCAGAGTTTCAAGGTTTCGGAGTTTCAAGAGTTACGATCGCTCGCCTCGGCGGGCGATTTCTTTTGTTATTCAGAAAACTTGAGCGCAACACCTGATGCTTCCGCGTACATTGAAACCTTGAAACCTGCGCTTTGCGTTAACATTGAAACCTCGGAACTTTGAAACCTGGCCCCTTGAAAATCATCTACCGACATTCTCCGGCTGTTGAAGTTGGCGGACGGAAGTTGGTCGGACTCGTCGTCTTCGGATTGCTCGTCCTGCTCTCCGCCGCGGTAGGCGCGGCTTCGGGGCTGCTTCTGGTGTATTCGACAGATCTGCCCCAAGTCGAAGAACTGGAACGCTACCGTCCCAGTTCCGTCACCGAGCTCTATGACGGACAAGGGCGAGTCATCGGCACGTTTGCGCTCCAGCGTCGCGTCATCGCTACCTATGACGATTATCCGGAAGTTCTCCGCAATGCGCTGGTCTCGATCGAAGACAAGGATTTCTACCGCCACTCGGGCATCAACATCTGGCGCATCGCAGGCGCGGCTTACCGCGACATCGAATCCGGAGGGAAAGTGCAGGGCGCGTCCACGCTCACCATGCAACTCGCCCGCAATCTGTTTCTCTCTCCCGACCGTTCGTTTTATCGCAAGGTGCAGGAGTCGTTGCTCGCCATCCAAATTGAGCGCCGATTCACCAAGCCGCAGATTTTCACGCTCTACGCCAACCAGATATTCCTCGGCCACGGCGCCTACGGATACGAGGCTGCCTCGCAATTCTATTTCAGCAAACGCGCCAAACAACTCAATCTGGAGGAAGCCGCGCTGCTAGCGGGACTCCCCAAGGCGCCGCAATACTATTCGCCAATCAACCACCCGGAACGCGCCCTCAAGCGTCGCAATCTCGTGCTCAATGCCATGCTTGAGGACGGCAAGATCACCGCGGCCCAGGCAGCGGATGCCAAGAGTAAGCCGATCGTACTCAGCCTGCAGAAAGATCCGAATTCTCTCGCTCCGCACTATGTGGAAGAAATCCGGCGCTACCTCGAAGCGAAGTATGGCAGCGACCAGGTTCACGCCGGCGGGCTGCGAGTGTACACGTCGCTCGATATGGATCTGCAAAAGTCCGCGCGCCAGGCGCTGCTCGACGGCCTCGCCGCCTATGAGCGCCGTCATGGCTGGCACGGCAAACTTCTCAATGTAATTGCCCAGGGTGAGAAGCTCGACAAGTACCAGGATCCGGATTGGGACGAGGATCCCGAATTGAACGGATACATGCACGCGCTGATCACGCAAGTCTCGCCTGCCACCGCCGAAGTCCGCTTCGGCGAGCACACCGCCACGCTCGTGCAGGCCGATGTGGCCTGGACGAAGCTTAAGCTCAAACTTCCCGATCTTCTCCACGTCGGCGACGTCATCTACATCAAAGTGCTGTCGCTGGATGCGGGCGGAAAAGCGCGCATCAGCCTGGAGCAGGATTCCGGCGCGGAGGGAGCGCTCGTCGCCATCGATAACGCGACCGGAGAGATCAAGGCCATGGTCGGCGGCCGCGACTTCAATCTCTCGAAATTCAACCGCGCCACGCAGGCTCTGCGCCAGGTCGGGTCGTCTTTCAAACCCTACGTCTATACCGCCGTGATCGACCAGGGCGGCAGCCCCGAGGACACCATTCTGGACGCACCAGTTACTTTTCAGACTGCATCCGGCCCCTATTCGCCACACAACTACGACGACAAATTTGAGGGCACCATCACATTGCGGCGCGCTCTCGCCCAGTCCAGAAACATTCCAGCGCTCAAGCTTGCCGACCGCATCGGCATCAAAACCGTGATCGAGTACGCACACCGCTTCGGCATTACGTCAAACATTCCCGCATATCTTCCCGTGGCGCTGGGCTCGGCGGAAATTACGCCGCTCGAGCAGACCTCAGCCTTTAGCGTCTTCCCCAACGACGGCGTGCGCGTCGCTCCACGCTACATCACCAGGGTGACCGATTACGAAGGCCGCATTCTGGAAGAAGATTTCTCCGACATCAAAGATGCCGTCAGCTCGCGCACCGCGCGCATCATGACATCCATGCTGCGGGAGGTGGTGCTCCACGGCACCGCCATCGCCGCCGCTAAAATGCCGTATCCACTGGCCGGCAAGACGGGAACGACCAACGACTTTACCGACGCCTGGTTCGTCGGCTTTTCTCCGTCGCTCACCTGCGGCGTCTGGATCGGCTACGACGAAAAAAAATCGCTCGGCGCGAAAGAAACGGGAGGTCACGCCGCACTGCCCATCTGGATGCAGTTCATGAGCATCGCCCTGGCCGGAAAGGATCCCGGAGAATTCCAGCCCGCGCCGCCTCCCATGAACTCCGCCGTCGCACAAAAAGTCGACACTCCGGATGTAGCGCCCGGCGATGGCGAAACGCACTGAGCCCAGCTGTCAGCTTTCACTTATCAGCTCTCGTAAAGCTTCCGCATCAGTCGGCCCAACCGCACGATTCGATAGAGAGGAAAAAGCGCTTCCGGCAATCGCACCGCCGCTACATCGCCGGCGCCCGGCGTCCAGACCAACCGCCAGAGATATCGCCAGCGGTCGCCGCGGCGCTCACGCAGCTTCAGAATCAGGCGGAAGTATTCCGTGGATTCGAAATCATAGGCTTCGCCGCCCAAGAGACGCGCGCCGAATTCGCCACCGAGCGCGGACACACGGGAATCGTTCGCGATCATTTCCCCCGCGGCTTGGGGAAGGTCCGCCCGAAACACGTTCTGCACCAGCCAGAAACTTACACCGAGAATACGCGCGAGTCCCAGCGCACGCGCCCGGGAAAACACCAGCGAGTAGTCGATGTTTTGGGTTCGCAAAATCTCAGCAATGTCCGAAAGCCAGATCAGCCGCGTCCAAAGATGTTTGGCGGCGTGCAGGCAGAGCACCAGTAGCGAATCCTCGGGAGACAGGCAAGGTACTTCGTACCCGCCCACAACTGTGCGGCCAGCACGCGCCAGCAGATCCTCCACGCCCAGATCGACGCCATAGAAATAAGGCAGCAACGCCCATTGCATTTCAACGAGGTTCTTTCCGGCCGCACCATCAAACGAGCGTTCGTAACCAGTTCGCAGCCACCATCGTTCGACGGCCGGGACAACGTCCGCGGAAGGGCGATATCCAATTTCTCCGAGAGCCTGCTTCGCTCGCTCAAAGTCCGTCGAAGAAATCAGGAAGTCGAGATCCGAAAAACTCCGCAGCCCCAGGTCCCCATAAAGCGACTGCGCCAGCAGCGGCCCCTTGTACGGCACAGCCCGAAGCTGCCTGCTCTCGAAGTGCCCGATGATCCGCGCCAGTTCGGCGGCAAACCACAAGCTGCGTCGCAGATTCGCTTCGTACTCGGATCGCAGAGTGCGCTCGATTCCCGGTGGAAGCCCGCGAGCGTGTTCCATCAGGTTGCGGGCCGCAAGCGGAAGAACTCCGTGGTGCTCCGCCAGACCAAGAATCTTGCTCCAATCAAGTGTTGAGAGATCCCAATTCGCGATGTGCTCGATCCGCTCCGGAGCCAGTTCCGCGCCAGCTAGCGTGCACAAGAGTTTAAATCCGTCTGCTCTCTGCAGAGCGGTGCTCGACGCGGAGGACAGAGGCAAGAGTTCAGTCATGGAAGCAGATTCTTCTGCGCGAAGTCTGACCGCAGCGGCTAAACAGCGTGCGGAAAACTCGCAGCAGCACTTGATTTTGGGTGGCGCAGCCCTACAGCGCTAGGGTA
>Ga0182019_10000882_pt1 | contig 14874 bp, 14 predicted proteins | sample 812E2MmetaG_FD_120483 | JGI IMG/M metagenome (GOLD analysis project Ga0182019, IMG submission 120483) | Permafrost microbial communities from Stordalen Mire, Sweden - 812E2M metaG | ecosystem: Environmental > Terrestrial > Soil > Wetlands > Permafrost | place: Sweden: Stordalen | collected...
AGGTCGGCGGATGTTGCCCGGGATATTGCCATAGAAATGGGCCTGCCTCAGGAAAAAATTGACGCAATCCGCATGGCCGGCGCCATTCATGATATCGGCAAATTATCCATACCGCCGGAGATATTGATCAAACCCACCAAGCTGACCAATGTTGAATTTGCTTTGATTAAGGAACACTCCCGAAGCGGATACGAAATTTTGAAAAATGTGGAATCTCCCTGGCCGCTGGCGCAAATTGTTCACCAGCATCATGAACGAATGGATGGATCCGGTTATCCAAGGAGTTTGAAGGGAGATGAAATTTTCCTGGAAGCGAGGATTCTGGCTGTAGCCGATGTCGTGGCGGCCATGGTTTCCCATCGCTTTCATCGTCCGTCTTTGGGTGTTGAAGCAGCCCTGGAAGAAATCGAGAAAAATAAAGGGACTCTTTATGACAATGTTGTCGCCGAAGCTTGTGTGAAATTATTTAGGGAGAAAGGCTACAAACTTACATAAGATGGATAAACTAATTTCATGAAAATCTATTTTTTTCTTGACAAAAAAATAAAAAAGAATAATTTTAAGAATAACTCGAACGGTACGTTTCTCTCCTCTCCTGCACGTTTCTGACTATATGAGACCCATATCAAAACGGCAATACTTTAAGTATTGTTGTATGGGTTGCACTTCATCGTCATTCAAAGAAACTTTTAAGGGGAGGGTTTTATGAAACGTATTTCTTGCTTTAAGCGATTGTCTTTTATTTCCTTTTTAATTTTAGCAATGGGATGTCTTTTTGCCTTTTCGGCAGTTGCCGCCCCGCAAAATGGCCCTGCCGGCATGGCTTTTTATACGGCGCCGACGACCACAGGCACTCATGGTACCCTGATCCGGTACCGGACATCAACTTCAGTTCCGTCGGGCGGACCATCATGTTACTCCTGGACCATCATGTATTATTCACAGGATGCAAATAACACATCCAATGTAGTGACCGGTACGGTACTGGTACCAAAGGCTTCATGGACAGGAACAGGGGATCGTCCCATCATCAGTTATGGGGTCGGCACCCACGGGCTCAATCAGTACTGGGCTCCCTCGATTAAGCTTGAAGACGGCACCGATTATGAGAACTCCAATATTAACGCGGCACTCAATCTGGGCTATGCGGTTCTCATCACAGATAATCCCGGTTACACCAATGGCGATATCCCTACCTACATGGCGGGCATTGCCCAGGGAAAAGCTGTCCTTGACATTGTCACAGCGGCACTGCAGATACCCGGTGTTACTATTAAATCAACCGCGAAGGTTGGTGTTTGGGGCTATTCACAGGGCGGTCAGTCTGCGGCATGGGCAGGCCAGTTGCACCCGACCTACGCATCGTCCATCAAACTGGCCGGTGTTGCGGCGGGTGGTGTTCCGGCTACCCTGCTTACCGTTGCGAACTACCTGGACGGCAATAACGGTTCCGCTTTCCTGCTGGAAACCTGCGTCGGCATGAACTCCCAGTATCCGGATCAAATTAAACTTTATGATCGTATAAACAGCGCGGGTGTGACCGCCATCTCGCAGGCCCAGAGCATGGGCGTGTTTGAAGCTCTGTTTAAATTCATGAACACACCGCTTTCCCTCTATACCAAGAATGGTGAAACCGGGAGCCAGATTTTTGCGATACCGGAAATTGCCAGCGTAGTGAATGCCAATAACGTCGGCGGAACGAAAATAAAGGTTCCTGTTTACCTGTATCACGGCACGTCTGATGAATTTATTGAACTGAATCAGGCTCTGGATCTCAAGACAAAATACTGTAACCTTGGAGTCAATACATCCTATACGGTTTTCCCCGGCGAACACATTACAACCCAGTTCCAGGCTGCGCCTTATGTACTGGCATGGCTAGCGGATCGATTCAATGGGAAAACAGCGTCCAGTACCTGTATAACCTTGAATAAACGGCCCGTATCCACAGCCAATCCTGTTAACGGCGACTTCCTTTTTTCTCTCAAAAACTGGACACTCAATGGAACGATTCATTTGAAAACACTCATGCAGGATGTGACTTTGCCGGCGAAATCAACAATGTCGGCTGACACAAATATGACTAAAAATACCATTACAGGCAGTATGTCTGTTCCGGCATTCGCGCCCTACCTCAACGTAATTCTCCCGATACAAGTGAGTATGCAGATTAAGAATGCAAAGCCGATTACAGGCACAGCTTCCCTGGATAATAACGGGAATCTGCATATAAACGGACATGCGTATGCGGACATCTATATTACTCAAGTAGGCGAATTAGGCATCGGTCTTCCCTTCACACTCCATACTGAGAAACCGATCGACTTTCCCATCGTCTTCGACGGACCTGTCTCGTCACTGGGCGATGGAAGTCTGAAATTCACGGGCACCACAACCTTCCCGGATATGGTAGACGACTGGGCGATTGCCAACGCCTTGTTTACAGGTTTGATGTCCGGTTCCGGCCAGAAGTTCACATTCACGGTGACCCCGCCGGCACCGACAAAGTGGTAATATTTTTTATCTAGTTATAAGTATTATTCACGGCTCCGGTCTTGCCGCCTTACGGTGGCTTGACCGGAGCTGTACCTCACCAATATCGTGTTTCATGATTTATGAACAGTCTAAACGATAAGGGAGATCTTAGAAATGTCCCAAAATGATATAAACAAAAGCGGGTCAAAGACAAAAATAATAATCTCCATTCTCATTGCCGGCGTTGTGATAATCGCCGGTCTTCTGTATTGGCATTACGGAGATGACGAAAATAACGACGAGCCTGTTCCAGCAACGCAATCCGTTGCATCTAACATGCCTGCAAAGGAAATCGGTGCTCAGGAAGTCGCGGCAATGGCAGCTGTTTCAGGCCAAACGGTTTCAGGTAGGGTAACACAATGTCCGGCTTACGTGTCCGAAGCAGAGTGGCAAGTGCTTCAAAACGTAGTCAGGCAAAATCCTGATATTAACTTAACCGACCTGGTCAATAAAATGTTATTTACCAAAAAAAAGACGGCGTGGCTTGCTGCCGGGGAAAACACAGACCAGCGCAGACAACTGGCAAGGCAATTGCTGGACATGATTCCGGGACAGTTGGAAATCGAGGCCATTGATTCCGAAACGGCAAAAGAAATGGAGAGTAAACTAGCCGCGGACTTGAGATAAACACATTATACCAAGTCGCATCCTTTGGCTAACTTTGTTGGCTGCGTCGTCGACTTCCTCGACGTATAACCTAAATACCCTGAAGGGCACCATGGGGTCACACGTCAATAATACGCCTTCGGAGCCTTCTCCTTGCCCCGACGAAGCGGGACAGTTCAACTAACGAATTCCAGTTTACTGCGTACTGTAATTCGAGTTTCATTGCCGCCGCGTTATCCTTTGAATGCAACATGGTATGTAATTTATTTTTTTACTGGCTGGGCTTCAATCAGAGTCATCAACAGCGAATAATTGAACGACTCGTAAGCCTGCAGTTCAATGCTCTGGTAAATATTTCCCGCCGTCTCTTTAAACTTGATCTGACGTTTAAGAGTTCCAGCAGACGAATAACGCTTTATTTGAACGCCTTCCGATTTATTAGTTATTACGTCAATCCAGTCTCCGTTTTCTTCCAGATACCGGCAGACGGTTGCTCCGTCCGGGAGATAACCTCTGTTCTGTATTTTGCCAACCGGCGAGAAAAAGATCAGCTTGATATCCTCAATCATATTTTTCGCGAAATTCTCTGAATCGAAAGGAGGCAGAGCGCGATTTATTTTAAGTCCGTCCGGGCCGGACTCGGCATCGAACATTACCATTCCTTCCGCCGTCATAATGGCACAGGAGACAACGCTGGTGGCCGGATCGGCCACGGTCACGCCGATAATCGCGCCTTGCGTATTGCCGGCCACGCGTGCTTCTATAGTTTGTATAAAACGATATTTACTTTTTAAAAAAGGAGACGGACAGGTGAAAATCTTTTCCTCTGTCAGAGAAACTGGCGAATTAATCAAAGGCAGTGTCTGACAAGAGCAAAGAACAAAGATCAGTATTAAAAGAGATAATCTCTTCATTGGACATCCTGAAATACGGAAGGATTAATCACTTCATTGATTTTTACGTTGTTAAAATTTATCTGGGTGAAGTTGCCGACACCTTCAAAGATTTTTACCGACTGAACAGTTCCTGCTTTTTTAGAAACGGTAATTTCTATTTTTTCAATCATGCCGGCCATGCTTTTTTCCTTTGGTGTCAGCGTAATTTTGGTATTTGCTCCTTCATTAATAACTGCATTAAATGAAGGATTTTGATCGAACCTGCCGCTCATCCATCCGGTTACCTCACCCAGCACTATCTTCATTGCCTGCGCGCCGCCCGTTTTATCCTCCATCATTTTTCCGCCCGAAGCGATGTAGCGTTTGGTATTATTCTGATAGGTCAGGACGATGCTCTTTAAGGGCTTAAAATATTCCCATCGGAAAGAGTCGGGCGCGGCATAATAAAAACAGCCCTCCGAAATAAGTGGCTTGGATAGAATTTTCATGAATTTCTTTTGTACAAAGTGAGCCTGAATGGTTTTGATTTTAGCCGATTCCTGGCGCAACTTTTCAAAATTATTTTCTCCCGCGTAAGAAATTTTACTGAAAATTAAAAATACGCCGGCAAAAATACAAAATAAAATACATAAATGGCGATGAGTTTGCATCAGCATATTCCACCGTTAATGCCGATCACCTGCCCGGTAATATAGGAAGCGTCATTGGAACATAAAAAGCGAATGACGCTCGCTACTTCTTCCGGTTTGCCCAGGCGCGCCATGGGAATCATTTTTTTTATTTCGGCCACCGGCGCGTCCTTGATCATATCCGTTTCAATCAAACCGGGAGCGACAACATTGACGCGAATTCCGAAGCGCGCCACTTCCGAAGCAAGCGCGCGGGAAGCGGCGATAACTCCCGCCTTGGCCGCGGCGTAATTCGCCTGCCCGCGATTAGGCATCAATGCCGAAAGAGAAGAGACGGAAACGATGGAACCGCATTTGCGCCGGACCATTTCGCGCAAAACGGGCTTGGTGATATTATAAAAACCTTTCAGGGATGTGTTGATGACACTGTCCCATTCCTCTTCGCCCAACAACATAAAAAGACCGTCGGCATTGATTCCGGCGTTGTTCACCAGCACTTGAATATTTTTACGGCGTTCATAAATCATTTTAAGGGCATCTTTAGTCTGCGCATTATCGGCAACATCAAATTGGGCAATTTCTCCCTCTCCGCCGGCGGATTGCACGAGATTTAATGTTTCCTGAGCTGCCGTTTCGTTGGATTTGAAGTTGATGATTATGAAATATCCGGCTTTGGCCAGTTCCACGGCTGTGGCTCGACCGATACCGCGACTCGCTCCCGTAACTATCGCTGTTTTTTTATCGTCCATGTTCTGATAGCTCCTAAAATATTATTGCTTTATTGTCTTCATTCAGGCGCAGGGCCTGAAGAGTGGCTGTCGCCAGAATCTTTTCGCCGGTTTTAACGGTTCCTTCCACCACACCGTAATTATCGAAAGAATATCTGCTTTGAAGCATGATAATCAAGTGTGTGTTTACCGGTATTTTTTCAACATAAAATTCGGCGTTCTTAATGCCGACCAGCCATCCTTTGACGCCGGATTCGCCCCGCTGTTTTCTCTTGTGACCCTCAACAATGGCCGCGGTTTGAGCAATGGCCTCGATTAAGATCAGGGAATTTACCGCCGTTCCATCATAAAGAGGCCAGTCGGGATTTACAATAGCTGAGCTGACGGCGGAGTTTTCTTCTATTTCGAAAATTCCGCTGATAATTTTCATCTTTTCGCGATGGGGAATCACGCTGTCAATATCAATGTCAAGCATAGGCAACTTTAAATTTTTTTATATCACGGGTATGCTACTCTGCAGCAAGTTTGTTTAACCAATTAATTTCAGTGCATTGTGTTATAGTCCCACTTAGCTTCCCTGCCAACTATGTTGACGGGGATAATTCCCAATAGCCTTTGACTATTGGATAATTCGATTTCCGCTTTGAACTTCACGCTGTTTGTTTTCAGCGAATCTCATTACGTCCAACAAATTTCAGTTCGCTACGCTTCTGAAATTTGAGACTCATTAAATTGGAGTTTCAGCAATAAACTAATGAAAAAACAGCACGGAAGTCAATACTTTTTATAATAAGTGATTTTTTTCTTTTTTTGCGGTAAATAATAAACAATATCTAATTAAGATGCCTGAATATGACTGACGCGAAAAAAGATACTTTTATCGGTTTGTATGAGAAAATTCTGACGCCGTCTAAAAACGTTTGCCGGAAAGAATTTACTTTTTCCGGATACACCTACGGCGATGTGCTGGAATTAGCCGCCGGTTTGAAAAAAACTCTGGCGCGGCGCGGCCCAGAGAAAAGTCTTTGTCTTTGCACGACGAATAAAGCGGTCACCGCCGCCTGCGTGCTGGCATCACTGGCCGGTTGCTGTAAGTTGATTTTGCCTTATGCTTTTTCCGCTCATGCCATGGCGGAAATGTATGATGCCACCGGATTCAACTTCGCCATAGCCGATCATCCTGAAGAAATGCCGGATGGAGTGGAAATCATCACGCCGCTTCCCGCCGCGATGGAAAATATTAAACCCGGATCAATCCGTAATCCGGATGAACCGTTTCTAAGTCTTTTTACCGGAGGTTCAACCGGTAAACCGAAAATATGGTCAAAATCTCCCCGCAATTTGTTGGCGGAAGCTTTTTATTTAAAGCAAAAATTCGCGCTGTCGGAAAAGGACCTTTTTCTGGCCACCGTTCCACCTTACCATATTTACGGATTGCTTTTTTCCATTCTGGTTCCGCTTGTCGCTTACGCTCGGGTATTGCCGGATATTTACACGTTTCCGCAGGAAATCATCTCTACCGCCAATAAGCATAAAGCCTCAGTGCTCGTCAGTGTGCCGATTCACTATCGCGCTATGAAAGTTGATAACTTATCCATTCCTTCGCTTAAGGCCGCGTTTTCTTCTTCCGGCGTGCTGGATCGTTCCGACAGTTTATATTTCTATAAAAAGACAGGTTTGGGAATAACGGAAATCTACGGTTCCACGGAAACCGGCGGAATCGCTGCGCGCTCTATCAGCGAACAGACGGACAGTTGGAAAGCGTTTGACATCGTATCCTGGAAACTGACAGGCAGCAGGCTTTCCGTCAAATCAGATTTCGCCTCAAAGGAAATGGAACGAGACAGGGACGGTTTCTGTCTGACCGGCGATGAAGTCCGTGAAGACAAAGAAAATCGTTTTATTTTGCTGGGCAGAGCCGACGGCATTGTCAAGGTTGCCGGGAAAAGAGTTGATTTGCTGGATGTGCAGAATAAAATAAAAACATTGCCTACGGTCAGCGATGCTGTTGTTGTGGCGCTGCCCACGGATAAAGGACGGGAGAGTGTGATCTCGGCGGTTGTTGCCTGCGATCTGACTGAAACTCACTTGAAAAAACTTTTAATAGATCTGCTGGAGCCTTACGCCGTTCCCCGCCGCGTTAAAATTGTTGCTTCCATAAACAGAACAGCCACCGGTAAAATTGACCGCCGTCGGATAGAAAAAATTTTCCTCATCGAGAATAAATAGCATAAAATTTGTACAAAGTATTATTGTTGAAACTCCCATTCCGAAAGCGAATACCCTGAATAACCTAAAGGTCACTATAGGGGCACCATGGGGTCACTATAGGTGCAGCGGAATGGGTAAGTTGTAGTGAGACTCTCTGAAAACGAGCGAAGTGAAGTTTGAAGGGTTAGTCGAATTATCCAATCCCGCGAAGCGGAGGGCTTTAATACCCCACAGCGAGCTTTCGAGTCTATTTCCAAAGCTTGCTTTGGGGTTTTATACCCGTGATTTTCTCTGACGCGCTTTTCCTGCGGCATAAAGATCATCACAGGCGATAAGTATTTATCCGTATTGTTATTTTCACCAGAACATGCTACTTATAAAAAAATAGCAAAGCACCAGTGTCGTGATTAATTGCGTCTATCTTTGCGTAGACACAATGGATAATTATTCATAAATTATTAAGTACATTATGAACATGAAATTGCATCCGCTGACACTTAAATTTTACGGTCAATATTCATATCTCGAAACGCCTTTTCTGAGCCATTACTATAGGGTGTCTCTCCCCCAGCTCCGTAGATTCCTGGTATTGGGAGCGCTACTGTACGCATTTTTTGGTATCCTGGATGCGCTACTCATGCCGGAGAAAAAATATATAATGTGGCTCATTCGTTTTATTATCGTTGGTCCAGTGCTTTTCGGTACTTTATGGGCATCATTTTCCAAGTACTTTGAACGTTATATGCAGCCTTTTATGATGGGCGTACTCATTATGGCCGGTGGCGGTATTGTCTGCATGATTGCGATGGCCCCGACACCCATAAATTATTATTATTATGCCGGTATAATACTTGTTTTCATATGGGGTTACACTTTCGTTTGCGTTCGGTTCCTATGGGCGTCATTGGCCAGTTTGGTGCAGGTGATATTGTACGAAATCACGACTATCTGGATCAATCCGATGCCCATTGACGTTCTGATCAGTAACAACTTTTTCTTCATCAGCGCAAATGTCCTTGGGATGCTGGCCTGTTATTTCATCGAATTCTATACGCGGCGTGATTTTTTCCTGTCGCAGCAGTTGCAATCTGAGCAGGAGAAGACTAAAAAGATCAATCAACAACTGGAAAAGCAAATGACGGATTATCAGATCATTAATCGGGAGCTTGAACATGAAATCACCGGCCACCAGCAGGCGGAGGAAGCATTACGGGAGAGTGAAGAGCGGTATCGGGCATTGGTGGAAAATGCTAACGATATGGTTTTCCGGACTGATAATCATGGAATTTTCACTTTCGTAAATGCGTCGACGATTCGTATTGCCGGATACGAAGAAGAGGAGATTATTGGTAAACATTATCCGACATTTATCCGTGCGGACCGGCGTGACGAAGCCATTAAGTTTTTCGGCCGTCAGTTCGTAAAGGGGATTAAAAATACATATTCAGAATATCCAATGATCACTAAGGACGGCCGTGAGGTTTGGCTTGGACAAAATACTCAATTAATATTTGAAAACGGCAATGTTGTAGGATTTCAGGCCGTTTCCCGCGATATTACCGAACGCCGGCGGCTGGAAGAAGAGTTAACGGAAAGCGCAGAAAGATACCGGGAACTGAGTACTGTCGATGATCTTACCCGGCTTTATAATTCCAGACATTTTTATAATCAACTGAAAATGGAAATCGATCGCCTGGAACGCCATGAACATCCATTAACCCTGCTCCTTCTTGATCTCGATGATTTCAAGAAGTTCAATGATACTTATGGCCATATTGAGGGAGATCAGGTCTTATTACGACTCGGCCAGGTGATACAAGGATGCCTCCGCAAGGCAGATTCCGCTTATCGTTATGGAGGTGAGGAATTTACGATCATTCTTCCCATGACAACAAGCGAAGAAGGAATCGTTAATGCGGAAAGAATCAGAGAGGAATTAAAGAAAGAAAATTTTTCTCCGGTACCGGGTAAGCATGTCCATCTTACATTGAGCATGGGAATTGCACAATACAAAATAAAGGAAGACATAAAGGCTTTTGTCAGCCGGGTTGATCATCTTATGTATGAGGCAAAAAAGAACGGAAAAGACAGAATTTATTCTGAGTCATATCTGCAGGAGACAAGGAGAAACGAATTGATGAATGTAAAAAATTACCTGATATCATTTATGGAACGGGGCGGTCCTGAACCAAGTGAGTATGCTGAACTTAACGATTACTTTTATTCTATAAACTGTATGCTCAAAGAGGGCAAGGTTTCTCGCGCTCAAATCAGGGAGTTGTGGGCGGCTTGCGGGGAAGCTTTTTTGGAAGATACTATGCAGGGATTTGTATGCAAAAAGCCCCATGGTTACCACGGTGATTATGAAATAATAGATAGAATTTATATGGAATGGGTTTCATCAAAAAAACATCTGGAAAAGTGGGATAAGTTTTTTCATTGGCAGGCCGCACCCAAAGCAGTGCGAAACAGGAAAGACTATTTTAAGAACATATTATCTGAAATTGACAAATTGCAGATAATAAAGCCGTCCGTTTTGAATGTAGGTTGCGGTCCATGTCGTGATATTTATGAATACAAGAATGAACATCCATTATCAAAAATACATTTTGATTGTCTGGATATGGATTCAAAGGCCATAGAATACTCCAAACAACTGCTCGATAGTTCGGATGTTACTTTTTTTTGTGAAAATGCATTTCGTTTCCGTTCGGAAAAAAAGTACGACTTAATCTGGTCTGCGGGACTTTTTGATTATCTTGACAGTGAAAAGTTTGTCTTCCTGTTGCACTCATTACTAAAAATGACAGCACTTAATGGCAAAGTGGTGATCGGTAATTTTTCAACATTAAATCCATCAAGAGATTATATGGAATTCGGAGAATGGTTTTTATTCCATAGAGACGTAACCGAATTGACTGAATTAGCCCGCAAAGCTGGCGCGGATTCTGATTCAATAGCCATTGAATCAGAGCCAACAGGGGTTAATCTATTCCTAAAAATAGACAAAAAGCGCGCATAAAATATCACTTAATCACGGGTATGAACCCCAAAGCAAGCTTTGGGGTTGTTCCCAATCCCGATATATCGGGATTGGGTAATTCGACTAACAAACTTTAATGCGCCTATAGTGCCCTTTAGGGTATACGCTTTCGGAATTGGAGTTTCAACAATAAAAGTTGCACGTGTGCTGTCCTGCTTTTTAGAAATGTGGAATTATCTTTTATATCTGCCCATCACCTGCGCTTCCGCAAGTATATGTCCCTTCATCACGCCCAGCAGTTCTTCTTTTGTCACTCCGGCTTTCAGGTTCAGCACTGTATCCAGAGCGTATAGTTTAAAATAATAGCGGTGTGTGCCGCCCGGAGGACAGGGGCCGTCATATCCCCAGCGCCCGGAAGAATTCTTTCCGTTTTTTCCCAATCCTACGATTTCTGCCTGTTTGGCAACCTTTTCCGGTAGAGAATTTACAGAGGCCGGTATATCAAAAAATACCCAGTGCACCCAGATGCCGGCGGGCGCGTCGGGATCATCGCAGATAAGCGCGAAGCTTTTTGCTTTTTCAGGCGCGCCGCTCCAGGAAAGCGGCGGCGAGATATTCTGACCGTCGCATGTATATTTGGCAGGAATCATACCTTCATGCTGAAACGATGAACTTTTTATTTCCATGGTTTTGCCTCCCTTTATGCCGGTGATTACCTTTTCTTTTGCTCCTGCGGGTGAAATCACACCTCCCGCAATTAAACAAATGACCGAGAAAAAACAAAAGAAATAGTTTTTCATTTCTATTTTCTCCACATTTCTTAATTAAGACCGGTTTGATTGTCATTATTTTAGCTCCAGATGGTTATAGCTGTCAATAGCTCTGTTGACACATATAGGTCATGTGGTATTATAAATGCTCTGATAGGATGGTAAATGAAAATAGATGAACAAATAAGTCGTGAGATCGGTGTGCACGGACAACAATGGAATTCCATGCATGAAGGATATTTTTCAGATGCAGATGTTGCCCGTCCCCTGATTGAAACGATAACCCGGTATCTCTCCGGCGCGGATGCGGATATCATAGTGGATTTGGGAGGAGGGACGGGATTCATTCTCCGTGAACTGATCGCGAAAAATGCCATCGCCAGGATGATTCCGGTTAATCTGGACTGCTCCGCAACTCAACTGGACGCTATGGAAAAAAGCGGGATCACCTGCATAAATAGTATGATTTCCGACTTCATCCGCAAAGATCTTGCCGGATTGGACAAAAAAATATTTTTCATTATGCGTTCCGTGCTGCATTACTTCGGCCAGGATGGATTGACTCCCGTGCTTCGCCACATTCGCGGTCAGGCCCGGAAGGGCGAGATGTTCATCCACCAGACCGCGTGCTTTGAAAACGCGGGAGAGGCGCGGTGCATCAATGCTCTATATCTGGAAATGGGTACTCCGAAGTGGTATCCCACGGTCAGCGAACTGCGCGATAATATGGCCATGACGAACTGGCGGGTGATCGATATGCATCCGGCGCCGCTGCTGAAATTATCGTCTGTCGAATTGGGATTGCGATACGGACTTGATTCACAAACCCTCACGAAAATTGATAGTAAGATGATGGAGGAGTTTGGAGAAATCGAGAATGTTTTTCAACGGGAGCAAAATGGTTTTACCGCTTATCTTCACTATCAGATTTGTATTGCTGCGGCTGCGTGACGTTCCGGGAAATTATTTTAGGGGCCGGCTTAAGTCTGCCTTAAACGGTGAAGAAACTTCAGCGGAGTCGTTTCCGCTATAAAAAATGAGCAAATAATATGTTCTGTCCAAAATGCAAAAGCGAATACAGAGACGGTTTTTATAAATGTACCGATTGCGGCGCTGATCTTGTTGCCGAACAGCCTCCTGAACTGATGGAAGAAGTAAGTTATGTTGATCTTGTGGAAGTTTATTCCACATATCAGCAAAGCGATATAGCCTTTATAAAATCGGTCTTTGACGGCGAAGACATTACATATTATTTTGAGGGAGAAAGTCCGATCCTCATCGGCTGGGCGGGAGCTTACGCCCGTCTGCTGGTAAAGGCCGAAGATGTCCCGCGGGCAAAAGAAATTTTGCAGGACTTGGGCTTTTTGAATAACGCTTAATCTCACGGGAAAGTTTGCATACACGCCGGTTCAGTGCAGCGTCCTTGTTGGCGCTTTATTCTATAAATGCAGTAATTACGTCTGCTCCGGCTGACAGGTAATGCTGTCTTAATTTCATTATTGCTGGGGACGTAGTGTTTAATACATATTGTTACTTTATGGCAAGTATGATACGAAAAAACAGTTTTTTCTTCCTGAACCAATGTAAATAATTTAATGTGACAGATATACCGGGTGATGGCAGGGGAAAGCCCACATTAAACAGCGTATGTTTCAAAAGTTGTCTCGCATTATGTAAGCAGAGTAATTAATCTTATAATATCAGGTATGCCATGACGCTGAATCTGCTGACACTGAAGTTCTCGGAGGAATCATCACCTCTCGAAGCGCCATTTTTGAGAGATTACTATCAGGTGTCGCTTCCCCAAATTCGTATCGCTCTTTTACTGGGAGCGTTTTTCTATGCGGCTTTCGGCCATCTGGACGCCGTACTCATGCCCGAACAAAAATCCACCATCTGGCTTATTCGTTTTATCATTGCCTGTCCCGTGTTCTTAGGCACTTATCTGATATCGTTCACACGGTTCTTTGAACGATTCACGCAGCCTGTTTTAGCGGGTAATATAATTCTGGCCGGCGCGGGCATTGTCGGTATGATTGATATTGCACCGACACCCATCAATTATTATTATTATGCCGGCCTGTTGCTTGTTATTGTGTGGGGTTATACATTCGTTCGCCTTCGATTCATTTGGGCTTTATTGGCAGGATGGGTGCAGGTGGCATTGTACGAAATCGTCGCCATCTGGATAACTCCAACGCCTTATGAAGTTCTGCTCAGCAACAATTTCTTTTTTATCAGCATGAGCGGCATTGGAATGCTGGCCTGTTATTCCATTGAATTCTATGCACGGCGTGATTTTTTCATGACGTACCGGTTGGAGGTTGAACGGGAGAATGTTCAAAAGATCAATCAGGAACTGGAAGAACGTGTGGAAAAGCGGACCATAGAATATCAGATTGCTAACCGGGAGCTGCAAAGGGAAATCAAAGATCACAAAAAAGCAGAGACCCAGAAGAAAGCTGCGGTTGAGGCATTGCAGGAAAGTGAAAAAATGTATCGGGCATTGGTGGAAAGCGCAAGTGATATGGTCTATCGAACAAACGTTGATGGATATTTCACCTTTATCAATGCGTCTGCCGTCCGTATTACAGGATATGATGAAAAGGAGACGATTGGGAAACATTATTCGGTATTTATTCATCCTGATCAGCGTGAATCAGCCGTCAAGTTCTTCAATCATCAGTTCGATACGATGCTTCAAAATACATATTCAGAATATCCCATTGTTACAAAAGATGGCCGTGATGTTTGGCTGGGGCAAAATACTCAGTTAATTGTGGAAAATGGCGAGGTTGCCGGTTTTCAGGCAGTGTCCCGCGATATTACCGAAAACAAGATGATGGAGAAGGAACAGAAGGTAAGCTAAGAAAAAACCGCGAGGCGACTGCCGCCATCGCGATGGTGGTCATATAAGGTAATTATTTTTTGTATTCAGCGTCAACGGTTATTCCGATGCCGCCGCGCACCGCAAATTCCGCGCTAACCTTGCACCAGCGGGGCTTGAGCGCCGCGACCAGATCATCAAGAATGATGTTGGTGACATGTTCGTGGAAAACGCCTTCATCGCGGAAGGACCACAAATACAATTTTAACGATTTGGATTCGATAATTTTTTTGTCCGGGATGTATTGAATTTTTATTTTGGCAAAATCAGGCTGGCCTGTTTTGGGGCACACGCAGGTAAATTCTTCGGTCTGCAGGGTAACCATGTAATCGCGGCTATCATTGTGATTAGGAAATGTCTCCAGTCTGCGTACTGGTTTGGCCGGTTTGCCCAGCAGAGTTAAACCAGCCAGATCATTTTTCTTTGTATCTTTTGTCATTATCTTACCTCAAATAAAAAATATGTATTCGTTTATCGAAATTAAGGTATAATATCAAGTAGATTAATTATTGTGAGACTCAAATTTCAAAAACGAAGTGTATTGAAATTTGTAAGTCGAACAATCCCGCCATAAGCGGAGGGTATAATACCCCGCCCCTTGGGGCGGAATTAGGGTCCAGGGCTTGCCC
>Ga0182019_10000883_pt1 | contig 14864 bp, 13 predicted proteins | sample 812E2MmetaG_FD_120483 | JGI IMG/M metagenome (GOLD analysis project Ga0182019, IMG submission 120483) | Permafrost microbial communities from Stordalen Mire, Sweden - 812E2M metaG | ecosystem: Environmental > Terrestrial > Soil > Wetlands > Permafrost | place: Sweden: Stordalen | collected...
AGCGTCACCGCGTCCTGCGTCTGGCCGAACGCCTCTTTCGTCTGCTCGAGCTGCGCCTGCGCCTGGTCTGTCTGGTGCAGCGTCGTCCCCCAGTTCCAGACGTCGAGCGTGACGCTCACCCCCACGTCCCAGCTGTCCCTCCACAGGATCGACGCCGGCTGGAACCGCTGGTTCGGGTTCGAATAATAGTAGTTCCCCGTCAGATAGATCTGGGGCCACCATCCTGCTTTCGCCGCCGTCACCCCCGCTTCCCCCGCCTTCACGCGGGCGTCCATCCCCCGGATTTCCGGGCGCGCATCGAGCCCCTGGACCACGAGCGTATCGAGCGATGCGAACTGGCGCGGAGACTCCGCGACCGGGGAGGCGATCACGATGTCCGTGGCAAGGGGAATGCCGAGCGTGTTATCGAGCGCCACGAGCGCGATCTGTGCGTTGTTGTTCGCGTCCACCTGCCCGAGCTGACCGTTGGAAAGCTGCACCTCCGCGGCGAGCATGTCGTTTGTCGTCGCCATTCCCTGGTCCTCCAGGTTCTTGACGTCGTTAAGGTGGGCGGTGATCTGTGCAACGTTGTCGTCGGCGAGTTTCTTCAGCTCGCGCGCGCGGAAAAGCGCCCAGTACGCCGTCTTGATGTTGAATATGAGATCGGACCTGTCCTTGTTGTAGTCCTGGCTCGACGCGTCGACGTTCCGTGCCGCGATCTCCTTGGAGGCGTCGATCCTGAATCCCGCGAAGAGCGGGTCCTGTATCCCTACCCGGAAATTGTAGTTGTCGACGATCGTGGGGGCGAGAACAAGCGACGGGGGAAACCCGAAGGCGACGGCGGCCGGGGGGAGCGCGAACGCGAACGCCGGGACGTCCGACAGGTGCGTATACGCCCCGGTGGCGCTCACCTTCGGAAGGGCGGAGGCGTTGACCTCCGACGACCGTGCGTCGGCATAGAGAACCTTGCTTGCCGACTGGCGGAGCATCTTGCTGTTGTCAAGCCCGATCTGGACCGCCTCTTCGACGGTGAGTGAACGGGAAGCCGGTTGCTGGGCCTGGGCCGCTGAGGCAATCATCGCCGCAAGGGCCAGCGGAAGAATTCGTGAGATCATTGTCTGTTGCTCCTTGAAGTGCAGTCGCATGGGTCTTCAGTTCTGTACGTTCATCCTGTTCTTAACGACGTCGCGCAGAACGTCGGCCACTTTGCCGAATTCCTGCGTTTTGTCGAAGAAATATTCCGCGCCGACTTCCTGGCTTTTTTTTCTGAGCTGGGGGAGGGGGTGGTTTGTCAGTATCACGACGATCGTGGAGGGGCGCTCCCTCTTGATCGCCTCGAGAACGTCGATCCCGCTCCCCCCCGGCATCAGGAGGTCAAGGACGACGACGTCGGGATTCACCCTGCGGAACGTCTCTATTCCGCCCGGGACGTCGGAGGCCTTTCCCGCGATCTCGATCCCCTCGATGCTCCCGAGTCGGCAGCAGAGCCGTTCCCTGAGTATGAGGGAATCGTCCACGATAAGTACGCGCACCATGTGTGTCCCGGTCTGTTAACGGATTGTGCAATATAGAGTTTCATCGCAGGCCCGACAATTGGCAAAAGGCGGTTTTTCGTGTAGTCCCCGGACTACAGGGAGCGTGGCCCCGGCGTTTGCAGACGCGCCGGGTGCGTGCGGCCTCACCACGGGAGACAGATCGTAGAATAGGGTGCGCCAACGTACAGTACGAATGAGCCTCGGTATTATTGCAGGTGCTGGAGGGGGGAAAGCGCCTAACGGGGGAGGAGGTGGTTGTCGATCGTGTAGCGGGTCAGTTCCACGTCGTTTTTGAGCGAAAGTTTCTCCATCACCCTGTCCCGGTACGTCCGGACGGTCTTGACGCTGAGCGAAAGCTCGAGGGCGATGTCCTGAGCGGCGCGCCCCGCGGCGATGCTAAGGAGCACCTGGTATTCCCGGTCCGAGAGGAGCTCATGAGGCTGCCGGCCGCTGTTGGACGAAAGATCGCCGGCAAGTTTTTCGGCGAGAGCGGGGCTCACGTAGCGTCCGCCGGAGTGTATTTTCCTTATCGCGCCCACGAGCTCGGCGGTCGCGCTCTCCTTCATGAGGTATCCCGCAATTCCTGCCTTGAGGAGTCTGGGCGCGAGCTCAGATTCCGGGTGCATGCTGAGGACAAGCACGGGGAGCGCGGGCCGCTGCCGGTGGATCTCCCTGATGACGTCGAGTCCGTTCTTTCCCGGCATCGAGAAGTCGAGTATCACGACGTCCCACTCCTCGGCGGCGACCCTGTCGATGACCTGCTGGCCGTCGAGTGCTTCCCCCGCCACCTTCATGTCAGGGGACCTTTCGATGACCTGCTTGAGGCCCGCGCGGACGATCGGATGATCGTCGGCTATGAGGACTTTGATCATGCGTTCCGGCCGGTCAGTGTTTCCGCGGGGCGCAGCCCCCGTGCTCCGTCGGGGGGGAGCGCGAGCGTGACGATGGTCCCCCCTTCGCGCGATGTTGCGAGCGTGACTTCCCCCCCGAGTATCAGCGCGCGCTCTTTCATTCCCATGATGCCGAATGACCCGGGGGCACCGATCTCCTCTTCCTTCACCCCTTTGCCGTTGTCGTGCACCGTGAGGCGGAGGTTTCCCCCGGTGGTTTCCATCGTGATCGCGACATGCGTCGCCCCGGCGTGGCGGGCGACGTTCGTGAGCGTCTCCTGGACGATCCTGTATACCGCGGTCGCCCGGTCGCCCTCGGCGAGGCCCTCTTCCCCCTGTATCCTGGTCTCGCACGTAATCCCCGTCCTGTTCTCGAAATCCTCGGCGAGCCACTCGATGGCGGCGTTCAGGCCGAGGCTGTCAAGAAGGACCGGGCGTAACTGCGTGATGATACGCCTCATCGTTTGAACGGTCGAGTCGATGAGCGCCGACATCGCCTCGAGCTTCTCCGTGATCGCGTCCCGTGCCCCGCCTGCGTCCCCCGGAGGGAGTAACTCCTCAAACGACGCGATGTCGAACTTGAGCGCGGTCAGCGCTCCCCCGAGCTCATCATGGATTTCACGCGCGATTGCCCCCCGTTCGGATTCCCGGGCTGACTGGAGATGTGTCGACAGCCTCCGGAGTTGCTCGCGTGAAGCGCGGAGCTCCTCATACGCCCTCACGCGGTCGCTGATGTCCCTGAGTATGACCTGCGAGGCCGGGAGGCCGCCGTAGGTGACGCGCGATCCGATGGCTTCAAGATAAAACTCCTGTCCGTCTCCCCGCGTCGCTTTGACAAGAAGCGGCCCTTCCTTCTGCACCTCCTCCGCCGGAGCCGCCATGCGGCGCAGGACGTCCTCCTTATAGTCGGGAGGAACGAAATCGAGGAACAGCCGGCCGATAAGGGCATCGCGCGACGGCGCAAGGAGGAGCTGGACGGTCGCCTCGTTGACATACACGATCGTGCCGGCCGCATGCACGACGATCGCTTCGGGTGAGAGATCCACGAGCGAGCGGTATCGCTCCTCGCTTTCCCGCCTGGCCTCCTCGAGATGCACACGTTCCGTCACGTCCCGTATGACGCTTATGATAAACGTCCCTGCTGGCGTTTCGACGGGGCTCAGGCTGATATCGGCGGGGAATCTGGAACCGTCCCTGCGCATTCCGGCAAATTCGCCCCCGGTGCCCATGGCGCGCACGGACATGGAGCGGTAGAACTTCGAGCGGTGGGCGCCGTGCGCCTCCCGAAGCTCCCGGGGGACAAGGTGATCGATCTCCCTCCCGACGAGTTCCCCCGCGGGGTACCCGAAGAGCCTGGAGGCCTGTGTGTTTGCCCCCCTGATCAGGCCCCCTGTGTCCGTCAGTATGACCGCGTCCGGGAGGTACTCGAAGACCTCTGTGATTTCATTCAAATCCGTCATGGCACAAGGTAGCAAATCCTCCTGAAAACACAAAAAGGAGCGGTTTGCATATTCGCTGCCGTTCGAGTACATTCAACAAGATTTTCCCTCCTCACACGGCAACCGGTGCGCAATGACGGGACAGCTTTCATGGCCGATGCTGCTGAAGCGCACGCCCGCGTGGGCCCATGTCGCCGCGGTTCCGAGAACGCGCGTGGAGGAGTTCGCCGCGACGGCTCCGCAGAGGAAACATGCCGCTGTCAGGATCGTCCGGGGAAGCCGTTGCGCCGGGAAAGACGAGCTGCTGGAAGAGTTCGCCCGCGGGCTGGATTTTCCCGAGTACTTCTCGCGAAACTGGGATGCCCTTGAAGATTGTCTCACGGATCTCGAGTGGCTCTCCGCCGAAGCGTTCGTCCTCATCATCACGAACGCCGACCAGATTCTGAAGAACAGCCCCGGAGAGCTGAAGACGTTTGCCGGCGTACTCGCCTCCGCCGCCGGGCACTGGGTCTCCGCGGAGCCTCCGACGCCTTTTCACTGCCTCTTTCAATGTGAGCCGGGGAATGCCGACGACCTGAAGAGCCGGCTCGCCGAAGGGGGGATCGTTCCCTCCTGATCTCTTGAATTCGATTCACAAACCCACAACTCACAATCCATATCACAACTTCACGAAGGCGCATCATGAAAAGATTCATTCCCGTCGTTATCCTTGTCGCCGCGCTCCTCGCCGGACAGCCGTTCATGCAGGCGCAGTCGAAGGATGCAAAATCGAAGACGACGACGAGCAAAGGGGGAGACGATAAGAAGAATACGAAGAATGACGATCCTGCGGTCGGCAAGACGGCCGACGGGAAAATCGTCTTTGCAGGCTCCAGGGGTGGATTCTACTACCTCACAGAGAAAGGGACAAAGACCTACGTCAAGGATTTTGTCGGCGCGAAGATCGTCGGCAAGACCAAAGACGGCATGAATATCTACGAAGGACCCAAGGGCGGGAAGTTCTATTACAATGCAAAAATGGACAAAGTGTACGTGAAGGGGAAATAGCGCAAAATGGTGAGGCCGGCGGCGCCATCGGGCGCCGCCCGCCCCTCACCTCCCGTCCTGCATTTACCCGCCGTAGACAAAATCCCCCCGTCCACCGACCAGTGGATCCCGAAGAAGCCTGCCGCCTCACCGCGTTGAATTCGCCGTCGCTCATGAGTTCAAACGAACAACTCCCCTGATACGGGAACTTCTCCGCGAATCAAGCGGGAAATTCCTTATATTGCATGTCATTTCGATCAGAGGAGCACATTCCCATGACAAAGAATGAAACGCTGGAATACATACTCACATCAGGCGTTGTTGCCGTCATCCGCATGAAGGACCCGGAGCGACTTGCAAAAGTCGTCATGGCGATTCGCAACGGTGGTGTAAAATGCATAGAGATTACAATGACAGTCCCCGGTGCCGTCGAGATCATCGCGGAAATGGTGAAAACAGTCCCCCCTGACGTTCTTGTCGGAGCGGGGACCGTGACCGACAAGGGGACTGCAAACGACGTCATCGCCGCCGGGGCAAAATTCGTCGTCGGCCCGGTGTTCCGTCCGGAAGTTGTGGCGGTGACAAAAGCGGCGGGGGCGGTCGCGATCCCCGGGTGTTACACCCCCACGGAGATACTCACGGCCTGGGAGGCGGGAGCGGACATCATCAAGGTGTTCCCCGCGACATCTCTCGGACCGAAGTTCTTCAAGGACGTGGCGGGGCCGTTTCCCCACATCCGCCTCATGCCCACCGGGGGGGTCTCAATCGACAACGTCGGCGAATGGGTGAAAGCCGGCGCCGTCGCCGTGGGGATCGGGAGCGACCTCCTCGACAGGAAAGCGATAGAGGATGGGCACTACGAAATCCTCACGGAGAAGGCTGCGCGCATGGTCCGCAATTTCGTCGACGCAAAACGCTCGCTCACAAGGTAGAGTGTCCGTCTCATCATCATGAAGGAGAACGCTATGGAAAAACTCTGCAAGACCGCTTCGCTGTTGCTTCTCGCGGTGGGCATCGCCGCATCCGTGCAGGCGCAGACATTCAAAGTGCAGAAGTTCAACATCGGCGGGGAAGGGGGGACCGACTACCTGACGGCCGAGCCAGGCACGGGGCGCGTTTTCGTCTCGCGCGGTTTCCATGTTATGGTGCTCGACGGAATCAAGGGGACTGTCCTGGGGGACATTCCTGAGACGCCGAACACGCATGGCATAGCGCTCGTGGCAAAATACAATCACGGGTTCACGACGAACCGGGGGGATTCCACGGTCTCGATGTTCGATCTCAAAACCCTGGCGGTGATCAGGAAGATCAGGATTCCCGCGGGGGGACAGGACGGAATCATGTATGATGATTTTTCGGATCGCGTCATGCTGACGAATCACAGCAAGCCCGGCACCGTGACCGCGATCGATCCGGACAAAGGGGTGATTACGGGAGAGGGGCAGCTCGAGGACGACTCACCGGAAGGGGCCGCGAGCGACGGGAAGGGGAAGCTCTTTGTCAACAACGAGAGGAAGAACACGATCCAGGTGATCGACACAAAAACGATGACCGCGATCGCGTCGTGGCCTCTCGATCCCTGCGATGGACCCACCGGGATCGCCTACGACAGGTCTTCCGACAGGATATTCACGGGCTGCGGCAAGACGTCCGCGGTCCTGGACGCGAAGACGGGGAAGATCGTTGCGACGATTGCGAACGGCCAGGGGGTCGATGCGCTCGGCTGGGACCCCGCAGAGAAGCTTATTTACATTCCCGCGGGCCGCGACAGCAGTGTGACGATCGTTCATGAAGATTCGCCCGACAAGTACACCGTCGTTGCCACAGTCACGACCGCTGCCGGCGCGAAGACGATCTCCGTCGATCCGGTGAAACACGTCGCCTACCTGTTCCAGCCGGTCTACGGACCTCCCCCGTCCGATGCGCCCCAGGGAGAAGGCGGGCGCCGTCCGCGCGGTCCGGTCGTGGGGGCATTTCTGTATGTCATAAGTCACTGAGATCTCGCTGCAGGCATTTCTTCTCCTGCGAACTGCAAACTCTTTTTCACTCAACGATTGTGTCTGAATTGAAACGGGGGCGCCGGTAATTCGGTGCCCCCGATTTGTTCTCTCGAGCCCTCCTCTGCATTGGCTTTCTTCGCTTGCTCTTTTCCCTCCGCGTGATGATCCCTTAAGCTGTTCACAGCCAGTTCCAAATTGGCAACCTCAAAATGCCGAAAGTGCTTTCAAAAGTCACTAATTTGGGACCTCCATCGTCAACGCACCGTCCGGTGCGATGACGACGCCCTGGAAACGCAGGAAAAGGGAATTCTTTGTTCCTACTCCGTTCCGCACCCGCTCTAGTGTGGGGAAGTCGGTGTTGGTGCTCGGCAAGATGAACTCAGGAATCGCGGTCAGTTCATCAAGAATCGGTAGCCATTCCGCGGCTGCGAAAGGAAGTACAGGATCTTGGAGGAGTCGATTTGGAAAAACATGGCGACGCGGGAATGGTAAGAGGATGATTGCAGGGGATGAATCTCGTATTAGAAATGATATGCCTGTCCGACGATCACGATGAGTCTTAGAAGAGCCTTGAGTCCAAGGTTCTTGAATGACTGCATAGCCTGAGTATGTGTGGAAGGAATTTTCTTGGATGCCTCCATCTTCTTCATGACGGGGGATATATAGATAAAAGGGGGAGTGTTCTCTTTTCAGCGAATCATCGCATTAAACTTGCGTTAAGCCGGATTTGATGATTCGCAATTATGATGATGGAAATACCAGATTATTTGCGCTTGCAAGGGCGATTCTCTATAAAGATAACAGAAAATTACCCCATTTGGAGACAGTGATTTCGTGCATTATCTTCGATCAAGAGTTTCGCTGTTCTTCGAAACGCTCCTTACCACCCGGGTGGCGATACGTCTTTCTTCCACTCTTGCCACCCCTGACTTCAACCAATCGACGCTCGATGATGTTGGTCCAGTCGGGGGATCAAGCGGAGACAAATTCTTAACCGAACTCAACGAGATTCAGGACAGGCAATGCAATGCTGGACAAAAAGGAACCCCCGAGAGGTGATGCCGAGGCTCTCAGTTGCAGAAGCAGGAGCAAACATTGGGTGTCTTACGACGGCCCGCCCGATTTCAGGTTCGTGGTACTTAATGCGCCGAAGAAAGAACTGAAAGAGGGCGGTAGCGGGCGGGAATACTCCAATCGGGGATGAACTCATGTCGAGGATAATACTTTCGAAAAGTGTTTCCATTTTCGCTCGAGATCGGATATGTAATATGGGGTAATTGTCCACTGGCGCAATCCCAATATTATCTTTTCATTACCGTCCCGCCACCGAAACGGATTCCTTTGAATAAAGTATCTTTCGTTTTGGTCGGATGCATGGTCGAATCGGCAACATTCCAAGATATTCCTCCAATTTGGATATCGCTGTGTAGCGATATATATTGTCGCAGTTTTCAATGATTGTTCGCATCAAAACTTTTCTCCAATGCCAGTGCTGAATTGCAGTCCCGAATAACTCTGAAGTTCGGAAGCAAAACTCAATCCGAACGCATTGGCTCTTCTGCTTTTGCAAAGGACAGTACTCCAACTTTTGGGACTCCTGCTGGCTATGGAGTCGCCCAGTTAGATCCCCCATCATTGGACAACCAGTATTGGAGTTGGATAGAGAATAGGGCTGCGGGGGTAATAAAGTACGCGCAGTGCACAACTGTGGCTGCAAACTGGGCCGCCCATGTCAGAAGGGGTACAAAATTGGACAGGACTGCTTATCAAAATGCAACCGACTTGAGCGCGGATTCACTGATCTATGATCGCTTCCAACTCTACCAGGGAGGACACTACTGGGTCTGGCATCCAGTTAAGAGAGGGAACAAGAATAGCGCGGGGTTATGGGTTGCACAACCATGGATAGCGCCTGGTGCGAGCATATCTTATGGTGCCGAAGCATATGGTATACTGGATTCCGTAAGTCACAACCTATACCGTCCTGATTGGTAATAGCGAGAAAGGAGCCGTTTTCTTCTCATGAACCCTCATTCGATTAAGGCGATTCTTCTCTTGATGGCAATTGCCGTAATTTTCATTCCTGGTCAGTTCGGTGTGACTTTTGCACAACCATACGGCTTTTCCGCTCGAGGTTCCATTGACTCCACCGAGATTTTGTGCACGAATCTGTCAACCAATCAACGGACTCATTTCTTATCGGTGAATGCACCTGTGCGGGCTCTTTTCTGGGATCCCGCTCAAAGTTGGCTATTCCATCAGGACAGACAATTCCTTACTGCAACCAGCATACTTGACACCATTGACCAAGGCATTCTAGCATATCCTGTGGAAGACGGTGGAGTTACAGCATTCCTTAGACGACAAGGGCGCTATATTATGAGTTGGTCACTAGACACAGGTGGGACAGAAACACCGGTGACCAAGATGATTGATGCCACTACACTCACCCTGGTTGACTCGTTCCCGAGCGACATTGCAATGTCAGCTGGGGCATTTATATCTCCTGACGAGTCTACCCTCTATTACGACATCTTCGATCAAGCGACTAGTCAGCCGTACCTTATTGCCTATTCAATTTCGACAAAGTCGATTCAGTGGCAACGCAGAATGTTCGACATAGGGCCACCCACAGACGTAAAGCTCCTCGTAACTGGGCGTCGAGGTAAGTGCTTGATTAATTACGCGTATCCAACGGGAGATGTTTCGGATAATCATTACCTTGTCTACGATCCAGTCTCAGGAGGCGTTTCCGTAGCGTCCAGCTTTCCATTTAGGGAGGAAGCAACGCTTTCACCGAATGGAACTCAAATAATTGCTTCGCGCGTGGAGATTCAGACGACTGGTTACCCTCGAGGGGATGTCAAAACGGGTGATGTTTGGATTTTTGATGCTGCTTCAGGAATTCCGCAACAGAAACTGAAATTCCCGGCGGGTGGAAATGTTTATGTTTTTGATTCAGATACTGTTCACTTTTATTATCACGTGAATGCAACAGATGTGTGGATCAAGGCGGGGCTGTCGCCCGAACCTGCTGTCAAAGGTGGTATCTTTAATCTTCTTGGCACAAATACTCTATCCGTAAGGGCAAAGCCATCTGTTTCGTTCACAAACTCCGATACCCTTCGTGGCCTAGTTGTCACCCTCTGTTGGCAAGCAAGATACCCCCTTTCACTAGGCATTGTCTCCTCGCCGACTTATGGAATTACGAAGCTTGATACAGTAATGTCGGTTGGAGGATTCAAATATCAAAAATTCGTTCTCAATTCAGTAGTACCAATAAGTTGGTCGGCAAATACAGAGTATGAATTGTTCACTGTACCAGTCGTTGGGAGCGCCGGAGTAGAAGACTTCACGCTTACCAACGCGTTGTCTGGCGGGCATTGGGTTGTTGACATCGACTATCTCGATAAGACCGACAGCGTGTTCTACAATGCAGTGACAACATGCACGGGGATTACCTCCCAAAACAAAGCAGACAACGCGGCCCCTACAGCTTTTAACGGCGCGCGTCACATCGCAAAAACGTCTACGAAACTCCATGAAGTCTACTATAGCGGGGGCCAGATTGTCTACCGGCGAAAAGACCTGAGTGGAAGTTGGGAAGTGACACAGAGGATAAGTGCTGACAGCGATACCTCGCTAAACGATCCTTCAATGATTGTCGCCCATGATGGATCGCTTCATGTTGTTTGGCAGCAAAGGCTAAGTTCAACGTCTTACAATGCCTGGTATTCCCGAAGCACAGATGGTGGTACAACGTGGTCCGCACGCTCCGCGTTGGCGCAGAACATTCCGATAATTACGAGTCAGTGGAACGTCTATCCGGTCATTGCCGAGTATGGTACAACTCAACTGGTTGTTGTTTGGTGTACCGGCAATCCTAATAATGGCATAACCGGACTGCAGTACACGATCTCAAAGAATCTCGGCCAGAGCTGGGGGACAGTTACAGGGCTTAGCAGTGGAGGACAGGTCGTTTGGTATCCAAGCCTTGCCGCAGCTTCAAACTTCTTGATTCTGACGTATGACGGACGCTATAACGGAGTCTTCTCTCGAATCTACAATGGAACATGGCAGTCAGAACAGCTAGTGAGTTCCGGCGACGGGATGAACAACAACATATACTCGTCTGTTGCAGTCGATCCTCAAAACCGGCCCCTGGCGGCGTGGTGCGCTAATAGCTATAGCCACAACGAATTCACGATCATGTACAGATCAGGTAATACCGATGGATCCTGGGGAAGCGGATTCGTTCAATTCGCAGTTGATGCCCCCTCCGTGCATGATCTTTATCCCTCGATTACATACGTTAGCAAGGCAGGATTGTATGGAATCGACATAGTCTATACTTCAACGGCAAATGCTATCAAAGTAGAGAAATATACGGGTGATTGGATGCCTCCAGTGTCACTAAGCACCTCGGGACAGTGGCCCAATACCAGTCTCGCGAATCAGACGACCTCTCCCGGATACCCGATCAGAGTCTGGTCGGATCAGAATGGAAGCCCGTATCAGGTAGTGCTTCAATCGGACGGGAACTACAGCTTCCAGAAGGCTCAGGCTCCTTCAACGCCAGTTGCTGATCTTCACCGAAGAATAGTTGTAGAAGGCCAGAGAAGTGGTTCGACAATATGGTTTGACCTCGCCCCGCTCAGGATTGTGACATCCGGTAATGATACAGTGGCAATCCCGTTCAAGACCCTCGATCTGACAAAGCCGTTTGTAGCGACGATAACGAATGCCTGGGACTACCTTGGGACAGACCAGATTACCCTTCCGGCCAATGCGAAGTCTTTGCTAATTGAAACCGATGTTTCCTCCTACGCCAAGCAGGATTCTCTGGGCAGTAAGAACGTAAATGTCTTTACGTCTAGCTCCTTCAGGATTGACGGCATAAAAACTTCACAAACAGTACCGCTCTTGAGTTCGCAAGCGTCGGTTTCCGGTAAGAAGAATATCGATGTTTCGAGTCAGGCGGGGCAAGCTATCACGCTCCGAATGGTTGGCGCTATTCCGGCCGCCAGTACTGAGCCCGTGGCGATCGGCGTAGGAGATGTGTACATTGCACGCAAACCCTGAACGCGAGGTGATCATGAAGATTACGTTAACTGCACTCTTGATATGCTTCGTTTCCACGAGTTTACTCGGACAAACGCCATATCCTATTCCAGCGGATTCGAAAGGGAACCAGATCATTCTGACGGTTGCCAACGAATCGAAGACGACCGCAGCCCAGAAGCTTCAGGTGCAAGTACAAAATGCATCTTCTGCGATCGTTTTCTCTCGGTCGAGCGCATCTGTAACAACTATCCCTATCGGTAAGGAGTCTGACGTTACTTTCAAATTCGATGTGGTTCGCGAAGCAAAAATCGGGAAGAACGATACGCTCCTATTCGTGATTACCGACAGCACCGGGGCGGCCTGGACAAAGACTGTGATAGTCTCTTACACCGGTCCTCATGTGTTCAAACTCGAGCAGAACTTCCCGAATCCATTTAACCCCTCGACGACGATCTACTACGATCTGCCCGAGGACAGTCACGTCAAGATCATGGTATACGACATCCTGGGCCGCCAGGTGAGGTCGCTGATTGACGAACAAGAATCAGCCGGCTATCAAAAGGTTCGGGTCCTACGTGAGATGAATCGCCGTAGCATGATAGATTCGTGAAGAGCTTGGCGCCATTACTAGGTATGTACTGTCTTAGCCCGTGATTCTCATCTTGTTGCCAATCACGCAACGAATCCTCATTGGATCTCCAGCTCGTCCTTCCCCGGAAGCGCCGGGAACGGGGCGTGGGGTTCGGTCTGGTACCAGAACGCGGTTGTGGCGATGTCGTCTTTGAGAGGGAGGTATCTCCCTCCGGACTGCCAGCCGAGTGCCTGTATCGTAACCCGGAGATCCTTCTCGAATCGGACCGGGTCCATGATGTGCCAGCGGTACAGGCCGAACCTCTGCTGTGCATTGTAGAACCCGTCGGGCCGGATCACCTGCGCCAGCCCTGAATAGGGGGTACTGAATTCCTGGTACCCCTTTTTTTCGCCGTTTTCAAAGTCGTACGATCCGCAGAAATAGTCTTCCGTCCCGGTTCCGTTGATTGTCGGGAAATCCGTATCGCCGTCGATATAGAATTTTATCTCACCTTCACCCCACCACCCGTTGTTGTGCACTCCCCACGCGATGTATGTCCCCACGTACTGCCCCCATCCCTTCACGCCGTCGAGTATCGTCACGACGTCCTTCTCCCTGAGGGGATTGACCCTTCTGAACTGTGCATGAAAATACGCCGCGTCGGCTGGGACGTCCGTGAGCGTGTAGTCGATCTGAAAATAGACGGTCACGTCCTCTGCACCGATATCCTGCATCGTGATTCTGCAGCTTTTCCTGAACGGCATCTCCCAGTAGCAGTTCAATCCGCTGTGCGGATTCACGCACACGGCGGGGGATGAGATCTGGCCGTATTCGCCCCACCCGCACGCGAAGAAATCGCCCGCAGGGCTCTCCACCGAAGGAGTTTCCTCACCGTCCCAGTATATGCGCAGTATCAGGTGGCGCCAGTTCCCTGTCGGCGTCATCCAGATATGCTGTATCGCGCCGGACCCTTTTATCTCCGCGGCCGTATACGTCTCGCCCGCCTTGATATCGACTGAGGGGGACATTTTCCATCCCCGGCCCAGTTCGCGTGCGGCACGCGCGCCCGTCCCTTCGGTCGCCATCCCCCCTTTCCCCTTCTCCCCCGTGGGATTCTCCGGGCTGATGGACCGGGATTTCGCCTTCGAGAGCCTGGAGAGATTTCCCATTCCACCCGAAAGGCCGTTGAATGAACCCTGCGCCGATGCATCCTGTATGACGACGGCCGCCAGGAGAACCATGAGAATCAATCCGGCGGCCATTCCCGCAACATTCCTCGTCATCCAGGAGCGTGTGCATGGTGTCCGTAATCCGTGCGCGCTCATTCTGGAAGCCACTCTCCTCCCCTGTCGATGTTGTCTTTCGTATAGACCCTCGAGGGAAGCGTGATTTCCCTGGGGACGGTTTTTCCGCCGAGTATTGCAAGCGCCGTCTCGATCGCCTCGCGGCCTCCGGTCGGGTACTCAAAACACGCAGAGAGTATTCCCTGCCTCACGTACATCTGGCCTTCCTGCGGAAGCCCGTCGATGCCGACAAACGCCATCTCTCCGGCCCGTCCCGCCGCTTTCGCCGCCAGGTAAGCGCCGTGGGCGGCCGGGTCATTGTGGCCGTAGACGAGATCGATTTTCGGGAACCTGGCGAGCGCTGATTCCATCTCCTTCCGCGCGTTCGGCTCGAGCCACTTCATGTCCGCCTCGAAGAGCACTTGTATCCGCGTCGTGCGGATCCCTTCGCGGAATCCGGAGTTCCTGTCCTGCCCCGGGATGGACGTCATGAGCCCTTTGAGCTCCACGACGTTCCCCTTCCCCCCGAGAAATTTGGCGATCCAGCTCCCCGCGGCCCGTCCGATTTTTTTGTTGTCCGCACCTATGAAGCAGGTGTACCGGTCTCCGAGAACCTTGCGGTCGAGCACGATCACCGGGATCCCTTTGTCGTATGCGTCGGCGACGGCCCGGGTGAGCGGCGCCGCCTCCTTCGGTGAGATAAGTATGAGGTTTACCCCGGCCCTGACAAATTCTTCAATGTGTGCAACCTGCCGGAGGTTGTCGTTCTGCGCGTCCTTGTACACGACGGTGATCTCCGGGTGCCCCTCTGCGGCCTTTTTGATGTCCGCATTCATCTGGACCCGCCACGGCTCCCCCAGGTTGCACTGGCTCATCCCTATCGTCCACCGCGCTTTCTGGGCCGGTGAGGGGGGCGCCAGGGAGAGCACGAGCGCTGCGAATATGAGGAGTTCTCTTTTCATCGGAGTCCCTTCGTGGGTCACGTTTTCAACGCTTTTTCTGAAACAGAACAGCCGCTACGATGATCGCTCCCGTGAGCATCAGGCGGGTCTCTTCTCCGACCGCATTGATGCTCAG
>Ga0182019_10000884_pt1 | contig 14861 bp, 17 predicted proteins | sample 812E2MmetaG_FD_120483 | JGI IMG/M metagenome (GOLD analysis project Ga0182019, IMG submission 120483) | Permafrost microbial communities from Stordalen Mire, Sweden - 812E2M metaG | ecosystem: Environmental > Terrestrial > Soil > Wetlands > Permafrost | place: Sweden: Stordalen | collected...
CGAGGAGATCCGCAGGTCGAGCTCACCGAGACGCTCAGGGAGCTCTGCATCCCCCCAGACGAGCTCGGTCTCTCCGCCCGCGGTCGTCTCGGCGAGGCTGCGCGTGCGCGTCCACAAGACTCCCGAAAGGCTCTCTCCGAGCGCCGCGCTGAGCGCCCCAGCGAGCGCACCGGCCTCGAGCTCGCCGTCGGTGGTCACGATCCGGACCTGCAGCAGGCCGGTGTGTCGCCCTTCGCGCACGACCAGGTTGCGTAGGCGCGCGCGGCCGTCGCCTGCGGGCCCGGTGCGCTCCTCACGTCCGGGGCGGGCGCCCTCGATGCGACGGCGCTCCCAGGCGATCAGCTGCTGCGAGCGAGCCCACTCCAGGGCCACCCGGCGCGCCTGGTTGCCGCGCTCGGAGGCGAGCAGGCAGTCCTCCATCGCGGTCACATGGTTGCCGCCCGCGGGGGCGTGAAAGCCGCAGACGAGCTCCGGGTGGGCGGGATCCGAATCCCCGCCGCCGAAGGAGTACTCGAGCTTGTTGCGGTAGCGCCACTCCTCGAGCGCCGGGACGATCGGCTCCAAGACAAACCCGTCGAGCTTGCCGATTCGGCGCAGCGCCTCCTCGACCTGGGCCGCCTTGACCTCGAGCTGGCGCTCATAGGGCATGACCTGCCAGGCCACCCCGGGGTGATCGGCCTTTGGGGCGATCCGTTCAGGGCTCGGCTCGAGCACCTCGAGGGTGCGCGCGTGGGCGTAGCTGCGCTTGCGCTTGTGCACGACCGCGCGCACGCGGTCGCCAGGAATCGCGCCCGCGACGAAGACCACATAGCCGCCGTCGCCGAGCCGCGCGATGCCCTCGCCGCCGAAGGCGAGCGAGTCGATGCTCAGCTCGAGCTCATCACCACGCTGCGGCCGGGGGGTGGCGTCGGGCGCCGCGTTCACGCGGGCGCCACCAGCAGCTCCAGCAGAGCCTTCTGAGCGTGGCGGCGGTTCTCGGCCTGATCCCAGATGCGCTGGCGCTCGCCGTAGAGGACCTCGGCGGTGATCTCCTCACCCGGGTGCGCGGGCAGATCGTGCATCGCGAAGGCGCCCGGTGCGGCCGCATCCAGAAGCGCGTCATCGAGGCGGTAGTCGGCCAGATCGCGGCGTCGCGCATCGGCGGTCTGCTCATCGCCCATGCTCACCCAAACATCTGTATAGATGGCGTGCGCACCGCGGACCGCCGCGTAGGGGTCGGTCTCGAAGGTGAGCGTGCCGGTTGCGCCGGCGGGGAGTGAGACCTCACCCTCAAGCGAGTAGCCCGCGGGGGAGGCGAGCGCGACATCCACGCCGGCGAGCGTGCCGAGCACGGCGAGCGAGCGGGCGACGTTGTTGCCATCACCTACGTAGGCGAGACGCAGGCCCGCGAGCGAGTCGTGGGCCTCGCGCAGCGTGAGCAGGTCGGCCAGCGCCTGGCAGGGGTGATGGAGCGCGCTCAGCATGTTGATGACCGGCACGGCGCTGTGCGCTGCGAGCTCCTCGAGCGTCGCATCCGGCCCGGTGCGCAAGCCGACCGCGGCGACGTGCCGGGACAGCACGAGCGCAGTGTCGCGCAGGGCCTCGCCCCTGGAGAGCTGCATCTCATCGGAGCGCAGGATCAGCGGATGGCCACCGAGCTCCTGCACGCCGACCTCGAAGGAGATGCGCGTGCGGGTCGAGGGCTTCTGGAAGATCAGCGCGACGCTCTTGCCCGCGAGCGCTTGGGAGGAGAGCGGCGCGCGCTTGAGCTCGAGCGCGCGGTCGAGCAGCGCGCTGAGCTCGGGGGCGCTCAGCTCAGCGCCGGTGAGGAGGTGACGTGGTGGCATCGGAGCGGTGAGTCTAGGACGTGGGAGAGCTTGCAGCCGGGTCCGCGGGCGCAGGCTCCTGCAGCGCGACCGCGAAACACACGGTATGAGATGGTCCGACTACACGAACATCGCCGAGAAAGGATCGCCACCAATGAGACGAGGCCTCACCGCATCGCTTGCCTGTTGCGGCCTGCTGCTGATCGCGGGCTGCGGCTCCTCGAGCAGCTCGAGCAGTAGCAGCACGACCACGAGCGCGACGACCGCGAGCACCTCCTCGAGTGGCCTGAAACCGAACACCACGCCCAAGTTCGGCACACCGCCCGCTTCCGCCCCGGTGCAGAGCGGAGTCGTGCAGATCGCCTACCGCAACATCGCGATCGCGCCGGACACGCTGAAGGTCAAGGTCGGCTCGACGATCAAGTGGACGAACTTCGACTCGGTTGAACACAACGTGATCAGCCAGGGCGGGCCGCAGAAATTCGCCTCCAAAGACTTTGGCGAAAACGCCAGCTTTGAAATCAAGGCCGAAAAGCCCGGCCTGATCCACTACGAGTGCACGATCCACCCAGCCTCGATGAACGGCACGATCGAAGTCGTCAAGTGAGCTGCTCGCTCGACTGAGCGAACTCGGCAAGGCCCTCCACAGGGCTCGAGGCACTGGCAAACGTGCGGCGGGGAATTCGCCCCGCCGTATAGGCCAGACGCCCGGCCCGCACCGCATCGCGCATCGCCTCGGCCATGCGTACGGGGTCCTGGGCACGAGCGATCGCTGAGGCGGCCATCACCGCATCGCAGCCGAGCTCCATCGCCAGCGCCGCATCGGAGGCGGTGCCGATCCCCGCGTCGAGCACGACGGGCACATCGACCGCCTCACGCACGAGCGCGATGTTGTAGGGGTTACGGATGCCCATGCCGCTGCCGATCGGCGAGCCAAGGGGCATTACCGCCGCACAGCCGATGTCCGCGAGCCGTCGCGCGAGCACGGGGTCATCGGTCGTGTAGGGGAGCACCACGAAGCCCTCGTCGACGAGCTCCTCGGCGGCGCGCAACAGCTCCGGCGCATCGGGCAGCAGCGTGTCCTCATCACCGATCACCTCGAGCTTGATCCAATCGGTCGCGAACGCCTCGCGCGCCAGGCGGGCCGTGAGCACGGCGTCGCGCGCGGTGTGACAGCCGGCCGTGTTCGGCAGCAGCTCGACGCCGGCGGCCGCGAGCACGTCGACGAGCGAGCCACGAGCGTTGGGGTCGATGCGGCGCAGCGCGACCGTCACGAGCTCTGACCCGCTCGCGGCGATCGCCGCGGCCATCAGCTCCAGCGAGGGAAAACCGCCGGTCCCGAGGATCAGCCGTGATCGCAGCCTCCTACCCGCGATGATCAGTGGGTCCTCCATCACCCGCCCTGCATCGCTGTGAGGACCTCTATGCGGGCATGCTCGCCGAGCGCGTGCGATCCCCAGTCGGCACGTGGCACAACCTCGCCGTCGACCGCGACGGCCACCCCCCGGGCTCCCTCGGCGAGACCCATGCGGGCCAGAACCCCCGCGACGGTCTCGCCGGCCGGTACATCGGAGCTCTGCCCGTTGACGATGATCACGATCCCCTCCCGGCCACCGCGAGCGGTGGCGCCTCGGCGGGAGCATCGACTTGTGCCAGACGCTCCGGAGCGCATGCCGCAAGCAGCTCCTCCGCATCGGGCCTGGCCACCGAAGGATCGAAGAGGCCCGCCACCAGCTCAGCGGTGAGCGGGGCCAGCAGGATGCCGTTGCGGTGATGGCCGGTGGCCCAGGTCAGGCCCTCGAGCGCAGCCGCTCCGATCGCCGGGGTGTTGTCGGGCGTACTTGGGCGCAGCCCCACCGAGAGCTCCTCGATCTCGAGATCGCGCACGCCGGGCACGAGCTCGTGGGCGTCACGCAGCAGCTCATGGACCGCGCCCGCGGTCGGCGCGAGCTCATAGCCGCGCTCCTCCATGCTCGCCCCAAGCACATAGCGCCCATCGCCGCGCGGCAGCAGATAGCCGCCCTCGAAGCGCACCGTGCGGCGCAACAACCCTGCTCCGGCAGGATCTCGCAGGCGCAGGATCTGCCCCTTGACGGGACGCACGGGGACACGCGCGCGCGGCGGCAGCCCCGCGATCATCTCGCTCCAGGGACCGGCCGCGAGCACGACCTGCTCGGCGGCGATCCGCTCCGCGTCCTCGAGCACCACCCCGCGCACCTTTTCGCCACCGTCCAGCTCGACGCTTGAGACGGCGGCCTGCTCGCGCACGCGCACCCCCGCCCGCTCGCAGGCCTCACGGAGCGCGGCGAGCACCGGGCGCGGGTCGATCGAGTGATCGTCCGGCGCTTCCAGTGCGAGCCGCAGGGTCGGAGCAAGCGCGGGCTCGCGCTCGCGTGCCTGGCTCGGACGCAGACGCTCGACGCGCAACCCGAGGGAGCTGCGGAAGCTGAGCTGGCGCTCGAGCTCGCGGGCCTCGTCTTCGTCGCGGGCGAGCAGCAGCGTGCCCGTCTGCTGCAGCGCGAGCGCGATCCCCGAAGCCTCCTGCAGCTCAGCGGCGAATGTGGGCCATAGCGCGCCCGAGCGCAGGCCCAGCTCGAGCACCTGCCGGCCGCTCTCGCCAAACTCAACCTCGGCCACCGGCGCGAGCATCCCCGCCGCCACGCGCGAGGTGCCCTGGCCGGTCTTGCCCCGCTCGAGCAGGGTCACGGACATGCCGCGCCGGCGCGCTCGCCAGGCGACGGCCAGGCCGATGATGCCGCCGCCGACGACGAGCACGTCCGCATGGCGCGTTTCGCCCATGGGTCTGATGCTAGCCCGCACTCGAGCCGGAGAGCAGGATCGTGGGCCTGCGAGACTTGCGGGCGATGACAGTGCTTGATCTCGGCTCCGAGCGGCGCGCGCGCCTGGCGGCCGCGCGCCTGTATCTGGTCTGCGGCGCAGCTCCCGACGCGAGCGCCCTGCCCGACCTCTTGCGCGGAGCGGTCGCCGGTGGCGTGGACATCGTGCAGCTGCGCGAGAAGCACCTCGCCGATGAAGAGCTGACCGCGGTCGCGAACGCGGCGCGGGCGCTGTGTGAGCGCCTGGAAGCCTTGCTGATCATCAACGACCGCCCGAGGGTGGCAGTCGAGGTGGGCGCCGACGGCGTGCACGTGGGTCAGGAAGATATGCCCGTCGCGGAGGTGCGCGAGCTCGTCGGCCCGGAGATGCTTATCGGCCTCTCGACGCACGCGCCACAGGAGATCGACGCAGTCGATCCTGCGCTTGTGGACTACATCGGCGTGGGTCCGATTCATGAGACACCGACGAAGCTCGGCCGGCCCGCGGTCGGGTTGGAGCTCATCCGCTACGCGGCCGCGCACGCCGCGGTGCCGTTCTTTGCGATTGGCGGTCTCGACGCGGGCAATCTCGGCGAGGCGCTCGAGGCCGGCGCCGAGCGCGTGTGCGTGCTGCGCGCAATCGCGGCGGCCGAGGACCCCGAGCAGGCCGCCCGCACGCTGCGCGAGCTGATCGACGCGCAGCCGATCGCGCGATGAGCACGCCCCGCGGTGGTGGCGAGGCGCGTGCTCGCGCGGCGCTGATGCCCCTCGAGGCGGACGAACGCCCGGTGGCATTGCGCGTTGCGATCGCTGTCTGCGCCCTGCTCGCAATCGGCGTGATCGCCGGCGCGCTCAGCGTCCACGACCTGCGCCACCGCGGTGGCTCGTTGCCGGGAGCAATCTTCCTCGCGTCGCTGCTCGCGCTGCTGGCGCGGGGGATGTACGCGCGGCGCTACTGGGCGGTGCTCGGCTTCGAGGCGCTGCTGGCCTTCCAGGTGCTCGTGACCTCGCTGGCGCTGGTCGTGGCCTCGACGCTCGTGGCAGCCGGCGTGTGCCTCGCCTCAATCGGGCTCGGGGGTTGGCTGTTCTGGAAGCTGGTGCGAGTGATGGGCCGCATCCAGGCCGGTGAACGTCGGGCGCTTCGATAGGCTCAGGCGCAATGGCGGAGAACTCCTACGACTGCATCGTTATCGGCTCCGGGCCGGGTGGCTACGTGGCCGCGATCCGCGCCGCGCAGCTCGGCCTGAAGACCGCGGTGATCGAGCGTGACAAGGTCGGCGGAAGGTGCCTGAACTACGCCTGCATCCCCGCCAAGGCCGTGCTCCGCTCGGCCGACCTGCTCTCGGAGATCCGCGACGGCGAGGAGTTCGGCCTGAAGGTCGCGGGCGTCGAGGTCGACTACCAGGCGATCCAGGCGCGCCGCGAGAAGGTCGTCTCGACGCTCACCTCGGGGGTCGCAGGGTTGTTCAAGAAAAACAAGATCGATCTGATCGAGGGCGACGCGGCGCTTGGGGCCGGCGGCGAGGTGCTCGTCGGCGGCGAGTCGCTCAGCGCGCGCAGCGTGATCCTCGCGACGGGCTCGGTCCCGCGCACGATCCCCGGCGTCGAGCTCGGCGGTCGCGTGATCGGCACCGAGCAGGCCTGGGCGCTCGCGGATCTGCCCGCGCGCCTGGCGGTCGTCGGCGCGGGCGCCTCCGGCGCTGAGATCGCCTCGGGCTTTGCGCGCCTCGGCAGCGAGGTGCTGCTGCTCGAGGCGCTCGAGCGTGTGCTGCCGAGTGAGGACGCGGACATCTCAAGGCTCGTCGAGCGCGGCCTCAAGCGTCAGGGCATCGACGTGCAGACAGGGACCCCAATCGCCGACGTCAAGGCCGGTGAGAAGAGCGTCAGCTTCTCCCACGGCGAGAGCTCGAGCGAGGTCGACTACGTCGTGATCGCCGCCGGGCGCGGCGCCGATGTTGAGGGGCTCGGCCTCGCCGATGCAGGCGTCGAGCTGGATGAGCGCGGCCTGATCAAAGTCGACGGCGCGTTGCGTACATCGCGCAGTGGAGTCTGGGCGATCGGCGATCTCGTGCAGGGACCGGCGCTCGCGCACAAGGCCTCTGACGAGGGCATCATCGCCGCGGAGGACATCGCCGGGCTCCCCACGCACGCGATCGCCTATGTGGACATCCCGCGCGCGACCTTCTGCACGCCCAACGTCGGCTCCTTCGGCCTGACCGAGGCACAGGCGCGCGAGCAGGGCTATGAGGTCGTCGTCGGCAAGGTCCCCTACGGCGCTGTCGGCGGCGGCACCGTCTACGGCGACCGCACGGGCCTGGTCAAGGTCGTGGGCGAGTCCAAGTACGGCGAGCTGCTGGGCGGGCACATCGTCGGCTCGCGCGCGACCGAGCTGATCCAGGAGCTCGTCAACATCCGCGCGCTCGAGGGCGGCTTCCCCGAGCTCGCGCGCATCATCCACGGCCACCCGACTCTCTCTGAGGCCGTGATGGAAGCCGGACGGGCAGCCGACGGCTGGCTCATCCACGGCTGAGGACACGAGGACCCGAGCAGGTGTCCTCAATGCCGGCCGCCTTCTACTTCGATCTCGCGAGCCCGCTGGCCTATCTCGCGGCCGAGCAGGTGCTGCAGGTTCTGCCCGGCCCGGCCGAGTGGCAGCCGGTGCTCGCACGCAAGCTGGCCGGGCCCGAGAACTTCGAGGCCTACCGCTGCGCCGAGGAACGCGACATCGCGCGCGCGCAGATCGAGCGTCGAGCCGAGGAGTTGGGGCTGCAGACGCTGCGCTGGCCCGAGCCCTTCCCCTTCGACAGTGGGCTGGCGATGCGCGTGGCGACCTATGCGCGCTCCATCGGACGCACGGTCCCCTTCGTCCAGGCCGCCTTCCGCCAGGCCTTCGCGGGCGGGCACTCACTCGAGAACCCCGACTTCGTGCTGATCGCAGCGGCGGCCTGTGAGATGCACCCGACCGCCGTGCTGCGCGGCGCCGAGATGCGCTCGATCGCCGAGCAACTGAGCGCCTGCACCAACGCAGCCGCGGAGCTCGGGGTCAGCGACGTGCCGGCGGTGAGCGTCGCGGGTCGCGTCTTTCAGGGTGAGCGCGCGCTCGAGGACGCCCGCGCATACATGCAAACCGAGTCGGTGGGCAGCACGCCGCGATGAGAGCGACTCACGCCTATCGCCTGATCGTGACCCGCGGCGGGCGCGCGCCCGCGCTGCTCGCAGACGCCACCCGCGTCGACCACATCGAGATCGTGGAGATCGACAGCGGTGAAGCGGTGCTCTTCTGGGACCGCCCACCTCAGGGGGCCTCCAAGCTCGCACGTGCCCTACGCGCCGACCTGGCTCAACTCGAGGCTCCCGAGTTCATCGCGCGCTGGAGTACCGTGGAGCCCTGATGAGCGACCCCCCTGCCGCCGCCCTACCCGAGCCGGAGCGCGCACGCGAGTGGCTCACGACGATGACGCTGATCCGCCGCTTCGAGGAGCGGGCGGGCGAGATGTATGCGCGCGCCAAAGTCGGTGGCTTCCTGCACCTCTCGATCGGGGAGGAGGCGACGATCCTCGGCAGCGCGCGCGCCCTGCGCGATGAGGACTACCTGATCTCCACCTACCGCTCGCACGGCCACGCGCTCGTGCGCGGGACGCCGCCGGAGAACGTGATGGCGGAGCTCTTTGGCCGCGTCGACGGCTGCTCGGGAGGACGGGGCGGCTCGATGCACATGTTCGATCTCGCGAGGCGCTTCATGGGCGGCTACGGGATCGTCGGCGGCAACCTGCCGATCGCCGCGGGGATGGCCCTCGCCAGCGACTATCAGGGCACCGAGGAGATCACGCTCTGCACCTTCGGCGACGGCGCCTCCAACCAGGGCACCTTCGGCGAGACGCTGAACCTCGCCGCACTGTGGAAGCTGCCGGTGGTGTTCATGGTCACGAACAACCAGTTCGGCATGGGCACCGCCCTCGGCCGCCACTCGGCCGTGACCGACCTGCAGCGCAAGGGCGAGAGCCTGGGTGTGCCGGGGATGCGCTGCGACGGCATGGACGTGCTTGACACCCACGCGGTCCTCAGCGAGGCGGTCAGGCGGGTACGCGAGGAGCGCAGTCCCGTGCTCGTGGAGGCGATCACCTACCGCTTCCGCGGCCACTCGATGGCCGACCCGGAGCAGTACCGCAGCAAGGAGGAGGTCGCCCACTGGCGCGAGCGCGATCCGATCCCCGCCTTTGCCAAGCTGCTGATCGATGAGGGCGTGATCGACGAGGCAGAGCGCGAGCGGATCGACGCAGAGGCGATCGCACGCGTCGATCGTGCGGTCGAGTTCGCCGAGGCCTCACCCTTCCCGACGCCGGAGTCGCTCTATGACGACGTCTACGTGCTCGACCCAAACGTGCGCGGCTGGTACTCGGTGAGGACGAGCTGATGGCCGTGATGCGCTACCGCGAGGCGCTCAACGCCGCGCTGCGCGAGGAGCTCGCGCGCGATGAGTCGGTGCTGCTGATGGGCGAGGACATCGGCGTCTTCGGCGGCGCCTTCAAGGTCACCGATGGCCTGCTCGTGGAGTTCGGCGAGCGCCGCGTGCGCGACACGCCGATCTCTGAGAACACGATCGTCGGCATCGGCGTTGGCGCGGCGATGACGGGCCTGCGCCCCGTGGTGGAGTTGATGACGATCAACTTCGCGCTGCTCGCCTTCGACCAGATCGTCAACCACGCGGCCCACATCCACTACATGTTCGGCGGCCAGGTCCGCGTGCCGCTGGTCGTGCGCATGCCCCAGGGCGCCGGCCACCAACTCGGTCCCACGCATTCGCACTGCCTCGAGGCGATGTTCCTCCACGTCCCCGGCCTGCTCGTGGCGGTGCCGGCAACCGCGGCTGACGCGAAGGGCCTGTTGAAGAGCGCGATCCGCGAGGAGAACCCCGTGATCTTCATCGAGCACGAGTCGCTCTACGGCGTCCGCGGCGAGGTGCCCGAGGGCGAGGACGAGCTGGTTCCCTTCGGGCTCGCGCGGGTGGCCCGCGAGGGCTCGGACGTGACGATCGTGGGCGTCTCGCGGATGGCCGTGACCGCCGAGCGCGCCGCCGAGACGCTGGCCGGCGAGCACGGTGTGCAGGCGGAAGTGATCGATCCCCGCACACTGCGACCGCTCGACCTCGAGACGATCCTCGTCTCGGTGCGCAAGACCAACCACTGCGTGATCGTCGAGGAGGGCTGGCCCCACGGCGGAGTCGGCGCGAACCTCGCGGCGCTCGTCTCAGAACAGGCCTTCGACGATCTCGACGCACCGGTCCAGCGCGTCACGGGCGCGGACGTGCCGATGCCCTACTCAAAGCCGCTCGAGGACATCGCCTATCCACACGAGCCACAGATCGTCCAGGCGGCGCTCGCCTGCCTCAACCGCTCGCCCAAGAGCAAGGAGATCGCACGATGAGCGAGCTGGTGATGCCGCGCCTCTCGGACACGATGGAAGAGGGCACGATCCTGCGCTGGCTGAAGTCCGACGGCGAACTCCTCGCACGCGGCGAGGAGCTCGTCGAGATCGAGACCGACAAGGCGACGATGACCTACGAGTCAGACCAGGAAGGCGTGCTGGAGATCCTCGCGCCCGAGGGCAGCACGCTGGCAGTGGGTGAGCCGATTGCACGCGTGGGAGCGCTCGGCGCGGGTGCTCCTGTGGTCTCGCCCTCACCACCGGCGGAGGAGGATGAGGCGCCGGCCTCAGAGCCAACGAGCGTGCAGGCGGGTGGTGAGAAACCGCCCGACGGCGGTCTCCGGATGCCCACACCAGCACCTGTCGGCCCGGGCTCCGACGATCAGCAGGGCGAGCGCGTGAAAGCCTCGCCGCTGGCGCGCAGGATCGCGCGGGAGAGCGGCGTCGATCTAGACACCGTCACGGGCAGCGGGCCGGGAGGTCGAATCGTCAAGGCCGACGTGCTTGGCGGTGGACCCGCTGCGCCGGCGCCGCCCACGGCGACGCCGGAGGTGGCAACAGCCAAGGGGCAGATGACTGAGGTCGAGCTCACTCGCACGCAGCAGACGATCGCGCGGCGGATGGCCGAGTCGAAGGCGACGATCCCCGACTTCGGCATTCAGGCCGACGTGGACATGGAGGCGTGCGTGGCGCTGCGCACCGAGCTCAAGCGACTCGCGCACCCGGCGGCAGGCGAGGAGCCGGGCACGCAGCCGGCGGCGCCCACCTACAACGACATGGTCGTCAAGGCCTGCGCCCTTGCACTGCGCGAGCATCCGCGCGCAAACGGCAGCTACCGCGACGGGCGCCTACAGCTGTACTCGCGCATCAACGTCGGCGTGGCCGTCGCAGCAGAAGACGCGCTGGTGGTGCCAACGGTGTTCGACGCCGAGGAGAAGTCCCTCGGTGAGATCGCACGCGAGACGCGCGCTTTGGCCGAGCGCGTACGCGCCGGCATCATCACTCCCCCCGAGCTGGGCGGCGGCACGTTCACTGTCTCGAACCTGGGCATGTACGGGATCAGGAGCTTCACGGCGATCGTCAACCCGCCGCAGGCGGGGATCATGTCCGTCGGGTTGCTCGAGCCCCGCGCCGTGGTCAGGGACGGAGCGGTCGTGGCGCGCCAGACGATGACGCTCACGCTCGTCTGCGACCACCGCATCCTCTACGGGGCCGAAGCGGCAGAGTTCTTGGCGCGTGTGCGTGAGCTGTTGGAGAGTCCGACGGCGCTTACCCTGTGAGGCCGAGTGCTCTCGGCGCAGTCCGCCTCAGCTCAAAGGATCCATCCAGCGCAAGCCGGAGAAGCGCGAGAAATCGTTGTCGCATGAACAGAGCGTCGCCCCGTGCTCGATTGCCAAGGCAGCCAGATGAGCGTCGCTGGTCAGATTGCCGGCTGTGCCAAGCGGGGCGAGCAGGTCGCGCAGCACCGCCGAGTGACGGTCGGTCGGATGCACCACGGTGACAGACGGCTGAGCCAGCCATCCGTCGACTACGTCGAGCGCCTTTTCCACATTCCACGGGCTACGGAAGCTTCTCGGATTGGTACTGAGTCGAACGAACCCGATCAGCGTCAGCCAGGCGAACGCGACGGTCTCCGTGCCCGACAGGGTCGACTCGACCCACGCGAGCGCCGAGGAATGACGCGTGGCTGTCTCGTCTGCAGCGTAAAGGAGCAGATTGACGTCGGGGAGCTTCACTTGCCCAGTTCGAGCTTACGCAGGATCTCCGCGTCCTCTAGTTCGTCGGCAAGCCTCAGCGCCTTATCGAGATTGATCCCCGGGCGTACGCCCAACGGGCCCGTAGGCATCCGATAGCGGCGAGCCGTTGGGGAAGGGCCACCGAGACCCGCTCGCAACGCCTCATTGACAGCCGCCTTGAACGAGATGCCCCGCTCACGCATTGCGCCCTTTAGCTTGGCCTCAACGTCAGGATCCAGAGTAACCGTCGTCCGCATGTTGGCATCTTAGCATCAATATATGTGCTGTCATGATGCATGATGGCTTCCGCGCTAGGCTCACCTACAGGTAGATGACCGTCACAAATCGTTTCTCCGAAGAGCTGTGGGTGTGCCACCTGGGCGTGGTCCCCTACTGCGACGCGCTCGCCATCCAGGAGCAGATCCGCGCCCGGCGTCAGGCCGGCGAGGTTCCCGACACGCTGCTGCTGCTCGAGCATCCACCCACCTACACGCGCGGGCGGCGTTCCGGTACGGAGGACCTGCCGCTGGGGGAGGACTTCTACCGCGCCAAAGGCATCGAGATCCACGCGACCGACCGAGGCGGGCGCCTGACCTACCACGGCCCCGGCCAGCTGGTGGGCTACCCGATCATGGGCATCACCGACGTCAACCGCTACCTGCGCACGATGGAAGATGCGATCCTCGCTGCCCTCGCCGAGGAAGGTGTGCAGGGACACACGCGCCACGATGAGGGCATCGACTACACCGGCGTATGGGTGCAGGAGCGCAAGATCGCCTCGATCGGAGTGCACGTCTCCCACGGCGTGACTACGCACGGCTTCGCCGTCAACGTCACGAACGATCTCGAGCCCTTCTCCTGGGTCGTGGCCTGCGGATTGCCCGACGTCGCGATGACCTCCCTCGAGCAAGAGCTCGCGCCCGGGCACACCAGCGGGCTCGCCTGCTTTCGCCGGCGCATGGCCTTCCACTTCGCGGGAGCGCACGGACGCCGCCAGCGCCTTGTCTCACCGTGGCGCCTCGGCATCGACACGACGAACCCCTCCGGGCTCGCGACCGAGCGAGCCCCCATCAAGATCTCCCCGTCCCGGCCGACAGCGGTGCCCGTATGAGCGCCACGCGCTCGCGAGCGAATCCCGGAGGGATGGACGTCCTCACCGTCCTCGGCTCAGACGTGCGTCCCCTGCGCGAGCGCAAGCCGCCATGGTTCAAGGTGCCGCCCCCCGGCGGGCAGCGCTACCGCGAGCTGACCACGCTGATCCGCGAGGAGAACCTGCACACCGTCTGCCAGGAGGCCGCCTGCCCGAACGTCGGCGAGTGCTGGGAGCGCGGCACCGCGACCTTCATGATCCTCGGCGACACCTGCACCCGCCGCTGCGGCTTCTGCAACGTCAAGACCGGCAAGCCGACCTGGAATGACCCGCTCGAGCCCGCCCGAGTGGCGCGCTCGATCGCGCGGATGGGCCTGCGCCACGCCGTGATCACCTCCGTCGACCGCGATGATTTGCCCGACAAGGGCGCCTCGGCCTTCGTGGGCGTGATCCGCCAGGTGCGCCGCCAGGCTCCCGGCTGCCAGATCGAGGTGCTGACACCCGACTTCCAGGGGCAGGAGATGCCGCTCGCGAAGGTCATCACGGAGCGCCCCGACGTCTTCAACCACAACGTCGAGGTCGTGCCGCGCCTGTATCCGATCGCCCGCCGTGGCTCGGAGTTCAAGCGCTCCTGCCGCGTCCTGCGCGTCGCACACGAGCTCGGCGAAGGTGAGGTCGTGACCAAGTCCGGCCTGATGGTTGGACTTGGCGAGACCCACGATGAGATGGTCGAGGCCTTCGCCGCCCTGCGCGAGAACGGTGTGCAGGTGTTGACCGTCGGGCAGTACCTGCGCCCCTCCGAGCGCCATCTGCCGATCGTGCGCTACTGGCACCCCGACGAGTTCGCCGCGCTCGAGGCAGCTGCCTATGAGCTTGGCTTCGACCACGTCGCCGCCGGCCCACTCGTGCGCTCCTCCTACCACGCCGACCAGCACGTTCCCCAGCCACACGCGGGTGTCGGGCCGCTCGCCGCGACCTGAGTCGCGGCCTATTCCGAATACACCGCCCAGTCGATCATGTCGGTGCTCGCCGACGTGGCTTCGACCGTAAAGCTTTCCCCGACTTTACGCGACACCACCGAGACGCCCACTGGCGTAGCTCCCTCTGCGGTGACCAGAATCGCGCCCGAAGCGGTCACCGCGGAGCTCGCGATCGTGATTTTCCCCGCCACCATTTCAGCCGAGCGCCCAACCGCGAGCGGGATCAATTTCTGCAACCCCGCGGACAGCCGACTCTGTTCGATCGTACCGGCAGCGATCTTCGCCCCCGTGATCGCTTCTTTTTTGACGTTTTCACTCAACACCGATTCCGGCCCAAGTTTCCCTTCGGGACCCGTAGCCCCTGCCACGCCTTTCGGACCTTCTTTTCCTTCTTTCCCTTCCGCGCCTTTCGCGCCCGCAGCGCCCGTTTCGCCTTTGGCACCCGCTGCGCCGGCAGCACCTGTTGCGCCAGTCGCGCCTTTGACCCCTTCCGCGCCTTTCGCCCCCGTTTCGCCTTTGACCCCCGCTTCGCCTTTGGCACCCGCAGCTCCCGTCGCACCGGTCGCGCCCGTCGCACCTTTGACCCCTTCCGCGCCTTTCGCCCCAGTTTCGCCTTTGACCCCCGCTTCGCCTTTGGCACCCGCCGCTCCCGTCGCACCGGTCGCGCCCGTCGCACCTTTGACCCCTTCCGCGCCTTTCGCCCCCGTTTCGCCTTTGACCCCCGCTTCGCCTTTGGCACCCGCTTCGCCTTTGGCACCCGCAGCTCCCGTCGCGCCGGTCGCGCCCGTCGCGCCTTTGACCCCTTCCGCGCCTTTCGCCCCCGTTTCGCCTTTGGCTCCCGTCGCACCGGTCGCGCCTTTCGCGCCCGTCGCCCCAGTTGGTCCTTCTTTGCCTTCTGCGCCAGTCGCGCCCGTTTCGCCTTTCGCCCCAGTCGGTCCTTCTTTGCCTTCTGCTCCCGTTTCGCCCTTCGCGCCTTCCTTGCCTTCAGCGCCAGTCGCACCCGTTTCGCC
>Ga0182019_10000887_pt1 | contig 14846 bp, 11 predicted proteins | sample 812E2MmetaG_FD_120483 | JGI IMG/M metagenome (GOLD analysis project Ga0182019, IMG submission 120483) | Permafrost microbial communities from Stordalen Mire, Sweden - 812E2M metaG | ecosystem: Environmental > Terrestrial > Soil > Wetlands > Permafrost | place: Sweden: Stordalen | collected...
GGAAGAATCAGACATCACCTGAAACACAATTTGTGGCGCTCCGGCGCAAGCATTGTATTTGTCGGTTTTCAGGCCCAGGGAACTCCCGGCCGGAACATTATCGACGGCGCGAAGAAAATCCGCATCGCCAACGAAGATATCGCCGTAAAGGCCAAAATATGGACCATCGGCGGTTTTTCCGCCCATGCCGGACAAAGCCAGCTTATGGATTGGCTGGGAAACTTTACGAATAAAAAAATGCCGGTTTTCTTAGTGCACGGCGAAGCCAGCGCGCAGGACGTGCTTTCTGCCTTAATTCAACAGAAGCTGGGCTTTGATGTAACGATTCCCGAATATCTGGAAGAAATCAAAATGAAAGTCGGCGCTGTGCCGGAAGAATCAAAACAACCGCAAGACGCACCGCAACCGCCCAATCTGGCGCCGCTGCTGGCTGACCTGAAAGCGAAAATTGATCACATCAACAATCAGATGGGAAAGATTCAATCCCTGCCCAAAGCCCGGCAGGATGAAGTTCTGGAATTGCTTAAGCAGGCTAATGGGAATATTGATGAAATAAAACCTGATTTGTAATACCAATTCTAAATCAGTCACGGCGCTGAAGCTTTATGTCCGGATGGAATATAACCGCCATCGTTTCTATCGCGTCAAAGAGGCGTGGAGACGCGCGGCTGATCAGATCAGTGTTGATCGGATAAATCTTATTATTTTTTACCGCCGGTATTCCCGGAAACTGCTGCCAGAACTTTTTCACCGCCGTGAATTCCTTATCATTGGCCATCGGCGCAAATAAAATTATATCCGGCGACCCCGCCATGATGCCTTCCGCGCTGTAGCGGGGATAACGCGCAGTATCGTGGCCGGCTATATTAACGCCGCCGGCACGGCCGATCAGTTCATTGATTAATGTTCCCCTGCCGGCGGTAATCACCGGTTCCAGACCAATCTGAAAAAATACTTTCGGTTTGCTTTTGTTTTTTGTTTGCGCGGTAATATTGTCCAGCCTCCTGCGAAGTTTTTCCGACAATTTTTTGGCGGCGTCATTGCGATTGGTAATTTCGCCTATATGCAGAATGCCGTTGAGAATTTTATCAGTGTCGGAAGGATTTATCACATAGACGGACAGGCCGATTCTTTCCAGTTGATTCACGGTATCTTTTCTGTTGCCGTCAATAGTGGCAATAATTAAATCCGGTTTCAGAGAAACAATTTTTTCTATGGAAGGGTTGGTAAACCCGCCGATACGCGGCTTTTGACGCGCCCGTAGCGGCCAGTTGCAATAACTGGTTACTCCGGCAATTTTATCGTCCAGGCCAAGCTCGTAGAGTGTTTCCGTGATGCCGGGGGCCAGAGAAACGATTCTTTGCGGCGCAGGAGTTATATTCACACTCCGGCCTATTTCATCGGTTATCGCGCCGGCACAGGATATACTCGCGCAAGAGGACATAAGAAAAAAAGTTAAGGATAGTATCAAAACGGTATGATGATTTATTGATTTTTTGTTCATAAATTCATGCAAAACAACAAGTAGAAGATCTAATCACTCATTTCGTATAGAATAGTAACCGTTACATGAAGGCGCGAAAGGTTATAAACTTCCGGCAGAGGTTCGAAAGGCGCGGCCGTCGTGACAGCACTCAATGCTCCGTAATCAAGATCCTTGAATCCCGATGAAGTCACAATTGTCGCGCCGGAGAGTCTGCCGTCGGCATCTATAGATATTCGTATGACAACAGTTCCTTCTTCATGTTTTTCGGAAGCTTTCTGTGGATATTCACTCTGGAAAATCTTATTTTTAATCTTTTTTAAATAAGCAACATACTTGACATCGGAACTACCTAGATCAACGGTATCTTCGCGCCAGTCATCATCAACTTTAATCCCTTTTCCCTTCTGGGTTTTGACCGCTTTTGTTTTTTCCTTTATTTTATTTTCTTTTTGCGGCGCGGGTTTTTCCTTAAGTTCCGGTTCCGAGAGACTTACCGAAAGCACATCCAGCGGATCGACATGATCGCGTAAATCAATCGTTCCGGTAACCGCGAGCAACGTCACATGAATAAAAACCGATATTATTACAGGCCAGAGCAGAGCTTTTTTGTCCATGCTTTATGCTTTCCGAACTGGAATTTCTTTAAATCAAATTGACGTCGTAACCATATACGGCATTTGTCATAAAATCAATAATATGATGAACGAGTGGAACTCCCTCTGGCAGGAGCCGCGGGATTAATCATCGAACATAATTTTTTTATTTATTGTTGAGAACAGGAACGGGCCTCGGCAATCGCTGAAGATGAATTGATGAAAATAATAATCTTATGAAAAGTTTTCTTAAAAAGGCAAAAAAACAGGCGGGATATAATTCCCGCCTGTTTTTAAAATATATGCTTTAAACTTATTCGATATTGGCGCTGACAACAGAGGCAATCTGCATCATGTCAATGGTCTGTCCTGCTTTTAATTTGGTAAAATCAACCACCTTGCCGCTCGATGTTTTAACTTTGGTGTTATTAAATATTTTAATTAATTTGGCGTCAGCCACAATATTCTTTCCCGCGTTTTCGGGCTTGCCGTTGACTGTTTTGGTCTGCAATTTGTTTTTCTTGATGTAATCCCACAGTTTCTTGGTTATCTCCGTACGCGGAAGTGCTTTAGCTCCCAAGAGCGCCGCCAGATCCTCTTTCAATTTTACCGGTTTGCTCAATCCTTTTGCTTCTGCCATAATTATTGCCTCCATTCTTTAAATTTGATTAGTATTTTCTAAAACCTGTTTATTGTGGTGGGGAGTATAAGAACTTTAAGTTTTATATGTCAAGGAAATATTGACTGCAAAATATTTTATCAGAATATTTATTGACACAAGGCTCTTCTTCCTATACTTCAATGTCGCCAAAAAAAATCGCCAAGCAGCAAATAATTCAGGAGAAAAACGATGTCAGACCGTGCAATTAAAAATCGTTCCCTAAAAATTCCCCGCGGAAAAACACTGCTTTGCGATCCGGCTTGGAATAAGGGAACCGTCTTTAACGAGATTGAGCGCGAAGCGCTCAATTTGCAAGGTTTGCTTCCGCCACGTATTTTTACTGCTTCCCAGAGAGCTTTACATATCATCAACAATGTCCGGGGCAAATCTACCGATCTGGAAAAATATCTTTATCTGGCCGGTTTGCAAAATCGCAACGAAAGCCTGTTCTATCGCGTCCTGATGGAAAACATGCAGGAACTGATGCCTATTATTTATACTCCGACCGTCGGGCAGGCCTGTCAGGAATTCAGTAGATTATTCAGCGAACCCCGCGGCATATTCATTACCAAAAACGATCGCGGCCGTATAAAAAATATTTTGAAAAACTGGCCGCAGAAAAATGTCCGCGTCATTGTGGTCACCGACGGCGAACGAATCCTGGGACTGGGCGATCTGGGTGCCAACGGCATGGGAATTCCCATCGGCAAATTGTCGCTTTATACCGCCTGTGCGGGCATTGATCCGCAATTCTGTCTGCCGGTGACAATAGATGTCGGAACAAATAATCAGGAACTGACAAGCGCGCCGGATTATATCGGCCTGCCTGAAGCGCGTTTGCGGGGCAAAGAATACGACGCACTGATCGATGAATTTATGAAAGCGGCCTCGAAACTCTTTCCCGGTGTCATGATTCAATTTGAAGATTTCGGCAACGTGAACGCCTTCCGCCTGCTGGAAAAATACCGCGATAAATACTGCACTTTCAACGACGATATACAGGGAACCGCCTCTGTCGCGCTGGCCGGTTTGTATTCAGCGCTGAGGATCACCGGCGGCAGGCTCTCCGATCAGCGTCTGCTTTTCATGGGCGCGGGCGAAGCCGCCATCGGCATCGGCAATCTTGTTTCATCGGCAATGATGGAAGAAGGATTGTCGTTGTCTGAAACTCACGGCAACTGCTGGTTTGTGGATTCCAAAGGACTCGTCGTCGGCAGCCGCACCGATCTTGCCGAACACAAGCGTCCCTATGCCCATGATTATCCTTTTCACAAGGATCTTCTCTCCGCAGTGATGGCAGTCAAGCCCACCGCGATAATCGGCGTATCAGGCCAACCCAAAACTTTCACCCCGGACATAATTACGGCAATGGGCAGGATAAACGAGCGGCCGATAATTTTCGCACTCTCCAATCCCACATCCAAAGCCGAATGCACCGCTGAAGAAGCTTATCGATATACGGACGGGCACGCCATTTTCGCCAGCGGCAGTCCCTTCCCTGAAGTCAATATAAATGGCCAAACTTTTGTACCGGGACAGGCCAACAACGCGTATATTTTCCCCGGTGTCGGACTGGGCGTGCTCGCTTCTGAGGCATCGCGCGTTACGGATGAAATGTTCACCGCCGCCGCCAAATCGCTCAATGATCAGGTTAGCGCGGAGGATTTAAAAATAGGACGTATTTTCCCGTCGCTTTCGCGCATCCGCGAAGTATCGGCCAACATTGCCGTAGCTGTGGCAAAAGTCGTTTTTAATCGAGATCTTACAAATAGGCCTCTACCGGCTGATTTGCCCGGCCATATCAAATCAACCATGTATGAACCGGACTTTCATCAATACGTTTAAAAGCGAAGCTGATTTTTCTAAAATTTTCTTATAAATTCATACAAATATATCTGCACAGATATTACCTTGACACGTAAGATCATTTTCATATATTTTTATTCGACTAGATTATCTCCAACGAAATCCAGAGCAATAATAAATTACTATGCAAGTGTCCTCGCATAAGGTTGTAAAAAAATGAAAGATAAAAATAATAAAGTGAGTAAACGAAATCCTGTCAATCTGAGCAAGCGAGTGAAGTCCCCCAAGAAGGCTACGCTCGAATTGCAGATGGAGAGCGAAGAAAAATATCGAACCATTCTCGAGAATATCGAAGACGGTTATTACGAAGTCGATCTTGCCGGTAATTTTACATTCTTTAACAAGGCGCTATGCAGACTTTCCGGGTGCTCTAATGAGGAATTGTTGGGTATGAATAACCGGCAATTTATAGATAATACGACCGCTAAAGAAGTTTTTCAAATGTTTAATAAAGTTTACCATACGGGTGAACCTTCCAAGGGCTTTGATTGGCAGATGACGCGAAAAGATGGGACGAAAAGATACGTTGAGGCATCCGCGTCGTTACTGAAAGATTCATCGGGTAAACCAATAGGATTTAGAGGAATCATTCGTGACATCACCAAACGCAAAAAAGTTGAAGAGCAATACCGTCTCCTGGCCGACAATATAACGGAGCATGTGTGGCTCCGGGATATAAGCTCCTTGAAAATAATCTATATTAGTCCATCCGTGGAGAAAATGTATGGATATACTTTGGATGAAATTAAAAATCTTCCTTTGAAAAAACTCCTTACGGAAGAATCTTTTCAGCAAATGATAGACACATTTATAACTGAAATGCCCAAGGCGCTGAAAACTTTGCCGCCTGCCGTCCATAAGTATTCATTTGAAACGCACGCTCGTCACAGGGACGGTCATCTGTTGTGGATGGATAACACCATAAGTTTCATGCGGGATGAAAACGGAAACCTTACATTATTGCTGGGCGAAACATGGGACATTACCGAACGCAAGGAGATGGAGGAAAAATTACGCAATGAGGAACATCTGTTCCGTACCCTGGCCGAACAGTCTTCAGATATTATTGTTCTTGTGAGCCGAAAAGGGATTATAAACTATGAAAATCCTGCGATCGAGAAAGCTTTGGGATATAAGGTTGAGGAAAGAATCGGATCCAATTTGTTTGATCTTATCCATCCGGATGATTTGAAATTATTAACCGGTAAATCACTGGTATTAGCCAAGGATAAAAACGCTTCCACTCTGCACGCGGAATTACGTCTTCGCCACAGGGATGGGAGCTGGCGCACGTTCGAAGTTACAGCAAACAACATCGTACACGATAAATTAATTGAAGGTGGACTTGTTAATCTCCGCGACATTACCGAACGCAAACGAGCGCAGGAGGCACTGGAAAAAAGCGAAGCCCAGTATCGTCTTTTGGCTGACCACATGAAAGATCAGGTCTGGATGATGGATTTGAACTTAAAAACATCCTATGTGAGCCCGTCAGTGGAAAAATTACTGGGATACACCTTTGAAGAACTAAAAAAGCTCTCATTGAAAAAACTTCTCACGGCTGAATCTTTCCGGAAGGCGATGGACTTCTTTTCGAAGGAGATGTCTGCAGCTTTGGCCTCTGCCTCAGATTATGTTTTAGACCGTTCACTGGAACTGCAATTTTGCTGTAAAAACGGCCGGACAATATGGGGAGAAAGCATGTTCAGTTTCATCAGAGATGAGCATGGAAAACCTGTCTCCATTTTAGGTGAAGGTAGAAACATTACTGAACGCAAACAAATGGAGGATGCGTTAAAAAAGGGCGAGGAACGTTACCGCAGTGTCTTTGAGAATGCAGGTCTCCCCATGGTGATCATGGAAGATTCGCTGCTTATTTTCATGGTCAATGACCGGTTTGTGGAGATGTCGGGTTATAGCAAAGATGAAATAGAAGGCAAAATGAAATTCACGGACTTTATCGCTTCGGGAAATCGTTACGCCCTCATGCAATGCTTTTCCCGCCGCAAGGAAGATAAGCCGGTCGAATATGAATGCCGGATCGCCCACCGCAACGGAGAACTGTTTGATGTCCTTATCCGCCTGGGACACATCCCCGGCGCAGACCAGTTTATCGCCTCGTTTACGGATATCACCTCCCGGAAGCAGGCCGAGGTTGCCCTGCTGGAAAGCCAGGAACACCTGCAGAAGGAGAATATTCGTTTGCGTTCGTCTATTCGAGAGCGTTATCGGTTTTGTGATATTATCGGTAAGAGCGAGGTTATGCAGGATGTTTATGAATTTATTCTTCAGGCGGCGGCGACCCAGGCCAATGTCATCATTTATGGAGAGTCGGGAACGGGAAAAGAGCTGGTAGCCAAGGCGATCCATGAGACGAGCGATAGAAGTAAAAAGAGCTTTGTTACTGTCCACTGCGGGGCGATCCCGGAAACGCTCATGGAAAGCGAGTTTTTCGGTTACAAAAAGGGATCTTTCACGGGCGCCAACATGGACAGGCCAGGCTATCTCGATGAAGCCGATGGCGGGACTCTGTTTCTCGACGAAGTGGGAGAAATCGGTCTGAACATGCAGGTCAAGCTTCTGCGAGCCATTGCCGGCGGCGGATATACGCCTGTGGGCAGCAGCACAAAAAAAAATACGGATGTCAGGATTGTTGCGGCAACAAACCGGAATCTCCGGGATCTGGTCAAGCGGGGAATCATGCGGGAAGATTTCTTTTACCGGATTCATATCCTGCCCATTTATCTTCCTCCGCTGCGCGATAGGAAAGATGATCTGCCGCTGCTTGTCGATCACTTTCTTCAGATCCAGGATAAAAAACAGCCCCCGCTGCCCGGAAATATAGCCGAAGCATTGATCAACTATGACTGGCCGGGGAATATCCGGGAACTCCAGAATGTACTGCATCGCTACCTGACGTTAAAAAGGCTTGACTTTGCAGGTACGCCGGCAACACGGCCTGTAAAACCGGAAGTCATATCTTCGAAAAATGGGAATTCGCTCCACACAGGTTTAGTTCCTGTTGGCCAGACGCAACCGGCTCAGTACCATAATGAGATGAATGCAGAAGATTCCATGATGACCCTGGAGGCCATTGAAAAGGATCATATTATGAGGATATTGTCAGAACATAATTGGCATCGCGGTCGGACCGCTTCAGCTCTGGGAATCAACCGCAAGACCCTCTTTCTGAAAATGCAAAAATTCGGCATAACTCACGCCTAGACGTTTCATTATGACCCAATATAGGGCATAATTACTCACATTGATAATCTTCTAATAATAACAATCATTAACAAATCACAAGTCACAAATGGGGCATATTACCTCGCGATGAATAACTTTGTTTATTGGCTGGAATATCATTATTATACTTTATATTTTAAGTACTTATGATAAATGCCAGGCATTGGTTAAAACTGGCACACTTAATGCTGTTAACTTATTAAATAAGTAAAAGTCTATTGATGATAAGAAATGATTAATAAAATATAGTATATCTTGGAGGTGGTAATGAAAAAAGCATTAATCGGTATCATTGTATTATTAATTGCTTTACCCATGGTTTCAATGGCAGCCAGCACAAAAGCGGCAACGAAGTATCCTATTGTTCTTTCTCATGGAATGGGAGCAAATGCCGAAGTAATGGGAATTACTGATTATTGGGGTGACATTCCAACAAAGTTGAGAAACAATGGCGCACAGGTTTTCATAACAAGTGGAAACCCTATGCAATCAAAAGAATACAAGGCCATAGAATGGAAGAGACAAGTCAAGGAAATTTTGGCACTTACAAGTGCACAGAAGATAAATCTTATCGGTCATTCAGATGGCGGTCTTTACACACGATATGCCATTTCCAATCTTGCCATGGCACCCTCTGTTGCCAGTTATACCAGTATGAGCAGCCCGCATAGAGGCAGTCCTATTGCCGATGCTATTATGAATTTAGGCGCTTCCACAGGATTGACATCTGCAATCGCAGGTACTCTTGATTTTGTATATGGATTTTTGTTTGGTGTTTCCGGAACAGATTGTGCGACAAACGGCACGCAGGAAACAACGACTTGGATGATAAATGTATTCAATCCGAATGTTCCTGATATGGCCGGTGTTTACTATCAGAGTTATGGGGCTGATTGCAAAACAGTTATAGGCGGTCAGTTGCTTACAGCATTATGGCTGGCAATGCTCGCCGATAAAGATGGTGCTAATGATGGTTTAGTTACAATTAGTTCCGCCAAATGGGGTAATTACAGAGGAACACTTACAGGATGGTTCGGTGTAAATCATATGTCAGAAGTAGGTCTTTTGGAATTACCGGCGGCAGGCTATGATCCGCCAACACAATTTGTAAATATTGCAGCTGACCTCAAAGCAAGAGGATTTTAATATAAACACCAATAAATAGTTTTCAATAAAAAGCCGTATTACCTCTCTCCTTCATTAGTAGGTAATACGGCTTGCCTTTATTAATATAAGAAAATATAATTAAAAATATATGAAAAAGAAAAAAATCATAATAACGATATTAGTTATTTTAGCTGTTGGTATAATTGGATATTTATTCTATACAAAACATTCCAAGCAGGTTCCAGTTAACATTATCCGCTCCAGCCAAAAGATATCGATTCAAGATGTGAAGATGTTTCTCAAAGGGTTTCCCTCTGAATCGGCCAGTGAAGATCCCCGTAAATATTTTTCCAAAGACATTGTTAATTTATATACGGTCAGATTTTTTAAATTTATCCAGACACAGATAGAATTCACCAACAAGGAAGAACATCTCAAAGCAGTAAAAGCATATATGTATTCCATTCTGGACCCGCAAAAGGCGGCCGAGATGTTCGCGCTTTATGAAAAGTTTCTGGATTATGAAACCGGAATCAGAGAACAGGCAAAATCATGGGGCCAACCGAAAACAGCGGATGATCTTCTCCGGTATCTGCAATCCGTTCAGGATTATCGCAGAGAGATTTTCGGGATCGAGGTCGCGGACGCGATGTGGGGGGCTGAAGTTAAGGCCAAGGAATACACTATCAGAAAAAACATCATCAAGGTGGACCCGAATCTCTATGGCACTGAAAAAGAAAAAAGAATAAATGATCTAAAAGAAAATATGTGGGGAGCGGATGCCGCCTCGATTGAAGACCCTCCGCAGAGCGATCCTGAAAAATACGCGAGTTATCAGGAAAAACAGGCCCTTTATCAAAGAGACCTCCAGGAATTACCGGCGGATCAGCGTTTGGAAAAAATAAAGGAATTCCGGAAGGACTATTTTTCATCCGACCAGATCGTGAGGCTGGAACAGGTGGATGAAGAAGTTGCAGCTGAAAAAAAGAAGGAAGGCGATTACTACGCCCAGGAGAAAGCAATAATGAGTAATCCCGGGATCACCGATGATAAAAAAGCGGAGGCGATACGGGACTTACAGGACAGCGCCTTTGGAGAGGAAGCCGACGCGTTCAGAAGACGGTTGAATATTCAAAATAATATAAAGTAATATAAACGCCTACAAAAATAGCGCTACCCTTGAATAAGTTGCCGTAAAAAATCCGGAAACCGGATTTATCTATCTCTGCCGTCTATCAGCAATATATCAGCCGACATTGCGCTAATCTTAGCAAAGGTCATTTTCTTTACATATATTTTTCAGAAACACCTTTAAATATGATATTGATGATTTGCCCGGCAAAACAGGTTGACAAAAAATACGTTTTCTTCTAATTAATAATTTTCCCAATCAAGGAGGTCTATATGCCAGTAAAAATCGCCATTAACGGCTTTGGAAGAATCGGCCGGCTAGTGTTTCGGGCCGGATATAAAAATAAGGATGTGGAATTTGTCGCGGTAAATGATCTTGCCGATGCCAAAACCCTGGCTCATCTGCTTAAATATGATTCGACTCACGGAACGCTGGATGCCGAAGTCAAGGTCGGAAACAATTCCATAATCGTTGACGGCAAAGAAATTAAGACATCCTCTATCCGGGAACCGGAATCCCTGCCCTGGAAGGATTTAGGCGTTGATGTTGTTCTGGAAAGCACCGGCAGATTCACGGACAAGACCGGCGCTGGAAAACATCTCGAAGCGGGAGCAAAAAAAGTTGTCGTTTCCGCTCCGGCTAAAAATCCCGATATCACGTTTGTCCTCGGCGTCAATCAGGAAGAGTACGACAAGACCAAACATAATATTATTTCCATGGGATCCTGCACCACAAATTGCCTCGCGCCGATTGTCAAAATATTGCATCAGGAATTCGGCATTGAATACGGACTGATGACAACAATTCATTCCTACACCAACGATCAGGTTGTTCTGGATGAGCCGCACAAAGATTTAAGAAGAGCCCGCGCGGCCGCTCTCTCCATGATACCGACCACTACCGGCGCGGCCAGAGCTATCGCGGAAGTCATACCGGAAATGAAAGGCAAACTCGACGGGCTGGCTATCCGCGTGCCGACACCGAATGTTTCTTTAGTTGACTTTGTGGCGACTCTCTCGAAACAAACCAACAAAAATGAAATCAACGACAAGTTCAGGGAATACGCGAAAGACTCCATGAAAGGCATCCTGATGTGCTCGGAAGAGGAACTGGTTTCCCGCGACTTCAACGGCAACAAACATTCCTCCATCGTGGATATGCCCAACACTACAGTCATCGGCGGCAATATGATAAAAATTCTCTCCTGGTATGACAATGAATGGGGCTTTTCCAACAGGATGCTGGAACTGCTTTCTTTTATCATGAAATAGACAAGCAAGGATTGAATATGAAGTACATCGATCAATTAGAAATGAAAGGAAAAAGAGTTTTTTTGAGGGTGGATTTCAATGTCCCGATGGATAAAGCGGGAAATGTCACCAGCGATAAACGCATACGGGCAAGCATCCCGACGATAAATTACGCGCTGGAGCGGGGTGCTAAATTAATTATCGCTTCCCACCTGGGCAGGCCGAAAGGCAAGCGGGTTGACGAAATGTCTCTCAAACCGGTGGTGAAGGTTCTGTCGGGCATGCTCCAAAAAGAAGTCATGTTTTTAGATGATTGCGTGGGCGAGGCAGTAGAGCAAGCTGTCGGTAAAATGAAAGATGGAGATATCATTCTTCTGGAAAATCTCCGGTTTCAACCGGGAGAAGATAAAAACGACAAGGAATTTGCCAAACAACTTGCCGCGCTCTGCGATATATACGTAGATGACGCTTTTGCCGTCTCGCACCGGGCGGCGGCTTCCAATTCGGCTATCACTGAATTTGTTCCCGTCTGCGCAGCCGGCTTCTTGCTGAAAAATGAAGTCGAATATTTCCAGAAAGCTATGGTTAATCCGGCGAAACCTCTGGTGGCGATTATCGGCGGAGCCAAGGTCTCCGATAAAATCGGCCTTTTGGAAAATCTCATCGAAAAGGTGGATAAAATCATTATCGGCGGTGGTATGGCCTTTACATTTTTGCGGGCGGCCGGTTACGAAACCGGTAAATCGCTTTGCGAAGAAGACATGCTGGATACGGCGCGAAAAATCGTGGATAAAGCCAAACAGAAAAACGTGCAGTTTTTATTGCCGGTAGACACTGTGATTGCCCAGACAGCGACAGTGGAAGCCGAGGCAAAAATCTGTAGCGTAAAAGAAATCCCCAAAGACTGGATAGGGCTGGATATCGGCCCGGCCACAGTCTCTTTGTTTAGTGAAGCTTTGAAAGGTGTAAAAACAGTAATCTGGAACGGTCCAATGGGCATGTTTGAACTCGCTTCCTTCAGCAAGGGAACTTTTGAACTGGCTGAAGTTGTGGCCAATTGTGGAGCGCTCTCCATCATCGGCGGCGGCGATACGGATACGGCAATTAAAAAGGCGGGCCTTAGCGCGAAGATGTCTTATATCTCCACCGGTGGCGGAGCGTTTCTGGAGTTACTGGAAGGAAAAATTCTGCCCGGAATCGCCGCGCTGGAAAAATAATAAAGGATTAAAAAATGAGAAAATGGATTGTTGCCGGCAACTGGAAAATGCACAATACCGTTGCCGAATCAATAGCTCTGGCGAAAGCTATTAAAGATGGAGCGTCCGGTTCCAAAGGCGGAATAATTGTATTAGCTCCGCCTTTTACCGCGTTGTTTAATGTCAGTGAGGCCATTAAAGGCTCGAACGTATTTCTGGCAGCGCAAAATATGCACTATGAAGATAAGGGAGCATTCACTGGAGAGATATCACCGGGCATGCTCATGGATATCGGCTGTGCCTATGTGATCATCGGCCATTCCGAGCGCCGGAAATACTTTCACGAACAGGACAATGAGGTAAATTTAAAAGTCAAAAAAGCTCTGACCGCCGGATTAACGCCCATCATGTGCGTGGGAGAAACCGACGAGGAAAGAGAAAAAGGTGTAACTAAAGACGTGGTCGGCAGGCAGGTCCGGCAGGGATTGAAAGGCGTGGAAAAAATTGAAAATGTTGTCATCGCTTACGAACCGGTCTGGGCGATAGGAACAGGGAAAGTAGCAACATCCGCGCAGGCACAGGAAGTTCACGCCTTTATCCGCGGCATCTTAAAAGAAATCTACGGCAGCAAAGTCGATGATGTTCATATTCTCTATGGCGGAAGCGTAACACAGGATAATATCGGCGATCTGATTGCAATGGAAGATATTGACGGCGCTCTTGTCGGAGGCGCTTCCTTAAAAGCGGACGGATTTCTGGGCATAATTCAAAACATTACCGGTGATAAATAAGTTCGATAACTATATTAGTAAATGGTGAGGAGTGAAATCTGGTTAGTATAGTTGTCTAAATTCTATTTACTTTTTCTGCAGTTTAACCACCTTGTAACCGCGTTTGCGCAGTAAGTTAACCAATCCGTCCGGACCGGCAAGATGAGCCGCGCCCACAATTACCATTGTGTTTCCCGAACCATTGAGGAAACCGGTGATATCCGTCATCCATTTGTTGTTTCTGTCAACAATCAGGGTTTGATATAATTTTTGATATTTTTTAAAATCTTTAATGAAAAGTTCTTCCATCCGGACTTCATCACCTCTTCTCCAGACAGCAAGATATTCTCCCAATTCCGTTTCAATTTGTTTGAATTCGTCGATGGATTCGATGATTTGATCGCTTCCCATGCTTTCATCCATTGAAAGAAGAAGTTTGAGTTGCTGCTCAACCGTTTCCAGACTTCCCGTTGCTTTTCCATCCTGCAGAGCTTTTTCTTTAAAAAAGAAATCAACTCCCTTCTGGGAGTCGGCGCCGATTCTGTTCATTTCCAAAACCGTAATCATAGTCAAAAACAAAGCCGGTTTAAAAATCTGATATTGCTCCAGCGGATAATTACGCTCCCGGCAGAATTTTTCAGTTTTGGCATAAGCCGCTTTTGTAATATGATCTTTCAGAGTTGTGCCGTCAGTGTAAATTGCCCCGCTTAAGAAATCACCCATATGCTCCGGATTTGCCGTTTCACCGGGCGGAACTTCAAATATGATTTTACGGGAATTCTTATAAGCTGTGAAAAATTCTTCAGGCAGAGGATAATCAGAGGCTCTAAGCATGTGGAAAGAACCTGCAAGATAAACATTTGCTTTGGCAGAGCTTACAACCCATACGGAGCTTTCCGCCCAAACACCGGAAGCAGTAAACAATATCGATAATGCCAGCACCGCCAGCCTTAAATTCAGTCTCATGGGATTCTCCTTTTCCTGAATTGTTTAAACTTTACTCCACATTCGTAATATGAGCAAGAAATTATGGCAGACGTGAACAATGTTTTCTTGCATTTAGTTAAAATAATTCAACTCACAATAATTGATTTATACTTTAAAATAGAGGAATTGCATCAATAATAAAGATCAAACAGTAACTACTCGCCACTTCTCCTATTGACTTTTATCGGCCTTTTCTGTAAAAAGGTTATGACCTTTTAAGGGAGATATTTTATGGTCCCGGTCACCACCAAACCGTTTTTAAAAGAGTGTTCCTTTCATCATAATTCTGCAGGGGATCCCTGCATTTTTTTTATTAATCAAAGACAAAATCAAAAAACATATTACTTCCTGCGAAAAACAGGATCACGGGCAAAACGCCCTCCGCTTTGCGGGATTGTTCAACTTGCCAATTCCGATACGCGTTGCTTTCGGAATTGGAGTTTCACAAATAAAGGAGGATTTTATAATGGCAAAAGTTCAGGTATTTGAAAACAAACAGCCGGTTCTCGGTATCAACAGTCTGGGAAGAATAGGCAAATTAACACTGTGGCA
>Ga0182019_10000888_pt1 | contig 14833 bp, 12 predicted proteins | sample 812E2MmetaG_FD_120483 | JGI IMG/M metagenome (GOLD analysis project Ga0182019, IMG submission 120483) | Permafrost microbial communities from Stordalen Mire, Sweden - 812E2M metaG | ecosystem: Environmental > Terrestrial > Soil > Wetlands > Permafrost | place: Sweden: Stordalen | collected...
CTGCCCAAGGACATTAAAAAGCGAAAGCATTTTTTCGTGTAGCTTGACAATGATCAGGCCGTCGGGTATAGTGCAAAGGTATCCAAGGAGGTCCACCATGGTGAAATCCTTTCTGATCGGTTTCGGAATTCTGGCCGCGGCTATGCTGGCTTTTTGCGCCGCAGGAGGGGATCTGCCGAACGCCCCCATGATCGGCGGCCCCATTGCCCCTGGCGGCATGCGCGTTTCGGGCACCAGCACGGCGCCCGCCGGGTCCACTGTGGCTGTTTACATCAACGATGCGGCCACCCCCCTCGGAAGCGCACCTGTTCAGGCGGATGGATCCTGGACACTTTCAGGCGTCGGCCCCCTGGCCCAAGGCGACAAGCTGACCGCCAAGGTTTCCGTCAATGGCGCCACGTCGGATCCTTCGGCAACGGTTATGGTTACCGCGGACATCTGGAAAACACCCATCACGCAGGGCGCTTTTTCCGTGATGATCGTCAATGTCATGAAAGCCCGCGTCCCCGATAAGATTTCTGAGCAGGATGCCATTTCTTTCCTGGAAAAACTCGGTTTGAAACCCACGCAGGGATGGAATATCTCAAAGATCCTCAATGAAAAAACCCTGAGTGACATTCTGGCCATTGTGAGCGCCAAAGTGGGCACGCTGAGGTCCGAGGATCCGGTTTCCATCGGCAAGGCGGAAGTGGTTCTTCAGCGCAGCGCCGGCCTTTTCCGCAAATATTACCTGACCAAGGAAACATCGAGTAATAAAACCGAAACCCAGATTGTGGAAGAGGGGGCCTTTACCGGAGCGCCCCTTTCCCCGAGCCAGACCAAGTAGGTCCGTCTTTCCCATCCGCGCATGCCACGGGTGCGGGGATTCCATCCCCGCATTCTTTTTTTCCGGCTTTGTGCCTCCGCGCGCGGGGATGACGCGAAGGAATTCCGCATGAACCGTCTGGATGGATTTTTCAAGGCCATTGCCTCCGTTTTTCTCGGCAAGGAAGAGGTGGTCCGCCTCGCGGCCGTGGCGGTTCTGGCGCGCGGTCATGTGCTTCTGGAGGACGTGCCCGGCGTGGGAAAAACCCTTCTGGCCAGGGCCTTGGCGCGCGCCCTTGATCTTGACTTTCAACGGATCCAGTTCACCTCGGACATGATGCCGGCGGATATTCTGGGGGTGAACTTGTTCCATCAACGGCGACAGGAATTCGAATTTGTACCCGGGCCCGTCTTCACGAATGTCCTGCTGGCGGATGAAATCAACCGCGCCGCGCCGAAAACCCAATCCGCCCTTTTGGAAGCCATGCAGGAGGGACGCATTTCCCTCGACCGGGTTCAGCATGTCCTGGATCAGCCCTTCTTCGTCCTGGCCACGCAGAACCCCATGGAATTTGCGGGCACCTATCCTCTTCCGGAATCCCAATTGGACCGCTTCGCCGTCCGCCTTTCCCTCGGTTATCCCGCCCCCGCGGAGGAGCGCCTCTTACTGCAAAGCGGGGATAGGGAGGCCCATCTTCAGGCGATGCATCCCGTCCTGAGCCGCACCGATGTTCTCGATATGCAGGCGCAGGTGGAGACGGTTCGGATGGCGGAGAAGGTGGTGGATTATCTCCAGCGACTGGCGATGACCTTGAGACGGGATGCCCGCGTGATGCTCGGCCCCAGCCCCCGGGCCATGATCCAGCTGGCGCGATGCGCGCGCGCCATGGCTTTCATCAGCGGCCGCGACTTCGTCGATCCGGACGATCTACGCCCCCTTCTTATTCCGGCCCTCGCGCACCGCATGATAGCCAGGGATCCTTCGGCGGCGATGGGTTCAATCGTGGGGGATATAGCCGAATCGGTGCCCATCCCGCTTTGAACCATGCGGTTCAAGCTGCTCCCGCTCGGATGGCGGTATATCGGAATCGTCACGCTGGTCACGGCGGCCGCCTTCAACACCGGAAGCAATCCCCTCTACATGGTGGCCGCCCTCATGCTGGGGTTGTTTATCCTGTCCGGCGTCCTTTCCGATATGATGCTTTGGCAGGTGGAGGTGGAATCCGCGACGCCGGGGGAATTTTATGCGGGCGAGCCCGGTGCCCTGGGGGTCCGTCTGCGAAACAAAAACGCGCTCTTTGCGGTGTATGGATTGAGCGTCAATGGAGAGGCCTTTCCGGTTATCCCACGCGGAAGTGCGCGGATGGCTCCCATTCCCTTGGCCTTTCCGCGACGCGGATATGCGGACCTTCCCGTGCTTTGTGTGGAAAGCCGTTTTCCCTTCGGTTTTATCGCCCGAAGAAGGGTCCTCCATGCCAGCGGGCGCGCGCTCGTCTATCCGTCCATCCGAACCGAAAAACCGCCCACGATGCATCCAAAGCATCGGATGGGGGAACGGGAAAGGCCGGCATCGGACGGCGACCAGCGCGAATATCGTTCCTTGAAGCCCTTTCAGAAGGGCGATGATCCGCGGCATATCAATTGGAAGAAATCCGCGCAGCGCGGAACCCTCATCGCGGCTGAATATGACAGGAGAAGCCGGGGAAATGTAGAGCTTTATCTCGATACGCGCACCGTGAATGCTCAGCCGTTTGAGGAGGATGTGGCGGCCACGGCGGCCACGGCGTGCCGCTGGCTGAAGCACGGACATTCCGTCTCCCTGGCAACACCCGACCTTCGGATTCCCGCCGGAGCGGGGGATGCTCAACGACGCCATTTGCTCTCTTTTCTCGCCCTGGTCCGGATGGCCCCGTGAGCGACCTGCTCCTTCTCGGTCTTTCCGTCATCGTGGCCCTCCCGCCGGCCGGTCTGCTCCCGCCCGCGGTTGTTCTTTTATGCGCCTTGCCCCTGCTGGCGCAATGGAGCCGGGCGATCCAGGGCCGGCGCGTAGTGCTGCTTCCGGCGGAAATCCTTGGACCCCTTTCGGGAGGCTGCGTGGGGCTGTTAGTGGCGGATGCCCTGTGGCTTTCGCGCGGCCGCCTGATCACCATTGCCCTTCATTTAACGCTCGTGCTGCTGGTGCTGAAAGCGTTCACCCTCCATCGGGTACGGGATCGCCGGCAGTTTGCCCTCCTGGCCTTTTTCACCGTCGTCGCCGCGGCGGCGTCCGCCACTCATATGGTTTTGCCCGCATTTCTGGCCTGGACCTGTTTTCTGTTCGCCTCCCACCTGATGCAGGATACAGGGGTGGCGCCGTCTGCCGCGCGCAGACTTGCCGCCAGCGGCACAGCCGCCGCCCTATGCATCGGGATCCCGCTGTTCATGGTGTTTCCCCGCCTGACCTCCGCCGTGGGATCAGGGTTGGCGTCAAGGGCGCCGGAAGCGGCTTCTCCGCTGTCGCTCGATCGCTTAAGCTTGGAGGGAGCCAATCCGGGCGCTGAAGGCGAGCGTATCGCCTTGCGCGTGGAGCTCCCGCCGAGGATGGACCCGGGCTCCTTGTTGCGCCTGCGTATGCGGACTTTTGTTGCCTTCAACGGAGTCTCCTGGGATGCAGCCGCTCCCAAGACCCGCTTTTTTGCCGCCGGTGGGATGGATGGGGCTCAGGACAAGCCCTTCCAACGTTCCCTTTCCGGCATCGAGATGCGGTTTTATCCAAAGGATCTGGAATTAACCTATCTGCCTCTGCCCTATGGAACCGTGGACGTCCGCGCCCCGATCCGCTTCCTCGGCAAGGCGGATGACGGATCGCTGCAGGTCTCCTCCCTGTGGAGGCAGCGCCGCATGCCCTATGAGGTCACCCTCGAGCCCGGCGGAGACATCGGCTGGACCGGACCAAGGAAAGAGGAAACGGCGCCTCCGGCGCTCGAAGCCGAGACAGCGGCATTGGCGCGCGATCTCATGCCCGCCCAGCTCACCACACCCGAAAAAGTACGCCGCCTGTCGGACTATTTTTCAACAGGGTTCACATACGGCACCGGCGTGGCCCTTTCGGAAAAAGCGCCGCTCAAGGATTTTCTGTTTCATACCCGGCGGGGTCATTGTGAGATCTACGCCACCGCCGGGGCCCTGCTTCTGCGTTCCGCCGGAGTTCCCGCGCGGGTTGCCGTGGGATTTTTGGGGGGGGAAAAGAATCCTTTTCAGGATTATTACATTATCCGTTTCAAAAACGCGCATGCCTGGGTGGAGGCATGGATGGATCGGCGCTGGCAGGTTGTGGATTTGACGCCGCCCGAAGCGCGCCCCGGAGTAGTGCGGATCAACTGGTCTGAACGTCTTGGCCTGCTTTTGGAAACCGTGTCCTTCTTTTGGGACCGGCATGTGCTGGGATTCTCCCTGGAGGAGCAATCCTCGCTTATGGGCTTCCTGGGAGAGCATGCGCGCGCGGCCGTCCTGTTGATCGTTCTGTTTCTTGGGGCCCTCTGCATTCCTCGCCTTTATCGGCTGACCCGACGGTTTCATGTGCAGCCGCGGGCGGTTCGCCGCTATCAAACCATGCGGCGCAAAGCGGCTGAAGGATTGGGTCGGCGCGAAACGGCGCTATCGCCTGCGGAGGTTGAGAACTTCTGGATGGCCTGCATGCCCGGGATACGCCCGGTGATTGATGCATTCCTGCGGGACTATCTGCGTGTGTCCTTCGGCGTCGCGCGGGGGCATCCCGGAATGGGGAAAATATGGCGCGAGATTCAAATCGCGATGCGCGCCGTGAGCATCCGACGCATCAACGGGTTGTTTTCGCCCCCCAGAGCAGCTTGTGGAGTTGAATCCCCAGGTGGACCGCAAGGCGCGCCTCAAGGATCCATTCAGCAAGATCGGAAGCTTCCAGAAAACCTTGTGCGGGACAGAAATAGACAGGAAAAGGGCGGCACAGCAGGCGGCGTCGGCGGACCAGGCCGGCGGCCCAATCAAAATCCTCCCGGGAACAAAGAATGATCTTAAGGGCATCGCCAAACCCAAGACGCGCCAGATTGGCCGCATGGAAGCCTTGCGCCCCGCTGCCGGGTGTTTTGATATCCATGACAATGTGTACGCCGGAGGGGACGCGGCGCAGCGATTCATGGCCCGATGTTTCGAGCAGCACCTCATGGCCATCCTCCGACAAGCGCCGCAGCAAAAGGGGAGTCTCCGATTGATGCAGCGGCTCGCCTCCCGTGACTTCAACCATCCGCACGTTGAGGGACTTCACGTGGGCCGCCACAGCTTCAACGGACATTTCCTCTCCACCCGTCCATGCGTAAGCCGTATCGCAATACGCGCAGCGGTGGGGGCATCCTGAGAGGCGCACAAAAACACAAGGTCTGCCCGCGTATTGCGTCTCTCCCTGCAGGGAATAGAAGATTTCCGAGACGCAAAGGCGGGGGCGAAGAGGCGGCGAAGAGGGGAGCGTCATTGCGGTGACTTTCTTTATCATTATATGCGTAAATATACGATATATGCTGAATTTTAGCTGTGGAAATCCCTATGCAATGGACTTCAGGTAGCATTTTACCCTTTCTGCCGAATGAACGCAACAACAATCAAGCAACAACAATCACCCTTGACATAAGGCCGGTGATCTCGTAAAATAAAAATTCAAAGGAGATTATGCTGATTCCCGTGGTATTAAAAGGCATCATACTTGATCCGGTAACCAATATGCCTGTACTGATCATGCAACAGGAGAATGCCACATGTTACCTGCCCGTCTGGATCGGTGTCTTCGAGGCGAACGCAATCGCCTTAAAGCTCGATAATGTGAAGACCCCGCGCCCCATGACGCACGATCTTTTCTTTGATGTGCTGGAGAAATTGAATGCCCGTATCCGCCAGGTTATTATAAACGATCTTCAGGAAAATACATTTTTCGCTGAAATCCTCCTTGAACTGGACGCGCATGAGATTCGCATTGACAGTCGTCCATCAGATGCGGTTGCGCTTGCCGTTCGTTGTGGATGTCCGATTTTTGTGGATTCTTCGGTCCTCGAAAGGGCTCAAAGCATTGACATTTCAAACGAAAACGACGAATCGGACAAGCTGCGCAAGTGGCTTGAAGACTTGGACCCTGAAGCTTTGGGTCGCTATAAGATGTAATCCATGATTATAGCCATAACCAATCAAAAAGGCGGCGTTGGAAAAACCACAACCGCCATTAATCTCGCGGCCGCGCTGGCTCAAATGGAGCGCAATACCTTGTTGATTGACATGGATCCGCAGGCCAACGCCTCGATCTCCTTCCTCCAGCAAGGGCAGTGGACGAAAAATCTTTACGATGTTTTGATTCCCGGCGGAATAGGCCTTTCAGAGGTAATTTGTCCGTCCAATACGCCACATCTTTCCATTGCGCCGGCCTCAATCTCCCTCGCAAAAATAGAGCCCGCCCTCGCCGGCGAACTTGATGCTCATTTTTTTCTGCGCGATTCCTTGGCAAAAATCTCAAATATTTTTGATTATGTTGTCATCGATACGCCTCCGGCCTTGGGCATGTTAACCGTAAACGCCCTGGTCGCCGCCTCGCATGTTCTGATCCCCATTCAATCGTCCTATTTTGCACTTGAGGGCACGGATGATCTTATTGAAACTATTGATAAGATCAAGCGAAGGGTGAACCCGAATCTTCAAATCCTCGGTGTTCTATTAACAATTTATGATGGGCGTACCGTGCTTTCCAGGGATATTTACGCGCAGATTCAGAATACATTCGGCCCCAAAGTTTTCAAGACGATCATTCATAAGAATATTCGTTTGGAGGAAGCTCCGGCATACAGGGAATCCATTTTTTCGTATGATCCCGCCTCACGCGGGGCTTTGGAGTATTACCAACTTGCGGAAGAGGTGCTTAGCCGTGTCTAAAAAGCGTGGACTCCCAGATGACAAACACATGCGGCATACCGAGCATTTCATTGACTCCCTTCTCACCCGCGATCACGACACCATCGGCAAAATGCTTTCCATTGAGGCATTGGAGGTAAACCCGCATCAACCCAGGAAAAATCTTGGCGATCTCGACGGCCTGATCTCTTCCATCAGATCCCATGGTATTCTCGAGCCGCTCCTGGTCTCTCAAGGCGATGGAGGAAAACATACCATTTTGGCAGGGGAGCGGCGCTATCATGCTGCGCTTGCGTGTGGATTGACCGAATTACCGTGCATTGAGATCTCCTCGAACTCTGATGTTCAAAATCTCGAAATTGCCTTGATCGAAAACCTCCAGCGAAAGGATCTTGCTGCCTTTGAGGAGGCAGCGGCTAATAGAGTTTTGCAGGACAGCTTTTCATATACTCAAGAAATGATCTCTGAAATAATCGGCAAGAAGCGTTCAACCGTAGCAGAGATTATTGCTATTTCCATCATTCCAGATGAGATTAAGGATCTGTGTCGGCATGCCGACATTTCCGCGAAGTCCCTGCTTCTTGAAATCGCCAAGGCAGGAACGCTAAATGAGATGCGCCAAATGATAGATGCCATTATGAGCGGAAAAGGGCGCGAAACCATCCGCCAGATGAGAAAGAATCTATCAAGTTCTTCCCCCAAAAGCATTTCCATTAAAGCAGAGGGATTGCCGTTCAAGATTAGAATGGACTTTCAAAGCCATAATTATAATAAATCAGAGCTTATCGGTTTTCTTAGAACCATTATTGACCGGATTGAGAAAGACGAGATAAAATTATCAAAACAAAGTCAAAAGCAACGCAAATAATTGGATTTTAGAACAACGATCCGATCATCACGCGCTATCACAAGCGGGAAACCTGTATGGCGGAAGTGCTGAGCGAGATGTAACCGGAAAGAGTGACGGCGGGCGGAGGATATCACAAACAGCGCCGCTGTGGGGAACTCGTGAAATTGGCGATTAATACAGTTCCGATGAATTAAAGCTAAGCATTTTACATAATATATATTATCAGTCATTATATTCATGGTATACTTCTCTGAAATGCGCCTCTTAAGTCGGTACATTGCTTCCGATGCCATTCCCGCCATTTTGCTTGGACTCTTGTTCTATTCAAGCATCTTTTTAATAAAGTCTTTTTTCGAAGTCGCGGAGCTGTCGCTTCGGCATGGCATTCCCTTTTTCAAGGCCCTGTTCATCGTTTTTCTTGGATTTCCTTCCGTCCTCTCCATCACCATTCCCATGGCTGTTCTCTATGGTGTGCTCCTTTCGGTGGCGCGCATGCAGGGCCAGAACGAAATGCTGGCTTTTTATGCGCTGGGGATATCCCGCGTCCGGATCTTCTTTCCATTTTTAGCGACCATCGTGGGCTTCGCCGCCATGAATTTCATCATCACCGCCTTTCTGCTGCCCGCCGGAAATTCGAGGCTCGTGCAATACCGTCTTGAGTTGCTGCAAAGCTCCATTACGCGGAGCATTCAGCCGAAAACTTTTGTGGACTCATTTCCGGGGAAGGTCATCTATATCAATTCGGCTTCCGAGGATAAGCGGACATGGAGCGACGTTTTCATTGCCGATCACTCAAACCCGGCGGTCCAGCAATACGTCGGGGCCCGCCGCGGGGAGCTTTATCTGAGCATTCGCGGAGATCAAATCTGGCTGAAGCTCTTTGACAGTGAGACCCTGGCGCTTGCCGAGGGCCAGAAATATGAAATCAATAGGGCTTCGGAGCAGGATATGCTGCTCTATCCCCCCTACACCGAAGCGACCATCACCTACCAAAAAGGCTTCCGGGAGAAAACCTTCGGGGAATTGCGCAAGGACATGACGAATCAGGATGCGCGCACGGCGCGGATGGCCGACGTGGAGTATCAAAAGCGCTGGGCCATTCCGGTCACGACCCTGGTTTTCGGGCTTCTCGCCTTTGTTTTGGCCGGCCGCCAGCGGGGAAAAGGCGCCACGCGTTCGTCCGTTTTCATCTTTTCGCTCTTCATCATTTTCTCGGATTACATCCTGTTGACGCTTGGCGAGAATTACGGCGATCTCGGCAAGATCCCTCCCGTGCCGGCCATGTGGATTCCGCCGTTTCTGTTTCTTCTCTTCGCGTTATGGCTGAGCATCCGGCCTCCGGCGCAGGAGCGCAAATCCGCCGGCCTTGCCTCCGTGCTGCGGGCCCTGCGCCCGGATTTCTCCCCCGGCGCCGCCCTGTCGCGCTTCTTTCCGTTCCTTGTGGATGGATATCTCCTGCGCATCTGGATCCCCTATCTGGTCCTGTGCATGACCACCATCATTGTCCTTTTCGTGGGGGTGGATTTTTCACAGCTTTCCGATGATGTTCAGCGGCATCACATCGGGGCGCAAACCGTTTTAATCTATTACCTGTTCGCCCTGCCGCAGATCATCTACGATTTCATCCTGCCCCTTGCCGTTCTTGTGGCGACCGCCCTTACCCTGTCCACCTTGGAGCGAAACCGCGAACTGTCGGCCATGAAAAGCCTCGGCATCTCCTGGCAGCGGATCGGGCACACCTTCCTCATCACGCTGCTGGGGCTCGGCTCGGTCCTGTTCTTTTTCGGCGAGCGCTATCTGACGTTTTCCAACCGCAAAATGATGGAGGTCCAGCAAACGATCCGCGGGAAGCCGCCTTCGATCGCGCATGCGGGGAGGCTGGCATCCCAGGACCTGTATCTGGCGGGCTCGGAAGGCTGGATCTACGGATATTCCGGGTACGACATCCGGCTTCAGGAGCTGCTCGGCGTGCATGCCTTCCAATTCGGGCCCGATTACCATCTGCAGCGCCACCTGTTCGCCCCCGAGGCGCAATGGGCCGCGGGACGCTGGGTGGTCCGCACGGGCTGGCAGCGCACTTTTGCGGGGGAGGGCATGGAGCAGTACCAGGAGCTCCGAAACGCCGTTTTCCCCATTCCGGACAACGCCGATGTCTTCGCCCAGGTTCTGGATGAGCCGCGCCTCATGAACGTCTTTCAATTGGCGTCCTATATCTCCAATTTGAAACGGATCGGCTACGATCCCGTGGAATGGGATGTCCGCCTCTGGCAGAAAATCTTCTATCCCTGGTTTCTCACGCTTCTGGTTCTTGCCGCGCTGATCGCCACCCTGTCGGGCATTTCGGCGGGCCATGTCTGGACCGGGATGGGAAAAAGCCTGATTCTCGGCCTGACTCTTTGGACGGGAGTCGTCATTTTCGGCAAGCTGGGGGATCTGGCCGTACTTCCCCCCGTTGTGGCGGCCGCCTCCCCTCTTCTGGTGTTCACGCTGGCGGGACTTTATGTATTTTGGGGACTGCGATCCTGAACAGAAAGGACCTGACGATGCGCCGTATTCTTTTGGGCATGGCATGGGTTGTCACGGCGGGCCTGCTTCAGGCCGATTTCGGTGCGATTCTCGAGCGCGTGGACCTTCCCTGCGCGCAGCCCTTCGGCCTTGCGCGCGGCCCGGACGGATTGCTGATTTCCGACCGCGCCACGGGAAAGCTGTTTTCCTATGCGCTGGCGACCCGTGCGCTGAAGGATGCCGGATCCCTGCCCTGCGCGCAGCCGCTGGGAATTGCGGCGGACGCCGCGGGGATTTGGATGTATGACGCCATCACCAAGCGCATCTATCACGCGCGAAGCGGCACGCTGCGCGTGGATCGCGTCCTCGCTGACGTGGAGGGCGACGTGGAGGGATTGGCGTGGGACGGACAGGCCCTCTGGGCCACCGCGGGAAAAGATTTCATGAAGCTGGATCCCACCGATGGGACCCGGATTTCCACGTTTGAAGGTCCCGGGCCGGACACCAGCGGCGTCTTTTTCGACGGCACCTATCTTTGGCTTTCGGAGCGGCAAAAGGACCATATCGCCGTGTCCACGCCCCACGGGGAGATTTTCGGCGTTCTGCCCTCTCCCGGACCCTATCCGACGGGCATTGTCCGCATCGGCGACGCCCTTTGGGTCCTTGATTTTCAGGATCGGCGCCTGTATAAGGTGGATATCGCCTCCTCGGCCCGTCCTTATTATACGGGTCCGTGGCATCGGCGCAGCGTTCAATTCATGGATGAACTGGCCAATCGCGGTCCTTCGGCCGATGTGGCGGGCCGCCTCTATGCGTGCGTGGCGGAGGATGACCCGCACCAGAAGATCCTGAAGCCCGCCGTCTATTCCCCTTCAGGAGTCACCCGCACCACCGATTCCTGGGGACAGGCCTTCGTCATGGCTTCGGGAGCGATTCCGGTGGCGGGCCGTCTGCGCCTGACGTACGCGGCGAACGTGGAGACGCGCGATTTGAACTGGTTCATCCTCCCGGAATGGGTCAAGCCCCTGGAGGCGATCCCGCAGGATATCCGCGGCGCCTATCTGGCAGACGGGACGAAACTCATGCTCGAGGACCCGCTGATCCGCAGCCTGGCGCGCAAGATCGTGGGGGATGAAACCAATCCATTTTGGATCGCCTTCCGCATCCATCGCTATCTGCATACCACCATGGAATACCAGCGCGCGGGAGGCTGGAACGCGGCCCCCACCGTGCTGGAGCGGGGCAATGGTTCCTGCTCGGAATTCACCTTTGCCTTCCTCGCGCTGGCCCGGGCGGCGGGCCTTCCCGCCCGCTATGAGGCGGGCATCGTGGTTCGCGGGGATGACGGGTCCATTGATGATGTCTTCCACCGCTGGGTGCAGGTTTATCTCCCGCCTTATGGATGGATCCCGGTGGATCCCAGCCGCGGCAAGCCGGCCGCATCCATGGACGTGGCGGCGTCGTTCGGCTCGCTATCCCACCGTTTCTTCATCACCACCCATTCGGGAGGCGATTCCTCCATTCTGGGCTGGACCTACAACTCCCGCGCCCTTTATGAGTTCTCCGGAACGGCGGACGTGGTCGAGCGGAGCGAAGCCAAATGGGACCCCCTCCCGGAAGGCGGCCCCCCGACCCGCTGAGAGGATCCCGGAGCGCGCGCCGGGCATTTGCAGACTTGTTTTTTTGCCCTGGATATGGTAAAAAGTACGTTCCATCAAGCCGAAAGAGGAGGTTTCACATGGACGTTCAGGAGAAAGTAAAGCAGATCATCATCAAGCAGCTTGGCGTGGACGAAGCCAAGGTGCTGCCCGAGGCCCGTTTCATCGAGGACCTGGGCGCCGATTCATTGGATACCGTGGAACTCGTGATGGCCTTTGAAGAAGAGTTCAAGATTGATATCCCCGATGCGGATGCCGAGGGCATCCGTTCCGTCGGAGACGCCATCCACTATATCGAGTCGCATGCCAAGTAAGCGGCGGGTCGTCATCACCGGCATGGGGCTGGTGTCCCCCGCGGGCATCGGCGTTGAACCGGTGTGGGAATTCCTCCTGGCGGGGCGCAGCGGGGTGGGGATGATCACCAAATTCGAGTGTCCTCCCGATTTCGCCGTGCGCTTCGCCGCCGAAGTGAAGGGGTTCAGCGCCGAGGCGTGGATGGACCCCAAGGAAATCCGCCGCAACGACACGTTCATCCATTACGCCCTGGCCTGCACGCGGATGGCCCTTGAGGATTCCGGGTTCGTCATCACACCGGAAAATGCGGAGCGCGTGGCGGTCTCCGTCAGTTCGGGCATCGGGGGCCTTCCCTGGATCGAGCGGACGGTGCGCGACACCGTGGACAAAGGGTTCAAAAAAGTCTCCCCCTTCTTCATTCCCGGCGTCATCATCAACCTCGCCCCCGGGCAGATTTCCATCGCGACCGGGGCCAAGGGGCCCAACCTCAGCACCGTGACGGCCTGCGCCACGGGCACCCATTCCATCGGCGAAGCCTATCGGATGCTGGTGTACGGCGACGCGGATGCGGCCATCGCCGGTGGCACCGAGGCGGTGGTTTGCCCGCTCGCCATCGCCGGATTCAGCGCCATGCGCGCCCTTTCCACGCGCAATGATGCGCCCGAGAAGGCCTCCCGCCCGTGGGACGCCGATCGCGACGGTTTCGTTCTCGGCGAAGGAAGCGGCATCCTCATCCTTGAAACGCTCGACGCCGCGCTGTCGCGCGGAGCCAAAATCTATGCCGAGATCGCCGGATTCGGCATGAGTGGGGACGCGTTTCACATCTCCGCACCCTCCGAGGACGGGGACGGCCCCATGCGGGCCATGCGCGCCGCCCTCCACAATGCGGGGCTGTCGCCCGAGGCCGTGGACTACATCAACGCCCACGGCACTTCCACGCCCGCAGGGGATAAGGCGGAAACGCTGGCGATCAAGCGGTTGTTCGGGGAGCGCGCGCGCATGCTTCATATTCATTCCACAAAATCCATGATCGGGCATCTTCTGGGGGCCGCCGGCGCCGTGGAGACGGCCGTGGCGGCGCTGACCCTGCAGCGCGGCGTCATCCACCCCACGATCAATCTTGAGAAACCCGATCCCGATTGTGATCTAAACTATACGCCGAACACCGCGGTCACTCAAGAGATTCACGTCTGTTGCAAAAATTCTTTTGGATTCGGCGGCACCAATGCTTGCCTGATTCTCAGGAAGTGGACAGGTCAATAGCCAAACTACCCGTTGAGCACGTCCCATGCGCAACGGGTTGATCCATGAATTGGGGTAGGGAGAGCCGGTTATCCCGGCTCCCCCTCCCTCCGAACCGTGCAGGCGGATTTCCCGCACACGGCTCTCCAGTTGGAGAGTCACCTCTTCGAGGACGAACCGATGGACGCACGGGCCGCGGTTAAGGAGAACAACGCATGCTCCATAAAGAAGGCATTAGGCCAGCGATGGTGGTCAAAGCCGCGTCCCCTTCCTCTTCGCCCCCGGCGTTTGCGTAGAATACTGCGAAGCCGCATGCGTAGCCATTGGTCTATGGGTCGGAAAGTGGGTTTGGCGCTGTGCTTGAAATACGCAAACCACCCCACCAGCGTCTGATTCACGCTCTCGATGATACGAGTCAGACTCTGCCCATTGGTCCGCTTGGTCTTCCGTCGTAGGGCGTCCTTGAGTTTCTTGAGGCTCTTTTCCCGGGGCCAGCGATGGCCCCGTTCAAAATGGTATCCCAAGAAGTCAAATCCACCGGGCAGTGTGGCGTCCACGATCCGGGTCTTTTCTGGGTGCAGACTCAGTCCCGCCCGCATCATCCATTCTTGAATCATCTTCAAGGCGGCACGCGCCTCCCCTTCGCTCCGGCACAAGACAACAAAATCGTCCGCATACCGGATCATCTCATATCCCGCTTCGGCCATCCGGTGGTCCAGTGCGTCCAAATAAATGTTGGCCAATAACGGACTGATGACCGCTCCCTGGGGTGTCCCCACGTCCGGCTCCCATTCCCGCATCCCCTCCAGAATCCCCTGCTTGAGATAGCGTCGAATCAACTCGATCACCCGACCGTCGGCGATCTTCTCCTCCACCCGTTCCACCAAAACTTCGTGGGGAATAGTGTCGAAGTAGCTTTTGATGTCCGCATCCACCACCCAGGTGTGCCCCAGTTTCAGCAAGGCATCCACCCTCCGCAAGGCGTCCTTGCACCCCCGTCCGGGTCGAAACCCGTAACTGTGGGGGGCAAAGTCCCGCTCGAAGATCGGCTCCAACACGTGGAGGAGGGCCGTCTGCACGACCCGGTCCCGCACCGTCGGAATTCCCAGTGGACGTTTCTCCTTGCTTCCGGGCTTCTCAATCCACACCCGCCGTAACGCCTGGGGGCGATACGTCCCTTCCTTCAGTCCCGTGGCAATGGACTCAAGATGCGATTCCAAGCGATTCTCAAACAGGGCAACCGTCTGATGGTCCACCCCCGCCGCCCCCCGCCGCCGTTTCACTTTCCTGAACGCGGCTTCCAGATTCTTACGCTGATAAACCTTATCCACCAGGCTGAACCATTTCCCTCCTTTCACCCCGTTGTCCAGGGCCGTCCGCATACGCTCCGTCCTCACCGACGGTTCCACCCAGGACCATCGGTCCGGGGTTTCTCCGGTTTGCTTAGCCCCTTCGAGCACTCTCACCGGTTCCTTTCCGTCGTCCATGACCGTCGCGCATTCTCCTTCCTATGTCCCTTTGCTCCGTGGGCATTACCCCACTTCATCGCTCGTATGGACACTCTGACTTCCCGCCC
>Ga0182019_10000889_pt1 | contig 14832 bp, 15 predicted proteins | sample 812E2MmetaG_FD_120483 | JGI IMG/M metagenome (GOLD analysis project Ga0182019, IMG submission 120483) | Permafrost microbial communities from Stordalen Mire, Sweden - 812E2M metaG | ecosystem: Environmental > Terrestrial > Soil > Wetlands > Permafrost | place: Sweden: Stordalen | collected...
CGCGCCGCGCCGCCTGTCAGACGTCGGTAGATCCGCCGGTTGGCATGCGCGCGGGCATGGCGCTGCTCGCGCTGATGTGCATCGCGCTCGGGCTCATACCGGGTCTGGTCCTGCCGACCCTCGCCGGCCTCGCTCCGGGGGCACATGGCTCCGTGTTGAGCAGGAGCGCGGGCCTGATCGTGGGGGGCACCGGCTCATATCTTCCGCTGCCCCTCGGGCTGGCGCTCGCGGCGCTCACTCTCGTGCTCGTCGCTGTGCGCGGCAGGCGGCGCTCGGCGCCGACGCCGGGCTGGGCCGGCGGAGAGCCCGTTGCGGCTGAGCTCCGCTGGACCTCCGTCGCTTTCACTAAGCCCTTGCGCCTCGTGCTCGAGGGGCTCTTGAAACCACACCGCAGGGTCGAGACCGCACGAGTCGGCGGGGTCCTCCAGAGCGTCACCTACAAGGGCGAGGTTCCATCGCTGCTGGACACGGCGCTGTATGAGCCGACGGTGCGGCTCGGGCTGCGTGCGGCTGCCCATGCCAGGCGCCTGCAGTCGGGCAACGTCCGCACCTACGCCGCCTACCTGCTCGGGCTCGTCGTCGGGCTGCTCGTGCTCGTCCAGACCGGAGCGCTCGGATGAGCGCCGTGCCCGCGATCGTGCAGCTCGCGGGCATTGCGCTCGCGCCGCTCTTGCCCGGAACGATCCAGACGCTCAAGGCGGCCCTCCAGGGGCGCCGCGGGCCATCGCCGCTGCAGCCCTATCGCCGTTTGCGCCAGCTCTGGGGCAAGACTGCGGTCGACCCCGCGGGCGCCGGCCCTCTCTACAGGATTGCTCCACCGCTGATCGCGGGATGTCTGGCGCTCGTGCTGGCGATCGTCCCGATCGCCGGACGCGCCGGGAGCTTCGGGGCCGGCAACGACGCGCTCGTGCTCCTCGGCGTGCTGGCACTCGCCCGCTTCGCCCTGGCCACGGCGGCATGGGACACGGGCAGCGGCTTTGCCCTGATGGCCTCGGCGCGAGAGCTGATGATCGCCGTGTTCGGAGAGGCCCTGCTGGTGCTCGCGCTGCTCGTCGTCGCGCTTCCCGCCCACAGCACCGATCTGCTCCAGATGAGCGCCGCGGCGGCAGGCGGACAGATCTGGAGCGAACCGGCGCATTGGTGCGGGGCGATCGCGTTCGCGCTTGCGATCCTCGTCGAGATCGGACGCCAGCCGATCGACAACCCCGACACACACCTCGAGCTGACGATGATCCACGAGGGTCCCCTGCTCGAATATGGCGGGCGCGACCTGGCGTTTCTGCAGTGGGCGAGCGCGGCTCGCCATTGGGCGTTCCTGGTGCTGGCTGGGGAGCTCTACCTTCCGCACGGGCACGGCTTCGCCGGTGCTCTCGGGCTGCTCGGGGCCGAGGTCGTGGTGCTCTGCTGCGCCCTCGCGCTGGCCGAGACGGCACAGGCGAAGATGCGGATCCTGCGCGTCCCCGCGCTGCTCGGTGCCGGCTGTGCCGTTGCTCTCGCCGGGGCCGCGATGTGGATCGGTGGGGTGGGGGTGTGAACGACGCGCTCGTCACGGCGATGCTCGCGCTCGCGCTCGCGGTGATCCTGGTGCGCCGGCGCACCGTCGCGATCGTGCTGTTGGCAGCACAGTCGCTGGCCCTGGGCATCGTCGCGATCGATCTCGCCGGCGGGCGCTCGGGCGACGTCGTGGTGGCGATCGTCCTGCTGAGCAAGGCGATCGTGCTCCCGGTGCTGTTGTACCTGCTGATCCGTCGCACCCCGGAGGCGCGCCCGGTGACCGCCGCGGCGAGCCCGATCGTGCGCGTCGCCTGCGCAGGGGCGGTTGCGCTCAGCACAACCGCGCTGGTGCCTGCGTTGGGTCTCGGCAATGCACACACCGAGCACACGGCGGTCGCTCTGGTGCTCGTGGGAATCACGATCGTGATCCTGCGGCGGCCGGTCCTGTTCCAGCTGCTGGGGCTGGTCGTGGCCGAGAACGGCCTGTCGCTGCTCGCGGTGTCCGTGCCGGGAGGGCTCTCCTATGTGATCGAGTTTGGTGCGCTCTTCGATCTCGCGATGATCGTGACCGTGGCCGCCGCGTTCGCGCGTCAGATCCACAGCGACCTCGGCACCGGCGATACCGAGCTTCTGCGGGGCCTGCGTGACTGACCTGGTGCCGATCCTCGCCGGGGTCGTTCCCCTGCTGGCGCTGCTCGGGTTGCCGCTCGCGCTGCTCGCGCGCTCCGCCCGCCAGGCCGACGCGCTCGCGCTCGGCGTCGCGATCCCGACGGCCGCGGCGGGACTGACGCTTGCTGCGATCGCGCTCACCCGCGGGGGGCTGCCCGCGCTCCACGGCCACTGGTATCTGATCGACGGCGCCAGCGGCGTGCTGCTCGCCGTGATCTCCGTCGTTGGCCTGTGCAGCACGCTCGTCTCCCCAACCTACCTGCGGACCAGTGGCCGCAGCTGGACCACCGCGGCGCGCTCGCGAAGCCTCTTCTACGCCGCTCTCTTCTTGTTCTGGGGGGCCCTGCTGGCGGTGCCGATCGTCGGCAACCTCGCGGCGGCATGGCTGATCGTCGAGGCCACGACTGCGGGCTCGGCGCTGCTCGTCGCCTTCAGCGGCCGCCGGGACGCGCTCGAGGCCGGCTGGAAGTACCTCCTGCTGACAACTCTCGGGCTCTCGGTCGCGTTGCTCGGGATCATCATCCTTGCGATCGGGCAGGCCAACATCGGCCACCACGATCTGCATGCCCTCGACTGGCGCTCGCTGCAGCTCGCGTCGGGGACGATGGGCAAGTCCCCGACGTTGATCGCCTTCGTGCTGCTGCTGGCGGGACTGGCCACCAAGATCGGCTGGGCGCCGGTTCACAACTGGCTCCCGGATGCCCACAGCGAGGCGCCCGCGCCGATCAGCGCGCTGCTCTCGGCGGCGCTGCTTCCCAGCGTGCTGCTGATCGCCTGGCGGGTCAAGGAGATCCTCCAACCCTCCGTGGGGGAGGGCACGACGCGGGCCGTCTTCATCGCCTTCGGCCTGTCCTCGATGCTCGTCGCGATCCCCTTCCTGTGGCGCTCGCTGCCGTGGAAGCGGCTGCTGGCCTACTCAAGCCTCGAGCACATGGGCATCATCGGGCTCGGGATCGGCTTCGGCACCCCGCTTGCGATCGCCGGCGTGGTGCTGCACGTCGCCGGTCACGCGATCGCCAAGGCGCTCGGCTTCTACGCCGCCCTGCCGCTGCTGCGCATCCAGCCGCAGGCGGCAACCGAGGCGCCCGTCGCAGTGCTCAGCGAGAGTCCGCCCACGGCCGCCGCGATGGGGATCAGCCTCGTGGCGCTCTCGGGTCTGCCGCCCTCGCCCTTGTTCCTCTCCGAGCTGCTGATCCTCCTGGGGGGTGTGGCCGCCGGCGAGGTGCTCATCAGCGCTGTCGCCGTGGTCGCTCTGGCGCTCGGTTTCCTCGGTCTGCTCCATGCGCTGATGGAGGGTGTGGTCGGCGAGGAGTCGCGTCATCGTCGACGCCACCGCCGCTCCCGCGAGGAGCGACCGACGACTGCGCTCACGGCGATCCTCGGCGTCGCGCTGCTCGGATGCACGGTCGCGGGCCTGCTGCTGCCCGGCTCGGGACTCATCGAGACGCTCGCGCGGGGCACGCTGTGAGCGAGATCGAGCACGTCGAGGCGCACGGTTGGCGCGGCGCGATCGAGCGGGCCCTTGACGGCGGCGAGCTGTTCGGGGGCGCTTGGGCGGGCCTTCGTGGCGGGCACCTGAGCTGGAACGCGCTCCTTCACTCAGCGCACGCCCTGCGCGTGATCTCATGCGCGCCCGCGGCCGGTGCTGTCGAGACGATCGTCGACCTGGTGGAGGCGGCGGCGTGGGATGAGCGCGAGGCCCATGACCTGTATGGGCTTCAGTTCCCGGGGCACGCACCGTTGCGGGCGCTCGTGACGCACTCCGAGGAGGCGGAAACGTGGATGACCCCGGTCACGGGCGATGGTGTTCACCAGATCGCCGTTGGGCCCGTGCACGCGGGGGTGATCGAGTCCGGACACTTCCGCTTTCACGCCGTTGGGGAGCGCATCCTCGCGCTCGATCTGCGGCTCTTCTACAAGCACCGCGGGCTCGAGCGTGCCTCCGAGGGCCTAGCGCCCGAGCGTGCGCTCGCCCATGCTGGACGCGCCTGCGCGGCCTGCTCTGTCACAAACTCGGTCGCGTTCGTTCAGGCCGTCGAGGATGCCGGCGGACTGCAGCCGAACCGGGAGCTCCGCATCGCGCGCACGGTGGCGCTCGAGCTCGAGCGCCTCTACAACCACACCCACGACATCGGGGCGATCTGCTCGGGAGTGGGCTTCGCGCCCGGCTCGATGGCTTTCGCCGCGCTGAAGGACCGCGCCCAGCAGCTCAACCTGCGGGCCTTCGGACATCGCTTCCTGTTCGGGACCGTGCGCTTGGGAAGGGGAGGGACGGTCCTCGATGCAGCGAGCACCGACGCGCTGCGCCGCGCCCTACGCGAGCTGCACACAGACAGCGCCGCCGCGTGGCGCGAGCTCGAGTTCACCGGCTCCCTGCAGGCGCGCCTGGGCGGGATCGGCGTGCTCACAGGCGAGGACGCGCGACGGCTTGGCGCGGTCGGGCCCGCGGCGCGTGCTGCGGGCATCCGCGAGGACGCCCGCAGCACCAGCCCGCGTCTCGCCTACGGCGGCTTCACCGCCGCCGGCCTGACCGACGCGAGCGGCGACGTCGGTGCTCGCCTGCGGCTGCGCGCGATCGAGCTCGAGAGCAGCTACGAGCTGCTCGACGAGTTGCTCTCAAAGCCCTTGCGCCCCGGCGCCACATCCAGCGCAACCCCGGGCACCGCACTCGGTCTCGCGCGGGTCGAGAGCCCGCGCGGCGCCACGATGTGTGCGGTCGAGCTCGACGGCGGACCCGTCGCGCGGATGCATCTGCGCACCGGCTCCTACGCCAACTGGCCCGCGCTCGCTCACGCCACGGCCGGCAACCTGCTCCCGGACTTCCCCCTGATCAACAAGAGCTTTGAGCTCTGCTACGCCTGCGTGGATCGCTGATGTTCATTCTGCTGCGCCAGCTCGCCACGATCCGGCGCGAGGCGCATCTCACCCGCGCGCGGACTCACCCGCTGGCGATCCGCCATGTCGACAGTGGCTCGTGCAATGGCTGTGAGCACGAGCTCGGCGCCGTCATGAACCCCTTCCACGACCTCCAGCGCCACGGCCTCGACATCGTCGCCTCTCCCCGACACGCCGACATCCTGCTGATCACCGGGGCCGTTACGGCCCGCATGGCAGGTCCTCTAAACCTCGCCTACGAGGCTATGCCCGAGCCGCGTCTCGTCGCCGCACTCGGCGATTGCGCCCTGGGGTGCAACGTGCTCGGAGATCCCACGCAGCTCGCGGGCCCGCTCCAGGAGATCCTGCCGGTCGACATCCGCATTCCCGGCTGCCCGCCCACGCCGGATGCGATCGCGGAGTGCATCCTCGCCTTCTTCAGGGCGCGAGCAGGCGCCTAGAAGCGCTCCGCTCCGCCCGGCTCATCGCAACGGATCAGTGCTGCGCGCGTCAGGCCGGCGTTGCGGTGGGCCAGTGCGACTCCGATCTCGGGGTCCATCGCGAGCGCGAGGAATGCCTGGGCGCTGGGGTAGCGCACCGCGATCACCTCGTCATAGACGTCGCTCTCGTCGCCGATAACCGTCATCGTGGCCGGGGAGTGCCAGAGAATCTCGCCGCCCAGGCGGGTGAGCACCTCGAGCGCCTTCGCTCCGTAGCGCTCGTAGGCCTCATGTCCGGAGACGTCGGGCGAGAGGCCCTCGGGCGGCTCTGCGCTGTAGTCGGCGCGCTCTCGATAGCGATTGAGGTTTAGCATCACGAGCGGCCCATCCCGATCGCTGCCGGCGATTGCCGCGACGGCGGCGAGCTGCTCCTGGGTGGGGCTGACGGGCATGGGCTTCTCTCCTTGGTGGTGTCGTCGTTCAGGTGGCTGGATGTGCGCTTGGCGGGCGTCGCAGCCCCGCGTCGTCGAGCACGACTTCGAGGTCCTCGATCCGGTCCTGTCCCCAGAAGAGCTCATCGGCGAAGACGAGCACCGGCACGCCCCAGTGGCCGAGCTCGCTGAGCTGCGCGGTGTTCGCCTCGACACGGGCGCGCAGGCCTTCCTCGCCCAGGGCCGCGCGGCACGCCTCCCAACTGAGACCGGCCTGCTCGCAGATCTGACGCAGACCCTCGTCGCGAGCGACGTCGATCGCGTGCGCCCAGATCGCGCGTGAGGCCGCGAGCACGAACGCGCGCTCGCGGCCCACATCGACGGCGTGCTCGGCCACTAGCAAACAGCGCATCGCGCCCTCGCCGAGAGGATCGTGGATCGGCCCAAACGGCATGCCGAGCCGGCGCGCCTCGCGCGCGACGTCGCGCAGGGTGTGCAGGCGCTTTGAGCGCGGGACAGACTGTCCTCGCATCGCCATCGGAATCACGCCATGGAAGGCCACCTCGACGTCGAAGCGCTCGGGTAGGGCAAACGCACGCGGGGCCGCGAGATAGGAGTAGGGGCTGCGAAAGGAGAAGAAGAAGTCAACCCGTGCGCTCATCGGCCTGTCCTCCAGCCGAGCTGATCAAGGCGTTCGCCGATCTGCGCGAGGCGGTCATGTGCAAAGAACCACTGGCCGTGGACCCAGGCCGCGGGGGTGTCATAGGGGCCGCGACGCTTCATCAGGCGCTCGTTGCGTGCGACCGCCTGCTCCCCGGGTGCAGCGGGCGGCGGGCCGCCAAAGTGCTCCTGCCAGATCCGCTCGTAATCGGCGATCGTGACGGGACCCGAACTCACGAACCACAGCTGTCTCATGGCCTCCACGCAGAAGCGCTCGAGCGCAGGGCCGGAGGGGGCAGATGCGGCCCATGCGGCGAGGAAGCCGGCCTCCTGCTGTGTGAGCGGCTCTGTGCGGGTGAGCACCAGACCGCGACGTCTGCCAAGGCGCCGCGCGTCGGTGAGCGCGTATTGGCGCTTGAGCTGTCCGGCGGGGTCCTCGGGGATCCCGCGCGCGAGGACCGGCTTGAGCACGAGCTGCACGTCGCGCCCAGCTACACGCTCGGCGAGCTCGATAACGGCGATCGCGCTGCAGGGGTCGTCAAAGGCGAAGAAGAGCTCGACACGCCCGCGGCGCCCGAGTGCCATACGAACAGTCGCGTGCAGGCGCGAGGGCCAGCTGACCCGCGCGAGCGCGACGATCGCGCTCGGCACCAGGCGCCGTGTGAGCCTCACTGGGAGCTCGGCAGCGCGGGCGTCAGCGTCCCGCTCTCGGCGCACAGCTCCGCAAGTCGCGCGGCCAGCCGCTCGCGCTCGGGCTCATGCGTTCGGCTGCGCACCCTTCCGGAATTCCTGTCGAGCAGGTTGCGCGTCTCGTGAGGGTCGCTCGCCAGGTCATACATCTCGTATTCGGGCGGGGCCTGACGGGTGGGGTCGAGGTAGATGGCGTACTTGAATCGCCAATCGCGCACGCAGCGGATACGGCTCGGCTGTCCGCCCGCCTCCTGCAGGGCAGTTCCGGCCTGGTGGTCGTCGTAGGTGAAGAGCACCGCGTCGCGCACCGCGTCGCGCTCCCCGCGCAGGAGCGGCCCCAGGTCGTAGCCGTCGGAGCGCTCTGCTTGCGGCTTTGCGCCGGCGAGGCCGAGCGCGGTCGGCACGATGTCCAGCAGCGATACGAGCGCATCGCTCTCGCGTGGCTGCGGGAAGAGCTGGGGGTTTGAGACCACGAGCGGCACGCGGATCGTCTCCTCGTAGGCGTTGAAGATCTTCTGGCGCAGCCCGCCGTGGGAGAGACCCATCTCGCCGTGGTCGGATGTACGCAGGATCGTCGTGCGCGAGCGCAGCGATAGCGGGTCATCGGCCGGGCCCAGCGCCTTGAGCAGGCGGCCGATCTTCTCGTCGACGAGCCGGTGCAGGTAGGCGTAGAAGTTCACGTAGTCCTGCTGGGCTTGACGCGTGGGCAGCGCACCGAGGTAGTTGTCCATACCGAGCTTCGAGAGCGCCTGGATCACCGGCTTCTCGCGCAGGTTCTCCGTGAGCGTTGCCGGCAAGGGCACGCCGAGGTCGCGGAACTCCGCGAGCGTGTAGCCACCAGGGAGATAACAGGCGGGATAGCCGAGCACGTCGTGAGGGTTGACGAGCGAGAAGACCAGGCAGAAGGGCTCCGGTAGCTCCGGCTGTGCGAGCCAGCGCTCCATCTGGCGTGTGTAGTCCTCATCCCAGCCCGCGTGGCTCCCGCCGGCGCTACCGCCGCCGAAGTTCTCGGCCTTCGCATCCCCGCCCGCGTCCGGTGGCTCCCATTCGGCGAAGCCGTAGTCGCGCTCGACCCGCGCTGGATCGGCCGCGCTCCAGTGCTCGCCGTTGACGGGCTTTGAGAGGTGCCACTTGCCCTTGATCGCCACGTGGTAGCCGCAGCGACGCAGGAGCGTGGCGAGCGTGTCGATCCCCGGCGGCAGTTCGGGCTCGAGGCCGCTGTGAGAGCCCAGACGCAGCGTGTTGCGCGCGATGCTCCGCGCCAGTCTCGCGCGCGGGATCTCACCACTGCGCGCCATCCGCACAGCGCTGCGCAGCGCGGCCGGCGCGTTCTTGCGATCGGGCCAGAGATCGCCCTCGGTCAGCGTCAGGGTGACGCCGTGACGTGAGGGCCGTTTGCCCGTCATCAGGCTTGCGCGACTCGGTGAGCACATCGCGGTTGCGGTGAAGGCCTGTGTGAAGCTCATGCCCGTCCGTCGCAGCTCCGCGTCGTTTGGCGTGAGCTCCTGCAGCCAGGCTGGATCGTCGGGCCAGTGCTGCGGCTGGCGCTGCTGGTCGGTGATCAGCAGGATCAGGTTCGTGGGCGCCGCCGGTGCGCTCATCGCGATTCGCCCCGCTGTGTGCTGTGCGCACGCTCCCCCAGCTGCATTGCGGCAGTGAAGCACAGACCACCTTCGTAAGTTCTGTGTTACGGTAGCCCAACGGTTACGGAGGGTCACACCACGGATCTGGAGGTCGGCTGGTGCCAAGCAGCTATACGGTCAAGCGAGTCATCGATGCGAGCCCGGAGCAGATCTGGGCGCTGCTCGAGGATGCAAGCGGCTACGCACGGTGGAACCAGGCGGTGGTCTCACTCGGGGGCCGGATCGCCGAGGGGGAGACGATCAAGCTGGTCTCGAGCGTGAACCCGAAGCGGACCTTCTCGCTGAAGGTCTCTGACGTCGAGCCGCAGCGGACGATGGTCTGGTCGGACGGGATGCCCCTTGGCCTCTTTCGCGGCGTGAGAACCATCGCCCTGCGCCCGCTCAGCGACTCCCGGACGGAGTTCGCGATGCAGGAGCTCTACAGCGGCCCCCTGGCGCCGCTGATCACCAAAGCGATCCCCGACCTGAACGAGTCCTTTGCGCAGTTCGCCGATGGGCTCAAGGCCGCCGCGGAGAGCGCTCAGGTCATTTGAGATGGCCCAGAGCCTGCACCGCGAGGCGCTGGACGCGCTCGGGGACGCGAACAGGCGCGCGATCGTGGAGATCCTCAGCGGCGGCGGGCGCTCGGTTCAGGAGATCGCCGATCGGCTCCCGATCAGCCGCCCGGCCGTATCGCGCCACCTGCGCCTACTCAAGCAGGCGGGTCTCGCCGAGGACGTGGCCGACGGCACCCGGCGCGTCTACCACCTGCGCGAGGAGGGCATCGAGGCCGTGCGGGAGTACTTCGCGCAGGTTTGGGATGAAGCCGCCACGCGCTTTCGGCTGCTCGCGGAGAACACCGAGCCGGGTGAGGCGGAGTAGCCATGGAAGAGCCGCTCATCGTCGAGTTCGAGGTGCGCGTTGCGCCCGCACACGCCTTCGATGTATGGACGAGCCGCTGCGGGAGCTGGTGGCCTGCGGGGCACACCGTCAGCGGTGACCCTGCGTCGATCGTCTTTGAGCCGCGCGCCGGCGGACGCATCCTCGAGCGCGCTCACGATGGCCAGGAGCACGACTGGGGCAGCGTGATCGACTGGGAGCCGCCCTCGCGGCTGCGCTACCGCTGGCATCTCTTCTTCGACCCCAGCGAGGCGACCGAGGTCGAGGTCACCTTCAGCGCGAGCGGCGAGCGCGGCACCGTGGTGCGCCTCGAGCAGCGCGGCTGGGAGCGGCTGGGAGAGACAGGACAAACTCGCCGGGCCCGCACGGGCCAGGCCTGGACGGCGCTCGTCGTGGACTATGCGCGCGCCTGTGAGGAGGGAGTCAGATGAAGCAGGTGATGGTGCGCTACCGCGTCCAGCCGGAGCGAGTGGCGGAGAACGAGGAGCTCGTCCGCGCCGTCTATCGGGAGCTCGCCGAGATAGATCCCGAGGGCTTGCGCTACGCGACCTTCAAGCTCGCCGATGGCGTCAGCTTCATGCACCTAGCCGAAACCGATGGGGAGCACAGCCCGCTGCCTGGGCTCGCGGCCTTCAAACGCTTTCAGGCGGGCATCCGCGAGCGCTGTGAGGAGCCCCCGGTGGTGACCGAGCTCAGCGAGGTCGGCTCTTATCGCCTGTTCGGGGCGAGCCCGTCCTGAGCACCCGTCCGCCACGGCTCGGCACGAGCGTGACGTGCTCGTTGCGGATCGCCTCGCTGCGTGCGCGGTCGGGCAGCAGCTCGGCCTCGGCCAGCACCGTGCGCAGCACGATCCGCATCTGAACCATCGCGAAGGTCGCCCCGATGCAGCGTTGGGGACCGCCGCCGAACGGGATCCAGGTGTAGCCGCCGCCCTCGCCTTCGAGGAAGCGCTCGGGTCGGAAGAGCTCGGGGTCGCTGTAGTGCTCAGGGGAGAGATGGGCGAGACGGACACAGGGCATCACGGTGACGCCGGCGGGCAGCTGGTGGCCGGCGAGCTCCACGGGCCGACTCGCGCGTCGTGTGACGGCGGGTAGCACCGGGCGCAGGCGCAGTGTCTCCTTGACGACGGCATCGAGATAGACGTCGTCCTCGCGCGCGCGGGCCAACGCGCGTGGATGGCGTAGGAGCCGCTCCACGGCCCACACCAGGGCGGTCGTGGAGGTGTCGTGGCCGGCCATCAACAGGGTCGTCAGCTGGTCCAGCAGAGACTCTTCATCGAGCTCCTCGGCGCGGATCAGCAAAGCGAGCACGTCGCTGCGCTCGCTGAGCTCCGGGTCGGCGCGGCGCAGGGCGATCTCCTCGCGCAGCAGCTCTTTGGCCAGCTCCAGGCGGGCGTTGTAGGCCCGCCAGGGGTTCAGGCGCTTGAGCGCTGGAGCGGCCCACATCAACAGCAGGCGCGGTTGCAGGCGTACGGCGTCAGCGAGCGCTCGGCGCAGCACGTTCAGCCGCTGTGGATCGGCGGCGCCGATCACGGTCTGCAGCATCACCTCGAGCGTGATCGCGCGCATCCGCTCGGTCAGCTCGAAGGGCTCCCCGTAGGGCCAGCCTGCGACCTCCGCGCGGGCGATCGACTCGATCACCTGTTCGTGGCGGCGGACTGCCTCGCCGTGAAAGGGCGGCAACATCTGCCGCCGCACCTGCAGATGCTCGGCGCCATCGAGCAGCACCAGCGAGCGCTCGCCGATCAGGGGCGCTAGCAGCTCGTAAGACTCCCCGGCGCGCCAGATCTCCGGGTCGCCGGTGAAGACCGTCCGGATCGTCGCCGCGTCGGAAACCACGACGATCTTTCCCCACGGAAACACACGGATCGTGAACATCGACCCGTAGCGTCGTTGCCCGGCGCGCAGAAAGCGGTCGACGTCCTTCCAGAACGCGAGCGTCTGGATCGGAAGCGGAAGCATCGGGCCGTCGGGCAGCGCGCCAAGCTCCGCTCTGGGTGGCGCGAGAACTGCCCTCTGGGTCCTGCCAAGTAGCGGAACGCACGTCGTCCCTTCCGCGCGCTGAGACATCGAGTGGGCCCACCTCCAATCGGTCTTCGAGCCTAGACCGAGTCGGGGATGAAATTCGAGGGGGCCAAACAAATGGACTAGTCCCCTAATTTCTCGGGCGGCTTGACACTAAGTGCGGTCGCTCGTGTCTCTCATAGCCGCGCGGTCAGAGGGTGCGCCCCCTTTACAGGCTCGCTAGCGTTCTGGTTGTGTCCGCCACAGCCTCCGCTCAGACGCCTGCCGCCGGCGAGCATCAGCGTGTGAGGCGCCCGGTGATCCTGGCCGTCGATGACGAGCCTGCTGTGCTCGCCGCGATCGCGCGTGACCTGCGCCGCGGCTTCGGAGAGCGCTACCGGATCATGCGCGCCGGCTCGGGAGCCGAGGCACTCGAGCTGCTCGCCCAGATCCGCACGCGCGGCGAGCAGGTCGCGCTGCTGGTTGCCGATCAGCGTATGCCGGGGATGGCGGGGACCGACTACCTGGTCAAGGCGCGTCAGATCGTGCCGGAGGCCAAGCGTGTGCTGCTCACGGCCTACGCGGACACCGATGCGGCGATCGCAGCGATCAACGAGGTCGCGCTCGACTACTACCTGCTGAAGCCCTGGGATCCACCCGAGGAGCAGCTACTGCCGGTCGTCGAGGATCTGCTCACGACCTGGGAGTCCGGCGCGGCGCTCGACTCCGGCGGCGTGCGCGTGATCGGACACCGCTTCTCGAAGGAGTCGCACGACCTGCGCGATTTCCTCGCGCGCAACCGCGTGCCGGCGCGCTGGCTGGACGTCGAACGCGACGGCGAGGCACGCGAGCTCTTGAAGGTGGCAGGCGTCGAGGCCTCGGGGCTGCCAGTGGCGCTGCTCGAGGACGGCTCGGTGCTCGAGCGCCCGAGCGTGCTCGAGCTCGCCGAGCGCCTCGGCGTCGCGGTCGCCCCCGCCTCCGATCACTACGACCTGGTGATCGTCGGCGGTGGTCCGGCGGGGCTTGCGGCGGCGGTATACGGCGCCTCGGAGGGTTTGCGCACGGTAATGGTCGAGCGCGAGGCGCCGGGCGGGCAGGCGGGACAGTCCAGCCGGATCGAGAACTACCTGGGCTTCCCGGCGGGGCTCTCGGGCTCCGATCTGGCGCGGCGCGCGACCGACCAGGCACGCCGCCTGGGCGCGGAGCTCCTGACGGTCAAGGACGCGCTGGCGCTGCGCGTGGAGGGCGCTGGTCGGATCGTCGAGCTCGCGGGCGGGGGCACGCTCAGTGCGAACTGCGTGCTCGTCGCCTCGGGGGTCTCCTACCGCCAGCTGCAGGCGCCGGGCTTCGCCGAGCTGACGGGTGCGGGCATCTACTACGGCGCGGCGCTGACCGAGGCGCGCTCCTGCTCAGAACAGCATGTGGTCGTGATCGGCGGCGCCAACTCGGCCGGTCAGGCGGCGGTGCACTTCGCGGGCTTCGCGGCGCGCGTGACGATGCTCGTGCGCGCGGAGAGCCTCGCGAAGTCGATGTCGCACTACCTGATCGAGCAGATCGCGGCCCTAGGAAACATCGAGGTCCGCACCGGTGCGGAGGCTGTCGCCGCGGAGGGCCATGAGGGGCGCCTGAAGGCGCTGCAGATCCGCGACGGCGATGGCAAGGAGCAGAGCGAGGAGGTGGATGCCTGCTTCGTGTTCGTCGGCGCGGTGCCGCGCACCGACTGGCTCGAGGGCGTCGTGGCACGCGATCAGCGCGGCTTCATCCTCGCGGGCGCCGAGGTCCGCGAGCAGGGCTGGTCGCTGGCGCGCGACCCCTATGTGCTCGAGACGTCCGTCCCCGGGGTGTTCGTCGCGGGCGATGTGCGCGCGCGCTCGATCAAGCGGGTCGCAAGCGCCGTGGGGGAGGGCTCGATGGCGGTCTCCCTGATCCACGAGTACCTCGCCGCCCCGTGAGCCACCCGAGCGTCGAGCAGCTGCGGGGGATCGACCTCTTTGCAGGTCTCAGCGAGGAGGAGCTCGAGCTGTGGGCGCAGGCGGCCGAGCTGCGTGAGCTCGAGCCCGGCGCGCCGGTCGCTGAGCAGGGCAAGCCCTCGGCGGCATTTCACCTCGTGCTCGAGGGCTCGCTGGAGGCCTTCGCCATAGACCCCAGCGGGCGCGTTGAGCCCGTCGGGGTGCACCAGGCGCCGACCTGGATCGGCGCGATCGCGGTGCTGACGGGCGGCGTCTCGGGGGTGCGGATGCTCGTCGCGGAGAAGGTCACGCTCGCCGAGGTTGAGAATGAGCGCTTCATCGAGCTCGTGCTCGCCCAGCGCCCCGTCTTCGATCGCGTGATGGCGCAGGTGCGTCCGGTCGTGAGCCGCATCACCGCGCTTGAGTCAAATCGCGAACGCCTCGCCTCGCTGGGCACGATGGCGGCGGGTCTGACGCACGAGCTGAACAACCCCGCGGCGGCTGCGCGGCGAGCGGCGGATGATCTCGCGGAGGCGCTCGAGGTGCTGAGCTCGACGATCGGACACTTCGTCGAATCGGGCGTCGAGCGCAGCGAGGCGCAGGAGCTCGTGAACATGCAGCGCCAGGCGCTCTCCACATGCTCCGCGCGCACCCGTCTGGACGCGCTCGACGCAGCCGACGCCGAGGACGATCTGCTCGCGGCGCTCGAGGCGATGGGGGTGGCCGAGCCCTGGAAGCTTTCTGAGCCGTTGAGCTCAGCCGGCGTCGATCCTCCCTGGCTCGAGCGTGTGAGCGAGCTGGCCGGCCCCGCCACCCAGGCCGCGCTGCAGTGGGTGGCGGCCTCGCTGACCGCCCATAACTTGACGGCCGATCTGACCGAGTCGACCGAGCGCATGAGCGCGCTCGTGGGGGCGGTGAAGTCCTACGCCTACATGGATCGCGGCGAGCTCGTCGAAACCGACATCCACGAGGGTCTCGAGACAACGCTGACGGTGCTCGCGCACAAGCTCAAGCACGCAGATATCGAGGTCCTGCGCGACTACGACCGCTCACTGCCACAGCTGATGGTCTACGGAGGCGAGCTCAACCAGGTGTGGACG
>Ga0182019_10000890_pt1 | contig 14830 bp, 12 predicted proteins | sample 812E2MmetaG_FD_120483 | JGI IMG/M metagenome (GOLD analysis project Ga0182019, IMG submission 120483) | Permafrost microbial communities from Stordalen Mire, Sweden - 812E2M metaG | ecosystem: Environmental > Terrestrial > Soil > Wetlands > Permafrost | place: Sweden: Stordalen | collected...
CAACGTCGAGACCGCCGAGAGCTACTACGACGAGGTCACGAGCACGGTCCGCTACGAGGGCCGTCTGCGCACGATCGACGCGGTCCGCGAGGCCGGTCTCGAGACCTGCGTCGGCGGCATCCTCAACCTCGGCGAGACGCGCGCCCAGCGCGTCGAGATGGCCTTTGAGCTGGCGGCGATCAACCCCACGAGCGTGCCTATCAACATGCTCAACCCGCGCCCTGGCACGAAGTTCGGCGACCGTGACTTCATGGACCCCTGGGAGGCCGTGAAGTGGATCGCGATCTTCCGCCTGATCCTGCCCGAAGCGCTCTTCCGCCTTTGCGGAGGTCGCGTCGAGAACCTCGGCGAGCTGCAGCAGCTGGCCGTCCAGGCAGGAATCAACGGCGTGATGATGGGCAACTTCCTGACAACGCTCGGCAACGAGCCCGAGACCGACCGCGAGATGTTCGAAGAGCTCGGGCTGAACGTCGCCCGTCAGCCCGACAATGCGGCCAACCCCCGCCCGGACAACCGCACGGGCTGGCTCGAGGGCGAGACCCCCGATCTCGTCGAGGAGGCCCTTGGCGCGGAAGCGCCACCACAAGGGATTGACCTGCAGGTGCGCCTGTGGGATCCCTCGACGCAGCTGCGCTATCGCGCGAAGCGCAATGTGCCCCCGCGTCCAGACGGCGCGGAGAACCGGGTTCCCGACCCGGCCCCGGTCGGCTAGAGAGCAAGGAGACCTGGTGAGCGAGATCGCGGCGCGCCTGGCAGAGCTGGAGCGGCTCGGGCTCACTCGTCGTCTGCGCCTGATCAGCGGCCCCCAGGGTCCGACGGTGCTTCTCGAGGGCAAGCCGGTGCTGCTGCTCTGCTCGAACAACTACCTCGGGCTCGCGGACCATCCACGCGTGCGCGAGGCCGCAGCGGATGCGGCGATGCGCTGGGGCGTGGGTGCGGGCGCTTCGCGGCTGGTGTCGGGCACGATGACGATCCACGGACGCCTCGAGGAGCGCCTTGCGGCATTCAAAGGCAGCGAGGCGGCACTGCTGTTTGGATCGGGATACCTGGCCAACATCGGCGTGATCAGCGCACTCGCGGGCAGCGGCGACACGGTCTTCTCAGACGAGCTCAACCATGCCTCGATCGTGGACGGCTGCCGCCTTTCGCGCGCCGAGGTCGTGGTCTACCGCCATCGCGACGTCGAGCACCTCGAGTGGAGCATGCGCCGCCAAAGCGGCGGTCGCGACGGCCAGGGCAGGCGCTTGATCGTGACCGACTCGGTGTTCTCGATGGATGGAGACGTCGCCCCGCTCCAGGCACTGACCGAGCTGGCGCAGGACTATGACGCGCGGATCGTTGTCGATGAGGCTCACGCGATCGGCAACCTCGGCCCGGACGGGCGTGGCGCAGTCGCCGAGGCCGGGCTCGAGGGCGAGATCGACGTGGTCATCGGAACGCTCGGCAAGGCGCTCGGCTCATATGGCGCCTACGCCTGCGCGAGCGAGGAGATGATCCGCTACCTCCTCAACACGGCCCGCTCGCTGATCTTCTCGACCGCCCCGCCGCCCCCGGCCGTGGCAGGGGCACTCGCCGCGCTGGATCTGCTGCGCGAGCGCCCCCACCGCGTGCAGCGCCTGCGCTCCAACGCGCGCGTGCTGCGCCGCGGGCTCGCCGCGGCGGGCTTCCCGATCGCCGAGAGCGAGATGCACATCGTGCCCTTGGTCGTCGGCGAGGAGCGCGCCACGATGCGCTTCTGCCAGGAGGCGATCGAGCGGGGCGTGTTCGCACAGGCGATCCGTCCACCGACGGTGCCGGAGGGAACCTCGCGTCTGCGCCTGACGGTGATGGCCTCGCACACTGCGGCCGAGCTGCGCAGCGCCGCCGAGACGTTCGGCAGCATCGCCCGCAGGCAGGGCCTCGACCTCGCGGCGATGGCGCCGGCCCACAGCGAGCGCCAGCTCTCGCCGGTGCCCGCGGAGGATGAGCTCGAGCCCCGTGAGTGGGAGCCTGCCGCGGCCGGCGCAGCACCGTTCGACCTCGAGCGCGAGACAGCCGCAAGCATCCGCGCCGCCTAGCGGCCGGACCCGGGCGCGCATGCGCGGGCTGTTCATCACCGGGACCGACACCGGCGTAGGCAAGACGGTGCTGAGCGCCTCGCTGCTCGCGGCGATCGCGGCAAGCGGAGAGCAGGTGCGAGCGTTCAAGCCCGTCGTTACCGGGATCGAGGAGACGCCTTCAGAGGGCTCCGCCTGGCCCGCCGATCACGCGCTGCTGGCAAGCGCGGCGGGGATGAGCTCGAGCGAAGTGGCGGCTTACCTCTACCCCACGCCCGCCTCGCCGCACCTCGCCGCGCGCCTCGCAGGCGAGCAGGTCGATCCCGACAGGCTCGTCGAGCACGCCCAGAGCAGCGGCGACGGTGCGACGCTGATCGTCGAGGGTGTGGGCGGCCTGCTGGTGCCGCTCAGCGATGAGTACTCCGTGCGGGACCTCGCGCTCGCGCTCGGGCTGCCCATCGTGATCGCCGCGCGTCCAGGGCTCGGCACGATCAGCCACAGCCTGCTCACGTTGGAGGCGGCGCGCGCGGTCGGGTTGCGTGTGGTCGCGGTCGTGCTCACTCCATGGCCGGCGGCGCCGAGCGTGCTCGAAGCGTCCAACCGGGCCACGATCGCGCGGCTGGGTGGAGTCGAGGTGTGCACGCTCAGCGAGCTTGCGGGCCCCGGAATCGGCGAGCTTGCCCGGGCCGGTGCGGAGCTACCGTGGCGCGTGTGGCTGGCCGACTCATAGATCTGCCGAGCGGTGCGGACTGCTCGCGCACCAATCGTGTATTCATTGCTTCCCTGCGTGAGGAGACCCCGTGACTTCTGCGTGTACCCGTCTTGCGAGCTTGATCGGCAGCTTTGCCGTCACCCTCACAATCATGCTCACGGCAGACGCGGGCGCCGCGGTGCCGACGACTGAATCGCAGATCACGGCGCCCGGCGAGCCGACCTTCGCGCTCCGCGACGTGCAGCAGGAAACGCTCGAACCCTTTCTTGCGATCCAGGGCACCGCCAACGGTGAAGGCCCCCTCGACATCCGCTGCTACTACATCGAAGAAGGCGCAGAACACAGCGCGCTGATCGCCGGCTCGGTCGTGATCTCCGGCGGGCACTTCGCTGCTGCCTTCCCGCCCCTGCAGCTGCACGCCGGACCGTGCGCGCTGCGTGCGGTGCCTGCCGGCGACGCCACCCCGCACCCCCCCGGCTCCGTCTCAGATCCGTTCAAGGGACCGCGACTCGTGGGCTCTGCGTACAGGCTGATCGAAAGCCTCAACCACAAAATTCCGGCGGACTACGAACTCGAATCGAACACGCTCGGCGGCCGCCTCGAAATCACCTCGGCGGGCAACTGCGGCCTCGCCTACTCGAACCTCTACACCCCCCTGACACTCGCCGAAAGCGATGGCCTGTTCGACTGCAACGGAGCGATCGATGGCGACTTGAGCGACCAGCCCCAGCCCCGCGCCGCCCTGCAGATCGACGGGGCCAACGCCTACACGCCGAGCGCGGCTGAGCGCGTCCAGAACCTCCTCAAAAACCCGATCCCGGGCGCTCCACAGCTGACGGTCACCCACACCTTTGATCTGACCACCGGCCTGGTCGTTACCCATGAGATCAATCCCATCGTCCGCTGCGCCCCGGAAACGATCTCGCCGGCGACATCGACGAGCTGCACGAGCTTCGTCTCTGCGGGCGTAACGCTCGAACGCAGCTGGCAGACGAGCCATGACGACCAGGTCGCGGCAATGAGCGACCGCTGGATCTCGACCAACGGGGCCGCCCACACGCTCGACGCGCTGTATGTGCAGGAAAGCAACGACAACTCGGGTGCCGCCTTCGAGTTTCCCGGCACAAGCACCTTCGCTGCCACGATCAAAGGCCAGGCGATCACGCTGCCGGCCGGCCCGGGCGCGATCCTCCTCAAGAGTCACGCCGCCACGCCCGACCAGGGCGACGGGGCGAACCCACAGGGAGCGATCCTCTACGACGAGCCGCCGAGCCTGCCATTGCGAGTTACGCGCGGCAGCGGCGAACCGATCTTCAGCACCCTCTACATGCCCTACCAGCGCACGATCCCAGCCACCGGGGCGAGCGCCATGCGGATGACCTTCGTGCAGGCCTTTGCGCTCTCCGATGTGCTCGCGCTCGCTCACGAAGCGCTCGCCGGCTATCCGCCGACGGTCTCGATCACCTCACCCGCAAGCGCGACGGTCGCGACACCGAGCGTGACCGTCTCAGGTATCGCCACCGACACGGGCGAACTCACCTCCCTGACGGTCAACGGCAGCGCAGTCAGCCCTGGCGCGGGCGGCGCTTGGACGAGCGCGGTCCCGCTCGTCCTCGGAGCAAACACGATCACCGCAACGGCCACCGACCAGGCGGGCCTCGCGAGCAGCGCGACGATCACCGTGAACTACGTGCCGCCCCCACCGCGCGCCTCGATCATCGGCGTTGCAAGCGGCAGCGGCGGCAAGGTGACGCTGGTCCTCGGCTGTGCGGGCGCGCTCGGGACGCACTGCGATATCCGCCTGCTGCTGAGGAGCATCGAGCGCCTGCGTGGACATCGCATCGTCGCGCTCAGCGCCCGCAGGATCCACACCAGGCAGGTCACGATCGGCGCCTACAACACCACGATCGCGGCCGGCGTACGCGCGAGGGTGACCGTCAAGCTGAACGCCACCGGGCGCAAGCTGCTTGCGCGCTTCGGCAGGCTGCCGGCGCGTCTGACCGTCACGTTCACGGACCCCGGCGCGCGGCAGACGCTGCTCGCACAAAGCCTCACGATCAGCCCGCTGCACTCACACCGGCGCCGTCGCCACCGCTAACCGTCAGGCCGCAGCGGCAGCGGCAGCGGCAACGGCAACGGCAACGGCAACGGCAACGGCGGGCATCGCATCGGTGACCCGTGCGAGGTCCTGCGCGTCGACCACATAGGACGTGCGCGCTGGCCTTCCGCCGCCCGGCCGACTAGCGTGGCGAACAGATCTGGGCCGGGGGACTCCAAACCGCTGTCGGCCATCACCATCTCACTGGAGGCTGCCAGTGCTCTCGTCCCGAATTCGCCGCGTACTCTTCATCTGCGCCCTGACGCTCGCACCGCTGGCGATCCCGGCGTCGGCCGCCGCGATCGCCCAAACGTCGCAGATCACGACGCCGGCCGGACTGACGTCTCCATTTGGGGAACAGGAAGCGAAGATCAAGATCGCCGGCACGGCCAAAGGCATCACGGGCGTCGATATCGACTGCTACTCGGGCCCAGAAGTGATGGCCTTCGTGCGCCTGGCAGCAAACATCACGGTCAACCTCGAAAACGAATTCGAATTCGAAGTCCCCGTCACCAGGTTCTACGGGGCCTGTCAGTTGCGAGCGGTGCCGCATGAAACCGTACAGGGCGAAAAAGGCCTCAAACTTCCGCCGGAAACCACGCAGGTATTCGAAGGCCCGATGATAGTTCCGTCGTTCTTCTCAAGCGAACCTACGTCGTTCTACGCAGCGTCCAGCACGCTGGCCGGCAGCCTCTTCTTTGAGTCGGCCGGAGAATACGGCCTCGAATCGCGGCTCTACAGCCACGCGGCCCACGAAAACGCCCAGTTCTTCTACGGTGAGGCCAATCTGCAGGGCTACCCTCCGATCAAAACGCGCTCCACGGTCCAGGTCGACGGCACCGACTCCTACGTCCCGAGCGCCGCCCACGAAGTGGAAAGAGTGGTGGAAAACGGCGTGCTTGCAGGGCTGCCCGCGCTGACGCTCAACAAATCCTTCAACGAAGCCACCCACCAGCTCACGATCCACGAGGAAGACCCGGTCGTGAAGTGCATGCCGGGCGGTACCTACCCGCCCACGAAAGCAAGCTGCACCAGCTTCACCTCGACGGGAGTGACACTCCTACGCACGTGGGAAACGACCAACGAAGATCACGTCGCCTGGATGACCGAGACATGGCGATCGACCGACGGCCACGCCCATTCGGTCAACGCGCGCTACTACACCGAAATGTGGAATGGCGAAGCCGGGGGCGCCTTTCAGTTCCCGGGCGAAGCAGCCTTTACGCCGACCAGCAAAGGCGAAACCAAGACCCTCCCGGCCGGACCAGCCGCGATCCTCTACAAGATCAAGCCCTCTCTGCCGGAAGCAGGCGATGGCGAACACCCGCAGGGGGCGATCGTCTACGACGTCGCACCGAACGAATCGATCGCCGTGACCAAGGGCTCAAACGAAGCAAAAGGTCTCGAAAAAGTTCTCGAGAGCGTGATGGAAGTCCCCTATCAGCGGACTGTCCCCGCCGGCGGCTCGATCACGATGAGAGCGGCCTATATCCAGGCCTTCGGGCTGCCCGAAGTGCGCTCGCTGGCGGCGGCGGCGCTTGCGAGCTACAGCCCGTCGGTGGCGATTGCCTCGCCCGGCAACGGCGCCACGATCACGAGTGCGACCCCGAGCGTGGCGGTCAGCGGTACGGCCTCTGACACGGGTGCTCTGTCCTCGCTGACGGTCAACGGCGCAGGGGTGCCAGTCGGCGCCGGCGGCGCCTGGAGCACGACCGTCGCGCTCAAACCCGGTGTCAACGCGATCACCGCGACAGCCACCGACCAGGCGGGGCTCGTCGCGAGCAGCGCGATCGCCGTTACCTACAAACTCCCGCCCGCGACCGCCTCGCTGGTGGGCAAGACCAGCGCAGCGAACGGACAGGTCAGCTTTACGGTGGCCTGCAATGGCCTCGCGGGGACGACCTGCAAGGTCCACGCGACCCTGACCACGGTCGAGAAGACCCGCCGTGGGCGTCTGATCGGCGTCGCAGCCAAGGCGAGGATCCGCTCGAAGACCGTCACGATCGCCAGCGTCACGGTCACGATCGCGGCGGGCAAGAGCGCGAAACTAACGCTGAAGCCGAACGCCACCGGACGCAAGCTGCTCAAGCGCTTCGGCAAGCTCCCGGCGCACCTGAGCGCGATCCTCGAAGGCGAAGGCGCACGCACGAGGCTGCGCGCCCAGAACATCACGATCAAACCGGCGCCGAAGAAACACGCCAAACACAAGCACTGACCTCCTGAGGGACCCCGCGCGGGTCCCTCAGGAGGGCGGTTGGGCGCTCACCGCGGCGAGCATCGCCGCGGTGACGCTCGCCAGGTCCTCCTCGCCGATCACATACGGCGGCATCGCGTAGATCAGGTCGCGAAACGGGCGCAGCCAGACGCCTTGCTCGAGCGCCGCAGCGGTGGCCGCAGCGAGGTCCACGGGCCGATCGAGCTCGATCACGCCGATCGCGCCCAGCACACGCACGTCCCTGACGCCGGCCAGCTCGCGCGCCGGTGCCAGGCCACCCTCCAGGCGCTCCTCGATCGCGGCCACCCGCCGGCGCCAGCTTCCGTCCTGCAGCAGCTGCAATGACGCCAGGGCCACGGCGCAGGCGAGCGGGTTGGCCATGAACGTGGGGCCGTGCATGAGCCCGCGGCCCTCGCCACCGCTGAGCACCTCCGCTACGGCCGCGGTGCAGAGCGTGGCGGCGAGCGTCATGTAGCCGCCCGTCAGCGCCTTGCCGACGCACATCACATCTGCTGCCACGCCGGCGTGCTCGGCGGCGAACATCGCCCCGGTGCGCCCGAAGCCGGTGGCGATCTCATCGAGCACGAGCAGCAGGCCGTGCTCGTCGCAGACCTGCCGCATCAGCGCGACGCACTTGGGCGAGTGGAAGCGCATGCCACCGGCGCCCTGGACGACCGGCTCGAGGATTACACCCGCGAGCTCACCGGAGTGGCGCGCGGCAAGCTCCCGCACCTCGGCGGCCCAGTTCTCCTGCAGCGGAGCGTCGAAGCCGTCGGGCGGGCGGGCGGCGAAGAGGTGCCGGGGCAGAACCCCCGCAAACATGCTGTGCATCCCACCCACTGGGTCGCAGACGGCCATCGCGCCGGCGGTGTCCCCGTGATAGCCGCCCCTGACAGTCAACAGCCGCGTGCGCGAGCTGCGACCGAGTGCACGCTGGTACTGCAGGCAGAGCTTGATCGCAACCTCGACCGAGACCGATCCGGAGTCGGCGAGGAACACGCGCTCAAGGCCCGCCGGGGCGAGCTCGATGAGACGCTCGGCGAGCCTGATCGCGGGCTCGTGGGTCAACCCGCCGAACATCACATGCGCCATGCGCCCGAGCTGCTCGCGCACGGCCGCGTCCAGCGCGGGATGGCGGTAGCCGTGGATCGCACACCACCAGGAGGCCATCCCATCGATCAGCTCGCGCCCATCGGCCAGGCGCAGGCGAACCCCCTCGGCAGAGACCACCGGCAGCGAGGGCATCGCGGCCGGCAGCGCCCCATACGGATGCCACACGCGCTCAGCGTCGAGCGCGAGCAGCTGCTCCCAGTCGCTCAGCGGCGTCTCAATCCTCGTAGAGGACGAAGTCGCGCTTACGCGCGCCACACACGGGGCAGAACCACGTGTCGGGGATCCCCTCGAAGGGAGTGCCGGCGGGGATCCCGCCGTCCGGGTCGCCTTCCTCGGGATCGTAGATGTAGCCGCAGGACTCGCAGATCCAGCGTTGCAGGGTCTCGGTCGGAGCGCTCACGCGCGCCCACCGGCGGTTGCTTTTCTCATGCTCCGAAGACTACCGACAAGGTAGGGTCGACAGATGCGCGCAGGCGAGCAGGGGGAGCGCCCGGGACCGGGCGAGGAGCTGAACGTAGGGCCGCCCGTACCTCCGCGCCAGGCAGCGACCGTGATCCTGCTGCGGGGCGGCGCCGAGGCACTTGAGGTGCTGCTGGTCAGGCGCACGCCGCAGGCGCGTTTCATGGGCGGCGTGTGGGTGTTTCCCGGCGGCGCAGTGGACGCCGAGGAGGGTGCCGGCGACGAGGCCCACCGCGCCGCGGCCATCCGCGAGCTGAGCGAGGAGGCCGCGGTCATGCTGTCCGATCCCGCCGAGCTGGTGAAGTTCTCGCGCTGGATCACCCCGGCTGAGGTGAAGATCCGCTTCGACACGCACTTCTTCCTCGCCCCCCTGCCCGCGGGCCAGGAGCCGCAGGTCGACGGCGAGGAGTGCGTCGATCTCGGCTGGTACACGCCCAGCGCCGCGCTCGACGCATACGCTGCCGAGCAGATCGAGCTGGTCTTCCCAACCATCAAGCATCTTGAACAGCTCGGCGAGTTCCCTTCGGTCGATGATCTGCTCGACTACGCCCGCGGGCGTGAGGTGCTGCCGGTGCAGCCGAAGGTGGTGCTCGAAGGCGAGGTCGCGCGCATCCTTTTGCCGGGCGAGCCGGGCTACTGACAGCCCCGACCCGCTACGAGCTCTGCTGCTGGGCCTCGATCACATGCGTGACGGCATTGATCAATGCCAGGTGGGTGAAGGCCTGGGGGTAGTTGCCGAGGTGGCGCCCGGAGGAGGCCTCGAGCTCCTCGGCGTAGAGGCCGAGCGGCGAGGCATAGGACAAGAGCCGCTCGCACAGGTGCTCAGCGGCCCGCTGCTCGCCGATCTCCGAGAGCGCAGAGACGAGCCAGAAGGAGCAGATCAGGAAGGTTCCCTCCTCGCCCTGCAGACCGTCATCAGTGGCCTCGGTGCGATAGCGCAGCACCAGACCCCCCTCGGTGAGCTCCTCTCGGATCGCCTGCACGGTCGCGCGCACGCGCTCGTCCTCGGGCCCTAGGAAGCGCACGAGCGGCACCAGCAGGTTGGAAGCGTCGAGCGCATCGGTGTCGTAGTGCTGGCGGAACACGCCGCGCTGATCGACCCCGCGGTCGAGGATGTCGGCGCGGATCTCCTCGGCCAGCGCCTGCCACTCCTCGACCTTGTCGCCTAGCCCGCGCCGTTCGGCCAGGCGCGCGCCGCGGTCCAACGCGACCCAGCACATCAGCTTCGAGGAAACGTAGTGCTGTGGCTCACCGCGCGCCTCCCAGATGCCCTGGTCGGGCTCGCGCCACACGGCGGCCGCGCATTCGACCTGATCGGCGAGCACCGGCCACAGCCGCTCGGGGATGTGGTCGCGCTTCTTGGAGTGCAGGTAGACCGAGTCGAGCACCGCGCCGAAGACGTCGTTCTGGCGCTGGTTGTAGGCGCCGTTGCCGATCCGCACGGGGCGCGCGCCCTCGTAGCCCTTGAGGTGCTCGAGGGTCGACTCGGCGAGGTCCTTCTCGCCCTTGATCCCGTACATGATCTGCAGTGAGCCGTCCTCGTTGCGCTCCATGTCAGCGACGTACTGCACGAAGTCGTCGGCCTCCCAGTTCAGCCCGAGCGCGTGCAGCCCCCAGAGCGTGAACGACGCGTCGCGCATCCAGCAGTAGCGGTAGTCCCAGTTGCGTTCGCCCCCCGGCGTCTCGGGCAGCGAGGTCGTGGGCGCCGCGACGAGCGCGCCTGTCGGCATGAACGTGAGGCCCTTGAGCGCGAGCGCGGAGCGCTGCAGGTGAAAGCGCCACGGGTGGTCGGGGTAGGTCCCGTCGGCCATCCACGTACGCCAGAAGTGGCGCGTGCGTTCCAGATATCCCTCGGCCTGCTCGACTGTGTTCGGGCCGCGGCGCTCCTCGGTCCACGACATCGCGCAGAAACGCCGCTCGCCTTCGTGCATCGTGTGACGGCCATGGGCGCGGTTGCCCTCGACGCCGACGCGGATGTCCGAGAACAGCCGGAAGGCGGTCGTGCCATCGCTCGCGTCGAGCATGCAGAAGCCCTCGTCCTCGTGCTCAAGCGGCTCCCAGCCGGCGGGCGTCGCGCCGTAGTTGAGCATCGGCTCGCACACGATCTCGACCTGCACCTGGCCTTGGCTGCATTCGATCATCCGTACGAGCAGATGGTCGGCGTCGTAGTCCGTCGGCGGGCGCGTGTGGCTCGAGCCGCGCTTGTTCTCGTGCCATTCGCCGATGGTCAGCGCGTCGACGACCCGTAGCCAGCCCTGCGGCGTCATCCAGGTCGTCTCGATCATGTTCGTTCCTGGGATGTAACGCCGCCCGGCAGGTACATAGATGCCATAGGGACCGACCCGCCAGCTGCCGGCGCCGCGATCGAGCAGCGCTCCGAACACCGACGGGGAGTCGAAGTGCGGCAGGCACATCCACTCGATCGAGCCGTCTGAGGAGAGCAGCGCGCCGGTGTGGCAGTCGGAGAGGAAGCCGTAGTCGGCGATCGGCGGAAACGGCGAGTCGCGTGAGCCTGACCCCGCGGGCGACGTCGTTTCCTCGCTCACCATTCGGTGCGCTCGAAGCGCGGGCGCTCCACCCCACGGGGCAGGATCTGCTCTTCCTCGAGCTTGTCGAGGTGCGCAGCGAGCGTGGCCGTCGCCAACGGCCGCAACTCCTCGGCGACCTCGGGCCAGACCGCGTCGAGCAACTCCTTGACCGTGCGCCGTCCTTCACCGAGCGCCACGATCAGGTGGTTTTCACGGTCGATGCGGTGCGCGACGTATTCCTCGAGCTTCGTGTGAGCGTCCCAAACGGGTGGGCCGTGACCGGGGCAGAGGACGTTGAAGTCTTCGCGCAGACGCAACCGCGTGAGCGCCAGCAGATAGCCCGACATCGCGCCGCGGTAGGGGCTGATGAAGACGCTGCCTGTGCCGAGCACCGCGTCCCCGGTGAAGCAGGCGCCCTCGGCAATCAGCGCGTAGTGGTCGACCGCATGTCCGGGTGTCGAGATCGACTCGAAGGGACCGAAGCGAACCTGTTCGCCGAGCTGCACGTCAACTGCGCCGCGACCGCCCGCGAGCGGGGCGGGAAAGGTCCCACGCAGTGCTTCTACGCCTTCTGAGTGGTCGTGATGGTCATGCGTGAGCAGCACCCCGCCGAGCCCACCACGAGCCTCGACCTCCTCACAGAGGCTGTCGAGGTGCTCCTCGATCAATGGCCCCGGATCGATCACCCAGCTCGGCCGGCGCCCGACCACCCAGGTGTTCGTACCCGACAGCGTGAGCGGCCCCGGATTGGGGGCGCGCACAAGTCGAACGTCGTAGTGGGCGAGCAGGTCGGCTGCCGAAGCGGCCTCCGAGCACTCCTCGCCACTCCCTTTCTCCGCGTCGAACTCGGGCGGGTGCGGCGTGCTCATGCTCGCGACGTTAGCTGACAAAGCGTCTCATGTGACGGCTCGCGTCTCTAGCGTGCGCGTCCTGAGGCGCGTCCGCGCCGTGACCCGCCCGTCCGTGAGCCCGTTCCACCACGCTCGCCTGCGCCCTTGTTGGGGTTCGGGCGGCGCTCACCGCTGCGTGGCCGCTTGGCTCCATTAGCGGGACGCGCACGCTGCGAGCCACCCGACTGGCCGCGTCCGGCGCTCATTCCCGCAAGCGCAAGCTCGCGATCAAGGCCGAGCTCGCCGATCATCCCGGCAAGTTCGCGCGTCTGGTCGTGAGCCACCAGCGTGAGGCCGACGCCACTGGCGCCGGCTCGAGCGGTCCTGCCGATCCTGTGTACGTAGTCCTCGCGCGTGGCGGGGATGTCGTAGTTGATCACGTGCGTGATCCCGGCGACATCGATTCCGCGTGCGGCGACGTCCGTGGCGACGAGCGTGTCGACCACGCCGGCCTCGAAGTTCGCAAGCGCGCGCTCGCGCTGGCCCTGGGACTTGTCGCCGTGCATCGCAACCGCCTGGACGCTGCTCGAGGCGAGCTTCTTGACAAGGCGGTCGGCGCCGCGCTTGGTGCGCACGAAAACGAGCGTCAGACCACGCTCAGTCTCCTTCAGCTCTGAGATCAGGCGCGCGACCTTGCCCTCGTGCGTGACCGTCGCGAAGCGGTGCTCGACGTCGCCTTTGCGCTCCTCGGAGTGGGCATGCTCGTGACGGCGCGGGTTGGAGGTGTAGGCCTTCGCGATACGGCCGACCTCGCCCTCGAGCGTCGCCGAGAACAGCAGCGTCTGGCGCTCTTTGGCTGTCATCTTCACAATTCGGTCGACCACGGGCTTGAAGCCCATGTCGAGCATCCTGTCGGCCTCGTCGAGGACGAGGATGCGCACACGAGCGAGCGATACGTCGCGCCGCTCGATCAGGTCGAGTAGTCGCCCGGGTGTGGCCACGAGGATGTGCGCGCGGCCGGCGAGCCGTGCCTGCTTGACGATCCCCGCTCCGCCGTAGACGGGGGCGATCGAAAGCGCACGGGCATGTGCGATCGGACGCATGTCGTCGACGATCTGGATCGCCAGCTCGCGCGTCGGCGCGAGGATCAACGCTGAGGGACGCGCATCGGAGTCGCGCAGGCGCTCGACGACAGGCACGCCGAAAGCGAGCGTCTTGCCCGAACCGGTGGGCGACTGGGCGAGCACGTCGTGGCCGGCCATGACATCGGGGATGACCAGCTTCTGGACGGCGAAGGGTGCTTCGATCCCGCGCTGGGCGAGCTCATTTACCACGACCTCGGATACGCCGAGGTCGGCGAAAGTTCCATGCTTCATGTGTTGGTGCTCCTTCTGGCGGCCTCTTGGCCACCGCTGCGGATGGAGATTCGACTGACCCCATCCGCGCGCTGAGCGCCAACAAAGACAAAGAACCTCAACGGACGACTTCGCCGCCCGTAGCTTGACCGTAGCAGGCTTCTCCCTGCACACCGCCGCATTCCGCGCGGCCGCGGGCGAGGGCTACTGCTGCAGCCCGAGCGTTTCGAGCACGCGGATCCAGTCGTCCTGCCCCACGAGGAATTCGAATTCCTCGATCTTTTGTTCCAAGCGTTCGGTGCGCTTGAGCATCGCTGCATCCCCTCCGCGCTCATAGGGGGCGAGCAGACGCGACGGTATCGATTTCAACACGATCGCTTCTACGCGTTCGACGAGCGGGACAACGCCGGCTGGGATCACCTGAAAGCCGGTTGCCACCCATGCACGCACGTCCCCGCAGAGATTCGGGAGTGGCACGGAAGACAGATCGCGGAGGTTGCGCACGTATCTCGCGACGGCTCGCGCCGTGGCCGGATTACTCCAGCGCAGTCGCCCGACCGCCTGCTGGAAACGATGGACCGGCGCCACGCCAAGCCCATAGGAGACCGACCACAACGCAACGGCCACCTCATGGCTGATCGGCTGCGAGGCTTCGTCCTCAGGCGAGCCCGCGCCCACGTTCGGGCATTCGGAGGCCAGCTTTTTGTTCAACGCGAGGATCTTCTTTTGCGCCGGCGCGCGGCGAGCCACCGCCGCCTTCGCCAAGGTGTAGTTCGCCTCGATGTAGGCGTGCGTCGCAGTGACGTCCTGGGGTGCGGCGAGCGCCTGCTGCGAGGCCGCCCCGAGCATCAGAGCGAGTGCTGCTGTCACCATCCCCAGGCGCATTCGCATACGATCTAAGCCTAACCTGGAACACAGTGTTTATTCGAGACTTGCCATCACGTGCTTGACGACGGTGTAGTCCTCGACCCCGTACATGCTCAGATCCTTGCCGTAGCCGGACTCCTTGAAGCCACCGTGCGGCATCTCCGAGACGAGCGGGATGTGGTCGTTGATCCACACGCAGCCGAAGCGCAGCGCTTTGGAGACCCGCAGGGCGCGGCCCACGTCGCGCGTCCAGACCGAGGAGGCGAGGCCGTAGCGGGTCGCGTTCGCCCAGGCGATTGCCTGCTCCTCATCAGAGAACTGCTGCACGGTGATGACCGGCCCGAAGATCTCGCGCTGGATCATCTCGTCCTCCTGCTGCAGCCCCGCCACCACCGCCGGCTCGAGGTAGAAGCCGGCGCGGTCTCCTGCGACACGTCCCGCGCGATCTTCCGGATTTCATCCTCGAATTCGATGTAGCCGCCGGCGTGCGGATGGATCACGGCGCGGACGCCGTATTTCGTCCGAGCGAGATCGGCAATCGCCTTGATGATCTGCACCATGCCGGCCCAGGCGGCGGCGTCGAGGCGCAGGGCGCGATCCGAATGGCCGGCGGCGTA
>Ga0182019_10000891_pt1 | contig 14828 bp, 10 predicted proteins | sample 812E2MmetaG_FD_120483 | JGI IMG/M metagenome (GOLD analysis project Ga0182019, IMG submission 120483) | Permafrost microbial communities from Stordalen Mire, Sweden - 812E2M metaG | ecosystem: Environmental > Terrestrial > Soil > Wetlands > Permafrost | place: Sweden: Stordalen | collected...
CCGTCGTCGGTCGGCAGCTTGCGCCACGCCGCGACGGCCGCGTCCCAGGCCGCGCCCTTGGGTGCGTGGGGCCGGCCCTTGAGGTAGGCGAACGTGGTCTCGTCCGGGGCGATGAGTCCGGCGCGGGCGCCGCCCTCGATGGACATGTTGCAGACCGTCATCCGCTCTTCCATAGACAGGGCGCGAATGGCGTCGCCCGTGAACTCGAAGACGTGGCCGGTCCCGCCGCCGACGCCGATCCTGGCGATCAGGGCGAGGATGATGTCCTTCGCGCCGACGCCCGGCTGGAGCCGGCCGTCGATCTGGACGCGGAATGTCTTGGGCTTGCGCTGCAGCAGCGTCTGAGTGGCCAGGACCATCTCGATCTCGCTGGTCCCGATGCCGAACGCCAGCGCCCCGAAGGCGCCGTGGGTGGCGGTGTGGGAGTCGCCGCAAACGATGGTCATGCCCGGCTGGGTCAGCCCGAGCTCCGGCCCGATGACGTGGACGATGCCGCGAGAAACCGAGCCCTTGCCGTAGAACGGGATCCCGAACTCGCGGCAGTTCTCCTCGATTTGGGCGAGCTGCTTGCGGGCCAGTTCATCGGCGATCGGGATCGACGGATCCGTCGTGGGGATCGAATGGTCGGCGGTAGCCACAGTCTGGCCGGGCTTGCGGACCTTCGCGCCGCGGGTCCGGAGGCCGGTGAATGCCTGCGGGCTGGTGACCTCGTGAACGAGGTGAAGATCGATCGCGAGAATTGCCGGGGCTCCGGGGTCGGACGCCGTTACGTGGTCGCCAAGCGACACGGCGTCGTCGCCAAGCGACACTACGTGGTCGCTCCAGATCTTTTCGACAAGTGTGCGCGGTCTCTCTGCCATTGTTTCCACTCGCGTTCTCTTGCCCCGTCTCACAGTGGGCGGGGGTCATCGAGGTTACCAGATGATCGCAAGCGCGGGCCCCGAGAAGGTGCTCTGTGCCCCTCCCTCAGCCCAAGGCCGCCGTCGGGCCACCCGCCCTCAGGCCAGCTCGAACTCCTGGCGCAGCCGGATGTCGCGGGACGAGTGGCCGATCTGGATCTCGAACCGCCCCGGCTCGATCCGCCATGAGTTGTGGCCGGTGTCCCAGTAGGCCAGGTCTCGATCTTCGAGGGTGATGACAAGTTCGGTCCCCTGGCCAGGCGCAAGCCGAACCACGGCGAAGCCCTTGAGCTCTCGCAGCGGGCGCGGCACCGAGGATTCCAGATCGGCCACGTATACCTGGACGACTTCCTTGCCCGGCCGCGCCCCGCTGTTGCGAAGCTTGACCCGCAACTCGAGCGGCTCGCCGTCGGCGAGACCCTCCGAGGCCACGCTCAAAGAATCGTATTCAAACGTTGTGTAGCCAAGGCCGTGGCCGAAGGCGAAGCGCGGCTCCGTCCCGGCCACGTCGAAGCCGCGGTAGCCGACATTCACGCCCTCGCTGTAGACAAGCTCGTCGTCGGCTCCTGGGGTCGTGTCGTAGGCCGGGTAGTCCGCGGCGCGGTAAGCCAGCGTCAGCGGCAGCCGGCCGCCCGGTTCCGCGAAGCCCAGCAGCACGTCCGCCAGAGCGTTGCCGAATTCCTGACCGGGCAGCCAGGCGTAGATGATCGCCGCCACCTTGTCCGACCACGGCATGTCCATCGGGCTGCCGGCGTTTACCACCACGATCGTGTTGGAGTTGACCGCCGCCACTCGCTCGACGAGCTCGTTCTGGCGGCCTGGCAGGGTCGTGGACTTGCGGTCGCGGCCTTCGCTCTCCCACGCGGAGTCCGTACCGACGATCACGATCGCGACTTCGGCCGTCGCCGCCGCCGATACGGCCGTGGCCATGGCATCGCCGACCAGGGGCTCGGAGCAGCCGACCGCGAGCATGGCAGGTGCGTGCGTGTTGGAGTGCGCCTCGGCGGTCACGAGGACGCGAGTGCCGGCCATGAACTCGAAGTCGGCCCCCTGTTCCTTGCCTCCGAAGAGGGCGGTGGGGACGTCGACTGCGCCCTGGGCGTCCCACTCGTTGGCCGCGGAAACGCCGTCGACGAAGAGTCGCCTGGCGCCGAGTCCGCGCATGCCAACCGTGTGCGTGCCGCTGACCCGCGGCGTCAGCCAGGCCGACAGCCTGACCGAGAAGTCATCCTGAGCCAGGCCGCTGGGAAGGTCGCCGAACATGTGCACTTCGCTCGTCTGGATGTTGTAGCGGGCGACCGGCTCACCCGCGAGCTCCTGGCCAAGGAAGAACTCGATCGTCAGGCCGGGCCGGCCGTCCAGGTCGGACGGCTCCATCAGCATGAGCGACGGCAGGAACATGTCGATCCGGCAGCCGGGCTCGTAAACGATGTCGACCGACTTTGGCAGCGCGGCGCTGAGGCCCTCGAGCGGCGTGACCGCATACGGCGCCTTGATGTTGGCCGCGCCGCCGCCCTGGTAGCACGGATGCTCGGCGTTCGGGCCGATGACGGCGAGGTGAGATAGGTGGGCCGGCGCCAGCGGCAGGACTCCATCGTTGGACAGCAGCACGAACGAATCCGCGGCCGCTTTGCGGACCAGCGCTGCGGCGTCGCCGTCGGACAGGCTAATGGGCTCGTTGGACGCCTGGGCTGAGTTCGAGGCCGCCGAATCCGAGGCTGCTGCGGCCGAAGTCCCGGCCGACTTGGGGCCCGACCCGGCGGTAGGCGGCAGCGCCCCGACTCTCGTGGCGAGGGCAAGGATGCGCAGCGCGGCGCGGTTGAGCGTCTCTTCGTCGACCTCGCCGCGCCTCACCGCCGCGGCCAGGTGTTCGCCGAACTTGATGGCCGGCCCGGGCATCTCCAGATCCAGGCCGGCAACGGAATCCGCGATCGTGTCGTGAGTTGCTTGCCAGTCGGACATCAGCACGCCGTCCCAGCCCCACTCCTCGCGGAGGATCCCACCCACCAGGGCCACGTTGCCCGTGCAATAGACGCCGTTGACGCGGTTGTAGGCGGCCATCATGGACCAGGCGCCGGCCGCGGCCGCAGCCTCGAAGGGCAGCAGGTAGACCTCGCGCAAGGTCCGCTCGTCGACGATGCAGTTGACCGTTGTGCGGTGCGTCTCCGAATCGTTGGCCACGAAATGCTTGGGGCAGGCGGCTACGGCCTGGGACTGCATGCCGGTGACATACGCCACGCCGATGTCGGCGGCGAGTTGCGGGTCCTCGGAGTAGCACTCGAAATCGCGGCCGGCGAGAGGCGACCGAACCAGGTTCAGCACCGGACCGAGCATGTAGTGAACGTTGGCGCGCTTGGCTTCCGAGCCGATCCGCGAGGCCAGTTCGGCGATCAGACCGACGTCCCAGGTAGCGCCCATGGCGATGCCGCACGGTGTGCACGTGGCGCTGGAGCCCTTGGGCAGGGCGACCGTCCGGACCCCGTTACTCCCGTCGAGGGTGAGCATTGGGCCGAGGCCGATCGAGTCAAGGCCGGCGGCGTGCCAGGCGTCGATGCCGCCCGTGAGCCGGGCTCGGTCCTCGATGCTGAGCGACCGAACGAGAGCGTCGAGACGCTCGACCGATACCGGGAGGATCGACAAGTTGTCGGCCGCTTGCGTCATTTCGTCCTTCTCTGCCGCTGGAGGGCGGATCGATCGATCTCGCGCGACCGGCTCGACTCGCGGGAGTGGCAGGCCGGCGGCCAATGAACTACTACCGAATCGTACCGCGTTGTGGAATCTCCACTTGCCCGTTCGGCGGGCTAACAAGGCCGCGTGCAGTGGAATAACCTGTGGCTGTGCCCGGTGTGGGCACGCCGCGCCAGGGGGTAAACATGACCGTCTCCGGCAAAACCGCGGGCCGTACCGATACGGCATGGGGCGAAGGGCTCGCATATCCGGATTGGATCCGGCGGCTTCTGCCGGCGGTTCACGACGGCTTCACGGCTGCCAACAAATACTTCAGCGTGCCGGCGCTCAAAATGGGCCTGGGCCGATACATCTCCAATCCGGCGACCGGCTACCTGATGATCCTTCGGACACGCGGCCGCAAGAGCGGAGAAATGCGCGACGCTCCCCTCGGCTACACGGTGGTAGGCGAATACGTTTACTGCGTGGCCGGGTTCGGCCGACCGACTCACTGGTTCCAGAACATCCTGGTCGATCCAAAGGTCGAGGTCATTCTCCCGAGCCGCGCCTTTGCCGGCGTCGCCGAGGAAGTGTCCGATCCGGACGAGCGGCGCCGAGTGCTGATCCCGCTGCTGCGCAGCATGGGCGTCATCGCCGGCATGGTCGGCATGGGCAACCCGTGGCGCGACAGCCCGGACGAGATCGTCACCATGTGCGAAGGAATGCCGCTGGTCAGAGTCCGGGCCACCGGCATCGCCGCCGGTCCCGAGGATCCGGGCGGCCGCTACTGGGTGGTACCGCTGGCGGTGACGGCTCTGGTCGGCGTCTGGTGGTTGAAGGGCCGGGGCCGAGGCCGCGCAAAGGCATGACTGAGAGAGAATCGGCCGGAAAAGAGGAAGCGCTCGTGGCGGATGACGGCCGGCCGACTGAGCCACGCCTCATAGCCGTGCTTCGGATCGCGTTGGCTCGCGGCCGCGCGATCTTCATGGAGCTTTTCGACCAACGGCGCAAGGGCAATCAGCGCCTGACGCTGGTGCTGGCCGTGGTCGTGGCGGCCGCGTGCATCCTCGGTCTGCCTGAGCTACTCGGCGTCTTCCCGGCCGGCATAGACCTGGAGATACCGCTTCGGGCCGCGTCGCATTTCGCCGGTGGAAGTCCGGTGTATCCCGCGTCGGCGATGCTCGTGGAGCGTGGGCCCGATCTGCCCTATCTCTACCCGCCGTTCCTGCTGCCCTTCCTCGTCCCGGTCGCGACCCTGCCACGTGACACAGTCCTGGGCGTATGGCTGGTGTTCTGCGTTTTGGTGGCGATCTGGACGTGCCGGCGACTGGCCATTCCGTGGCCGGCGATACCGTTCGTTCTGGCCTGGCCGCCGTTCGCCGAAGGTCTGATCACCGGCAACGTCCAGATCCTGGCTTTCGCTTTGTTCGTGGTCTTCGCCTACGAGCTTGAGGACGGGGTACTGAGGCAGAAAGTCTTCTTGCCAGGCCGCGACGCCGTCAACGGGATCCTCGCGGCCGCCATCGGCGCCCTCAAGGTCACCCAGCTGCTGCCGGTCCTGTACCTGGCGCGCCGTCGATTCCGGGCGGCTCTGATCGGGATCGCCGTGCTCGCGGCCCTGGCCGTCGCCATGCTGCCGTTGACGGGGGTCTCGATCTACTATGACTGGCTCGCCCAGCTGCAACGGGCCGCTGACCCGAACTGGACCATCGGCGGAGTGGCCCTCGCTCGGCGCCTCGGAATCCCCGACCTGTTCCTCGCTGCCGCCGGTATCGCCATTGCCCTCTCGGCGCGCGGCCGCAATTCGGTGGCGTGGCTCGGCATCGCGCTTCTAATCGCGACACCCAGCGTCCACGGCTACACGTTCCTCTTCCTGTTGCCTGGGTTGCTGACGATACGTCGCGACTGGGCGCTCCTGCTCGCCACACTCTTCCTGGGGGTCTATCACGGCGTCGGCTGGTGGATGGCCTGCGTGCTGGTGGCCTACATGCTCATCGCCTCCAGCCGCTGGTCGTGGCTGCGCCTGCCGGAAGCTGCCGACGGCGCGGCCGCGGCCGCAGATGGAATGCTCGTGGAGGGCCCCAACTGAAATGAGCCTTTTCTCGCGTACCTGGGGCTCCCAGCGATTCCGCGCGGTTGCCGCGCATCTACTGCTCGACGCCGGGCTCGTCCTGGGCGGCGCGCTGGCGCTTGCCGCGGCCTCGGTAGTGATTCGCAATGACGGCGGCCTGGCCTACGACACTCGGGCCTACTGGCTGGCGGCCCGGCACGTCCTGGATGGAACCGCGCTGTATACGCCCGCTTCCGTGTCGGACCTGGGCGCGTTTAAGTACCCGCCGATATTCGCCCAGATGTTCGTGCCGGCGGCGCCGCTGCCGGAGATTCTCGTGGCCTGGGCCTGGCGCATCTCGGGGATCCTGTGCCTGCGCTACATCGTCGGATCGTGGAAGGCGGCCCTGGTTGCGTGCGCGTTCCTGCCCGTCCTGAGCGAGCTGAGCCTGGGCAACGTCACGCTGCAGATCGCGGCGATGGTGATGTTCGCACTGCGCGATCGGCGGGGCGCGTATCTGCTGCCGTGGGCGATCGCCCTCAAGTGGGGCCCGATACTCGTGGTTCCGTACCTGTGGATCAGGATGCCGGAGTCGCGGCGGCCGCTGGTCGTCGGTACGGCCGTTTTCGCGGCCGCGTGCCTTGTCTCATATGCCGCGGCGCCGGGTCTGTGGTCCGACTACTTGGCCACGTTTGGCTGGGAGAACAGCGCCGCCATGTCCGGCTACGCGGTCCTGGCGATCTTCCCGTCGGGTGGCCTCGATTTCGCCGCGCGCTTCGCTCTCGGCGCGGCCGCGGCGACCTATGCTGCGTACTCCCGCAAGGCCTGGCTGGCGTACGCGGCGGCGGTCATCACCTGCCCGATCCTGGCGTGGTTCCGGCTGGCGCCGCTGGTTGGAGTCTGGCGGTTCCGGTCCGGCCGGCAGCAACGAGTCGGTGGGGATGCGCTCGCCGGGGATGCGGTCGCCGAGCAAATAGAGGTGTCTCCGTGACGACATCTGTCGAGCCTGCGCTGCGCGCATTCCGAGCCCGGCTGCCCCTGTACCGGCGGCCGACGGTCCTCGGGCTGTCGATCTTCGGCTACGTGCTATTCGCCTGGCTGATGATCATCGTGCCGACCATGCCGACCTTCAAGAGCGTCGTCGGATACGACTCGGTCGCGTACTGGAACGTCGACGCGTTTCACCCGTACGCGGCACCGCTCGGGGAATTGGGCTCGTACACCTACTCGCCGGCTCTGGCGCTGCTCGCGGCGCCGTTCCACCTGCTGCCGTACGGGGTCTTCTTCGTGCTGTGGGACAGCTTCCTGATCGTCAACCTGGTGTGGCTGACCCGCCGCATGGCGCTCGTGTGGATGGTCTTCCTGCCGGTCCCGCTCGAGCTGTTCCACGGCAACATCCACCTGCTCCTGGCGACGGTGTGCGTCCTGGGGTTCGAGTACCCGGCGTTGTGGGCGTTCGGACTTCTGTCGAAGATCACGCCGGGGGTTGCGCTGCTGTGGTTCCTGGTCCGCCGCGAATGGCGTTCTCTGGCCATCGCTCTGGGCGCGACGGTGGTCTTCGCCGCAGTCTCGTTCGTGATCGCGCCGGGGGCGTGGTGGGATTGGGCCAGCTTCCTCAAGACATCGCAGGACACCGGAGCCGGATCCAACTACCTGTTCGAACCGTACCTGCCGCCGATGTGGATCAGGGCGATCATCGCCGCGGCCGTGGTCGTCTGGGGCGCTCGCACCGACCGCCGCTGGGTAGTTCCGGTCGCGGTCGTCATCGCCATGCCGGTCATCTGGATAACCACGCCGGCGATCCTGGCGGCCATACCGAGGTTGCGCCGCAAGCAGGCCGCACCGGTTGACGCGGAGTCGGGCACAATCGATATCTCAGCTTCCGGCGGAACTCCGATCGCGCCCACAACGGCGCCGATCGTTCCAGTGGGGTCCTGATGTTCGAACGGTTCGGCTCGATCGTATTCCGGCTCAGATTCGTTCTCGTCGCAGGCTGGCTGGTGGCGGCCGCGCTGTTCGGCCTCCTGGCGCCGTCGCTCTCTCAAGTCGGTTCCGCCGACGAGACGAGCTTCCTGCCGCGCGACGCCGAATCGCTGGCCGCCCGCCAGGTCATCGCCGCGGGATTCCCCAATGACTCGGCCCCGGCCGTGGCCCTCATCGTCTTCTCGCGCTCCGGCGGGTTGACCGACGCGGACCGCACCGCCGTCGAGGGTCTGCGTGGCTATTTCGAGGGCGCCGGCCATCCGGCCGAGGTCGAGCGATACGTCACCGCCGAGAGTTCGCCGTCGCTGGCTTCGATGTTCCGCAGCACAGACGGCGTCGTCGAACTGGCGCGCCTCGACATGGCCCACCCGTCGTTCCTGCCGATTACCAACGACGGCATCGACGCCGTCCGCGCCCATCTGGGGATGCCGGGTGTGCTGCCGGCCGGCCTCGACGCTCAGGTCACCGGCCAGGCCGGCATCGGCCGGGACTATCTCCGGGCCATCAAGGATGGCACCGACAGGACCACGCTCGTCACAATCATTCTGGTCATCCTCGTTCTGCTGCTCATCTATCGCGCGCCTCTCGCGGCGCTGGCGCCCCTGATGACGATCGGGTCCGCATTCCTGGTCTCACGCGGACTGCTCGGCATTCTGGCCCAGGCCGGGCTGCCGCTCTCGTCTGTCCTGGACTCGTTCATCGTCGTGCTCGTCTTCGGCGTCGGGACGGACTACACGATCTTCTTCATCTCGCGCTTCCGAGAGGAGCTGGCCCGCGACGACCACGACGAAGCTCTCAAGATCACGGTCGGACGGATCAGCGCGGTCATCGCCGCGTCCGGAGCCACGGTCATCGTCGGCCTGGCGTCGATGGTGGTGGCCCGTTTCGGGATGATCCAGACCACGGGGCCGGCACTGGCCGTGGCCATCGCGGTGACTCTGCTGGCAGGGTTGACGCTCACGCCGTCGCTGCTGGCGATCTTCGGCCGGCGTCTCTTTTGGCCTCTCCACGACCGGACGCGGACCGCCGCCGACGATGAGCGCGGCTTCTGGGCGGGGCTCGCGAGGCGGATCACGACACGGCCCGGGCTGGTGGCCGCCATCGTCCTAGCGGCGCTGTTCATTCCTTCGCTGGCGCTGCCACAAGTCAAGCAGAACTTCGACGTCCTGAACGAGCTGCCCGCGTCCGCCGAGTCGAGACTGGGCTACGAAACGCTCAGCCGGCACCTGGCCGAGGGCCAGCTGATGCCGCTGACCGTCATCGTCAAGGTGCCCGCCGGTAATGCCACCGCATTCACGTCGGCGCATGGGCTGGCGTCCGTCGACTCGGTCGAGCAGGCGCTCAAAGCCGTTCCCGATGTCCAGACCGTCCGCAGTGAGGTCGATCCTGTCGGCGAAGGCGTCGTCTCCGACCTCGTTCGGCCCTCCGTCCAGCTGGCCAAGATGGCGGCCGCGTTCGGGCAGCCGGCCAGCTCCGATCTCAACGTCGCACTCGGCGACGCCAGCCTTGCCGGCGTCCAGTCGGCGGCCACGTATGTCGGCGGGCTGCGGGCCTCGTTCCAGGCGGTGCCCGACGCCGCCGTAACGGCTGCGGGCGGCGATCTGGCGACGCTCTCGGCCGGCCTGGAAGCCGCCCGATCCGAAGCCCTGGTGCCGAACCAGATCGATGCCATCGTGGTCCGTCTCACGGCCGCCGTTTCGGCCACGCCGTCGGCGGACTCCGCGGCGCAGCTCGCGGCCCTCAAGTCCTACCTCGATCAACTCGGTGTGGCGAAGCCGGCGGTCAAGTCCGTGCCCTCCTACGCGGCGGCCGAGACCGCGCTGGCCACCATGGCGAATGGGGCCGACCTTGCCGCGGGTGCGCAACTGGTCGTCGCGCTGCGCGATCTCTCGGCCTGGTTCAAGGCCCAACCGGTCGCGTTCTACTTCGCGCCCACTACGATCTCGCCCAGCGACGGCCTGCAGGCGACGCAAGCCAGGATGGCCGATGCCCGGCTGAGGCTGCCCGGCGAGCTGACCGGACTCGCGTCGCTCTTCGGCCCGGCCGACTTATACGCCAGCCCGGACCTGCGGTCCTCCTTCGTCTCCACCGACGGCACGGTGGTCCGCTTCTACGTGACGACCACAACGAACCCGTACGACCAGGCTTCGTTCGCGACCGTGCGCACGCTGCGACAGCTCGTGGCCACGGACCCCGGTCATTTCGGAGCTGCCCAGTTCTACGTCGGTGGCGCTTCGGCCGAATTCGCGGATGTCCAGGACACGATCTCGAGCGACTTCTTGCGTGTGGCGGCCATCACGATTCTGGGCATCCTGATCGTGCTGATCTTGCTGCTTCGGGCGCTGGCGGCACCGATATATCTGGTCCTGACGGTGCTGCTCTCATATGCGACCAGCCTCAGTCTGTCGGTGCTCATCCTGCGCTACGTCTTCGGCCAGCCCGGCATCAACTACTTCATTCCGTTGATGGTCTTCGTGCTGCTCGTGGCCCTCGGGTCCGACTACAACATCTTCCTGATGTCGCGGGTCCGCGAAGAGAGCTCGAATCGCGAGCTGCGGTCCGGTATCCGCATCGCCTCCGCTCGTACCGGAACGGTCATCACGTCGGCCGGTCTGATCCTGGCCGGCACGTTCGGGGCGCTGGTCACGTCGCCGCTGCAGCTGCTCTTCCAGGTCGGCCTGACCGTGGGGCTGGGCGTGCTCATCGACACGTTCATCGTCCGCAGCCTCCTGGTTCCGGCAATCACCGCCTTCATCGGCGAGCGGGCGTGGTGGCCGTGGCACAGGCGAGGAGCGTCCCGGTAACCGAAGGCCACGATTCGCCGGCCACACCACGGCGTGGAACCACTTGGCCGAATGGGTAGTCGGCGGGTACTCTTCCGCATTACCGAGCCCATCGGGCGCCCGTTAGTGTGAGTGAGAGCGACAAATGGCCAGGCTCTTCTTTCTCCTGCGAGTTTCGGCCGTCGTAGGGGTGATCATCGGCGCCAAGCTGATTGCCCATTACGTCTTCCACTGGGAGCCGGTATCGCTCAACGCCCTGTTCACGGGCATCATCGCCGCCAACGTCTTCCTGATGGGCTTCATGCTCAGCGGCGTTCTGGCGGACTACAAAGAGAGCGAGAGGATCCCGGGCGAGCTCAGCGCCTGCCTCGACAATATGGTCCAGGAGGTTCGGGGGATCGGCATTACAAATCCCCAGGCCAATGTCGGGCCTTGCCTGATCGCACTCTCGCAATTGGGCAACGACATCTATGGCTGGTTCTACAAAAAGATCGACTCCAGCGAGATGTACGACAGCCTCAACGAGCTGACGGTCCAATTCGAGGCTCTCCAGCCCGTGACACAGAGCACCTACGTCGCCCGATTGAAGGCGGAGCAGTCCAACCTGAGGAGGACGCTGGTCCGGACCGAGACGATCCGGGAGACCAACTTCATCGATTCGGGCTATCTGCTCGCCGAGGTCATCACCATCTCGCTGTGCGGCGCGCTGGTCCTCATCAGCATGGATCCCTTCTACGAGTCGCTGCTCTTCTCCGGCATCATCGCCTTCATGCTTGTCTTCCTTCTGACCCTGATCAGGGACCTCGACAACCCATTCGGCTACTACGAACGCTTCTCGGGCGCCGACGTCACGCTCAAGCCCTTCGAGGACACGATTCGCCGCGTCGCCAGGATGGCCGGCACGGATTGCTCCGGCCCCGAGCCCGTGAAGGCGCCGGCGAGGCCGAACGCAACGGCCTAGCTGCCTCGGATCAGGGCGCGATTTTCAGGGTTCTGCCCCTGATCCGGAGATACAGTCTCGATCGCGTCGGGCGATACCTCACGTACCACCCGACGGTCCCCCAACGGGATAGGTCGCGCAGCTTGACCGCTGCTGGTAAACTCGCCGAACCGCGGGCTGTATGGCCCGGGGTAGCACGCTACGGAGAACTTGATTGGGCCTCTTCGACAGCCGGAACCGCCGCCGCGTCGCCATCCTCGTGAAGGCCGATGGCACGCGCGTGCAGGTTCCTGCCGAGGATCTCGGCCTGATCGACCTTTCCTTCTTCGGACTTCTGCGGTTCCTCGAGATCGGTATTGAGCGCGTAGTAGTACTCATTACCGGCGGCCGGCGGGAGGATGGGAGAAGGGACTAGCGACCAGCGCAAGCCCAGAACCAGAACCCTCGCCGGTGCGGCGGGGGTTTTTTGATGTCTACAGCGGTAGTGAAAACGACGATCATCATCGGGACACGGACAGCGACGAAAGGAAGGGCGGCACAGTGGCGACGAAAGACGACGGTCCGGGCCGTTCGCCGACGGCGGCCGGAATTCAGCGTGAGCGGATCAACCACATGCCGGGCGCCGGCACCGAGCGGGCCGCAGCGATCAGCGCCGGCCGGCATGAGATGCTGACGGACACCCGCCGCCTCCAGATCAAGAGCCTGGCGGAACGAGGCCTCAAGCGGCCGCGCATCGGGGCCGATGCGGTTTGCGAAGCCCTTCTGCGCCAGGGCGCAGACGTCATGTTCGGGTTCCCCGGCGGCGTGCTCCTGCCGCTCTACGACGTCCTGGGCGACTACCCGGAACTCCGCCACATCCTGGTTCGCCACGAGCAAGGGGCCGCCCACGCCGCCGACGGCTTTGCCCGCGCCACCGGCAAGGTCGGCGTGTGTCTCGCCACTTCCGGGCCCGGTGCCACCAACCTCGTCACCGGCATCGGCAATGCCATGCTGGACTCCGTGCCGATGGTCGCCATCACCGGCAACGTGGTTTCGTCGCTGCTGGGCAAGGACGCTTTCCAGGAAATCGACATCACCGGAATCACGCTTCCCTGCACCAAACACAACTACCTTGTCCGTGACCCCAACGAAATCCCGCGCGTTCTGGCCGAGGCCTTCCACATCGCCGCGACCGGCCGCCCCGGACCGGTGCACGTGGATCTCACCAAGGATGCGCTGATGGGACCTTGCACGGCCGAGCATCCCGAGACGCTCGACCTGCCGGGCTTCAAGCCCAACTTCGACGGCCATCCCCGCCAGATCAAGCTCGCGGCTCAGGAGATAGCAAGAGCCAAGCGGCCGCTCATCCTGGCCGGCCACGGCGTCCTGATATCCGACGCGACCGAGGAGTTGCGCGAGCTCGCGGAGAAGGCCCAAATCCCGGTGGCCCATACCCTGCTGGGCATCGGCGCGATCGACGAGACCAATCCACTCAGCCTGGGCTGGGTGGGCATGCACGGCTGGAAGCACGTCAACAAGGCAGTCCAGTCGGCCGACCTGCTCATCGCCCTCGGCATGCGGTTCGACGACCGGGTCACCGGCCACGTGCCCACCTTCGCGCCCTACGCGCGGATCGTCCATGTCGACATCGACCCCGCCGAAATCGGCAAGAACGTTGCCGTCGAGGTCCCGATCGTGGGCGACGTGAAGCGCGTTCTGCAGGCCCTGATTCCGCAGGTCGAGCCCGTCTCGCAGGAAACCCGCAAGGCCTACCTCGACGAGCTCGCCGAGTGGCGCGGGGAGTCGGAGAAGATGCCGTGGCACGGCTCTGGGGCCTGGCGCAACGGCCAGCTCTCGGCCGACTACGTCGTCGAGAGGATCGGCGACGCCACCGGCCACGACGCCACGATCGTCGCCGACGTGGGTCAGAACCAGATGTGGGCCGCCCGCTACGCCGGGTTCAAGCGTCCGAACAGCCACATCAGCTCCGGCGGCCTCGGGACCATGGGCTACGGCCTGCCAGCGGCGATGGGCGCGGCGGTCGGCCTTCCCGAAAAGGAGACGTGGGCGATCGTCGGCGACGGCGGCCTGCAGATGACCTCCCAGGAGATGATGACCCTCGTCCAGGACGGCATCCCGGTCAAAATCGCCCTTCTGAACAACCACAAGCTGGGCATGATCCGGCAGTGGCAGGAGCTCGTCTACGCGGGCAACTATCACTCCAGCAGCTTGCTCGGCCCGGACTGGTGCAAGCTGTCGGAGGCCTACGGCATCCCCGGCTTCCAGGCCACGACCCCGGCGGAAGTGGACGAGGCCATCGCCGCCGCTCGCGCTGTGAACGGACCGGCCCTGATCGAGTTCGTCATCGCGGCCGAGCAGAACGTCTTCCCCATGATGCCCGCCGGCAAGGGCCTGTCCGACTTGCTCGAGGAGCAGTTCGAGGAGCCGAAGCAATGAGCACCAGCGATCCGGCGCCCCGAACGGCGCCAGCTCACACTGCGCCGCCGGCGCGCCCAATGCCGGGCGACGGACGCACCCATCGCCACGTTCTGGTGGCCATCGTCCTCAACCGGCCCGGCGTTCTCAACCGCGTGGCCAGCCTCATGCGGGCTCGTAACTTCAACATCGAAACCCTCGCCGTCAGCCATACTGATCAGCCCGAGGTCAGCCGGATGACTCTGACGCTGCACGGGGATGATGTGGCGATCGAGCAAGCTGCCAAGCAGCTCTACCGGCTCATCGATGTGCTCAAGGTCCAGGACGTCACCAGCGACCCGATCGTCGAGCACGAAATAGCTCTCATAAAGGTCCACGCGAATGACCGCAACCGGGGCGAGGTTCTGACCATCGCCGACATGTACAAGGCCAAGGTTGTGGATCTGGCTGCCGACTCGCTCATAGTCGAAGCGACCGGCACCGAGACCGAGGTGGATGCGCTGATCGCGCTCCTCCGCGGATTTGGCATAAAGGAGCTCGTTCGCTCCGGAACCGTCGTCATGTCCCGGGGAACCGGGTCGATCGAGGAGGCTGTCAAACGATGACCGCGAAGATGTACTACGACGCCGACGCCGATCCGTCAGCTCTTGCTGGCCAGAAGATAGCCATCATCGGCTACGGCAGTCAGGGTCATGCTCACGCCAAGAACCTCCATGACTCGGGCTTCGACGTCACGGTGGTCGAGGCCAACCCCAAGGCGCGCGCTCTGGCCGCCGAAGCCGGCCTCAAGACTGCCGAGATCGCCGACGCCGTCAAGGCCGCCGACGTGATCATGATCCTGGTCCCGGACACCATTCAGAAGAAGGTGTACGAGGAGTCGATCGAGCCCAACATGCACAAGGGCCAGCTCCTCATGTTCGCCCACGGCTTCAACATCCGGTTCGACCGGATCCGGCCGGGCGAGGGGATCGACGTCGGCATGGTTGCGCCCAAGGGCCCCGGCCACCTCGTCCGCTCCGTGTTCGAGCAGGGCGGCGGCGTTCCGGCGCTCTTCGCCGTCGAGAAGGACGCCACCGGCACGGCCCGCGCCC
>Ga0182019_10000892_pt1 | contig 14820 bp, 16 predicted proteins | sample 812E2MmetaG_FD_120483 | JGI IMG/M metagenome (GOLD analysis project Ga0182019, IMG submission 120483) | Permafrost microbial communities from Stordalen Mire, Sweden - 812E2M metaG | ecosystem: Environmental > Terrestrial > Soil > Wetlands > Permafrost | place: Sweden: Stordalen | collected...
ACACGGAAAAAACGGATATCAAAAAATACCTATTGGTTCTCCTTGCTTTCTTTTGCGCTCTGATGAGCAAGTCTATTGTCGTTACTTTGCCTGTGATTATGATTCTTCTTGATTACTGGCCGCTGGGACGTTTTAAGTCGCAAAAAAACAAAACTAATTTGATGCTGTGGCAGTTGAAAGAAAAAATTCCTTTTTTTGTTTTGTCGTTGTCTTTTTCAGTCCTTACCCTTGGTGCCCGGTACAATACAACGGCAAAAGACTTTCCTTTTAGTTCCCGGCTGGCCAACACTCTTGTTTCTTTTGAAACTTATCTGGAAAAAACTTTTTGGCCTCGTGACCTGGCTGTTTTTTATCCTTTCCCAAACCAGATTCCCATCTGGCAGGTCTTGGGATCCGCTATCCTAATCACTACTATAAGCATTGCCGTCATTATAATGGTGAGACGTCTGCCCTATCTCTTTGCCGGATGGTTTTGGTACGCGATAACTATTGCACCGGTTATTGGCATTGTTCAAGTCGGTAACCAGGCAATGGCCGACCGCTATACTTATCTGCCGTTAATCGGCATTGCCGTTATGCTGGCCTGGGGCGTGCCGCTTTTGATTAAAAACGAAAATGTACGCAAAATGTTTTTGTTTCCGGCGGCAATTGCTTTTCTGGCTATCTTTTCGGTTTTAACCTGGCAGCAATGCGATTATTGGAAGAACAGTAGTACTCTTTTCAATCACGCTTTGCTTGTAACGAAAAACAACTATCTGGCGCATAATAATTTAGGTCTTGTTCTTTTTGCTGAAGGAAAAACCACAGAGGCTATCGAGCATTATAATGAAGCCATCCGCATAATGCCTGATCATGTTCTGATCTACAATAACAGGGGCGCTGCTTACACCAAACTTGGGCAGTATCAAATGGCCATTGAAGACTTTAGTAAAGCCATCAGCCTGAAACCGGATTATGCCGATTCTTATATTAAGAGAGGCGCTGTTTATTTAAATCAAGGCCATAAAGAGCCCGGCTGTTATGATGCGCAAAAAGCGTGCGAGCTGGGAAATTGCGCATTATTGGAAGTTGCTAATAACAAAAGAGACTGCCGTTAATTTTTTCGGCAGGAAAGAAGCACGGATCAACGCTTCATTAACAGAGATTCATACACTTCCAGATCACTTGGCGAAAAACAACAGAATAAAACTTCTTTTATATTGGCCGACTGATTAATTATTTTACTGACGGTTTCCACAGCCACTTGTGCTGCCAGCTCAATCGGATATCCATAGATACCGGTGCTGATACTGGGGAAAGCGATTGATTTGATCTCATTTTCTGCGGCAATGATCAGAGAGTTGCGGTAACAGGAAGCCAGCAATTCCGGCTCGCCTTTTTTTCCGCCGTGCCAGACCGGTCCCACGGTGTGAATGACGAATTTCGCGGGCAGTTTATATCCTTTGGTGAGTTTGGCATCGCCGGTTTTGCAGCCGCCCAGCGTGCGACATTCTTCCAGAAGCTGCGGACCGGCAGCGCGGTGTATCGCGCCGTCAACGCCTCCTCCACCGAGAAGCGATGAATTTGCGGCGTTGACAATCGCGTCAACAGTAAGTGTAACGATGTTTGCCTGAAGCGCCCGTATACTGGTCATAGCGTTATCTCTGAAATAGAATAACTTTACACTACTTGCTTGTCAGACAGTGTAAAGCCTGTGATAGATAGATTATAACATTTCTAAATCAGAGATGATATCGAGGCGGCAGTGAAACTCGAATTACAGTTACGCAGTGAACTGGAATTCGTTAGTTTAACTGTCCCGCTTCAGCGGGGCAAGCGACGACGATGCCAACAAAGATAGCGCTTTGATTTAGAATTGTTACTTCATTGCCTGTTCCACCGCAACCGCAACAGCAACCGATGAGCCCACCATCGGATTGTTACCCATGCCGATCAAGCCCATCATTTCCACATGAGCGGGAACGGATGACGAACCGGCGAACTGCGCGTCGGAATGCATACGTCCCATCGTGTCGGTCATACCATAGGATGCCGGTCCTGCGGCCATGTTGTCCGGATGAAGCGTTCTTCCTGTTCCGCCGCCGGAGGCCACGGAGAAGAATTTCTTGCCCGCGAGCAGGCGTTCTTTTTTGTAAACGCCCATTACCGGATGCTGGAAACGGGTCGGATTGGTGGAATTTCCCGTAATGGCGACATCAACTCCTTCCAGATGCATGATGGCCACGCCTTCGCGCACATCATCGGCGCCGTAGCAGCGGACCGCCGCGCGATCACCTTTGGAATAAGCTTTTTCCTTGGCCACGGAGACCTTCCCTGTTTTATAGTCGAAAGCCGTCGCGACATGGGTGAATCCGTTAACGCGGGCGATAATATGAGCGGCATCTTTTCCCAGTCCGTTGAGAATTACCCGCAGAGGAACCTTGCGCGCCTTATTGGCGGATTTGGCCAGGCCGATTGCTCCTTCCGCCGCGGCGAATGATTCGTGCCCGGCGCAAAAAGCGAAACAGGTGGTTTCTTCACGCAAAAGCATGGACGCAAGATTGCCATGACCGACGCCGACCTGGCGGTCATCGGCGACCGAGCCCGGAATACAGAACGACTGTAACCCTTCGCCAAGTGTTTCAGCGATATCGGCGGCATTCTTTTGTCCCTTCTTGATTGCTACGGCGGCGCCTACAAGATAGGCCCAGCCGGCGTTTTCAAATGAAATCGGCTGAATATCCTTGACAATTTTTCTGACATCAACGCCTTTCTCGAGGCATACTTTTTCGGCTTCCTCCAGAGAGGAAATTCCATATTTCGCGAGAAAAGGAGTGATCTGTTTGATTCTTCTTTCGTATCCTTCAAATAAAGCCATTTTCTTACTCCTTATTCTTTACGTGGATTGATAATTTTGACGGCTTCGGCAAAACGGCCGTACGTTCCGGTTGCTTTCGCCAAGGCGGAGGCGGGGTCCATGCCTTTTGTTATATTATCCATCATGACACCCAGCTGAACAAATTTGTAACCGATAATTTCGTCGTCGCTGTCGAGGCCGATTTCTGTCACATAACCTTCGGCCATTTCCAGATAACGGGGGCCTTTCTTTTTGGTGCCGTACATCGTGGCAATCACGCTGCGCAGGCCTTTGCCCAGATCTTCCAGACCGGCGCCAATAGGCAGGCCGCCTTCCGAAAAAGCGGTTTGTGATCGGCCGTAGGCAATCTGGAGAAAAATTTCCCGCATTGCGGTGTTGATCGCGTCGCAGACAAGATCGGAATTCAGCGCTTCCAGAATTGTTTTATTTGGCAAAATTTCGGCGGCCATCGCGGCGGAGTGGGTCATGCCGGTGCAGCCGATACATTCAACCAATGCTTCTTCAATGATTCCGTTTTTCACGTTCAGGGTAAGTTTACATGCTCCCTGTTGCGGCGCGCACCAGCCGACACCATGTGTAAGACCTGAAATATCTTTGATTTCTTTCACCTGTGTCCATTTGCCCTCTTGCGGAATGGGGGCTGGGCCGTTTTTCGGGCCTTTGGCGACTACGCACATTTGTTCTATTTCATGAGTGTGTTCCATAAACTAGCTCTCCTTCCGATAATCCCATTCCGCTTTCTTCGGCTAACTTTGTTGGCATCGTCGTCGGCTTCCTCAACGTATGTATAACGCCTGCGGAGCCTCCTCCTTACCGCCGCGTTATCCTTTGAAAGCGAAAAGGTATAAAAATACTGCCGGTCATTATGTAGCACCGGAGGGGTTATTTTTCAAATTAAATTGTTCGTAATATGTTAAGCTTTTGATTACATTGCGATATGAAAGGATTATTCTTCTTGACAGAAATATTATTCGCTGTTATCTTGACCGAAAGAATGCAATAGGCACACACTTATGAAATGTTTTGATTGGAATGATGAAAAAAATGAAAAGCTTAAGCAATTGCGCGGCGTATCATTTGAACAGGTTGAACTAGCCATAGCAACCGGTGATTTGATAGACCGGTTAACCCATCCGAATCAGGCAAAATATCCTAATCAGAAAATGTTTCTGGTAAGGATCGCAGATTACATCTATTCGGTGCCGTATGTTGAGGATCATGAAAAAATATTTCTGAAAACAATCATACCCAACAGAAAAGCAACCAAGAAGTATCTGGGAGATAAGCAATGAAAAAAAATGTATATTTAGACGATGATGAAAAAAAATTGGCGGAATCTCTGGAAAATGAAGAATGGGTTTCCGATCTGACTAAAAAAGAAAAGCAGAAATACGAGGCATCCGCGCGCTATAGTCTGAACAAACAAAAGCGGATCAATATCCGAATGACGGAAAGAGATTTAATGAAAATTCGGGCAAAGGCCATTGAAGAAGGCATTCCGTATCAGACCCTCATTTCCATGTTGATTCATAAATATAATGAAGGAAAAATGTCGATCAGAAAGTAAAAGGAATGTCTTTAATCCAGTCTTCTATCATTTGCCCTGAAACATCAGGTAAAGAAGAATAATTAATGCAATGGCCAGAACACCGATAACCAATGTTCGCGCAGAAACAGCAGGCTCTGCCTTTGTCGGAATTCCCATGTTTCCTGATCCGATATTTAAGAATGCTTTAGATACCGTACGAGAACCGCTTATATCACCGGCCGAAACAAGGCCTTGCGGCATTTCCCCTGTTTCCGCCGCTTTCAGCACTTTTTCGTATAATTGACGGACGTCCGGGGGCATTGCGTCAATGCTCTGGTATTCTGTGCCGTTGAATATAATTTTAGTCTGCGTCACTGTCTGGATACCGGTGCCCGCTTGTGAGGACATTGCCTTTTCGAAAGCGCTTCGAATATCAGGAGGCATTTCCTCGATGGAGTTGTATTCCTTGCCGTTAATTTTAAATTTGCGTTTAACATTAACATTTACGTTCATCACATTTTCCTCCTTTTAGCATAATGAAGAGAAAGAAGATGTTTCTCTGTCGAACGTGCTTTTCATCTGACGCTGCTTTTTGCGGTCCGCTGCAAAAGACTTGTTCGCTATCTGAGATTTTTCTCTAAATCTGTAATGTATGCAGGGCTGAAACTATAACCCATTCTTATTGCTTGATCGGCTTTGTTTTTGGCTTTCCGGTAGTCTCCTGTGTAAAAGTAGAATACCGACCAGTTTGCAACAATGGGTGGGTATTTAGGATCGGCTTTGAATGCCTTAACGAATAAATCGTTGGCTATGTCAAAGTGCTCCTTCGCCAGCTTGATGTTCTTTTTTTCTGATTTGTAATAGTACCCAAGAATTGTGTTTGAGAAAGCAAGGTCACCAGTAATCCGTCCATTTTCGGGAGCTCTCTCTGTAGCCATTTGTAAAAACCGGATTGATTCTTTCAGGCTTTTTTCCGGATCTTCTTGAGAGGCTCTCTGGCCCATAATTAAACCGAAACCCCAATAGACTTCTGGATTCTCTCTATCGAACATCCACCCCTGATTGAATCGCTTGGTAGCAGTATCGAAATCACCCTGATAGTAAGCTTTCCATCCCCGCTGAGTCGCATCCCTACTGAAGCTAGGATTTCTTTCAACAGTTGGGTTGTGCTGTCCGCCATACATCGGGAGTTCATTCATTGGTCGTGCTGCGAATGCCAACTGGCTGAGCAAATATAACGCGATAAGGGGTAGAAGGATTATTTTCATATTTTTCCTAGCGAATAATTGATATACTCGTCGAGTATTTCCCGATATTTTGTACAATCCTATATCAATTCAAAAAAAATGAAAAGAGAAAATACGTCATAAAATCAACGTAATTGAACTTCCACCTTTGGATATTTTGTGATAATCAAAACTAATCATGGACATCTTGGATAGAAAATTTTATCGGCGCGATACGTTGCGGGTTGCCCGTGAGCTTTTGGGGAAAAAGTTAGTGCGACAAATCAACGGCGTTGAACTTGCCGGAATGATTGTGGAGACCGAAGCATACTGCGGTGAAACGGACAGCGCCTGTCATGCTCACCGCGGCAAAACGCCGCGTAATACCGTCATGTTCGGAGAACCCGGCCACGCTTATGTTTATTTTACTTACGGCATGCACTACATGCTCAACCTGGTGACTGAAGAAGAGGACAACCCATGCGCTGTATTGATACGAGCGATTCTGCCGCTTACCGGTGTTCAAGAAATGGAAGCCCGCCGGAAAAGAAAAGGCGCCGAGTTATCAAACGGTCCGGCCAAGCTTTGTCAGGCTTTGTCCATCGACAAGTCTTTGAACTGCTGGGATGTAACGCAGGGCAACGAATTGTGGGTGGAAAATTACAAAAAAATTCCGGATTCGAAAATCATCACCACTCCCCGCATCGGCATCGATTACGCGCATCAAAAAGACAGAGAGGTGCTCTGGCGGTTTTTAATAAGACAAAAAATTATTTGATTGTTTCTTTCGGGTAAAGTTCCAGAAACAATTCCCAGGTGGCGAGAAAGAGTGAAGCGATTACCGGTCCCAGAATAAAACCGGAAAAACCGAAAACAACGATACCGCCCAGCGTGGAGAGAAATATCAGAAGGGGATGCATTTGCACGTCGCGTCCCATGAGAGCCGGCCGCAGCAGATTATCCACGCTGCTGATGACGACTGCGCAGAAGACAAGGATAGTGACGCCCTGCCAGATATGTCCCAGGACGAGCATGATGATGGCCGCCGGCAGCCAGATGATCGAAGAACCGACGGCCGGGACGATGGAAAAGGCCATCATGAGAACTCCCCAGATCAGGGCTCTGTCTATTCCCGTAATGTAGAAAATCAATCCGCCCAGCAAGCCCTGAATACCGCCGATGACAAAAGTAAATTTCAGAGCGGCCTTGGATGTATTCATAAAATGATTGATAAAAGTATTAAAATGGCGCTTGTCCACGGGCATGTAATGAGAGACGGTATCGAGAAGATGCGATCCGTCGCGCAGAAAGAAAAAAAGGCTGTAAAGCATCACCGCAAATTGAATGATAAAAATAATCGTGTTTTGAGTGAACTCGGATATGTTTTTAAAGGCAAAGTCGGTAACCGTTTTAAGAGCTTCCTGTGATTTGTTAACAACAAAGGCATGATCCAGATTTAAAGAAGTGAATATTTTATGTTTACTCAGAGAGTTAAAAGTTTCCGTGAGAGTGTTTATCCATTTGGCCGTGTTGGCGTCGAATGTTCTATAGATGTCGAGCGATTCCACGACGAGCAGATTGATCAGCAATCCGGCAGGCAAAATCAGACAGAGTAAAATGGCAACCAGTGTTAGACTGGCGCAGAGATTGGGGCTTTTAATTTTTTGGTTCAGCCATTTGGACAGCGGAGCAAAAATACCGGTAATCAGGATAGCCCAGAAAATGGCGAAGAAAAAAGGCGCCATGACATAACCGAAGAAGGCAGTAATCGTGCCTAATAACAAAAAGAAGATAATGTTCTGAAGATTGGTGGATGATCTGTCTTTCATCTTGCCGATTTTATCCTTTCTTTAAAAAGGCGAATATCCTTTAATGATCGGGACAAAAAATTGGGGATTTTATATATAAGAATCCCCATTCTTATTAAGCACTTTGGTTAATAATAAGCTATTGCGTGTTGTAATGTCAATTCATATATTTAAGAAGAATCAGTATAATTCCCCCAAAAATTTATTGACATATTATTAAGGATGGCTATGTTAACCCCCAGATGAATGGGAAATATTCATCGCAAAAGGAGGATTTTTCATGTTAACAGTTACAGAAAAGGCTTTGGAAGTAATCAAAGACTTTATCAAAGAAAAAAAACCTGATTCCGCCGTGCGGATTACATTGTCGATGGGTTGTTCCGGTCCCGCTCTGGGCATGGCTTTGGACGAGCCGGGAAATGATGATCAAGTGTTTGACGAAAAAGGAACAAAATTTGTCATAGAGAAGGATCTCTTTAATCAGGCGCAACCGATTACGGTTGATTTTGTAGAAACGCCGCAGGGGTCTGGATTTAAATTAACTTCCAGTCTTGCTCCTGCCGAAGGCGGTTCTTGCGGTGGCTCATGTTGCGGTTGCTAAAATTTTAGGGGGTGGAATTTTCCTCCCCCTTTTTTTTAAATCATGATTGAAGAAAATAAAACAAAAGTTGATTTGGCCGAAAATCTCCTCCGGCAGGGGAAATACAACGAGGCTATTGTTCTGCTCGAAAAAATTCACAAGGCATCTCCGGAGGAAGATTCCGTTTTGTTAATGCTCTCATGGGCATATTATGACAGCGGCAAGACAAAACAGGCTGAAAAATATTTAAACATGCTGTTGGAACGGGAACTGAAGCGGAAAGTTTTTACCGGTTTTGCTTTTGACGAACTCGTGCGCATATATAAGCAGGAGAAAAATTATCAAAAGTTAGTGGAAATTTGTGAAAGGGCGGTTGCCGCGCAGCCGGATGATGCCGGACTTCTTAACGAACTGGGGAATGCTTATCTTCAGTCGGGTGTAGCAAGAAGGGCTTGTGATGTTTATGAAAAGCTCATCAAAATTGAAAGCGACAATCCCGTTTATTACTGCTTGTGGGGTGAAGCTTTATTTGCCGCCGGATTGGATAAAGAGAGTGAAAAAGCTCATCTTACGGCCGGCGAAATCGACTCTGATCAGCCGGATCGTTATTATTTCAAAATCGCTGTTTTATTTCAGCAAGCTGAAAACCATAAAGACGCTGTAAGATTATTAAATGAATGCATTGCTGTTGATCCATCCAATCCCCTGTATTATTGTTCGCTCGGAGATAGCCTTGTCGGTCTGGGGCAAATACAGGATGCTCGGGCGGCATACGATAAAGCAGTGCAATGTGATGATTCCAGAGCCGGAGCATATTTCAATCGTTTAGGCCATGCGCTCCTGAAGACGAAAAATTTTTCACAGGCTGTTGAGGTTTTCCAGTCGGCGATAAATCATGAGCCCGCGCATCCTTACTATGTTAGTCTCGCGTCCGCTTATAAAGGAATGGGGCGTGCTGATCAGGCTGATAAGATTTTGGTCGAATTAAATAAAATCAAATGATACCACTTCTAAATCAAATCGCTATTTTTGTTGGCGTCGTTGTCGCTAGTCCCGCTGAAGCGGGACAGTTTCCAATAGCCAAAGAGTTTTGGATAATTCGACTTACAAAATTCAGTCGTAGATGACCTTCCTGTTATTCACTTTGCTCCTGAATTTTGAGTCTCATTACAACTAACGAATTCCAGTTGACTGCGTAACTGTAATTCGAGTTTCACTGCTGCCTCAATATCATCTTTGATTTAAAATTGGTATGAATCTAAATTTTGCCCAGTTTTCGCTGGAATTCATTGAATACATGGTAGAAATATTCGTTTTCTTCCATTTCTCTTTTAAGAATCATGCCCATTTCCGCTATTTCATCCTGATTAATAATCAGGTTAACGCTCTTATTTAAAGAATTCATGTAATCCATGGTTGCGAAAGTTGAGCTGATTAAAACAACAAAAACTTTCCGGCGGACGGCCATGGATAAAGATTCCACGTAATCGAGAACATAATTGATCCCATCTTTTCTGATGTCAAAATTTTCATTGACGACAATTACATTGAAGGTGTGAAAATTTGTATATTTTAAGGCTTCCTTGGCGGTGGCCGGTTCGACGACATTAAAGTTAAGTAATCTCAATGCTTCGCTGATTTTTTGCCTGATGGCGACATCGTGTTCGCAAATCATGGAAGTTACGCTATCTCTGTCACGATAATCAAAAGGCCGTCCGGAATAATCTATTTCTTCTGCGACGGGATCGGGCATGGATTGTTTCTCATTCATATTAATTTCCTGATCATTATTTGTTTACATAAAGTATAAATTATTTCCCCCATGGAGCAGGGGTAGTCTTTTTACCATATCCTTTATCAACTTCCAGTGTGCCCAGATTGGTGGTTTCTTCACCGCGAGAGTTTTTGATCGAGTCTATGCCGCGGTTGACAACAGCCTTATTGGTAGAATAAGACATGGCCGTACTCTCAGTAATGAAACCTTGTTGGAAAAGATCAATAATACAATCGTCAAAACTCATCATGCCGAAAGGTTTTCCCTGCAGGATAATATCAGCAAAGGTTTTTCCTTCCGATTCGCCGTGAAGTATAACATCTTTGACACGCAGACTGGTGCTCATTGCTTCAAAGGCGGCAATGCGTCCACCGCCGATTTTGGGCAGTAAACGCTGACAGGCTATCCAACGTATGGAATCGGCAAGACGTACGCGTATCTGATTCTCTTCATCTATGGGAAACATTCCCAGAATACGGTTTATGGTCTGGCCGGCATTGATGGTATGCAGGGTGCTCAAAACAAGATGGCCTGTTTCCGAGGCATTCAATGCGATTTCCACTGATTCCCTGTCGCGCATTTCACCAACCAGAATTACCTTGGGCGCCTGACGCAAAGCGGCGCGTAAACCGTTGCCAAAAGTATCAAAATCCTTGCCCAGTTCGCGCTGATTGATCGTGGAATTTTTTTGAGGATGCGTATATTCCACCGGGTCTTCCAACGTGATGATGTGCACGGAGCTTTTTTCGTTTATTTCATTGATAATCGCGGCAAGTGATGTGGTTTTACCGGTGCCGGTTGCGCCTGTTATCAGAACAATGCCGTTTTTTTCGTTGGCAATTTTATAAAAGGCTGGAGGCAAGCCCAGAAACTCGCATGAAGGAATTTGTGATTCGAGTTTTCTTAAGACAATAGAATAATTACCCAGTTGAGAAAATATATTTACACGAAAACGGGCCAATCCGGGCAATTCATACGCCAGATCGCAGGATCCCGACCTTGTCAGATCATCCATCAGCCTTTGATCCTGATTAATCAGATTCAGGGCGAAAATTTCCGTTTGAAAGGGCGTAAGTTTATCAAAAGAAGGCCTTAAATCAACGCTCAGTAATAGGCCGGAGGAATATACCTGAAAAGGTTTCCCCACAGTTATTATGAAGTCAGAAATATTTTCATTGGATTCCAGCATTTTTGTCAGTATATGATCTATTTCCGGTTTTCTCATAATCTAGCCTCTTAATAATTTATGCTTCGGTAAAGTCTGTCGGCGGATTTTTCAAAAGAGGACGGAATCTGGTTTTTTCGTTCGCCTTGATATAAGCATCATCTCCGGTAATCCAGCCGCGGTTATAAAGATCCATGATGGCGTCGTCCAGAAGCTGCATTCCATATTTTTTACCCGTCTGCATCATGGAAGGAATCTGAAAAGTTTTTGATTCGCGGATCAAATTACGCACGGCGGGCGTGGCAATACAGATCTCCAGTGCGACACAACGGCTTTTTATGTCAACTCTTTTGAATAAAACCTGCGAAACAACCGCGCGCAAGCCATCGGCCAGAGTGGATCTGATCTGCAATTGTTCGGATGACGGAAAAACCTCGATGATTCTGTCTACTGTTTTTGCCGCGCTGGTTGTATGTACCGTGGAAAAAACCAAGTGACCGGTGGAGGCGGCTTCGATGGCCAGCGAGATGGTTTCCAGATCGCGCATTTCTCCAACCAGAATGATATCCGGATCTTCACGTAATGCTCCGCGCAGAGCCGCCGTGAAAGATTTAGTATGTATTCCCACTTCCCGCTGGTTGACGATACAACCCTGACTCTTATGAACAAATTCAATAGGATCTTCAATTGTAATGATATGGTCTCTGCGCAGCCGGTTGGCTTCGTCAATAATGGCAGCCAGTGTTGTTGATTTCCCGCTGCCTGTGGGGCCGGTAACCAGGACAAGACCGCGCGGCAGAGCCGCCAATTTTGATATTACATTGGGGAGAGCCAGATCGGCGCAAGACTGAATCTTGTCCGGTATTTCACGAAAAACCGCACCCATGCCGTTTTTTTGCCGGAAGTAATTTACACGATAGCGCGCCAGAGCAGGCACTTCATAAGCAAAATCAACATCGCCCGTTTCTTCAAACTGCTTGATTTTATGTTCCGGAGTGATTTCGTAAAGAAGCACTTTTAAGGCATCATTGGTGAGAACGTCATATTTAATTCTCTCAATATCACCGCGAATTCTGATTGCAGGCTGCTGACCGGCCACCATATGAAGATCTGATGCACCCTGCTCATGCATGAGACGAAAAAAAGCGTCAATTTTTGCCATTTATTTTCTCCTAGTGAGGAATTAAATATCTTTTACCATTTTTTTTTAAGGAAAAGAACTAAATATTTATCGAATGTCGGTAATCTGCAAACTATTTTGTTTTTGTATTGAAAATCCCTGATAATCTCCATTTTTTACGAGTCTTCCAGTTGCCCTGATGATAAGCGTAACTGGCCAGCAGCGGCAGCGCCATGGTGGCTTCGGCGTAAACCATCTGTTCGCAGGAAGAATCCACCTTGCCCCAGGAATTGGCTTCTTTGAGTGTGGAACTGGAGCAGGCGCCGTCACGCACATCGGCTACGGTGATTTGAACGGCGTATTTGTGCATGGGCACTTCTTTTCCCAGAATCTCGGCGCAGACAACGGTATCCTGAGCAAAATTCTTCGGCACGCCGCCTCCGATCATTAATAAACCGCTGGTTCCTGCTTTGACTTTAACTTCAGTCAGTTCCAGAAAATCTTTGACCGAATCAATGGAGATATGATTGTCTGGATGCTCATGCTGATGCAGTACCAGGCCGAAACCGGCGGAGCTGTCGGAAAACGCCGGGCAGAAAATAGGCACGTCGTTTTCATAGGCCGCCTGAACCAGAGAATTTTTCTTTTTGGCGTTTTTAACCAGATATCTGCCCATTTCGGCGATGAATTCCCGTGAGGAATAAGGACGGGGTTTAAGCGCGTCCGCTATTTTCTTTATCGTGCGGTCGCAGACCTGTAAATCTTCTTCACTGATGAACGTATCATAAATTCTGTCTATATAGAGTTTGCGCAGTAACTTGTCGTCAACAAAAGGCGTGCCCTGATAATGCTTGAATCCCAGAGCTTCGAAAAAATCCATATCAACGATCGAAGCTCCTGTGGCCACGATGACATCAACCATGTTATTTTTTACCAGATCAACGTAAACCTGCATACAGCCGGCGGCGGAAGCGGAACCCGCCAGAGTCAGGATAACAGCGCATTTTTTTTCTTTGAGCATCCGGTCGTAAATATCGGCGGCACTGGCTAAATCGCGGGCGGAAAATGACATATTTTTCATGGCGTTGATGATATCAACACTGTTGATCTTTTTAATGTCAATGTGTTCAATCTTCTTTTTCAGCAGATCCTTCTTTTTCATTAAATCACGGCTCCCTTAAATACAGGTAATTTGTATAGAATTGTTTTTAAATCAATGACGTTTAAAAGTCAACTCTTAGAAGGCGGCATCAATATTTCATCGATTTTTTCCAAAAACCGGATGTCTGCGGGCGGCCATTTGTACGATAAGGCTGCCCATCTGGGCGTAGCTGATACCGTCGGCTTCGGCGGCGCAGGCCATACTGGCGTCAGAGCTGATATCCGCGTTGGGATTAACATCCAGAACATAAAAGACATTGTCCCGAAGCCGGATGTCCATGCGGGCGTAATCACGGCATCCTGTAGCCCGGTAAGCGTCACGGCAAACAGTTTCCATTGCTTTTTTTTCATCATGGGTGAGAGGAGCGGGCAACAGGGTTTCAATTTTTTCGTAATGCAGAGAACCGGGAATAAATTTAGCTTCATACGTGCAAAGCCTGTCCTGCATATTGCCGAAACTGGAAAAATCCATTTCCGCCGCGGGCAGCACTTTTAATGTTTCGTTTCCCCAGACGGAAACGTGGAACTCGCGTCCATCAATGAAATCCTCCACAAGCGCCGGTTGAGAGTATTTGTTCAGAATAAAGGATATTCTGTTTTTCAAATCCGGCTGATTCATCACCACTGATTCGGGCGTGATGCCCGCGGAGCAATGTTCATTTTGCGGTTTGACAATTGCCGGAAATGTTTTCCAGTCCTGTATATCCGGGGAATTAAAAATCCGCCAGGCCGGCGTGGGCACCGAGGCTTTATCCAAAATGACTTTTACGCGGTACTTATCATACGCCAGCGAAAGCGTTTCGGAATCGGCGCCGGTGAAGGTATAGCCTAACATTTCCAGTTTTTTAATCACCAGCGGCTCACTGTTTTCAATGCCCGGAAGCCCTTCGCACCAGTTGAAGATGATATATTGGGCAGGATCGAAGGGCTGAAGGTGACGGGCGATATCGTCATCCGCTATGGGAACAGGAAATGTAGGATGTCCTATGCTTAAAAGAGCGTCGCTGAGCTGTTTAGAGAGCCTGATTACTTCGTCTTTTTCATCTTGCGTCCATTCCGGGTTAACATTGTAAAGCAGTACAATCGGAATTTTTGCGGGCGCTGTGTCTAATGGCATGATGCCTCCTGCTGTTAAAGTTTGTAACTCGCTCTTTTCCTGTTTTGAGCTGATCAAATTCTGCTTTCCGGGAAAAAGATACTAAAGAAGCGTTGCCTGTATGTCAATAAAATATTAATACAATCACATCTGCAATGATCGAAAACAATATTCATTTATCCTTGTTAAGATAGTGTTTGTATAGTATGCAACGACACAATGACACCATATAATCGTAAATGAAATAACAAAAATTACGGTAAAAAAAAGTCCGTCTTGTTATAAATCACGGGTATTATACCCATGCTTACGCAGGATAATTCGATCTACAAGTTTCAGTGCACTCTGTTTCTGAAACTTGGATCTCATTACCCTCCGCTTTGCGGGATTGTTCCCAATTCCGATTAATCGGAATTGGATAGTTCGTCCAACAAATTTCAGTGAGCTGCGCTTCTGAAATCTGGGACTCACTACGACTTACAAATTTCAATACACCTATAGTGAC
>Ga0182019_10000894_pt1 | contig 14792 bp, 13 predicted proteins | sample 812E2MmetaG_FD_120483 | JGI IMG/M metagenome (GOLD analysis project Ga0182019, IMG submission 120483) | Permafrost microbial communities from Stordalen Mire, Sweden - 812E2M metaG | ecosystem: Environmental > Terrestrial > Soil > Wetlands > Permafrost | place: Sweden: Stordalen | collected...
CGACGCTGTACGACCTCGGCGATCAGGCGCTGGAAATCGGGGTCCTCTCCCAGCTCCTCCTCCAAGCGCCGGCGCATCCTCGCAGTGGCGATCGCGAGCACCTCGTTACGCAGGTTGCGGCTCCGGCGCTCCTCGAGCTGACCGGCCGCGACGATGTGGGCGTGGTGGCGCTCAAGGCTCTCCACGAGCTCGTCGATGCCACGTCCGAGCGTCGCCTCGGTCTTGATGATCGGCACTTTCCAGCGGCCGCGTACCTCCTCCGGCGAGCGCTCTAGGTTGGCGAGCGAGAGCACGCCGCGAATCTCGCGGACCATCGTGTCGGTGAGGGGGTGGTCGGCCTTGTTGATCACGATCACGTCCGGGATCTCCATAACGCCGGCCTTCAGCGCCTGGATCGAGTCGCCCGAGCCGGGCATCAGCACAAGCACGATCGTGTCAGCGTGGTCGATGATGTCGATCTCCGCCTGCCCGACGCCGACGGTCTCGATGAAGACGTCCTGACGTCCCGCGGCATCGAGCAGCAGCGCCGCCTGCAGCGCCGCCTCCGAGAGCCCGCCGAGGGCGCCGCGGTTGGCCATCGAGCGGATGAAGACGCCCTGGTCGAGGAAATGCTCTGAGAGGCGAATACGGTCACCGAGCAAAGCGCCCTGGGTGAACGGCGAGGAGGGGTCGATCGAGAGCACGCCGACCGTCCGTCCGGCTTCGCGACGGGCCTTTGTGAGCGCTCCGATCAGCGTCGACTTGCCGACGCCGGGCGGCCCGGTGAAGCCGACGACCTCGGCCTGGCCGGTGTGGGGAAAGATCTCCTTGACGAGTTCCCAGCCCTCGGGACGGTCATCCTCGACGAGCGTGATCGCGCGCGCGAGCGCACGGCGATCGCCGTCGAGTAGGCGCTGTGCGAGTGTCGGCTCGGTGCCCATCGAGCGCGCAATCATCGCAGGGCCGCTCAACCGCAGCGGTCCCTTACGATTCGCGGCGATGGAGCTCGCCTCCCCCACCACCCTCGACGCCGAGACCGAGCCCGCCGAGGCGATTGCGACGCGACACGCACCGGCCCCGCTGGCCGGGGGTCCGTTGGCGTTGCTGCGCTTCATGCGCGCCAACCACATGATCAGCCGTGACTACGCGCATCTGCTCGCGCGCCTGGTGCTGCTGAAGCTCCGCCACGGCCGGCGCCTGCAGACCGACGGCATCTGCTTCATCTGCCCGGGCGTCAAGCTCGAGATCGGCCGCGAGGCGACGCTGCGCATCGGCCGCTGGGCCTGGATCGGGCATGGCAGCAAGATCCGGGTGCACGAGGGCGAAGTCAGCATCGGCGCGAAGACCGTGATCGGCCAGGAGGCGACGATCTCCGCCTTCCAGCACGTCTCGATCGGACGCGAGTGCATCATCGCCGACCGCGTGATGCTGATCGACTTCGATCACGGCGTCACCGAAGTGGAGCGGCCGATTCGCCTGCAAGGGATCTACAAGCGCGATGTGCGCGTCGGACACAACGTCTGGATGGGCTACGGCGCCTGCATCCTGCGCGGCGTGAGCGTCGGCGAGAACTCGATCATCGGCACGAGCGCCGTCGTCACGACCGAGGTACCGGCCAACGCCGTCGTCGGTGGCATACCGGCGCGCGTGATCCGCATGCGCGAGGCGCCCACGGCGATGCGCTGGGAGTAGCCCCGCTCAGGGCGCAAGCAGCGAGCCGCGATCGGCATCGACGGCAAGGTTGCGCAGCCGCTGCAGGTCCTCCTGCTGCTCACCCGCGCGCAGCGCCTCCGCGAGTGCACGGTGGTGCCCATCGAAGCGCTCACGCGCATAGGGCACCGCGATTTCGCGTGAGACCATGAAGGCCCAGTCGCTGGCCTGCAGCGCCAGCAGCTCGCGGATCGCGGTGGTGCTCACACGGGCGCCCGCGGCGAGCACTTCCAGCTCCGCGGCGCGGGTCGCGAACGCCATCTCGGCGACCACCGGCGCCGACCAGGTCGAAAGGTCGCCGTCGAGCCCCCAGCTGATCGCCTGTCCCTCATCGACGCCCGCGACGAGCGTCTCACAGTCAGGCAACTCAGCCATAGGAGCCGCCTCGATCCGTTCGAGCGCGTCGTCCAGGCGCACGAGCTGAAGGCCCTGCCGCGCGCACTCCTCGACGACCGCCGCGAGCCAGTCGATGCCCTCATACCACCAGTGGCCGAGCAGCTCGGTATCGAGCGCACACACGACCAGCCCGCCACCGCCCCCGGACAGCTCGGGGGAGTCCTCGGCCTGTGCCAGGCGCGCCAGCGTGCGCGTGACGAAGTCAGCGGCGTGCTCACGCGCGAGCGCGAGTGCGGCTGCGTGATCGTAGGTGCCGCCCGCGTTGTTCCAGGGGTTGTGGTGGTGAATCGTGTGATGGTGGTAGTCGCGGTAGGCGCCGCCGGCCGGATAGCCCTCCTCGCTCCAGACCAGGGACATCGTCGTGCGGTCGATCGGGACGAGCACAACCCCCTCCTCGCTGCGCAGCGGGCGCAGATGCTGCTCGGCGCCGAGCCCGAAGAGGTTCGTGAGCTCGACGCACACCGCGCTTACGCCCGCATCCTCGAGGGCCCGTCCCAGCCAGGGGGCATAGGCGCACTCCGGCAACCAGAATCCGCCTCGCCAGTGACCCTCGACGCGGCGGCGGTAGGACTCCACGCCGCTGTGGATCTGCAGGCGCATGCCCGCATCGCTTGCCAGCAGCGGCAGGATCGCGTGGGTCGCCGAGGAGGTCCACTGGGCGTGGCGCGCGAGCGCCTCAAGCAGCTTGCCATCGCGCCGCTCGAATGCCTCGAGCGCGGATACATAGTCATCCCAGGAGCGATCGATCTCGGCGGCGAGCGCCCCGTGGCCGCCCGCGCGCATGCCCGTGGCGTCCTGCTCATGGGTGTCGCGGCGCACCTCCTGTATGAACGCCGCGAAGCGCTCCCCGATACCGGGAGCCTCGAGTTGGTCGCAGAGCACCGGCGTGAGCGACAGCGTCAGCGGCGCGCCTCGGTCGAGCAGGTCCAGGAGCGGCAGGTAGGAGCCCGCGATCGCCTCCCAGAGCCACTCCTCGCCGAAGGGCCAGGTGCCGAAGCCCTCGACGTAGGGCATGTGTGTGTGCAGGACGATTGCCAGCGAGCCGCGAGGAGCGCTCACGGGCGGCACACCGCGAGGAAGTCAAGCGCCCGCTCAAGGTCCGCCTCGCCCGCTCGGCACAGGCGAAAGTCCGACGACGCGATCGCCGGCGTGAAGCGGTCATAGAAGCGAGCGGTCAGACCCAGCCGTGCGTGGACGCGGTCCCAGCCGAGTCGCAGCGCGAGCTCGTGCGCGCGCAGCTTGCGCGCATGGAAGAGCCCGTAGAGCTCGACCGAGCCGAAGTGCTCAGCGCAGAGGCGCTCGAACTCCTCGCGGCGGTACTCGTGCACGTGCCAGGGGTTGTCCGAGCGCGGGGCACCCTTGGGGGCAAGCGTCAGAACGTTCGGGGTCGAGACGTAGACGCGGCCACGCTCGCCGACGAGCGAGCGAAAGTGCCTCAGCACCGCGCCCGGGTCCTGCAGGTGCTCGATCGTCTGCAGAAAGACGACCGCGTCGGTCTCCTCGCTGAAGTTCTCGACTAGGTCGCGCTCGAAGCGTGCGCGCGGATAGCGCAGGCGCGCGTGCTCGTGCGCCTCAGGGTTGGCATCCACGCCCACGGCACTGGCCGCGACCTGCGCGAGCACGTTTGTTCCGTAGCCCTCGCCGCAGGCCATGTCGATCACGCGCAGGCCACGAATCTGAGCAGCGATCCACTCGTAGACCACGAGATGGCGGCGATACCAGTAGTTCTCCTCGGGCACATCGGGCAGCGTGCGCTCGCCCGTCAGCGCAAGCGGCGGCACCCCCTCGGGCTGATCACGCTGGAGAAATTGAGTGGGGGTTGCCATCAGGAGACTCTCGCTATGAGAGCCATCAGTCCCTGGGTGCAAGACGCGAGCACGGCGCGCGAGTATATGGTGCCGCACCGTGCCGCCCGCCCTGAGCGCCGAGGAGATCCGTGACGCGAACACGCGCTACCACGATGTGGCCGCGGATCACTACGACGCGAAGTGGGGCATCGACTTCGGAGATCCCGGCCTCAGCCAGGTGAGCTCGAAGCTGCGCAAGGCGCTCGGTCACGAACCGGGCCATTACGCGCGCTCGCTGGAGATCGGGTCGGGCACCGGCTACTTCTCGCTCAATCTGCTGCGCGCCGGACTGATCGGAGAGGCGACATGCAGCGACATCTCAGAGGGCATGTTGGAGACGCTCGCGTCCAACGCGCGCAAGCTCGGGCTGACGGTGCAGACCGCAGCGGCCGACGCCGAGCAGCTGCCCTTCGCCGATGAGAGCTTCGACCTGGTGCTGGGCCACGCCGTGCTCCATCACATTCCCGACCTCCCGCGAGCCTTCGCCGAGTTCGAGCGCGTGCTGGCCCCGGGCGGCACGGTCCTGTTCGCAGGTGAGCCCTCGCTCTACGGCGACCGCCTGGCGAAGGTGCCCAAGCGCTTTGCCACCACGATCGCGCCACTGTGGCGCCGCGCGGTCGGTGCTGCGGCCGCGCGCCCGAGCGCCGATGATGATGGCGATGCTTCGCTTGAGGGTGTCGTCGACGTGCATGCCTTCTCGCCGCGAGAGCTTTCGCGGATCGCCCGCGGAGCCGGCTTGAGCGATGTGCGCGTGAGCGGCGAGGAGCTCGTGGCGAACTGGTTCGGCTGGACCAACCGCACGCTCGAGGCCACCGCCGCGCCCGAGGAGGTGCCCTGGGCTTGGCGCCTGTATGCCTATCGCGGATACCTGCTGCTGCAGGAGCTCGACCGCCGGCTGCTCGAGTCGCGCCTGCCGCCGGCGATCTTCTACAACCTGATGCTCTCCGCGCGCAAGCTCCCGGCAAGCTAGAACGCCCGCGCCCGCGAGAGGCCCGAATGAGGAGATCGGGCTCCTAGACTCAAGCGATGAGCGAGGCTCCCTCACGCGGATTTCCACTGTTTCCGCTCGGCATCGTCGCGTTGCCACACGAGAGCATTCCGCTGCATATCTTCGAGGATCGCTACCGGCGTCTGATCGAGACCTGCCTGGCGGCCCCGGAGGGCGCACTCGAGCGGGAGTTCGGGATCGTCTGGCTCTCCGAGGAGGAGCTCAAGCCGATCGGCTGCGCCTGCGAAATCGACCAGGTACTCGAGCGCATGGACGACGGGCGCCTGAACATCCTCGTGCGCGGCACGCGGCCCTTCCGCCTGATCGAGCGCCAGGACGATCTTCCCTTCCCCGCCGGGGCGATCGAGTTCCTCCACGACGAGGAGCCCGAGCCGCTCGACCCCGATGCAGCCGGCGCCGCGCACGAGCTCTATCGCGAGCTGGTCCGCGAAGCGACCGACCGCGAGCTCGAGGGGCCAGAGCTCGAACGCCTCGACGCCTACAGCATGGCCGCGACCGTCGAGTTCGCGCCCGAGGCCAAGCAGGAACTGCTCGAGCTGCGCTCGGAGACCGCGCGTCTGCGCCTGCTCGCATCGCTGCTGCAGAGCGCGCTGGAGCGGCTCGATCTCCTCGAGCGCGCGCAGGCCCGAGCGCTCTCCAACGGCAAGGTCCGCTTCGGCTAGGGGAGGTGGCAGACCTGCTGGGCCACCTGCAGAACGAAGAGCTGCAGGTTGTGCAAGACCTTCGGCTGCTTGGCTGAGTTGTCGCTGAAGCGCACGCTGCCGTCGACGTCGCGCAGCGAGTAGCTGAAGACCGACCCCGCCCGGGGCGCGAGCGACAGGTGACTGACAGCTGAGTCGTGGAGGTCTTCCTGGATCGCCCGCGCCTGCACGAGCTGCGGATCGCTCACTTTCAGCGTCGCACCGCCATTACAGCGAACGCCTCCTTCTTCGTTGATCAAGAGCGTCAGCTGCGTCTGCCGCGTTGGGCCCGTGCGCGTGAGGATGAACAGGTCAGCGGGCTTCACCCCTCCACATCCAAAGAGCGCCAGCACCGCGACGCTCGCGCACAGCCCGCCGAGCGCCCTCACAGGCTCACCGCGACGCCGCCGCGGCGTGGATCGCCCGCGCCGCTCAGCCTTCCGTCACGACGCATCGCGGCCTGCACGCCACCGAAGAACAGGTTGAGCGCCCCAAAGCGCACCACGCTCGCCTCATCCTCGAACACCTGCACATCGATCCCCGGCTCAGCAAAGACGACGCCGTCCTCATAGTGCACCCGCGGCGCATCGACGGCCTGCTGGGCGGACATGCCGTGGTCGACGACCGCCACGACCGTCTGCAGCAAGGCCGAGCGGATGCGGTTCGAGCCGGCGCTGCCGAGGACCAGCTCGACCTCGCCTTCGCGCATCACGACCGAGGGAGCCATCATGCTCGGCATCCGTCGTCCGGCCGGGTGCAGGTGAAAGCCAAGCGGGTTGAGGTCCTCCTCACCCATCACGTTGTTGAGATGCATGCCGGTGCCCGGCACGACCACGCCTGAGCCCTCGCCGTTTGTGCAGGTCGTGCTGCAGGCCAGCCCCTGCGCGTCGATCACCGAGATGTGCGTCGTCGAGCCCAGACGCGAACCCATGAAGCGCTCGAGGAAGCGCTCGCCATCGAGCCCTTCGACGAACTCGGCGGTTCGCTCAGACTGCGCCGCGGCCATCGCCGCCACGATCCCGCTGAGCGTCGGCGGCGTCGGGCCACGGTCGAGCAGGGCGAGTGCATAGGCCAGGAGCGTCCCGCCGGCGGAGGGGGGCGGGTTGGTCAGGATCACACGGTCGCGATAGCCGATCACGACGGGCTCGCGCGCGAGCGCTCGGTAGCCGGCGAGATCCTCACGCGTCAGAGATCCACCACGCGCGCTCAGCCAGTCACAGACGGCGCCTGCGATATCGCCGCGATAGAAGGGCTCGGCTCCCTTCTCGGCGAGGCACATCAGCGCCTCTGAGAGCTCGGGGTTGACGAGCATCTCCCCCTCGCGCAGGACGCGCCCCTCTGGTGCCCACAGCGCGGCGCACTCCGGCGTTGAGGTCAACAGCCCGGTCAGGATCTCGGCGATATACGCCTGCCCGGCATTGAGCCGCACCCCCTCGCTCGCGAGGCGCGCTGCGGGCGCTGCGAGCTGCGCGAGCGCGATCGTCCCCCATCGCTCGATCGCCTCACAGACACCAGCGGGGGTGCCGTAGACGCCACAGGAGGCAGGACCGACATGAAATCTCTGGGCGGCATCGCCAAAAGAGACATCGATCCCGTGCAGCTCGGCCTCGCTGCCGTCGCCGAGACGCGTCGGCGCCTGCACGAAGAAGTCCAGCAGAGAGGGAGCTATGCCCGCCCCCGCGACGAGCATGTAGCCACCTGCACCAAGACCGGTGAGCAGCGGCTCGGTCACGAACGAGGTGAGCGTCGCCGCAACGGCCGCGTCGACCGCGTTGCCGCCTTCGCGCAGCACCTGCGCCCCTGCCTGCGCGGTCAGCGGGTGCCCAGCTGCGACAACCCCCTTTTCAGCTCGGCTCATGGCAGAGCGATACCACAGGAGAGCGCGCTGACGCGCGGCTAGCTAGAAATTTGGCAGGAACTCTGGGACTTCTAGGTCGTCCGTGGCGAGGCTGCCACGACGCGGCTCGCGCGCGGGACGGGGCGGGCCGGTGCGCTGCACGCGGACCTCGCCGGCAGCCGGCTCTTTGAGCCTGTTGAGGCTCTTGCGCCGACCCTCGTCGCCGTAACCCGTCGCGACGACCGTCACCCAGACCTGGTCGTCGAGCTTCTCGTCGACCATCGCTCCGAAGATGATGTTGGCGTCGGGGTGGGCCGCCGCGGAGACTGACTTGGCAGCCTCGTTGACCTCCCACAGCGACAGGTTCACGCCGCCGGTGATCGACAGCAGGATCGATCGGGCGCCCTCCATCGACGTTTCCAAAAGCGGCGAGGAGACGGCCTGCTCGGCGGCCTCGGTCGCGCGCAGCTCGCCTACGCCCATGCCGATGCCGAGTAGCGCGTTGCCCGCCTCGCTCATGATCGTGCGCACGTCGGCGAAGTCGAGGTTGATCAGGCCGGGAAGCGTGACGAGGTCAGAGATCCCCTGTACACCCTGGCGCAGCACGTCGTCAGCGACGCGGAAGGCCTCGACCATCGCAGTCTGCTTGTCGAGCACGCCAAGCAGGCGATCGTTTGGAACCACTATCAGCGTGTCGACCTCATCAGCGAGAGCCTGCACGCCGCGCTCGGCCTGCTCGCCGCGGCGGGTGCCCTCAAAGCCGAACGGCTTGGTCACGATCGCGACCGTGAGGGCGCCGATTTCGCGTGAGATCCGTGCAACGATCGGGGCTGCCCCAGTGCCGGTGCCACCGCCCGCGCCGGCCGCGATGAAGATCATGTCGGAGCCCTTCAAGAGCGCCTTCATGCGGTCGTAGTCCTCCATCGCCGCCTGGCGTCCGACGTTGGCGTCCGAGCCGGAGCCCAGACCGCGCGTCAGCTCGGCGCCGATGTGCAGCGTGAGGTCAGCGGTCGACTGTTGCAGCGACTGCAGATCGGTGTTGACCGCGAGGAACTCGATCCCCTCGACCTCCGCCTCGACCATGCGGTTGACGGCGTTGACACCGGCGCCACCGACACCGACGACGCGAATGATCGGCTGCCCGACCTTCTCGGGCGCGGTGAAGGCTGCGGGACGCTCGCGCGGGTAGTCATCGAGCGTCGGACGCGGCGCGGGGCGCTCGAGCACGTTCTCGGGTATTTCCGAGGAGAAGGCGTGGCGCAGGCGCTCCTGGGGAGACGCGACGCGAACCTCGCGCTCCGGCACCTGCGCCGTGGCACGCAGAGCGGGGTGCGGCAGGCCGCTCTCACGCGGGTGCGCGGGTGCTGAGGCCTCGGCCGGCTCCGGCGTGGTGCGCCCGCCAGCCCGCTCGTCAACGTCCTCTGCGACCAGTTCGCCCTCGAGACCTTCGGTCTTGCGGAACAGCGCCGCGAGCGGTCCTTCGCGCATGGAAGCGCGCTTAGCGTTGGCCATGGGTGAGAACCTCCTGCGCGAGTTGCCGGTAGGACTGGGCCGCAACGCCATCCGGCTCGTACTTGAGGACCGACATGCCCTTCACGGGAGCCTCAGCGAAGCGGACCGTCTTGCGGATACGCGAGGCGAACACACGGTCGCCGAAGTTTTCCTCGAGGATCTCAATGGCCTCCTTGGCGTGGATCGTGCGCGAATCCACCAGCGTGGGAAGGATGCCTTCGATGTCGACGCCCGGATTGAGGTTCTCACGGATCATCGCGAGGGTGTTCTGGAGCTGGATGAGCCCACGCATCGACAAATACTCGCACTGCACGGGGACGATCACCTTGTTGGCCGCCGTCAGCGCGTTGATCGTGAGCAGCCCGAGGCTCGGCGGCGTGTCGATGCAGATGAAATCGTAGTCCTCGAGGATCGGTTCGAAAGCCTTCTGCAGCGAGCGCTCGCGGCCGATCATCGTCGACATCGCGATCTCCGCTCCGGCCAGGTCGATCGAGGCGCAGGCGATATCGATCTCGCGCTTGCGGATCACCTCGCGGATCGAGACCTTGTGCACGAGCACGTCGTACATCGATTTCTCGAGCGTGTCCGGATCGATGCCCTGAGACATCGTGAGGTTGCCCTGCGGGTCCATGTCCACGCACAGCACGCGGTGACCCTCCTCCGCAAAAGCGGCGGCTAGGTTCAGTGTGGTCGTCGTCTTCGCCACACCACCCTTCTGGTTGGCGAACGCGATGACCTTGGCCTTTCCATCCACGGGGGCTCCGATAGTCGATTGCGGGGAAGCCGTCCGCTCGGTATTCGCATGACGAGCTGGGATTCCTGCATGGGAACTACGATCTCGAGATGACCGCGCACAGCGACCAAGGCCTCGAGGCCCGCCTGCACGGCAAGCACGTGCTCGTCTGCGTGGGCGCCGGCGGGGTCGGCAAGACGACCACCTCGGCGGCGCTGGGGCTGGGCTTGGCGATGCGCGGTCAGAAGGTGGCGGTCGTCACGATCGACCCGGCCAAGCGCCTGGCAGCCGCGCTCGGTCTGAAGGAGCTCTCCGGTGAGCCGCATCGGGTCGAAGCGGGCCGTAATTCCGGCGTCAAGATCGAGGGGGAGCTGTGGGCGATGATGCTCGACGTCAAGCGCACCTTCGACGACATCGTCGCGCGCCTGGCATCCAGCGAGCAGGCGCGCGATGAGATCCTCGCCAACCCCGTCTATCGCGAGCTCTCAACGGCGGTGGCCGGCTCGCAGGAGCTGAGCGCCGTGGCGAAGCTCTATGAGCTATACGAGGAGCACGACTTCGACGTGATCGTGCTCGACACGCCGCCTTCGCGCAACGCGCTCGACTTCCTCAACGCGCCCAATCGCCTGATCGGCTTCCTCGACGGGCGGGCCTTGCAGGTCTTCCTCGCGCCGGGCGGGCTGACCGCGCGCCTCTTCGGCCGCGGTACCGCCCTGATCTTCTCGATCTTCGCGCGCGTCACCGGCGTCGACATGCTCGGCGAGCTCTCGCGCTTCTTCCGCTCGCTCGGCAGCGTGATCGAGGGATTCGGAGAGCGCACGCGTGCCGTCTCTGCGCTGCTGCGCTCGCCGCAGGCAGCTTTTCTGATCGTCACCTCGCCCGAGGCGGAGCCCGCGCGCGAGGCCGGCTATCTCGCCGAGCGTCTCGCGGAGGCAGGGATGGAACGCGCCGAGCTGATCGTCAATCGCGTGCACAGCGACGGCCTCGCCGGACACTCCGTGGAGCAGGTCGATGAGCTGCTCTCAACGCTGCTGGGAGCGCAGCTGGGCGGCCGCGTGGCAAGCAATCTCGCCGACTACGACGTGCTCGCGCGACGCGACGCGACGACGATCGAGCGGCTTTCAAGCACGCTGGGCGGGCACGAGGCGATCGTCGTGCCGCACCTAGATGAAGACGTCCAGGACCTCCTGGGCCTCGCCGGGGTCGCCGAATATCTCTTCGGCTAGCGCCCCCGTGCGCGCAGCATGGACCGGCGCTGCGGTTTCATGCTCCATCGCCACAAGCGGCCCGAGCGGATCGGCCGGCTGTGGCTGCGCGGGAGGCTCGTGCTCGCGCAGGATCTCCTCCGCGAGCGTGACCAGATCGTCGTCGAGATGCCCGCAGATCACGTCGCGCAACAGCGCGCGCAGATGATCGGCCACCTCGAGTGCGAGCGTCTCGGCGCCGGCGTGAGCGACGGCCGTGCCGGCCATAACGGCGTGCTCGAGCGCGAGCGCCTGCGTGACCCGTTCGCTTAGATCCAGGCGATGCTCAGGCATCGCACAAAGCGCCGCCAGGCGTCCCGGCAGCCTCGCGCTCGCGGGCCCCTCGGGCTCGAGCAGCGCGCGTAGCGCGAGCAGGTTGTCGCTCAGCGCCTCGTAGGGGTCTGAGCGCTCACAGCCGAGCTCGAAGCGGCGCAGCGCCCAGGCGAGCTCGTTGCCGTCGGGCGCGCGGCGCGAAACGAGGTTGCAGAAGGCGCGCAGCTCATCCTCCTGCTCGGAGGTCACGACGAGCATCCCGTGGGGGCGCCCGCCACTACCGAGCGCGAGGGGGCTCCACGGGCCATCTCCGATCCGTGCCCAGGCGAGCACGCCAAGCGTCACGCGACCGTCCCCGAAGAGACGCAGCGCACGCAGCAGGTCGCGCAGGATCTCGCGCCCGCGGGTAAGCGCATCGCGCGGCTCGTCCTCTTCAGCCGCGAGCACAACGACCAGGTGACCACCCGCACCGGCGTCGGTGGCGCTGGCAACACCAGGTGGAAGCCCAGCCAGCGCATGCGGCTGGGCAATCGTGAGGCCCTTGGTGAGCGCGAGCTCGGGCGAGGTGATCGTCAGGCCCTGCAGGGTCGCTACAAGCGTCACCTCACTCGTGCTCGACAGCGCAGCGCTGTCCAGACGCGCAAGCGCAGAGCTGAGCCGTGCGGGGATCAACTCAAAGTCGCTCTGCTCGGCGAAGACGTCGCAGAGCAACGCCGAGATCGCCGCCCCCGCCTCGGCGCGCGGTGAGCCGCGACGCAGTTCTGCTCCGATCGCGGCGAGGTAGCGCCCCAAACCATCGAAGCTCGCCATCAGCTCGGCCGCCTCGGCGTAACCGGGGAGACGTTCGAGCGCGGGCATGCGCTCGGCGATGAACTGCTCGGTCAGCGGGCGGTAGCAGTAGAGCGAGGGACCGCTCGAACGGCGCCGACGGCTGTGCTGCTCAAGCTCGAAGGGCACCTCGGCGCCCGCGAGGACTTCCGCGTGGAGGTGCGCCGTAGCGATCTCCAGGTACTCGGTGAGTGCTGCCTGAAGCTGCAGAGAACGCATACCGGCGGACTTCGTGGTGCTTTACCGCGCTCCTGCCCGGCGCAGGCCCGCTTGCAGCCTGCCCGTTGCTAAGCGATGAGCAAGTCGGCTGCGGTCAGGCCCGAGCGCTCGGCGCACTCAGCACCCAGCCACTCCTCGCCGTAGGCACGCATGTCATCAATGATCGGCAGCAGAGCGCGGCCCTTCTCGGTCAGTGCGTACTCGACCCTGGGCGGCACCTCGGGGAAGGTCTGGCGCTCGACGATCCCCTCCTCCTCCAGCGCCCGCAGCCGTAGCGACAGCGTGCGTGGGCTGATGCCGGCCAGCGAGCGTTCGAGCTCGCAGAAGCGCGAGCAGCCCTCGGCCAGGTCGCGGATGAGCAGGAGCGTCCACTTCCCGCAGACGATCTCAGCCGTTAGGCAAACGGGACATGTCTCATCAACGGCCATTAGGGCCTTTACTTTACCAAGTGAAGTGACCGACCGTGCGCTACCAGCGTTGGCGACCCGACTCCGAGCGGCTTGAGTTGCCAGAAGAATGTGCCGATATATAGAGACCAAAACGCTTTGGTGCTAGTTTATTAAGACATGGCTAAGGTTCGACACGCATATTCGAGGACGGTCACGTATGCGGCTGAGCTCTTGGGCGCCGAGGTCCGCCAGGCTCGTCTTGAGCGGCGCTGGTCGGTGCGCGAGCTCGCCGAGCGAGCGGGGGTCAGCACCGGCACTCTGCAGAAGGTCGAACACGGCGATCCGTCGGTGTCGCTTGGCACTGCGTTTGATGCAGCTGCCCTCGTCGGCGTGCCGTTGTTCTACAGCGACCGTGAGCGGCTCGGGGATGAGGCTGTTCGCGCTCGCCGTCGTCCTGTCTTGCTGCCCACCGCAGTGCGCAAGCGGGCACGGGACCTAGACAATGCATTCTGACGCGCCGACGCAGGCTTTCGTCTGGGTCTGGCTGCCGGGTGCGACCAAGCCGGTGGTTGCGGGCCGCCTCGATGAGGATGGTGGCGAAGCCACATTCGTCTACGGCCGCAGCTACTTGGAGCGCACTGACGCGATCTCGCTCTATACCCCGGAGCTGCCATTGGTCGAGGAGCGCATCCGGCCCCTGCCAGGGCTCGACGCGCCGGGCTGCATCCTCGATGGGCGGCCCGACCGCTGGGGTCAGCAGGTGATCATGAACCGGCTTGTCGGCGCGCAGGCCGGCGCGGAGACCGACCCCGCAGACCTGGGTCTGATGACGTTCCTGCTTCGGTCGGGATCTGACCGGAGCGGCGCGCTGGACTTCCAAGCGTCCTCCGAGGTATATGTCCCGCGAGACCGCGAGGCCGCCACGCTTGAGGAACTCGCGAGCTCCGCCCAGCGCGTCGAGGAAGGCATCCCGCTCTCACCTGTTCTTGATGATGCGCTGGTGCACGGTAGTTCGATGGGCGGTGCACGGCCCAAGGCTCTGATCGACGATGGCGATCGCAGGCTGATTGCGAAGTTCTCCTCGAACAGCGACACGATCGCGATGGTCCAGGGCGAGTACATCGCGATGGAGCTCGCCCGCCGCGCCGAGCTGAACGCTGCACCGGTTCAGCTGACCGAGGCGCTCGGACGGAAGGTTCTGCTGGTGGAACGTTTCGACCGCGCCCCCGGAAGCGGCGAGCGGCGCGCAGTCGTCTCAGCGCTGACGATGCTCGGCCTGAACGAGATGGCTGGCCGCTGGGCGAGCTACGCCGATCTCGCACAGATCATCCGCGAATCCTTCACAGATCCGGCGGCGACCCTGAAGGAGCTGTTCGCACGGATCACCTTCAACGTCCTCGTCGGAAACATCGACGATCACGCGCGTAACCACGCCGCGTTTTGGGACGGGAAGATGCTGACGCTCACGCCCGCGTACGACGTCTGCCCTCAGGTCCGCAACGTCGGAGCGGTCGGGCAGGCGATGGCCATCGGCGCAAACGGCTTCAAAGACAGCCAGGTGGCGGGCTGCGTTGAGCGCTCCCACATCTACCACCTGAGTAAGACCGAGGCGAGAGAGATCGTCAACGAGCAAATCGCGACGATCACCGAGAACTGGGATGAGGTCTGCGACATGGCCGAGCTCCCCGATGTCGAACGCAAAGGCTTTTGGAAACGCCAGTTCCTGAACGGCTACGCACTCGAGGGCTGGGCGACCCCCCAACGCAGAACGAGGCCGACCACTGAGTAGGCGGCTCTACGCCACTCAGGCGTGACTGAGTGAGCCGCTCGAGCCGTTCGAGGCCGGCTCGCGTTTCTCCTCGGCGGAGGCGACGTCGTCCATCGTCGTACCGATGCGGCCGTCGGCTTGCATCAGCAGCTTGAAGTCGTGCGGGCTGGAGGCAACGCGCATCGCGTCCTCGAAGGTCACGCGTCCGGCCTTGACGTGGCCGAAGAGGGCCTGGTCGAAGGTCTGCATGCCGTAGTAGCCACCGCTGGTGATGACCTCAACAAGTTTGCCCGTCTGCGAGGGGTCCATGATCATGTCGCGCACGCGGCCGGTCATACGCAGGATCTCGCAGACCGCGACCCGTCCAC
>Ga0182019_10000896_pt1 | contig 14769 bp, 18 predicted proteins | sample 812E2MmetaG_FD_120483 | JGI IMG/M metagenome (GOLD analysis project Ga0182019, IMG submission 120483) | Permafrost microbial communities from Stordalen Mire, Sweden - 812E2M metaG | ecosystem: Environmental > Terrestrial > Soil > Wetlands > Permafrost | place: Sweden: Stordalen | collected...
ATACACCACCGGCCGTACTTTTGCTTTCCTCGGGGAACAGCGTGTGAATGTCCTCCAACTCAATCTGGCTCTGGATAATCTGAAATAGATTTTATTTCCCCTACAGAGTAAAATTCTAGCAGGGATTGATAATAATGGCCGATAATTCTCGCTCTGATCGCCCCAATCCGGATGAACTTTTAGTTCGGGTTCAATCCGAGGAAGCCAGGATAAACCGGGGGAAACTGAAAATTTTTCTCGGTTATGCTGCCGGTGTGGGCAAAACATATGCCATGCTGGAAGACGCAGGTCGCAGAAAGTATGACACCGATCTGGTCGTAGGAATTGTGGAAACACATAAGCGCCAGGAAACCATGGCCTTGCTTGTCGGGCTTGAAGTTGTCCCCATTAAAAACGTCCCATACCGTGGGGTTACCATCCCTGAGATGGATATCGATGCTGTCCTGGCCCGCCATCCGCAATTGGCATTAGTCGACGAACTGGCGCACACCAATGCGCCCGGTTCCCGTCACCCTAAACGCTATCAGGACGTACTTGAGCTATTAGACAGCGGTATTGATGTCTATACCACGTTGAATATCCAGCATGTTGAAAGTCTGCGGGATACCGTGGAGCAGATTACCGGTGTATCGATGCATGAAACTATCCCGGATACTGTTATCGACGCTGCCGATGAAATCAGACTGGTGGACCTGCCGCCGGATGAGCTGCTGAAAAGGCTGCAGGAAGGTAAGGTTTACGTGCCGGAGCAGGTGGCCCTGGCAATGGAGGACTTTTTCCGTAAAGGGAACCTGACTGCATTGCGCGAGATGACAATGCGGATTGCCGCCGAACGTGTAGACGAGCAAGTCCGGTCTTACATGAGTTCACATTCGATACGCGGCCCCTGGGCAACGGGGGAACGGTTGATGGTTTGCATCAGCCCCAGTTCTTTAGGCAACCGTCTCGTCCGGACGGCACGCCGGTTATCTACTCAACTAAGCGCGGAGTGGTTTGCGGTCTATGTGGAAACACCGGATAATCTGCGGCTTACCCCCGCGGAACAGGAACAGTTAACGTCCACATTGAGATTAGCCCAGGATATGGGCGCCAATATCGTCACGGTCCAGGGTAATTCGATTGCGGAGGCGGTCATAGACTATGCCGTCAAGAACAATATCACAAAAATAGTTGTCGGCAAACCGCAGCGAAGACGCTGGTTGAAATTGAGAGATGAGGTGGTGCTGGATAGAATAATCCGGCAGAGTGAAGATATCGATGTATATGTGGTCAGCGGCAGGGGAGACCGCGCTAAAGACACCGTCAAAGAAAACAGATTGGACCGTATATTAAATTGGAAAGGTTATTTACAGGGGTTGGCCTTGGTAGCCGTCGCCACTTTGATCGGCCAGTTGATTCACCAGCTTTTCACTCCTACAACCATTATGGCTTTATATGTATTAGCTGTCGTTATAACAGCTTATCTGGGCGGTCTGGGGCCGTCTATCCTGGTTTCAATCGTGGGCGTTTTAGCTTTTGATTTCTTCTTTGTCCGGCCGTACCTGAGTTTTAATGTTTCAGATACACAATATATTCTTACTTTCCTGGTCCTGCTGCTGGTCGGAATCGTTATTAGCTATCTGACTGAGCGGGTACGCCGCCAGACTGAGGCTGCCAAGATTAGAGAGCGTGAAACGTATGCGCTTTTTGCCCTGGGACGCGACCTCGCAGTTTCTAACGACCTTGAATCGTACATGCAGGTAATTATAAAAAGGGCACGGGAAACCTTTGGCTATGATGTTATCGCTTTCCTGCCGGACGGGTCAAAAAAGAACACCCTCAAGTCCTACACCAGCGCTCAGAACATCACTATCGACGAGAACGAGCTGGCAGCGGCATTTTGGTCGTACGAACATCAGAAGGTGGCTGGCAGTGGCACTGATACGTTACCTAATGCAAAAGCCCGCTTTATCCCTCTTGTCACCGCCCGTGGAAAAGTGGGTGTACTGGCTATTCTGATCGCCGGCGAAAAAGATAGACTTACTATCGGGCAGGAACACCTGCTGGAAGCCTATGCTAACCTCTCCGCCGTTGCCATCGAAAGCATCCTGCTGAATGAAGAAGCGCATAATGCTCAGATATTAAGGGACACGGAAAAATTACAGACGGCGCTTTTAAATTCGGTATCTCATGATTTACGCACGCCGTTGGTGTCTATTATCGGTGTTCTCAGCAGTTTAATGGAGGACGGCATCCATCTCGATGATCCGGCCAAGGGCAAGCTTATTCAAGTCGCCTGGGAAGAAGCCGAACGTTTGAACCACCTGATTACTAATCTGCTCGATGTTTCCAGAGTAGAAGCTGGGGCGATCAGGATATTGCGCCAATCGTCTGATGTGCAGGACCTGGTAGGTACCGCCCTGGAGCAACTGGGGAACCGTACGGCTAATCGTCCGGTCACAGTCGATATCCCGCAAAACCTGCCGTTTGTCTCCGTGGATTTTGGACTGATTGTCCAAACCCTGGTGAATATTGTTGATAACGCGCTGAAATACTCCCCGCCCGAATCGCCGATTGAAATTAAAGCCGGAAATACCGGCAGTGAAGTCCAGATTGAAATTGCCGACCGCGGCTTTGGTATCCCCGCTGCCGATTTATCGCAGGTTTTCGATAAGTTCTACCGGATCGAGCATCCTGGCAGCGTCGCTGGTACCGGCCTGGGTTTGTCCATCTGTAAAGGCATTGTGGAAGCTCACGGTGGGCATATTGTTGCTGAAAACAGGCCTGGCGGAGGAACTGTAATCAGGTTAGTGCTGCCCGCAGCCGAGAGCAACCAGAAAACCGTGGGGCCAACAGATGTCCGGTGAAAAAGTATTGATTGTCGACGATGAACAATCGATCCGGCTGTTCTTGAAGCTCACTCTGATCTCTCAGGGATACGAGACCATCGAAGCAGCTTCGGGCAAAGAAGCGCTCAATCAAGCGGTAACGGAAAAACCGGATATTATAATCCTGGATATCGGATTGCCGGATATTGAGGGCATTGATGTTACCAGACAGCTGAGAGCGTGGACACAAATCCCGATCATTATTCTATCCGTCAGAGGCTCGGAAAAAGACAAAATCGCCGCGCTTGACCTCGGTGCCGATGACTATTTGACCAAACCGTTTGTGGTGGGGGAATTGCTGGCCCGGGTCCGTGCGGCTTTGCGGCGGGCTGTACAAACTGCAGGAGCGTGCTCGTTCAAAAAGGGCGAACTCGAAGTCGACTTCGAACGCAGACTGGTGAAAGTAGCCGGAAACGAAATCCAGTTAACACCAAACGAATATGAGCTGCTCAAAGTGCTGGTGGATAATTCCAGCAAGGTAATGACGCATAAACACCTTTTAAACGCGGTCTGGGGGCCTGAATACATCGGCGAGTTTCATATGTTGCGCGTCAATATCAGCAACCTTAGACGCAAGATCGAAATAGATCCCGCCCGTCCGCAGATCATTATCACCGAATCCGGCGTTGGTTATCGACTCAAAGCGGACTGATAACCGGGAACAAATCTTATCCATACCAATGTAAATCGGTATCCAGTTTATAATTTCAGATATTCGGATTTCGATATTAGAATTTCGGATTTTGTTGGTTACAAGGTACTTAGCTTTAGCTAATGTATTGTTATTTGAATCTTGGAACCTATTTGATTATTGGTTTTTGGAATTTGGTGTTTTTTGTAGTTTTGGGGTGGCTGGAGGGAATCGAACCCTCGATCTTCAGGGCCACAACCTGACGCCTTAACCGCTGGGCTACAACCACCATGACTTCTACGCCACTTATTATAGCGTAAATCTGCGCTTTCTTACAATTATGCTTGAATCTTCGATATTCCTCAGAAAACTGACGTGGTAATCTCCTGAGGACGTATTATCCCTATGAAGCCTGCTGTATTAGTGTCTTTTTTCTCTCATTTCGATGTTATGCATTATCTCTCTCCCTTTCGCGAAAGGCCGTTAGGTCCCGGAGGCACGAACGGGAGAGGTCAGGAGGGATTTATCTGTTTTTCCCGCTTTCGTTTTGTGAGCACTTACTTTATCAGCACACTGCTGTAAAGTCAGGAATAACTAAAACCAAAATGCAGTTCTATAGGGTGGGCAAAACCCACTAAACCTGGGTAAGTTGGTGCTTGGATTCCGACTTTCGTCTGGCTGGATCTGCAAAAAGCAGTTTCTCGTCTACTTGATGTATTTACTGACTTCACTCAAGCTTTTGATCCGCGGGCAGTCTTTGATCTCCGCGTAATAATCAGCGCGGTCCAGCAGGATCGGCGCAATGCCCACCCCTCTCGCCCCCAGCACATCGTTCTGGTACTGGTCACCGACATGCATGGCCTCAGCGGCAGTGACCTGCGCCAGTTCCAGCGCTTTCAGAAAAATCGGCGGCTGCGGTTTGTCCGCCCCGGCTTCTCCGGAAGTCACTGTAAAATCCAGGTACTCGGCAATACCCAGTTCGCGGCACATCGAGCCCACTTCAGTTTGCAGGTTGGTCAGCAAGCCTAATTTTAAATCCTGCTTTTTCAACGTTTTCAGCGTGGTAATGACATCGTCGAAAAGCACGAATTTCATGCTGTCGTTCAGTTGCAGCATTCTTTTTAGTAATTTGAGAACAACCTCATCCGAGGCGTTGATGTTTACCTCTTTCAGGATCGTGCGGTGGAACCGCATATAAAGCTGTGTCTGGTCTTCTCTGCTTCTCAGTCGGACGGGAATGCGCGCATTCTCCTCGTACATCATCTTGTCCCCGAGGTAGAGGCCGTAGCTGAGTTCTTTCGGGGAAACAGCAAAGCCAAGCTCTTTGAGAGCCTGGCTTTCTAATTCTTCTCGCGGCGGATAGTAATGTGCCAGCGTATTAAACCAATCGAAAAATATGGCTTTAATCAAGGGTTTGTTCTATTTACGGTTATTTATCTTTGACACCCAGATCCGTGATGTAATCGACGGCATTCTGGACGGTCAGGATTTTTTCCGCGTCCTCGTCCGGAATCTCGATTTTGTTGCTTGAGTTGCTGAATTCCTCTTCCAGCGACATGATCAGTTCTACCAGGTCAAGCGAATCCGCTCCCAGATCATCAACAAAGCGGGCTGTAGCCACGACATCCTTTTCGTCCACGCCCAGCTGCTCCACCACGATTTTTTTGACCCGCTCAAATACTGTTGCCACTTATTTACCCCCTATTGAAGGATTTTCCTTATTAATATTAGCACTTATAGCGCCAAGTACGCCGTTAATGAATTTTGATGAACTGTCGCCCCCGAAGTTTTTAGCCAGTTCGACGGCCTCATTGATGGCGACTTTCACCGGTATTTTATTATTGATTAAAATTTCGTAGATTGCAAGTCGCAGGATATTCCGGTCGATAAAAGCGATCTGTTCGATCGGCCAGGCTGGTGCGTAACGGTGAATTTGCGCATCCAGCTTTTCTTTATACCGGACTACGCCTTCTACCAATTCACGGGTAAAGCCGAAATTCTCTTCCGATAAATCAGCTTCTTCCTGGAGGTGTTTCAGGGTTTCCTCCGGGTCGTGCTGTACCGAATCTATTTCGTAAAGTGCTTGCAGCGCAATGCTGCGGGCTTTCCGGCGTCCACCTGCCATTTACTACCCCTACAATCAGGATACTATATTAAAGTCAACGTGTCTACTTAATAAAATCTCAAACAAATTTAGAATTTCGTATTTAGTGCTTAGAGCTTCCCCAGTGATATTCCGCCGTCGACGGTGATTACCTGGCCGGTGATATACCGCGCTTCATCCGAGGCAAGAAAAGCAACTGTTTCCGCAATGTCCTGCGGTGTCCCCAGACTGCCCAGTGGGATATTAGCCAGCAAAGCCTGCTTCCGTTCCGGCGTTAAAACCTGCGTCATCGGCGTATCGATAAATCCCGGCGCTACGGCATTAACCGTGATCCCTCGGGAAGCTACTTCCTTGGCGATTGTTTTAGTAAATCCGATAATGCCTGCTTTGGCTGCTGCATAATTTGCCTGACCTGCATTGCCGATAATCCCGACTACACTGGACATGCTGATAATTCTGCCGGAGCGCTGTTTCAGCATCGGGCGTAAAACAGCGCGCGTGCACAGGAAAACGCTCTTCAGGTCGATTGCGAGCACTTTGTCCCATTCCTCATCCGACATCTTCATCGTCAACTGGTCGCGCGTGATGCCGGCATTATTCACCAGGATATCGATCTTGCCGTAAGTTGCGATCGCCGTCTCCACCATGCGTGTGACATCCACTGCAGAACTGACATCCGCCATGATCGCGGTTGCCTCATGGTTGATCGACCTTATTTCCGCAACGGTTTGCTCGGCAGGAGCGCTATCGCCTACATCATTGATAACCAGTGTGGCGCCGTTTGCCGCCAGTTTCATTGCAATCGCCTTGCCGATGCCTCTGCCGCTGCCGGTAACCAGAGCTACTTTGCCGGTGAAGTCCATTTATTGCTTCCTCGTTTCAGTTTTGACCGTAAGAAGGTCAACGTTTTTAGTATACCATACAGCACGATAGACTAAGAAATTCCAAAAAACAATCACCAAATAACAAACAATAATAGTTAAAAAACAACAAAGTTTACCACTGCGAGTCCTTCCGCAGAAGGGCGTGGCAGTCGCTGTGTTTATTGGAGATGGCTATGATTAGTTGTCTGCCTGAGCCTGTCCAAAATCTCTTGGAATTATGAATCAAATCCTGTTAATGCGATTTGTCATTCCCGACCTGATCGTCATCGATCCCACACTTCTACCAATTTCCAAAAGGAAGCGCGGGAGGAATCCATATAAATAATTACAAATGGTCATCTTTAGACAGCCTCAGGCGGGTGAGGGTGAAGTCTCTGGATAAATTATTGTAGCCCCTTCACTGCATTCGCATCCCCGATGTTAACCATTTCGGATTCCTTGTTGATCCGCTTCACCAGCCCTGCCAGCACTTTTCCGGGCCCGATTTCGATAAATTTACCGACACCGTTCTTCACCATGTATTCCACGCTGCGCTGCCATTGTACGCTGCTGCACAACTGTTTGAGCAGTTCTTCCTTGATCTGGTTGCCTTGGGTTAAAGGTTGCGCCGTCACGTTGGCGATAATAGGGGCTGAAGGGTCTTTGAAATTTACTTTCGCCAAGATCTTGGTCATGCCGTCTACGGCCGGTTGCATTAACGGGGAATGGAAGGCGCCGCTGACCTGCAGTGGAATTGCCCGCGCCGCCCCTTTCGCTTTGGCCATCTCCCCGGCTTTGGCAATATTTTCTAACGCGCCGCTGATCACCAGTTGACTGGGACTGTTTATATTGGCAATCACTGTGCCGGTTTCTTTACAAATCTCCGCTAGTACTGCTTCTTCGATGCCGATCATTGCCATCATGCCGCCGGGTGTCTTTAATCCGGCTTCGTACATTAACCGCCCGCGTTCCTTCGCCAGATAGACAGCGGTGCTGAAATCGATCACACTTGTCGCGGCCAATGCCGTATACTCGCCAAGGCTGTGTCCTGCCGTATAAGAGGGTGCCGGCAAATTCTTGCCGCCCACTTCTTGCGCCGCCTTCAGGCAGGCGATGCTGACCGCGACCAGTGCCGGCTGGGCGTTGCTGGTTTTCTTCAGCTCTTCTTCCGGCCCCTCGAAGAATATTTTCGTGAGCGGGAAACCGACCGCTTCGTCCGCCTGCTTGAAAAGCAATTTGACGGAATCAAAGTTGTCGTACAGGTCTTTGCCCATTCCTACGGTTTGCGCACCCTGGCCGGGGAAAATATAAGCAACTTTTTTAGTTTCAGACACAATTTTCTCCTAATTTGAAATTTATAGATGTTGAAACGTTAGATAGGTGAATGTTGGATATTTGAAAAACTGAGAATAGAATCAGACTGGGACTAAGTACAAACTCTGGAAAAAGGAGTGCGATAGCACCCCTTCTCGCATATCTTCCTCTCCTTGAGGCCTCGAAAGCCGAAATACTTTTACTTTTAAGCAAAATGTACCGGGAGAGGATTAAAAGTGAGGGTCGTTGGGAGATAACCATGTTGTATAAACATATTTTCGAGCGTATTATTTCAACCAAATCAAAATCTGACTCCAGGAAACAAATACACCCGATGCTGCCAGGTGTGCCGACACTAGAAACCGCCGGGACAAGCCCGGCGGTATTTATAAGCGTCTTCTTCCCCTGAATTATCGGGTGCTGAATACCAAATTTTCTTTTAATTGCTGCTCTGAGCACAGCTTAAACATCCTTACGATGCTTTCTTAGGCTTTGCGCTCTTGATCTCAATTACTTCTCTGCCGTCATAGGTGCCGCAGGTCTTGCAAACGCGGTGTGGCAGTTTAGGCGTGTGGCACTGCGGACAGTCTACCGTTGCAGTAGCTGCGAGAGCTAAATGCGCACGTCTCTTTCCCTGTCTGGCTTTGGCGTATTTTCGTTTAGGTAGTGGTGTCATTTTACTTTCTTCCTTTGTTTGTCAGGATTTGCAATCTTTAGTTTATTACTATTTTTCAATTTAAGCAATTCTGCCCACCGTGGGTCGATGTCTTCGTGACTGCAACTGCAGTCACCCAGGTTCAAATCCTTGCCGCAGGTGTCGCACAGGCCGGCGCATTGTACTTTGCATAAGGGCTTCATCGGCATCGCTATCACAATATATTGCCGTATCGCTTCCTTTAAGTCAAGAATATGGTGCTCATCGATGGTAAAACTACCCGGGTCTTCCGGTTTGGGCAACTTCATCCCGGTGACAATATCAATGGTCGGAAAGAACTCCTCCTGGATCTTCAGGGGAAGCTTCAAGGTAAACGGTTTCAGGCAGCGGCTGCAGGTGATCCTGATTTGCGTCGCCAGCATACCCTCCGCCAGTATGCTGTTATTGGTGCGTACCAGTGTCAGCTCACCTTTAACGTGATACACTTTGCCGTTATCTTCTAAATTATCATCGACCGGCAGGGTCCGGATGGAACCGACCGGCGCTTTCAGTAATTGCGCAACATTAGTCTGCATCAAAATTCTTCTCTCTGGGTTTCAAAGCTGTGCCGTCTGAATTCATCTTGAGGGGGAAATGAGGAGCTTTCCTGCAAAAATGACAGTCTGACTCAACAGATACATTTTTAATTATACGTGGAAAGTGCCTCAGAGTCAAATTTTATGTTCAGTATCGTTAGTCCCCTTTCCCCAGGGTGTGAGACGGAACAGGTAATCCGATACCCGGAATTCCGTTCCTGGTAGAGATAGAACAACACAATTAACATATCAGTTACTAGCTACTGAATATATCCGCGTGATCGAGAAATGTTCAATCAAATTTCTTTGAGTAAATTACACAATATTAGGGCTTCTAGCTCTTTTTTTATATGTAACACCTGTATTAAAGATAGTACAACAAAAAATAATGTTTACCGTTAATCTATCATTGCCGGGACGGGAAATATTTCAAGATTAGCAATGCCAGCGCCGGGCATCGTAGCCAGGTCTGTGGTAAGTTGTTTTACCGATTGGCAATCAGCGATAAACACAATGGATTTTGGAAGCTTTGTGTTTCTGAGCGTACCGGAATTTGGAGTTTTGTTTGAGATATGGGCTGTATCCTCGATACAACTCCATTGTGTACCAATGTGAGCGAAAAACTCACCGAGAGGGATGGCTCCGCTAGGTAAGAATTTCGCGTAGCACAAACATCTCATTTTCCCGCCTCTTCTTGTTGGTATTTTCCCAGTTGTCTATATTATAAGAGGCGTTTATTAAGAATCGTTTAAGGGGATTTTAAGAATTTATTAAATCTCTGTTATCGTTAAAGGATCTATCTGCCCCGCACTACTGTTTGATTCTCGCCAAAGTCACGGCTAATATTTCGAAGCCCCGATCTCTTCCATTTTCCCGGTCACAATAAATACTACCCGTTCGCAGATGTTGGTGACCCGATCTGCTGCGCGTTCCAGATTATGGGCAGTCCACATCAGACGGGTGGCACGCGTAATCGTCTTCGGGTCTTCAGCCATGATCGTCAGTAATTCCCTGAATACCTGATCATAAAGATTATCCACCAGGTCATCCTCGTTTACTATCTTCTTGGCAGCCTCAATATCCCTGTTAATAAAAGCATCCATACTGCGGCTAAGCATATCAACTGTAAGGTCAGCCATGCGCGGGATATCGATCAATGGCTTTAGAGGCGGCTCATCACCGATGTAAATAACAATGCGGGCGATGCCAACTGCATAATCGCCGATTCGTTCCAACTCGGTTGTAATGTTCAAAATCGCTGTTATGATGCGAAGGTCGGAGGCCATTGGCTGCTGGGTCGCGATCAGTTCAACGCATTTCTCTTCAATCTCGAATCGCTTATCGTTAATTTTCTGGTCATCGGCAATTATTTGATGAGCGAGTTCCTGGTTCCGGTTTTTCAGAGCCTCGATGGAGCGAACAATTGCTTTGCTGCACATGCTGCCCATTACCATGATTTCAAACTGGATCTCTCTGAGCCTTTTATGGAAGGTTGTCCGCATTTCCATTTATTTCTCCTTGGAGGAAGTTATCCGAACCGCCCGGTAATATAGTCTTCGGTGCGTTTGTCCTTGGGGTTGGTAAATAATTGAGACGTTTTCCCGTATTCAATCAATATTCCTGACCGGTCCTGATCCGCCAGGAAAAAGCAGGCCATATCGGATACCCGTGCCGCCTGCTGCATGTTGTGGGTTACAATGACGATGGTATATTGCGCCACCAGATTGCGCATCAGATCTTCGATTTTCAACGTGGATGACGGGTCCAGCGCGCTGCAGGGTTCATCCAAAAGGATTATTTCCGGCTCCACGGCGATGGCGCGGGCAATGCACAACCGCTGCTGCTGTCCGCCCGAAAGAGATGCGCCCGATTGATGGAGTTTATCTTTCACTTCGTCCCAGAGGGCTGCTCTGCGTAAACTGCTCTCCACCACCTCTTCCAGTTCCCATCTGCGGCTGAAAAAACGGGTTAGTCTAAGACTGGCCGCGACATTGTCAAAAACCGACATCGTTGGAAAGGAAGTAGGCTTTTGGAAAACCATGCCGATCCGCCGGCGGATATTGACCGGATCAGCGTCTCGGGCATATAAATCTTTCCCGTCCAGCATTATGCACCCTTCCGTCCGTCCGCCGTGGGAAACCTCGTGCATGCGGTTCAGACAGCGGATAAAAGTAGACTTACCGCAACCGGAAGGCCCGATGATGGCAGTAATCGTTTGTGCCTTGATATTCATGCTGATGTTTTTGACCGCCAGCGTTTTACCGTACCAGGCGCTCAGACCCTGTACTTCCAGAATGCCTTTGTTGTCCATGGAATCGGCTCGTTCAGGTTTGTTCTGATTATCTGCCTTGACCATATTTTGCATCAAGGTATTATTTTGTCCTTCCATATTTTTGCTCCCATTGTTACATGCGTTTGCGGTTACTGATCCAGCGCACGAGTATACTTATTCCTAAAACCATTATTATCAGTAAAAAGGCGCCGGCCCAGGCTTGCTGCTGCTCCGATTTATAAGGTGACGTGGCATAACGGAAGATCTGCATCGGTAATGCGCCTATCGGTTTGAGCAGGCCCTGCACGCCGAACTGACTGCCGAAGGCCGTGAAGATCAGCGGCGCGGTTTCACCGGCAATACGCGCCACTGCCAGCATGACGCCGGTAATAATGCCGGTCATCGCGCCGGGAATGATCACGCCCAAAACTGCCCGCCAGCGGGTAATACCTAAAGCTAATGCCGCTTCACGCATGGTATTCGGCACCAGACGCAGTGCTTCCTCCGCGGTGCGCGCGACAATGGGGATCATGATGATTGCCAGCGCCACGCCGGCCGATAACGCCGAATAAGAACGCATCGGTTTGACCATGATGGCATAAACGAAGACGCCGACGACGATCGATGGCACACCGGCCAGAATATCCGCCATAAACCGGATAGTTGATGCTACTTTCGGACTGGCGTACTCAGACAGGAAAATACCGGCCAACAGCCCGATCGGTAAAGCGATTATCGATCCCAGTGCCACCAGGATCAGCGTGCCGAAAATTTCATTACGCATGCCGCCGCCCACTTCGCCTACCGGCTTGGTGGCCTGCGTAAGGAAATCCAGGTTGAGGTAGGAGATCCCGTGGACCAATGTGTAACCGAGAATCAGCGCTAAAATCAAAATGGCTAATCCGGCAGCGGCGCTGCTCAATATGAGCATGACCCGGTTGACCAATTTGCGTCTGGTATAGCGGCGGCCGGTTGAATTCTTCATTTTTTCGCCGCCTTCATCGAAGTCATGCGCCAGACCAGCGTCCGGGCAATAACATTGACTAAAAGCGTGACCCCGAAGAGTATCAGCGCCAGATATATCAGGCTGCCGACCGAGACACCGGCGGAAGCCTCGCTGAACTGACTGGCAATCGTACTGGCAATCGTGGAACCGGGCGAAAAAAGCGAGGCGGTCAGTTTATAAGAGTTGCCGATCACCATTGTGACCGCCATTGTTTCACCTAAGGCGCGGCCGAGTCCCAGAATGATTCCCCCGATAATGCCGGAGCGGCAATAAGGTAGAACGGCCTGCCGGATCGTCTCCCAGCGCGTCGCGCCCAGGGCGAACATTGCTTCCCGCTGCTCATTAGGGACTGCTTTCATCGCATCCCGGCTGACCGCGGTAATGATCGGGATAGTCATGATAGCCAGGATAATTCCGGCAGCCAGAAATCCCACTCCGAACGGCGGCCCCTGAAAAAAGGGCAGCATGCCCAGATGCGTACCCAGCCAGCTCTCGATCGGTCTTCTAACGACCGGCACCAGCACAAAAAGTCCCCATAAACCGATAATGACGCTGGGTATTGCCGCCAGCATTTCGATGATCAGGGAAGCCGGGCCTTGCAGCCATTTCGGCGACAATTCCACCAGAAAAATGGCCGCCCCCAGGCTGATTGGCACCGCAATCAGCAATCCAATGGCCGAACTCAACAATGTACCGTAGATTGCCGGTAAGGCGCCGTAGATTTGTTTAACCGGGTCCCACACCGAACTGGTGAAGAAGGAAAACCCGAACCGGGTGATTGCCGGCATCGCTTCTCTGGCCAGGATAATTACTAACCCAACAAGAATTAAGGCAATAACCAGGGCAAAAACAAGGGTAACATTTGAAAATATCTTATCGCTGAAACCGGAACGCCGGCTGAACCGCCGCTTTCCCGGTCCCGGAGTTATCTCGCAGGCATTGTCTTGCCCTGTTGCCACTTTCTTAATCGCCTCTATTTACCGTTACCGTCATGGTTATCGGATATTTCTTCCAGGAACTGTGCCGCCAGATGATGCCCGCTGAAAGCCTCGGGGTGCTCGACCATCAGATGTAACACTGCTTCCGCGGTGGTAAGATTGGTAGCAAGCGGAACATTATGCACGTCACAGACCCGCAGCAGAGCAGAAACATCCGGTTCGTGCGGATGTGCGGTGAGCGGGTCGCGCAGAAAAATCACCGCATCTACTTCTCCGCTTGCCACCAGCGCGCCGATCTGCTGGTCGCCGCCCAGCGGCCCGCTGAGCACCAGGGTAACCGGCCGACCGGTTCGCTTCTCAATATACTGCCCAGTGCTGCGCGTGAGCACTTTTTTCATTTCTTGCTCCAAGAACGGAGTGTTTTGCTCGTTTTTCCCATCTATACTCAGAATACGGGATGGAGTTTAAGAACTGTTTAAGGCTTTGTTAAGGTTTTGTTAAATTTTAAAAAACCATTAACCTTCGCCGGTGTTTAGAGGCTGCCGGACCGATTAACGAAGAACCCCGTAAATAGAAATAATAATCATCAACACGCTTAAATCAAAAATTTAGCGACTACCGTACCAACAAAGCGGGCTAATCCGATTTTTATAAAATTACCTTCCGGTTGAATGAAAAACTTTTGCCGTCCGTTTAGCCATCCCTTTTCTTTCCAGAACTGGTAATCGATCGTGGATTGCGGTGCCCTGCTCCAACCGATTTGTTGAATTTTGAACATCATTAACGAAATAAATGAAGGGTTTTTAAATCTTTCCTTTTTCAAATCAGTAAAAATGATTGCCGCGACCTTCGAGAGTTTTTCTCCATGCATAGATTCTATATGCTCCCGATCTGTTTTTGCGCCGGTTTTGAGCCCGGCTTTTCCAATAATATGAAAACCCCAAAGCCGCAGCGCGGTATCCATCGTTCTCAAAGCGTGTCCCGTCCGGCTGCTGCCGACCGTAACCAAAAGATAAGCGGATTTACCCGCAAACTCCGGTCGATGGCAGACATGCGCCAGTCTGTCTATCCAGTTTTTCATAATCCCGTTAACATCATCAACATAAACAGGACCGGCCAGGATGATACAATCAGCGCTTTTCATAGGGGTTTTTATCTCAGTAAACTCGTCTTTTATCGGACAGAATTCTTCGCCCCGATCAAAACACACCCGGCATCCCCTGCAGGGCTCTAAGCCCATATGCCCTAAATACAGGGTGTTTAAAACCAGGGGTTCATTATTTGCTTTAGCCGCTGACTGTAAGTTCTCCCCGATGATTGCGGCCACTAAGTCGGTATTACCCATTTTTCTGTAACTGCTTATCAGGATAAGGATATTCATGGATTTTACCCTTCTCTCATTTTCTACAACTGACGTACTAAATTATACTCTTAGTAATTTATAAGATGAACACCGTGGAATGCTTTGAAATTAATATTCAGAAAAGTTAACAAAAGATTAACAATCCCTTAATCGAAGCACAACATTGGCTCTATATAATTCA
>Ga0182019_10000898_pt1 | contig 14767 bp, 13 predicted proteins | sample 812E2MmetaG_FD_120483 | JGI IMG/M metagenome (GOLD analysis project Ga0182019, IMG submission 120483) | Permafrost microbial communities from Stordalen Mire, Sweden - 812E2M metaG | ecosystem: Environmental > Terrestrial > Soil > Wetlands > Permafrost | place: Sweden: Stordalen | collected...
AGAACGGAAGTGGTGGGTCGTCAGGTAGCGTATCCGCCAACAGCGGATCCGCTGGCGGATGTGGTTACGCTGGCCGCGCGCCCATTTCGCTGGGCTTCCTCCTGGCGGGCGTTGGACTAGTTCTCGCTCTGCGCCGTCGCCGCCGCTAGGTCAGATGGACTGTCGCAGTTCACCCGCCGCCTGGACGATGGCCAGGCGGCGGAAGCCAGTCCCCAAGTATCTGGGGTCGCTGCGGGATCACCGCTTGACTTGTGGCCTGACTGCGCGGCATACCTTCGCCCTCGACAACTCTGCGCCCGTAGCTCAACTGGATAGAGCATCGGCCTACGAAGCCGGGGGTCGCCTGTTCGAATCAGGCCGGGCGCGCAGCGCTTGATATGGGAACTACGGTTGGCCTGGAACCAGCGTGATCCTGGTGATCTCAGCGCGTGTCCCCAGGCGCATGGGCGGTCCCCAGTATCCAGTTCCCGGGCTGACGTAGATCTGCGTCCCGCCCACGTGATGGAGCCCTTCCACAAAAGGCTGCTGCAAGCGGACCAGGTAGGTGAACGGCCAGATCTGCCCGCCGTGGTTGTGGCCGGACAGCACTAGCCCGACTCCGGCCTGCGCGGCTTTGTGGATGGCTCGCGGTTGGTGTGAAAGCAGGATCACCGGGCGAGCCGGATCATGTCCAGCCAGGGCGCGGGCAATGTCCGGCCCGCCGTCTGGCTCGATGCTGCGGCCGTTCCAGTCCTCGATGCCAGCAAGTTCCCAGCCTCCGCCCTTTTCGGCGTCGATGACGACATGCTCGTTTCTCAGCATGCGGATGCCCAAACGCCGAAACTCGGGCAGCCACTCGCGCAGCCCCGAGTAGTATTCATGGTTGCCCGTGACCCCGAAGACGCCCAGGCGTGCCCGCAGACCAGCCAGGGGGAGCGTATCTTCGCGGTCCGACCCGGATCGGCCATCGACCAAGTCTCCTGTGATAACGATGAGGTCTGGGGCAAGGGCATTGGTGCGGCGGACGATGTCGTCGGCGAAGCTGCGACGCTTGGTCGCTCCGATGTGCAGGTCAGTCAGTTGAACGATTGTGGTTCCCGACAGGGCCGGTGGGAGCCCGGGGAGCGCAATGCGAAGCTCCTTCACCACTGGGTCGCGCAACCCTTGGAAGACCGAATAGGCCCCTGCCACAGCGGTGACCGCAACCACGGTGATCGCCACCACGCGGGCCAGCAGGAGTCGTGGGGCTGGACCAAGTTGCGGAATGGCGGGCACGGCCCTGCCGAGGACGAAGAACAGCCTGAACACCTCGGTCGCCAGCAGGGATGCGAAGAGGAGCAGCATCAAGCCTATCCAGATGTACCCAGGCCATGAGGCAAGGGCGGCCCACGGGCGCGGCATCAGTCGAGGCGCCACGAGTGACACCGGCACCGAGCAGGCGAGAGCAATGCAAGCCACGGTTGCCCATGTTCGGTAGGGCGCGGGCATTTGTGTTTCGCGCACCAGCCGCACCCAGAAATAGGAATGAACGCCGGCCAGGATGGCGAGCGCGAAAAGAAAGAAGGTGATGAACCGGTAGAGCAGAGGCGGGCCCTCCCAACCTAGTGTCTCAGTGCAGCATTGGAGAAGCAGGCGACCGGAACCGTCCACGCAGTCGTGCAGGGGTGGGCTGCTCGTGAGAATCGACCGAGCAGTTCAAGGTCACCGTCATGTGGAGGGTTCTACTTAGCACGTGAGGCGCTTACTCCGCTGAGGATATGAGACTACGAACACGACACGACTGTGGCACCAATGTCGCGGTCGCGATGGATCTTCGTGCACCCTCACCGGAAGAACGTTGAGAAATCGCGGACAACCGGCTGCTTCAGGCCCACGCGAGTTGGTACGCGTGGTGCATTGTTCGGAGGTCGCATGAACCCGGCCGTCTCTCTCCTGGTGACAGATACTTCGACTCGCGAGGTGAGCGTCTGTCCAGCCTTGGGTGTTCTTCGCAGTTCGCGCTGGTTTTGTGGGTTCTCGGCCTCTGCGCTTGCTCAGCTCGCGGCAAGCGCGTCTATCAATTCCTTTTCCCCAGGCCAGCAAGTTGCGCTGGAAGGTCGCTGGCTTGGGGCTGTGACATTGGTTGTGCGAGGTTGCATCTGTGCCGTGCGCAGGACTGACGGTCCACGCGAGTTGACTCTGGAGACGTTCCGGGCTGGCGACCTTCTCATTGATGCGCTGGTCAATCCTGACAACGATCTAGCCAGCGATAGCTTGGTCGCTGCCGAAACTAGCGTGTTGCTTCTGTTGCCAAGGGAGGATTTCTTGGCTGTGATCCGCACCTCTCCGGAGGTTGCTTTGACCGTTGCGCGTGATTTTCAGCGGCGCTTGAGCAAGGTCAAGGCGCTCGCTTGGGGACTTGCGACAACTGACGTGGAGGGCCGGCTCTATCGCTTGCTTCTCACTCTGGCCCGCGACGAGGGCGAGGTTGGCGCAGAGGGAACTACTATCGCGCATTTCCCCACGCAGCGGGACTTGGCTGGCCGAATCGGCGCGTGTCGCGAAACCGTTTCTCGCATTGTGGCCGACCTGGCCCGGCAGGGGCTTCTCACATTGCGTGGGCGGCGCCTGACCCTCATGCCGGGTTTTTTCGCCTTGGCGCGGGTCGCTGGGTAGCCAGGCCACGCATCTGTGCTTGCGGTCATTTCTCTCGCGGCTAGCCTCGGGTGGTCGAAAACTGTTGAAGCTCCGCCCGGAATTGACGCTATACCCACCGGGTGTGACAATCCGTCGAGCCTTGAACCCACCGCCGACTGGAGCATCCCCCGGGCTGGCTTCGCCAGCCGCGGACTCGTCTGTCCTGCGCGTGCATGAGGACACTGGGCCTGCGGTTCGGCAGGCCGACCTTCGCACATCGATCCGGCCCACCGTGGCGGAGATCGATTTGGGTGCCCTTGGTCGCAATCTCGCGCGCATGCGTGCCATCGTGGGTCCGAAGGTGGCCATCTACGGCGTGGTCAAGGCGGACGCCTATGGACATGGTGCTGTGGCAGTGGCCGGTGCGCTTGCACCGTTGGTCGATGCGCTTGCGGTTTCCTTGGTTGAAGAGGGTCTTGAGCTGCGCGGCGCCGGCATCACCTGTCCGATCTTGGTGCTGGGTGCCTACTACGGCAGCACTCAGTCCGAGGTGCTGGAAGAAGGCCTCACGCCGGTCATCTACGACATCGGTGAGTTGCAGCGGTTCGGCAGCGCGCCTCGGCGGCGAAGGCCGAAGCGCCGCGATCTCTTGCCGGGAAGCGGGCTGCAACCGCGCTGGCCTGTGCACGTGAAGATCGACACGGGTATGAACCGACTGGGCATCCAGCCGCAGGCGCTGCCTGGGTTCCTTGAGCTTGTGGCGCGCTACCCGCACCTAGAACTGACCGGGGTGTGCACGCACTTCGCATCGGCGGACTTGCAACGTGCCAGTGCCACGCGCGAGCAGATTGCTCGTTTCCAAAGCTGCCTTCGGGATGCGGCTGCTCGCGGGATGATTCCCGAGGTCGTGCACGCGGCCAACAGCGCTGCGGCGGTGCGCTTTCCCGAGGCGCGCTACCGCGCTATCCGGCCCGGGCTTGCACTTTACGGGGCCATGCCCTCCGCGGTGGTGGCTCGTCCCGAGCTGGAGCCTGTGCTTGCTCTGCGCACCAAGATCATGGCGTTGCACGAAGTGGCGGCCGGGCAGGGCGTGAGCTACGGCGGGCTATGGCGTCCGGCGCGCAAGGCGCGCGTGGCCACCCTGCCCATTGGCTACGCCGATGGCTATCCCAGGCACATTCGCGGTGCCCAGGTTCTCATCCGGGGCCTCCGCGCGCCCGTGGTCGGCGCCGTGTGCATGGACATGATGATGGTCGACGTAAGCCGTGTGCCGGGCGCGTCGGTGGGCGACCAGGTCACGCTGATCGGGCGCGACGATGGGGAGGTCATCACCATCGACCAAATCGCCCGCTGGGCTGACACCGCCAGCTACGAGATTCTGTGTGGTATCTCCAAGCGCGTTCCGCGCATCTACCAGCCCTCCGAAGCGGACAACTGCCCATGAGCGACGCTTCCCCAACCAACCCAAGCGGCGGCGCCGGGGAGTTTTCGTCCACGAAGGTGGTGCGTCTGGTGGGTCGAGTCTTCGGGCCATTGTTGGGGGCAGTGGCGATCTTCGGTCTGCACCTCACTCTGTTGGGCCGCGCTTTCACCTGGTTGTTTCGGCGGCCGTTCCGGCTGCGCCTCTACCTCGAGCAGATGGAGTTCATCGGGGTGGGTTCGCTGCCCATCATCATGCTGGTGGGCTTTTTCAGTGGAGCGGTAACGGCCTTGCAGGGCATCATGGCACTGGCCATGTTCGACCAGCAGCGCTGGGTCGGCTACGCCGTGGGGGTTTCCCTGGCGCGCGAACTAGCGCCCGTGTTCACCGCCCTGATGATCACGGCGCGGGCCGGATCGGCCATGGCCACCGAGCTGGGTTCTATGCGCATCACCGAGCAGATCGATGCGCTCACGACCTTTGCAGTGAACCCGGTGCACTACTTGGTCACGCCCCGGCTGGTCGCTTCGATCTTGATGTTGCCGGTGATGACCATGGTGTTCAACGTCGTCGGCCTGCTGGGTGGCTATGTCATTTCGATTTTGGTGTATCAGATCGATCTGGGGCAAGTCCTAGAGCTTTTTCGTCACTGGGTCGACCCCGCCGACTACGTGCAAGGTCTCATCAAATCCGTGATCTTCGGCATGGCGATGGCGTTGGCCGCTTGCTATCAGGGATTCAATGTACGCGGCGGGGCCAAGGAAGTGGGCCGCGCCACCACCGCCGCCGTTGTGTCCAGCTCGGTTTCGGTCCTTGTGCTCGACTACTTCTTGATCGAGATCATGAACGTGATCTGGCCCTCGCAGGGAATGTAGATGACCAGCGTCGCTCCCACCCGTGACGATCGCTGGCAGATCCAGATCCGCGGTCTGTACAAGAGCTTCGGCGCGCAGCAGGTCCTGCGCGGGATCGACCTGGACTTCGAGCGCGGCAAGACCAACATCGTGATTGGCGGCTCTGGCCAGGGCAAGTCGGTGCTGATGAAGCACCTGATGGGCCTGCTGCAGCCGGACAGCGGCCACATATACGTGGACGGCGAGGACATAGTCGGGCTTCGCGACGTGGCCATCGCGAAGGTGCAGCGCAAGTTCGGCATGGTGTTCCAGTACGCCGCGCTCTTCGACTCGCTCAACGTGGTCGAGAACATCGCCTTTCCGCTCATTGAGCGCTACCGCCTGCCCAGGGGTGAAATCCTGTCTCGCGTGAGGGACTTGCTCCGTCGTCTGGATCTGGACAATGTTCCTGGGGTCGAAGAGAAGTTCCCAGCCGAGCTGTCCGGTGGTATGCGAAAGCGGGTGGGCTTGGCGCGCGCACTTGTCGACCGGCCCCAGATTCTGCTCTACGATGAGCCCACCACCGGCCTTGATCCGATTGCCACCAAGAACGTCGATGAAATGATTAGACGCACTGCAGACGACTTCGGGGTCACATCCGTGGTGATCTCACACGACATGGCGTCGACCTTTCGCATCGGCGACCGCATTGCCATGCTCTACGATGGCAAGATCGTCGCGTGCGGCACGCCAGCCGAGTTGCTGGCGGCGCCTGACCCGAGGCTGCGCGAGTTCGTCGAACCATCGGGCGCCGTGAAATTTGGGGTGTCATCGTGAGGCGGAGCCTGGCCGGCCTGACGGTGGGTGCCTTGGCCTTGGTGGTCCTGGTGACCACCTACCTGCTCTTCCAGTACACCAGCAAGAAGATCGCCGGGGGCGGCGGCTATCGCGTTCATGCCCTGTTTCGCAACGCCATAGGGGTCTACGAGAGGACGCGGGTACTATCGGCCGGTTTGCGCATTGGACAAGTCGAGGAGCGCGAGCTCGACCAGGAGTCGGGCAAGGCCAAGGTCTTTCTGCGCATCATGCCGGAGATCAAGCTCTTCGAAAACGCCGCCATTGCCAAGAAGGCGGCTTCTCTCCTCGGCGAGTACTACCTCGAGATCGATCCGGGTTCGCCTTTTTCGATGAGCAAGGGACAGCGCGTGGCCCTGCGGGAACTTCATGAGGGCGACGAGATCAAGACCGTCACCGAGCCAGTGGAGATGGGCGAGATCATGAACTCGGTGGGCGAGACGCTGCCCATCCTGAAGGACATTCTGGCAGACGTGAAGACGCTGACTGAGGGGCCGGTCAAGGACATAGCCAACAACGCCAACCAGATGTTGGAGAGAAACTCGGCTATCGTCGAGCGCCTGCTTGCGCGGGTAGACGACATCGCGGCTACCGTGCAAGGGATTACCCGCTCCGAGGCCGACGACGTTCGCGTCACCCTGCACAATGCGCGCGAGATCAGCGAGGCCATCAAGGGACTGGTGGGCACCACCCAGGGTCAGGTTTCCGGCGCTGGCCAGGATTTCCGCAGCTCCTTGCAGAAACTGCAGAGCAGCATCGACAGCCTGGACAAGTCGTTGCACAACGTGGACAAGATCACCGGTCGCATGGCTGACGGCGAGGGTACCGTGGGCCACCTATTGACCGACGACACGGTGGCCAAGAACCTCGATAACATCACCGATGACATCAGCGGTATCACTCGGGGCGTGAACCGGCTGCAGACCATCGTGGGGCTGCGCACCGAATTCAACTACATGGCCCACACGTTCAAGAACTACGTGTCGGTCCAGTTGGCCCCGCGACCTGACAAGTTCTACCTGATCGAGTTGGTCGACGATCCGCGCGGCTATCGCAACGCCCAGAGCGTCGTGGGCTACAGTTCGACCACCGGCGCGTATTCCAGCCAACAGATCACGACGACCGAGCAGCTTCGCTTCAGCTTCATGTTTGGCAAGCGCTGGGGTCCCTTTCAGGGCCGCTTCGGCATCAAGGAATCGACCGGCGGGGTGGGCGCCGATCTGTACTTGTTCAACGACCACCTGATGTTGTCGGCGGACATGTTCGACACGCGTTCGAACCAGTATCCGCGCTTCACGGCGCGCGCGTACCTGGGGCTCTACAAGACCTACATTTATCTCGTGGGCGGGGTGGACGACGTCCTCAACTACACCAGAACCCAGGGCACCGCGGGCGGCTTCTTCGACTATTTCTTTGGATTGCAGCTAGTCTTCAACGACCAGGACCTGAAGACCCTGCTGCTCTTTGGCGGTGGCGCCGCGGCCGGTGGAGCCAGCAAGTAGCGGACCGGAACAGGACAGGACATCGATTCAGGCTGGGTTGAGCAAGAACGAATGATGGGATCGCGATCATCATTTTTCTTCATTTCGTTGATGCTTGCCGCTTGCGGTCGAACCGAACTCTTGCCAGGGACACCGTCGGCGACAGACGCGGCTTCGCCTGACACATCGGCACCCGGGAACGAGCCTGATCCGCGATGCGCTGGTGAATCGAGGCCGGATGGATGTACTTGCACGGACGGCACGGAATGCGAAAATGGGTTCTGTGCGACCGACTACGCACCACGGGCTGGCTCCAGCGAATGTGAGCCGGACAGGGTTGGAAAATGCCGGGGATTTCCTCAACGCGACTGCGTTTGTATGGTCACCAGTAACGGGAATATAGGTCGCTGCTACGATTGACACCCACCGTCCCGCGGCTTCCGTGGTTGGGGAAGGTCTTGCTGCGCTTGACGCCCGGCTGGCGCCCCCTATAGTTACGGCTTTTCCAAGCGCGGGGATCGCGCTTCGCACATGCCATGCGTTACAAAACCAAAGATATCGGCGACGAGGGGGTGGACATTCGCGTGGCGGTGACCGGGGCGTGGCTCAAGGCCGAGTGCCCCGAATTGGACATGCGACCGTCGGATGGGGGCATAACCTTGAGCGGCCGTCTGGAACCGGCGGGTGACGAATACCTGCTGCGTGGTTCTCTTCGAGGTGGACTAGTTACGCAATGCGCTCGCTGTCTGGAACCGGCCACGTTGGCACTCGACGTACCGGTGATGCTCACCTTCGCTGAGCACGAGGAGCCGGGGATCGAAGGAGAAGACGACGGCACCGAGGATGACGTCATTTACTTTTCGGACGGCGTGATCGATGTGGGACCGGAGATTCGGGACGAACTGCTCCTCGCCTTGCCGATGGGGCCGCTATGCCGGGAAGATTGCGCTGGCATCTGTCCCACTTGCGGTGCCAACCGGAACCTGACACCCTGCGACTGCGCCAAACGGCCAACAGGCGGGGGCAAGTTCGCGGTGCTAGCCAAAGTGAAATTGTAGAAAACTCGAGAACAGGAGACGCAAGCATGGCAGTTCCCAAGAGACGACAATCCAAGTCCCGTTCGGCGATCCGCCGGGCTCAGGTAATGAAGCAGCCAGTGCCGCATTTTGTTCCCTGCCCGCGCTGTGGCGAGGCACGACTCCCTCACCGGGTTTGCCCGGCGTGCGGCTACTACAAGGACCGCATGGTCATCGAGAAGCCGCAGGACGAGCAGAGCTAGCTTCGACATTTGCTGGCTGCTTGAGGCGGACGCTGTCCAATTTCGTCCCATGACCGATCCGGCTCGGGTTCGGGTGGCTGTGGACGCGATGGGGGCCGAGGGCGCTCCGCGCGTCGAGGTTGAGGGTGCCTTGACTGCCCTGAGCAGCCCCACAACCGACGTGGTGCTGGTCGGCGACGAGTCTCGTATTCGCCGTGTCCTCGACGAAATGGGCGCGGCCGTTCCCGCGGGACGCATCCAGGTTCGCCACGCCGCCGAGGCGGTAGGCATGGACGAGGCGCCTGCCGTGGCCTTCCGGCAGAAGAAGGCGTCGTCGATGCGTGTCTGCTTCGAGCTGGCCCAGCAGGGCGAGGTGGACGCCGTGGTTTCAGCGGGAAATTCTGGCGCACTGATGGCCGGTGCGCTCTTGGTGTTGGGGCGGATTGCCGAGGTAGAGCGGCCGGCTATCGTGACTACGTTTCCCACCCAGACTGGCCAATGTGCGTTGCTCGACATGGGGGCGAACGTGGACGTGCGGCCATCGGTGCTGGCCCAATTCTCGGTGCTCGGTTCGGGGTATGCGCGCTTGCTGCACGGAAAAGCGCGACCGCGGGTGGGCTTGCTGTCCAACGGCGCCGAGGGGCACAAAGGCACGGCGCTCACGCGCGAGGCGCATCAGTTGCTCACGCGGGCGGGGACCTCGGGCCGGCCGGCCGGCTTCGACTATCTCGGCTACGTGGAAGGGCGGGATATCTTTCGGGGTCACGCTGACGTGGTGGTCACCGACGGGTTCACCGGGAACGTCCTGCTCAAGAGCTGCGAGGGCCTGGTCGAGTGGCTGACCCAGGCCGTCCGCGAGGAGGTCATGCGGGGGAGCGTGCTGGAGAAGCTAGGGGCTCTCCTGATGCAGCCGGCGTTGCGCCGTTTCCGTCGGCGTAGCGACTACGCGGAGACCGGTGGTGCGCCTCTGGTGGGGGTGGATGGGGTCGTGCTGATTTGCCACGGATCCTCCGACGCGCGTGCCATCAAGAACGGCGTGCTAGCGGCCAGCGCACTGGTTTCAGCCCACCTGCGCCAAGAAATGGCACGAGCCGTGGCGGAGCACGCCTATCTGTGGCATGAGGACGCGCCTGCACAAGGCGCAAAAGGACCTGCGTGAGAGCCGAACTACACCACAGGCAGAGCAAGAGGGCATACGGTCATGACCACCCGCTTCGGTGCTTCGGGACGGACAGCCCACCCCGCCTGTCCCCGCGCGCTTCGCGCGCGCCCGGCGCGGCCACGGCCTCCTGCGGCTATCGTGGGACTGGGGCCATCTGCTACGGGTCAACGGCGAGTTTTTGATGTAACGTAGGCCCCGGCAAGGCGCTTGCACGCCCAAGGAGAAGGACGCGAACCATGGCAGAAAATCTGGAAGAAAAAGTTATCAAGATCATCGTCGAACAGCTTGAGGTCCCGGCTGACAAGGTAAGCATGGGCGCGTCGTTTGCCGACGATCTCAAGGTGGACTCGATCGACCGTCTTGAGATGGTGGTGGTGCTGGAGGAGGCCTTCAAGCTCGAGATACCCGACGAGGACGCCGAGAAGATCAAGACCGTGGGCGACGCCGTCAACTATATCAAGGGACGGGTCAAGCAGTAGGCTCGATTGGCCACGCCGCTGCTACGCAGGGTTGCCGTCACCGGCGTGGGTCTGGTCACGCCGGTCGGCATTGGCACTGAGGAAACCTGGCAGGCCCTCCTGGCAGGACGTTCCGGCATTGCGCCCATCACGCGTTTTGATGCCAGCAAGTTTTCCAGCCGTATCGCAGGCGAGGTAAAAGGTTTCCAGCCCACCCGCTGGATAGCTGCGCGCGAGGTGCGCACCACGGCCGCAGATCCGTTCATTCAGTACGCCCTAGCTGCCGGGACCATGGCCATGGACGATGCGGGGCTGACCATCGAGGGCGAACTCTGCGAGCGCACCGGCTGTTTTGTCGGCTCGGGCATGGGTGGTCTTGGCACCATCGAGGCCACGTACAAGACCTACCTGGAAAAGGGGCCACGCCACGGCATCTCGCCGTTCTTCGCGACCCAGCTCATCATCAACCTGGCGGCGGGACATTTGGCCATGAAGTACAATGCCAAGGGTCCGAACTACGCTCAGGTGTCGGCTTGTGCCAGCGGCGGTCATTCCATCGGCGACGCGTACCGCACCATCCAGTACGGCGACGCGGACGTGATGATCTGTGGGGGCACCGAGGCAGTGATCACGCCGCTCGGGGTGGGTGGGTTCTGCGCCATGCGCGCACTGTCCACACGCAACGACGCACCCGCCGAGGCTTGTCGGCCATTCGATCTGGAGCGCGACGGCTTCATCATGGCCGAAGGCGCAGGCATCATGATTCTTGAGGAGATGGAGCATGCGAAGAGGCGTGGCGCCCATCTCTATGCCGAGCTCGTCGGGTACAGCGCCAACGCTGACGCCTACCACGTGACCGCGCCAGCGCCCGAGGGTGAGGGCGCCCAGCGGTGCATGCGCCTCGCGCTCAAGGACGCACGCCTGGCTCCCTCGGACATCGATTACATCAACGCGCACGGGACCTCGACCAAGTTGAACGACGTCAATGAGACGGTGGCGATCAAGAAGGTGTTCGGAGAACACGCGCACAAGCTGATGGTGAGCTCGACCAAGTCCATGACCGGACACTTGTTGGGTGCCGCGGGCGGCATCGAGGCGGCGTTTTGCGTGCTCGCCCTGGCGCGTGGCCAGGTGCCGCCCACCATCAACTACACCACACCTGACCCTGCTTGCGATCTCGACTACGTGCCCAACACCGCGCGCGACGCTCGCTTGTGCCACGCCATGAGCAACAGTTTCGGTTTTGGGGGTACCGCTGCTTGCCTGGTTTTCAGCGCGATCAGGGACTGAGTGCAGGCATGCGTCAAGAGATCGAAGAACGAGTCCCATCAGCCGAGCGAGAAATCCGGCGTCCCGCACTCGGGCGCGATACAATTCTCTAGCATTTATGGCATATGACATCTGCCCGCGCTGTGGCAAGCCGGCCCACGGCGCGAACTTCGAGTTCGACTGTCCCGGAGGGACGCCCCGTCCCGGGGAAGGCCCCGCTGTGGTCGCGACACCAACGCCGCCCGTCCCGACTCGGCCGTCAGGCTTTTACCACGCGGCCGAGGGCACCCCAATCACGCGGCTGCAGCCCGGTACTTTGGTGGGCGAGTACCAGATCGCGGATCGCATAGCCGAGGGTGGAATGGGCACGGTGTACAGCGCGGTCCATCCCATTATCGGCAAGAAGGTCGCAATCAAGGTCTTGTCGGGCAAGCTGGCCAAGAACAGCAACGCCATCCGACGCTTCGTGCTTGAAGCCCGCGCGGTCAACGACATCCGCCACCCGGGGCTGGTGGACATTTTCTCCTTCGGCCGGCTCACCGACGGGCGGCCGTACTACGTAATGGAGTTTCTCGACGGACGTAGCCTGGGCGCCGTGTTGCGCATGCACCGGCGACTGACTCCGTTCGACACCTACCCGATGTTCATGGACGTGGGGCGTGTGTTGTCGGCCGTGCATGCCCACGAGATCGTTCATCGCGATCTCAAGCCCGACAATGTCATTCTGATCCCTCAGGGAAGCGATCAGCCGCCCAAAGTGAAGTTGGTGGATTTCGGCCTGGCCAAGCTGCTGGTGCGGGAGAGCGGTCAGACCGCGGCTGGGCCGCACACCGCAGTCGGCGTGAATGTCGGAACGCCGCACTACATGTCGCCCGAGCAGTGCCGCGGCGGCAACGTCGATGCGCGATCCGACCTGTACGCCTTGGGCGTGATGTTCTACGAGACGGTGACCGGCCAGCTCCCCCTCGACGGACCGACGCCGGTCGATATCTGGCAGGCCCATGTCGAGGTGGTTCCCCGCCTGCCCGAGTTGGTTGCCCCAGGCAGAGTGAGCCCGGAACTGGGTGCGCTCATCATGAAACTGCTGGCCAAGCGCCCTGAGCGCCGGCCGCAGAATGCGGCGGAGTTCTGCGATGCCTTGGAGGCCCTGGCCAAGGCAGGCAAGCTGGGAGACCGCACGACGCCCCCTCCCGAGGACCCGGCCGCCGTCCAGATGATGGACCTGGCACGCGCTCTTTCGACCACGCCAGTTTCCAGCGAACTGGTCGCGCTTGACGGCGCGGCGCTGCCGGTCCCCGCCGGCAAGGTGCAGGCACCCTCGGCACTGGCTTCCCCCCTGGTTCCGCGCGCCCAGGCGCCGCAGTTGCCGGTTCGCGCGCCGCAGCCCCTTGGGGCTGCGGCGGGGGCCGAGGACTTGGCCTCCACCTTCAGGGAGATCCCGGTGATCGAATTGTCTGACGAGCGTGCGAAGTCAGGGGAACGATCGCAGGAGGTCGAGGGCTTGCGTGCCGCTCTCGGGCTTCATATCGCAGAGCCGGCCTTTGAAGTGAACGATCCCTGTCAGGTGAGCGCGCTGGTCGTCGACTTGGACACAGGGGAGATCAATACCGAGACACCCGATTCCGCAAACGGGACCAAGGCTGGGCCACCCGATGGGACGTCACCTGCGGGCGCGCCCAGGGTTCGTCGCCTGGCGCGTCCGGTGGAGGAGCGGCAGTACATGCCACGGCTTGCGGCACCGCGACCGGGCAAGACGTCGAGCGCGCAGCCTAATCTCGCCAGGGCTCCGTCGCGCCTCCGCCGCGTCGCTGCTGTGGTGGTGGCCGCGCTGATGCTTGCGGGAGCAGCCGCCGCCTACTGGCTGATGCGCTAGCCGAAGTTGCGCATCCTGCTTCAATCCTTCGGCAATTCCCACCATGACTTTCCGGACGGCACGGCCTAGTGAGTAAGTTTCGTGCCGTCGGCCGTACAGTTGGTGCAGGCGATAGTCGTCGACCCGTCGCGCATCAGGATCGGGACCGCGCCATCCGCAGTGTCATTGTTGTCGATGGCCAAGTGATCCAGAGTCAACGTCCCTGCCGGCAAGGCCTTCTCGACGACGATGGCTCCGTCGAAGTTGCCCCCTGCGTAGTCGATCTTGGTGTAGGTAACTTGCGACCCGCTCGCCGTACCTGAGTAGAAATCCAAGCCATACCACTCTCCAGCGGCAGGCGTGTCGTATTGGGTGGTCAGGGTAATCTGGTTCTGCGCCGTGCCGTTTATCAGGACCTTGCCGGTGCCAGACTTTCCGACGGAGATCGTCGTGTTGTCACTGAACTTCACCGTCACGCCGGCCTCGATGGTGAGCACGCCGCCGTCTCGGACGTCGATGTCGTCGACAATGTACGGGCTGCAGACCTTGGTCAAGGTGAGGCCACTGGGATAGATGGCGGCCGTAACCGTGCTGCTGTCAATGGTGCAACTCGCAGTGCTCCCCGTCGATTTGGTGCCCCCCGTGGCAGAGCCGCCGCCGCCTGTAGCTCCGCCCTTGCCGGTTGCTCCGCCGGTGGCGGTCGCTCCGCCATTGCTGCTCGTGCCACCTGTGGCACTGCTGTTCGTGCTGTCATTGCTGCCACAGCCGAGGAAACAAAGGGATGCTGCCATCAAGGCTAGAGTCAGAAATCGCGTGCTGAACGTGATCATCGAGAGGAGCCCTTTCTGTCGATACGACATGCCATATTCTACGCGCTTCCGATCCGTTAGCCCAAGTTCCACCGATAGGAACACGACAATCACTGCGTGATAATGCGAGATACCAACTCCGCGCCACCGAGCGCTAGCCAATCTCCTCTTCGATCGATTCGGCGCCCTTGCGAATGGCTGCGGTGAGCACTTCGTGGTGGTCGCCAGTGACCAGCACGTCGTCTTCGATGCGAATGCCGCGGACGTCGGCAAAGGCAGCCAGGCGATCACGCCGCAGTCGATCGCCTGCCAGGGCCGTGCGCGCCGGATCTTCGAGAATCGCCGGGACCAGATACAAGCCGGGTTCGATGGTGATGGCCATGCCCGCACAGAGGTCGCGGTCGAGCCGCAGCGTGCGCAGGCCCGGCTCGGTGGAACGGGTGCGGCCGGGCGCGTACGTGGCGCGGTCACCCAGATCCTCCAGGTCATGCACGTCGAGCCCGATGAGGTGGCCCAGCCCATGCGGGAAGAAGAGTGCCACCACGCCGTCGGCTACCAGTTCGGCAGGATCGCCGCGCAGCACGCCCAGGTTGACCAGACCCTCGGCGATGAGCCGGCCAGCCAGAAAATGCAGCTCGCGGAAGGGCACGCCCGGCCGCACTGCCGCGATCACGCTTTGCTGCGCGTGCAGCACCACCTGGTAAAAGTCCCGTTGTGTGGCCGAGTAGCGTCCGCTCACTGGCCAGGTGCGGGTGACGTCGCCGGCCCAGCCGTC
>Ga0182019_10000899_pt1 | contig 14748 bp, 13 predicted proteins | sample 812E2MmetaG_FD_120483 | JGI IMG/M metagenome (GOLD analysis project Ga0182019, IMG submission 120483) | Permafrost microbial communities from Stordalen Mire, Sweden - 812E2M metaG | ecosystem: Environmental > Terrestrial > Soil > Wetlands > Permafrost | place: Sweden: Stordalen | collected...
ACGCTAAAGCTTCGGAGGGCTAAGGTGGGCCCAGCTGGGCTCGAACCAGCGACCCCCTGATTATGAGTCAGTATGTGCAAGCTCTATAATATGCAGAATATAAGATTAATAAAATCATTTTATTAATTTACTTGCGTGTATTTTGCACTTTTAATTTGCTCACAAATACATAGCTTTATCGAATCACTATCGAACATTATCGTATCATAACGTATCAAACACAGTTTTTTCTATCGTATCATTATCGAATATTATCGTATCATAACGTATCGTATTTCAAAAATCATTATATTTGATTAAATGAACAAAGTACACACATTTAAGATTGATATTGACTGGAAGCTGATTTCGGAAATAAGCATAATCGATAGATTTGATGCTTCATGGATATCTATTGAAAAGAGAGAAGGACAAAGCTTAAAACAGTTGAAATCTGTTGCTACAGTAAAAAGTGTAGGAGCGTCAACAAGGATAGAGGGATCTATGATGAATGACGAGGAAGTTGATGTACTTCTACAGAGTTTAAGTATTGAAAAACTCGCAGATAGAGACTCACAGGAAGTCGCTGGTTATTACGATGTCCTTGACGCAATATCTGAATCTTATAATGTTATCGATATTACAGAAAACTCAATAAAAAACTTACATAACCTGTTATTGAGGTATAGCGAAATAGAGCAGTGGCATAAAGGAAACTATAAGCAGCACAGAAATAGTGTAGAGGCAAGAATGCCTGATGGAAGTACCCAGGTTGTATTTGAGACAACACCACCGGGTATAGAAACGGAAGATGCAATGAGGAATCTAGTTGATTGGTACAATACCGATAAATCAACTCATCCATTAGTGAAATGCGCTTTGTTTGCCTATGAATTTGTTAGCATTCATCCTTTTCAAGACGGGAATGGTAGACTTAGCAGATTACTTACAACACTACTTCTTTTAAAAAATGGTTATAGGTGGATACAATACGTAAGTTTTGAAAGTGAAATTGAAGATAGAAAAACGGAATATTATAGAGAACTTAGAAGATGTCAGGCACAGAGACCTAATGAAGATGTCACATCGTGGATCTATTTCTTCTTTAGCGCATTAAAAAACATACAAGTTAAACTTGAAAAGAAACTAGAAACTACAGGAGCTCTTTCAAAACTTGATCCAAAAGAAAAATCAATTCTTGCATATATTTCAGATCATCCAGGAACTAGGTCAGGAACAATTTCAGCAAAATTAGGAATACCTGTTCCTACAGTTAAAAGGTTGATAAATAACTTATTTACTAAAAACCTTATTGAAAGGTTTGGGACAGGCCCTGGAACTAATTATTCCATAAAATAAGGTAAAACTTACCGTTTTTCAAACGCCGGTTCTGTAGTAACTATATAGAAACAACCACTTTAAATCAAATTTGTTGATCTAATGCAAAAGCTGGACAGCTTGACCACATTAGACCAGTTCAGGTTCATTTAGTATAAATAGTTTAATAATAACCATTTAATCCTATCTATGAATGGTAAATTTACTCTGGCTGATTGTGGTCAAGGGCACTGGCTTTTCCACTAAGTACTGATTGCTAGACTATTCGGCTATTAAAGAATTTTTCAGTGTCTTTATCCATGAAATAAACATAACATCCTTTAATTCCTCGTGTTAGTAGAACTCTATATGTGTTTTTTACCATTTGGGTAAATTGATTTCTGTTATTTCGAACTTGGGTGTCAAATGAATTCTCAGATTTCCCATTAGATTGTATAAAGATCTGGGTTATTGACAAAGTTGCATTATTACCCTCAGAGTATTAATTATGACAGACAATGAGAAACGTAAATATATCGAGGAGATATTTAAATACTGCAAAACGGACAGTATTCTAGTCATGTCAAAAATGGGTCAATTACAGCGCTTACAATGTCCATTCGAAGTGGTTGTGATATCAAATGTAGGCAAATACAAAGGGCCGATATGCCTTGTTTCAGCTGTTAAAATTGATTTGACCTTAATTGATGTATATATCATAAGGGATAAAGCCTATTACTTCTTCAATTTCAGAGTATTAGAGCGCAAAATAAAGAATTCCAGGTATTAGGTCGAATAGAACCGAACTCTGGATATTTAGTCGAGTCATGCTGCATTTTCTTTATTGTTGTTCTGAGATGGTTCACCTCGACTTTAAGTAATCAAGAACCACTGAAAATCAACAGTGTTAGTATCACTTACCCGATCCCTCGAGAGGGGGACTTGGATGAGTGATTATGAATAATTAATTTAATAATTTAATATCATTATTATGTTTTCATTAAACAAATTGTCAGATGATGATACACCCATTCCAATTATCCATCGGTGTAGACCAGATAGGGTAGGTAAGGATATGTCCGGTCTAGAATTGCATGAATTTGGCTTGGCATTATTTACATCTTATCTGTCTGATCAAAACTTTGAGCTTGTAGCTGTAAATATGAATCCTGAAAATGGAGCACCACACATAATGATCTGGAATCCACAGAAAGTACTATTTTATATTTGGGTAAAAACAGATCTGGCTCCAAATATTCCAGTGTATGTGCCAAATGATACACATGATGTAATTACTGAAATATCAAGAAAGTATAAAGCAATACTTAGTTTTGCCAGTATTACAATAAGCTGTGCGGCCCCTGAATTTAATTCAATACCTAAATGTGGTGAGGATTATTTTGCAGTTTTAAATGATTTCGATGAAGTATGACTTATATATTAAACAAGTCCTTAATGAGAGGACTTAGATCATCATGAGTGTGTCGAGGTGAACTGAGCCCGTCTTATTGATACAAGATATAATTTGTCAGTAAAGGAACCAATATTATTTTTGTAAATTGTCTACATCATTGGCAACCTTTTTACTATTTAAAAAATATTGCACACTAATTATGTAATCACTACTTGGTATTGATGTTTTTATAATATGACTATGTGTCGCTCCAGTTATAAATGTATTAGTAGTAAAGTCTGTATAGTCATTATGCCCTATATTGTAATTAAGATTAATTTTAATATGTTGTCCTAACTCAGTTGAAAGCCCTAAAGTAAACTGATTTACAAATCTTTTGGGTGGGATATAATAATCAAAAAGATCATTTCTATGTTGATTTGACCAATGAGGACCCATTTGGGTATCAGTACTTATATCATCCATTTTAGCGGATAATATTAAATTCGGTCTTACACCTAAATAACAAGAAGGTTTCAATGTACCTATTTTTAATATATATCCTAAAGTAAGTGGAAAACACAATTTTTGCAGTTTATAATAAACAAAGGTTCCTTCTTCCCACTGACCATAAAATATCAATTCATGATACTTAGTACCAGCCATTTGATACTGTAATCCAGATGCGAGTTGAAGATGTTTTTTTAAAGTCCATTCTTTGGATATTCCTATTATAGGTCTTAATAATGGATCAGTTCCTACTTCATGAAAAGAAGTCCACTCACCCCTAGTAGGGAACTGAGAAAAAGTAATGCCAATGTCCAAATCAATGATGTGAACCGGTTGTGTCATTCCAATTTGTGAGCAGGCTAATAGAATAATTAACAACGTTAAAATTATAGGCATACTTCTCATATGAAATCAGTGTGCGTTTATCCTACAAAAAATAAACAATATATCAAAATTACGAATTTCTTAATAATAGGATTAAAACAGTAGACCCCGCTTGCTGATATACGGGGCTTACCTCTGAACGTCGGGGATAGTTCCAATAGTCCTGACAAATATTTCAATCATAGCTAAACAGTAGTTCAATTCCCTACAAATTTATTTACCACTGACAGCGCCGGGCAGTTAATTCAGGGAGTGCTTATACTTTTGTATATCTTTGGTAAAAGGTGTTCGGGTATGCTCTCTTTATGTTATACACTATAAGTTAGTTTTAGATTAATTCCATCCATCTGAGTAATTCTTGGGTGGGTGGATTTCTATTTGAAAATACTTGACTTGTATTATAATTCTCTCGTAACTTTGTTAAAGTCAACTTATTTAATCTTGTACTATTCACTAAACATCTGATATCAGGATTTTTTTGAATGAATAATTTAAACCATATCCAGATGAAAAGGATTCTTTTATTATTCATTATTTCGATATTCTTAGGGTTAAGTATTTCAGACTGTAAGAAGAATGAATCAATCTTCTCCCAAAATAATTATATAGAAAAATACCTGGGGACGTGGTACTTTAAATTCGTTTGGTCAAATTATGATCAAATGATTTTTATGCACACTGGCGATTCAAGTACTTTTACAGGAGTTATTTATCCTGGATCTTCAATTGGATATATAACGATAGTATACACTGAAAATAACACTTTAACAAAGAAAGTTGAATCGGATGGGAAAATATTAAATACCTGTATAGCACAAAACCATGGGTCAGCAGATTGTAGTGGTTATTTTGAAGGAGACAGCGTGCTCCACTACAATACTTACGAACAGTTTCCACCAAATCAGATTCATTTGTACACCTCAACTCTTATTGGAAGAAAGCTAAGTAATAGTAACTCTTTAAATCAGAAGCCCAAAGTTTCAACTACAAACGCAACAGGCGTTTCAACAACCTATGCAATATTACATGGGATAGTTAATCCTAATTTTTTATTCACTACTGTTACTTTTGAATATGGCACTTCTTCAAGCTACGGGGATACAATTTCAGCCGTTACTAAAACAATTCTAGGCTATAAAGAATTCAATGTAAGTGTCAGTATTTCAGGATTGACTCCTGGAACAGAATACCATTTCAGAGTAAAGGCTGTAAACTCCCTAGGGACAACTTATGGGAACGATATGAATCTTAACACATCTTTACCTGGCTCTGTAATTGACATTGATGGGAATGCTTACAAAACAATCCAAATAGGATCACAGATTTGGATGGATGGAAACCTTAAAGTGACTAAATTTAATGATGGAAATACTATACCGTTGGAAACCGATAGCAGTTCCTGGAGAAAATTAACAACTCCGGGTTACACCTGGTTTAATAATGATGTCTCCACCTATAAAGCTACTATGGGAGCCTTTTATAACTGGTATGCTGTTAATACAGGCAAACTCTGCCCCATGGACTGGCACGTACCTGACAGTTTGGAATGGAGTTCTCTTGAAAACATAAGCGCTCTTACAGTTCTGCCAAGTGGAGGGAGAAGACCTGATGGATCATTTTTTGGTGCATCTTATCCTACGTCTTATGAATGGTACTCTGGGAATGAGTGGACTTCCAGTACAGTTTATAGCTATAATAAAACCGACGCATTTAGTATATTTCTATATTATAGCCACAATAGTCTGACTATAATGAACTTTTCTATGAATTTCGGATATCCTGTTCGTTGCATAAAAGATAATTAACCAGGTAAAAAGGTGTTCGGGCATGCTCTCTTTTATTTCATTGTTCATCTATCTGAGTTAAGTCTTGGGTGGATGGATTATTTAAACTTGCAACTTGTTCAAACATGGTGTAAATTTGATAAGAGACGTGTTTATAATAAATTAATCGTAATATAATCTCGTATGAAAAATATATTTAGAATCACAGGAATAATCTTATTAATCTTATTGATTCACTCTTGTAAGATGAAAGAAAATAACGAGCCTAAAATTGAGCATGGCTCTGTCATCGATTATGATGGCAATACATATAATACAACTAAGATTGGTACGCAATGGTGGATGACTGAAAATCTGAAAGTAATCCATTACCGGGATGGGAGTGCAATAGAAAATATTACAGACAGCTCAGCGTGGGCATATTTAACGACAGGTGCATACTGTTGGTATAATAATAATGAAGCAACTTACAAGGCTAATTATGGCGCTTTATATAATTGGTATACAATTGTTGATAGTCGAAATCTTTGCCCTTCAGGCTGGCATGTACCAAACGATAACGAATGGATTACATTAATAACCTATCTTGGCTGTGAGGCAATCGCAGATATAAAACTGAAAGAAGTCGGAGATTATTATTGGTCACCTTCGACTACTATGAGTGATAACAGCAGCGATTTTTCGGCTCTTGCCGGTGGACAGAGGATTAATGCCCCAGTTGGAACTTTTAATGGTTCATCGACTCCATTTTACTATATGGGAAGAATCGCAACCTGGTGGAGTACTACTTCTACCACTAGCGAACATGAATTAGAAGTTGACGCTAATAGATCTGGTACAGAAAAGTATTATTTTCAGAAAAATCAGGGTTATTCTATTAGATGTATAAAAGGTACTATATAACCATCAAAGAACTGTATGAAAAGGAAACATTTTATTTATATAGGCATATCTGTTTTGGTCTTATTATCAGTAATTCTGAAAAGTTGCCATAAACGTTTTGAACCAGATAATCCTGGTCCATACACCCTTCCTCCTTGGGTTGGAGTAGATGTAACAATCCTTACCGACAGTTCTGTAATCTTGAATGGACATTCCAGGAACTTTAATAATTATACTTTGGCAGGATGTGGATTTTATTGGAGCACAGCTAATAATCCAACAGAGAATGATAATATAATTCATCACAGATATCCTCTAAGTTCCGAGGGGTATAATACTTCCAGTGATACCTTAATCGGATTAATTCCTTTTAAAAATTATTATGTCGCACCTTTTGTAAAATATTATGATGGCAAATCTCTCAAAATTGAATCATTTGGAGGCAAGCTCTTTGCAACACCGTATTTGAAATTAATACCAGTAGTTATTACATCGGCGATTCTTCAGTATTCGAAATCTACGGCAATACTAGGGGGGAATGTCAAGGATGAAGGATCACCCCAGTTAATTGAACGTGGTGTGTACTGGGGCTTATCACATAATCCCGACATTTCCGGAGCAAAGTTTAAAATCGGGAATGGACCTGGCTTGTTTTCTGATACCATCAAAGGCTTAAGTCAAAATACAACCTATTATGTAAAGGCCTATGCAGCCAATAGTTCTGGCATTGGAGTAGGTTTGGAATATAGCTTTAGAATAGGACAGGATACTAATTTCCCAAAGGTAACTGATATTGAAGGCAATAATTATCATTTTGTTACAATCGGAAATCAGGTCTGGATGGCTGAAAACCTTAAAACCACAAAATACAATGATGCTACCGATATCCCATTGGTAACAGATAGTACGGCCTGGAAAAATCTAATTACTCCAGGTTATTGCTGGTATAATAATGAATTAAGTTATAAAGATATTTATGGTGCACTTTATAATTGGTACTCAATTAATACTGTTAAGCTGTGCCCTATGGGCTGGCATGTTCCTTCATACGATGAATGGGTAACTTTAATTAATCTATTAGGGGGTGAAAATGTTGCAGGGGGCAAATTGAAAGAAATCGGCACTACTCACTGGTCATCACCAAATACGGGAGCAACCAATGAAAGCGGATTTAACGCAGTACCATCCGGAGATAGAATAGGAGAAGATGGCAGCTTTTATAATATTGGCGAATATGCAATATTTTGGACCTCGGATCCTTCCTCCGATACTCAAGCAATAAATCGAGTTCTGGTTTTTGATAAGGTTAATCTCAGGATAGGTTTCGATAATAAGTTTGCTGGTTTTTCTGTTCGTTGTGTCAAGGATAATTAACCCGGCAAATAGGTGTTCGGGTATGCTTTCTTAAAGAATAACTATTTATCTGTAACAAATAAATTTAACTTCGACTTAAACAAGGTGTAACTTTGATATATAGTAAATCGCTGGATATGAAACGTAATTCTTTTTCTATAAGAGGAATCATTTTGATATTCTTATTATGTTCTTTCTCCAGTAGCATAATGGCGCAAAAAGCTAATCTTGATACATTAAATATTGACCAGCTTAATCTGTACAAGGATAAAGCTGTTGCAATGAGAAATACAGGGAGGGCTTTAACATTAAGTGGTGTAGGTGTATTTGCTACAGGCTTTGTTATTGGAATAATTATGATGCACACTCCAGGCCCGGATAACTTGCATGATGACATGAATAGTCTCTTGAGTGGTTTTTATGTCATATGTCTTGGTGGTCTGGTTGGCATTCCTTGTACTTTAGCTGGCATTCCTTTATGGGCAGTCGGAGGTAGCAAAAAGGCTAAAGCTGAACTTACTTTACAGAAGTTTAATATAGCATCAAAAAATTCAATGGCGATGGGGTTAGGAATAACAATAAGGTTTTAACCTAATATTGAACAATTACTTATTGCCAACCCTCGGTAATCAGCTCCGGAGGCTTATTGTTTAATCAGGTAAAAAGGTGTTCGGGTTGCTCTCATTATGTTTCATGTTGAAAATCTCATGTCTAAGGTATACAACATAAATCGCAACCCTCACTATTGATTTATGCTCGCCTGCGGCACCCAATTTGATACGGCATACGTGGGTTTGCAATAAGCAATATTGAATTGACACAGAAAGGCCAACGCCCTATGGGTTATTTCATAAGCCTTGCTTTAGTCATTAAATAACCCCACTTCATATACCAAAAATTGTCTGCTACTCGCGGGCGGCTCGCGCCCGATTGAATTTGATTGAAGGTATATGGGAGATATTTATAATACAAATGATTTAATGTTTATTAAGGAAGATATTAAGTATTTGATAAATACAACATTGAAATTTAATTATCTTTCTCTTAATCAAGTTGTAAATTTGAGTTAACAGAATAGACATAATGGACAGACAAAACTGAAATAGACAATAAAAAGAAAAACTCGCTGATAGCAGGTTTAATTATAAATATTGTGGCACTTGCTAATAGATTGTTATTCAATTTTTTTCCAAGTTGGTTTTATTTTTAGTATAAGTTCCAATTGTTTTGCCTATGCTATCTAGTAATATATTCGAAAAGACCTTCGCACCCTCATCATTTAAATGTAAAATATCTGCAAAAAGTTTGGGATTATTAATGAGTACAGAATCTTTTGAAAAATCAAAAAACTTGACATAATTTCTTTTTGCAATATCTCTTCCAAGTGTAACAGAATAATCTGTTTGATTGGATTTAATAAAACAGGGAGAACAGACAATATAAAGCTTAACTTTTGAAATTAAACAATCTTGAATAAATGACTCATATACTTTAACCTTAGTGCTATCTAATGCATGATCAATCGAACTGCTGTCAATTTGAATTGAACCATTCCAAGTTTTCGTTAACGGAAGATATCCTTTAATATCAAGCCATCTTTTCTTATTTAATTCAGTATTGCCAATAGCTATTGAGAAGATAGATGAATTATACGGATATATTGAGGATAGCAATTTAATTCTTTCATAAGGGCTTTTTAATTCAATAATTGAGCGAATCTCAGGATGTCTCTTATAATATGGTAAAAGAGAAGAGATTCTATCATAACTGAGTTGGGTTTTGCTAAATTCTCCAGGGTCAAAATCTAATATTATAATTTTAGGTGTATATCTTTTTAATACACCCGTGAGAATCGCGTAGTGATAGAAAATATAATTACCATCACGTCCAGCATTGTAAACCGATAGATTTAATCTTTTTTCAAAAATATCTGGTCGATAGTTATGATTTGCTCTTGATGAACCAAGTATTATTATATCAGCAGTTATCTTTTCAAGTGAATAGGTAGTTCGATATTGCATACCACTATCCTGCTTAAAATAAAAGAAACTAAGAATATTCCCAATAGAATAGTCAAGAGTAAATACAATTGCAAAAAGAGCGACCATTTTAAAAAGAAATAATAAGTATGTATTTCTTTTAATTTTATCAACTAAATAGTCTGCCATCTTACTTAGAATTGAAAATAAATAAATTGTCCACCATCAAAAACACCAATTAACAATATTATGATTATGAGTAAAGCATAGGACAAATTTCGAACTATCCAGGTTTTATTGTTAAAAAAGGAAAAATCACCTTTATAATATTCCCTTTTCAACTCGACAAACAATAATAAGAATATACTTATAAAAGAATAAATCATAATTGATGGATTTTCAATAAAAATTGACCCATTAAATGCTGAGATTTTTTTGATGATAGTAAATGCGTCTCTAACATTATTTGCTCTGAAAAATATCCATGCAAATGTTACAAGGATATATGTAACTAAAACACCATAAATTGTGTAAAATGCTGATTTCTTTAATATGCCGAATCTTTTTCGTAGTTTTTTGTTGAACCCAAGCGTCCAGTTGGCTATGGTCAGGTAGACGCCGAAAAGCAATCCCCATATCAGAAAATTAAGTCCCTCGCCATGCCATATACCACAGACAGCAAAAGTAATCATTGAAGCAAACAGAAAGATCCATTTCTCAATTGCAAGACCTAGATACTGCGTCTTATTAATATGCCCTGTAAAGAAAACTGCCAGCGGGAGAAACAGATAGTCTCTGAGCCATAATGAAAAACTGATGTGCCAGCGGTTCCAGAACTCCTTGATTGAAGTGGCAAAATATGGCCTGTTAAAATTATTGGTGAGATTGAAACCTAGAACTTTTGCTGAGCCTAAAGCAATATCAGTATACCCAGAAAAATCAGCATATACCTGAAAGGAATAGAAAATTGTTGCTACAAGCAAAGTCATGCCGCTATGATGCTCATAATTGCCGTAAACCGCATTAACATATAATGCCAGCCTGTCTGCAACAACAAGTTTTTTAAAATACCCCCAAAGCATGAGCTTAAGCCCATTTACGACCATATTATAGTTGAAACTCTTTTCTTCCCTGAACTGAGGAAAGATGTTCCCGGGCTTCTCTATTGGCCCCTGCATTATCTTTGGGAAAAACAATAAAGATGAGGCAAATTTCCCTAAATGTCTCTCCGCATTTATTGTTCCTCTCTTAATTTCAATAAGATAACTCAGAATAGTAAAAATAAAAAACGAAAGTCCTACAGGTAAGATTATCTTCAGCAGTTGGTCTTTACCTGATATTCCTTTAATGTCAGCAAAGAGTGATTCCAAAAAGCCAAAATACTTAAAAAAAGCTAATACAATAATGTTAATACAGACGCTAAAAATAAAAATTGAATTTCGTCTTGCTTCTGAGCGCTCAATCGCTATTCCCAAATAATAATTTAAAAGTATAAGGACAAAGAAAAGGATAAGAAACACCGGCAGCAAAGCATAATAGAATAACGTACTGCAAGCCAGCAGCCAAAGCCATTGATACCTGCCAGGGATAATATATAGAATCATAGCAACTACGGGCAAGAAGAAGAGATATGGAAGGGAATTAAAAAGCATCGGCCTGTCTATTTCTTAAATGTTGAATATTAATAATGTCTTTTTTAGCAAAATACACAACTTGTATATATGTCAACTATAAGCACGTATATTAGAATATTTTTGGTATTATAAAACTTATACATATTCAAAAAGTGCAGTCCCCTTTGGTCATAGTCTGCAACTCTATTTGTGCTTATGAGAGTTGAGGGATTACCCATGCTAAAATAATAAATTTTTTTAACCTTGTATATACTTATCGTTTTTCTGCCTAAAATAGTAGAAGGTGATTATCATAATTTTCATTTTACAACTGTAAGCGCTGTCTAAGCCTTAAATAATGTTTTGTCGGTATATGGTTGCATTGCTTTTTGAAATGCTTACTATAAATTTTCTCATAAGCTTTATCAATCGCAAATAATAAACCAAATTGCTTTTCCAGCTTTCTATATCCGTGGCTTTGTACCTGTTTTTCATAATAAAAACCCTTGAACGCTGAACGGTGGTAAAAATAAGTTTCGACTAAATGTAACTTTCGGCAACGTCTGCCTGCTCGTGGACAAATAAAATACCAGACAACACCTCTGCCTAAATTTGAAGGGATTGTAATAAGCTGAACAAAATAATTAACAGGTACTTTGTTGCAAGTGAAATCCAGCTCCATGTAAGGACTTCCGGTATCGATGTTTACTATCAAAGAAATACTGCCTGTTTTTTCTCCGTTCCTGCTCCAGGTGTGTACACCACTTTTAACCTGGTTCGGATTAAGATATTCCCAGAGTTTCAAATCCGAAATGTTTATTATTTTACAATTATCGTACAGGGTGGGGAAGTTATGACACTTCGACATTTGTAAATTATTTTGAGATAACCTAAATCCTAAAGGAACTTTCACAAGTAACACAGAGAAGCAAATAGAAATGATGAAGCTTGGGCAGAATTCAATAAATTATTGACAAAGGGTTATCCTAACCAAATGAAGGAGAAGACATTAATCCCGATGGACCATTCAATAATTTATGACAAAATGTGACTATTTCTTCAGCGAGAAGGTAAAAATGAATTAGCAATAAGATTTGGTATTTTCTCCTATATTTCATGGATTGTTGGATTAAAAAAGCAAAAAAGAAAAGATGAATTAATTACATTTACTTCAGAGAAAACCATTGAAGAAACTTTAAGGAAACTATGTAGGAAAGAACACAAGGAGGACTTATTAGAAAAGCTTTCCAAAATAGTAATACACTATTTACAAATGTTATCCAATGTTGATTTTGTAGAATTTACAAAGGAAATTGATGTGGTTATATTTAGTGAGGCCTGATCATCAAAGAATTTAAAAAGAAGGCGACACTTTAATGTGAAAGTCAATTTCTAGGACTGAATGTGATCATGTCTACTGTATGAATAAAAGAATAAGTGTCGCCTGGAGAATCCTTATATATTATTATTAATTACACGTTTAATACAGCATACCAAATTTATGCAAATTGAATTTAATTTCATAATTTTAACTAATAAATATTTGCACGAAACAGACATATAGTTAAATAAATATTAATAGCGTAAGCTGTTATTCTTGCACTGTAAAACCGCTAATTAAATCAATCACAAGAATGATAGTCATACGCTCACGGACGACGTGGGCTTTGCTTATTGTGATTGGGGTGCTTAGCGGTACCTACAGTGCGGTAAGATTTAGGTCCACGTCCTTATTTTATTAAATAGTAACCTGACATAGCAATTTCTTGTAATGTCATTAATTCAAAACAAAAACAATAATTATTAGATTATGAAAAAGTTAATTTTAATACTCCCATTTATCTTTTTATCTACAATATTACTATCTCAAAATGGCATTTATAGATGTAATAGCCAACGATTCCAAGACAAGAATAATCCCTCAAAAAATGCAGATCATAACAATGCAATGATTATCACAGTTAATGTGAATGATTATACAGGAGGATTTATATTGGTTTCTTGTCCAAGCGAGGATATATCATATAAGTATGATATACTTCAAAAATTGGATACAAAGATAAATAATGAAAGAAATTCCATATACAATATTTATGATGGAAGATTTAATGTGGAAAATGTTCAAGCCCCAACCAAAATGATTGTTTTTTTAATACAAGATAAGGGGAAAAATTCTTTTGATGTAGCTGTAAATAACCCTGATAGTGGAACTATAACTTTGTATCAAAATCTAAATAAAATAACATATTAAAGTAAAATCTTTACCTATGAAAATAATCTTAGCTGTTTTATTTAATCTTTTTGCAATTCAAACTACCTTTTCGCAGTGCGATTGTGAAAAATACCACAGAGAGACTGGTACAGTAACACAATGTGCTACTTTGCCTCTGGGAAGCGATAATAATATGGAATTGGGATCAAGTCTTGTATTTAATGGGAAAGATTACTTTATAGCCTTGACAATAAGGTATACTTCAGGACGAGCTAAAAAGATTACAGGGAACTTAACATTAGGTTTAATTGATAATAATCTGTTGGCATTTAAACTATTAAATACATCAAGTAGTTATATCGGGAACAGTGAAGTTGAAATGGGTACCTTTTTTATCAATGATATTCAACTTATAAAGATTCAGAATTCTAACTTGAGTACTATATCAATTGTGTTAGATGATAATAGAGCACATGTGATAGAAGCATCTATAAATCAAGATGTTCTAGTTACTCAATTAAGATGTTTGCAGAATCATTCAAAATTTGGCTGGATAGAAAAGAAAGGTGAATTTGGAAATTTTTATTTAAGTTTCCCAAATACACCAGTTTATACACAAGAGAACGGTTGGTCTGCTAAAGACAAAAATGATGAAGTCACATATCTTATGTCATTCAGAGAGATTATAGACAATCATAATATTTCAATTGCTGATGTTGAGAAGTATCTATTGCCTTCTATGATGAAAAATGACATTCAGGTTTCGAAAAACTATTTAAACTATAGCGGTTATAATGCTTTAGATTTTTTGTATAAAACAAATCGAATTCCTGTTATGTATAAAAAAGGTCGAATTATAGTTCGAGATAATAAATTATATATTCTCCAAGTATTTTATTATTATAGTAACCTTGAGGATTTTGATTATTTTTCAAAGTCGTTACGTTTTTATTAATTGAGTTACTAATTGTCAATATTTCTTTTCCTGGTAAATTGAATTAAAATAAATAAGCAAACTAAAAAACCAAGAAATGTTTCAGTATAGTTTCAGTAACTCTTTAAAGAAAAAAGCGCATTCAGACAGTATATGTCTGTTTGCGCTTATTTGTTTGTGGGCCCAGCTGGGCTCGAACCAGCGACCCCCTGATTATGAGTCAGGTGCTGCTAACCAGCTGAGCTATGGGCCCAAAGTAAAAACGGACTGCAATATTAGCTATTAGAATGTAATTATGCAAGTCCCCTATAAAAAGAAAATTTGTTATCCCTCTTTCTTGAGATATTCCAGCAGTACATTTACCGCCTCATCCATGTCGTGGCCAAATGTGAGTATCCCCGCCCTGTC
>Ga0182019_10000900_pt1 | contig 14738 bp, 10 predicted proteins | sample 812E2MmetaG_FD_120483 | JGI IMG/M metagenome (GOLD analysis project Ga0182019, IMG submission 120483) | Permafrost microbial communities from Stordalen Mire, Sweden - 812E2M metaG | ecosystem: Environmental > Terrestrial > Soil > Wetlands > Permafrost | place: Sweden: Stordalen | collected...
AAGATAAATACAATGTCTCTTGCCGATAAGCAGAGAATGATCGGGAAAACAGTTCCTTCATTAGCTGCTGTCTCCCAGTCTTCTCTTATTTCACAAGTCGATGGAGACTATGTCACATATACTGTCCGGTATGGTGATACTATCTGGGATATAGTAAAGATGTTCGATAATGTAACAACCACGGAAGTATTGGATCTGAATAATATCTCAGATCCGGCGAAGATAAAGGTGGGACAAAAGCTTAAGATCAAAAAGAAGAGCTGATTCGTGACTAATATATGCGCCCTTTCAGGTCGTTTTTATTGTTGCTTTTACTTCTTGCCTGCCTGACCGGACTTTGTTACTTTTTCCCGGGCAGCAAAATATTTCCTCGATTGCCGGGGCTCTTCCCAAATATCTCACACCTGATTGCGGAACAGGAAACACCTCATGTCCAGAGCCATACAATAAAGCGGACTGGAGATACGGTTATCAACCATAAAGTTGATTCTGCCATAATTGCTGACACTACTGCTTATTTAGCCCTGAAAGCCAAAAATATCCTTTCTCCGTTTATTGATTCCTTACGTGAATCGAAACGGCAGGTGAGGATAATGTATTATGGCGATTCCCAGATAGAAGGCGACCGGATAACTTCATTCCTGAGGCATGCTTTGAGAGAAGGCAGGAATGGCACGGGCCCGGGACTATTCCTTCCGGTTATGCCGGTCATGTACACCAAATCGATATGGCTTAAGTCCTCTGCTTCCTGGGGAAGATATAATTACCTCTCTTACAAGGCCGGAGAGATATCACATAACAGGTTAGGCCCTTTCATGGCTATCTGCAGGTTCCTTCCTCCGGGTGAGATTTCCTCTTCGCCTGAAAAAGCATGGGTGCAGATAAGACCATCTAAATTTGCCGATTCATCATCGGCAAAGTATGACCAGCTCAGGATTTTTTATTCAAATCCGGCAGGAAGGGTCGGGTATAGTGTTACAGCCGATAATATCAGGATATTCACCGACTCACTTAATATCAGTTCAGAAGTTAACGAAGCTGATTGCAACCTGAACGGAGCAAAAGATATTATTATTGAGTTTCAGGGAAAGGTCAGCCCCGATATTTACGGCATCAGCATCGAGAGCAGCGACGGGATAATTGTCGATAATATCCCTCAGCGCGGCAGCGCTGGTCTGGAGTTTACAATGACCGATAAGCAAAACCTGCGGGAAATTTATGAAAAGCTTCAGCCTGACCTTATTATCCTGCAATTTGGCCTCAACATTGTCAAAAATGTCCGTAATGATTATTCATACTATAAAAGAGGATTATATCGCCAGATTGAACGTGTGAAGGAGGTAGCTCCTGGAGCTTCGGTAATGGTAATCGGTGTGACGGATATGGCATCAGGTGAAGGTGACTCTCTAGAATCGTATCGCAATATACCATCAATAATCAGATCGCAGAAGGAGGCTGCTGATGATGCTGGTGCAATATTCTGGGATTCGTATAGTGCGATGGGAGGGCAATCATCGATAATAAGCTGGTCGAAGAAAAAACCACCGCTTGCGCAGACCGACTATGTTCACTTTACCTACCAGGGAGCAGATACTATCTCAAAAATGCTTTACGGATACATTGTCTCCTCAGGCAGAAGTGATACCAGCATTAAAACCGTAAAACGAGTCCTGCCTGACACTTCAAATATAACCCTTGCTGAGATCAAGGTTACGCCGAAGGAATTCCCGGTGCTGGGAGGCAGCAAGTTGAGGATGCTTATTTCTGAGATATTCAATTACGATCCGGACAGGCCAATGATCTTTTCAACTCCGGCATTCTGGATATTCTTTCTGGTGGTAATGGCCGGGTACAGCATAATTTACAGGAAACCATTTATCAGGAATTTCTATCTGCTCATTGTCAGCCTATATTTCTATTATAAATCCGGAGGTCTTTTTCTCTTCCTTCTGATTCTTGTCACAGTAGTTGATTATACAGCAGGCCTTCTTATTTATCATTCCCGTAAAAAGACATTCAAGCGGCTTTTTATCTTTCTAAGCCTTCTGTCAAACCTCGGGATCCTTGCATATTTTAAGTATACCGGCTTCTTCGTACACACAATTAACGACCTTTTCGGAACGGGTATCCAGGTTCATGATTATCTGGCATCGTTTTCAAATCTTCATCTTGGAACCTCATTTGATATCAATAACATTATCCTTCCCGTAGGGATATCATTTTTTACTTTCCAGTCACTAAGCTATACGATTGATTTATACAGGGGGAAGTTGAAGCCGGTCAGGAACATTGTGGATTTTGGATTTTATGTCTCGTTTTTTCCTCAGCTGGTTGCGGGGCCGATCGTCAGGGCATCTGAGTTCATTCCCCAGCTCTACACCAGGTTCAGCCTGTCGAAACGGGAATTTGGCTATGCAATCTTTCTTATATGTAAAGGTCTCATAAAGAAGATAATCATATCAGACTTTATTGCTATAAACTTCATAGACCGTGTATTTGACCTTCCTTCATCATATTCGGGATTTGAAAACCTGATGGCGATATACGGGTATGGTCTCCAGATATATTGCGATTTTTCAGGATATACCGATATTGCGATAGGACTTGGATTGATAATGGGGTTCAGGCTTCCAATAAATTTCAATTCACCGTACAAAGCTTCAAGCATAAGCGATTTCTGGAAGAGATGGCATATCTCGCTCTCGAGATGGCTTAAGGATTATCTCTATATCTCGCTGGGAGGCAACAGAAAAGGGAAATTCAGGACCTATGTCAACCTTATAATAACCATGTTGCTTGGCGGGTTATGGCATGGTGCAGCCCTGAGGTTTCTAATATGGGGTGGGCTGCATGGCATTGGGCTGGTTATTAATAAAATATGGAATTCAATTTTTGGAGACAAGCTGACTTCCGGCCGTTTTGGACGTGCCATTGCTGTCTTTATCACTTTCAATTTTGTAAGCTTTTGCTGGATCTTTTTCAGGGCTCCTGATATGAACAGTGCATTCATAATGTTGAGACAGATAACCGGAAGCTTCTCCCCGGGTTCGTACCTGACAGTATTACCTGCTTACGGCAGCGTCTTCATGCTTATCATAGCAGGTTACATAATTCATCTCCTTCCGGAGAAGATCAAGGAGTCATACAGGGGTCTCTTCATCAGCATCCCGCTTGCAGCAAAACTTGCCGTTATATTGGTTGTCGCCGTATTGCTTCTGCAGATGAGAACGGCTGAAGTAATACCGTTCATCTATTTCCGGTTCTGATCACCGGTTCACAGGTAGTTTTCCCCATCACCGGCCTCTTTCACAAAGGGGGCGATTGCTCTTTTGTATATACCCTGAACATATGCGATTGCCATTCCATAATTTGTAATTGGGACGCCGGCTTTTATTGCAGGCTGAAGCCGGTTATGCAGCTGTTTTCTTGTTATCATGCACCCGCCACATTGGATCAGCAGTGCATAATCGGTTATAGGACGGGGCAGAATGTCGAGACCTGCCACAACATCATATTCAATCTTTTTGCCAGTGAAATTTGTCATCCACCTGGGAATCTTTGTCCTTCCGATATCGTCGCAAGCCACATGATGTGAACATGATTCAAGGAGAAGCACCCGGTCGCCATCCTTAAGCTCAGATATTTTAGGGGTCCCTTTCAGGTAATTCTCAAAATCACCCTTGAACCTCGCAAGCATTATGCTGAAGCTTGTAAGCGGAATATCATTCGGTATTGAAGCATCGGCTTTAACGAAGACCTGAGAATCAGTTATAGCGAGCGCAGGTCTGATACCTGTTTTTTTGAGGAAAGCATCCACTTCCCTCTCCTTAAGTATAATAGCAACGGCATCATTATCAAGGATATCCCTTATTGCCTGTACCTGTGGCAGTATAAGTCTCCCCTCTGGTGCCTCCACATCGATAGGAGTGATCAGGATAACTATATCGCCATATTTGATCAGGTCGCCAAGAAGGGCAGGGGCTCTGAGGGAATGCTCAGGGATAGTATTGCGTATCAGATTTATAAGTTCCTCGTAATTTCGCCTGTCTGCAACTGAAAACTCAAATAAATCTGCACCGCTTTTTTCTTTCACTTTTTTTATAAAACCGGTATTGGGAACTCTGAGATCCGATTTATTATGAATAATTATAAATGGAGTATCATTCAATTTGAATTTACTTACGAGGTTGTCTTCAGATTCTCCCCAAAGGTTATCAGTTACTAAAAGAAGAGCGAGGTCAATTATATCAAGAGTCCTGAGGGTTCTTTCGACTCTTTTTGTTCCAAGTTCACCGGAATCGTCTATCCCGGCAGTATCTACGAGTATGACAGGTCCGAAGCCGGTGATCTCGAATGACTTCCTGACAGGGTCGGTTGTTGTTCCTGCCTGCCCGGAGACAATAGCAATATCCTGCCCGGCAAGACAGTTTATCAGACTGCTTTTTCCGTTGTTGCGCCTGCCATAGATACCGATATGAGGTTTTGACTCTTTTCCTTTTGACATCTGAAAAGATTATTTAGCACAAAATTAACAATTATCGCTGTTTAAAGTTCATCGAGTGAAAACCCGAGCTTAAGCAGGTTACCCGGCTGAAGGATAGTTTTCAGCTTTTCATCATCGATGACTTTCAGAATACGATTGGCTTCGAAGATATCGATCTTCTTTTTCTTCATCAGCGTTGCTACCTCGGCAGCTTTGTGGTAACCTATATATGGGCTCAGCGCAGTTGATAATGAAGGACTGAAAATAAGTGCGTTATACCCGGTTGTTTCATTTACAACCAGTCCGGAAAAGAGATTGGCAAGCAAAGTTGAGTTGCAGGAAATGAGCAGGTTGAGGCTTTCAATAACTGAGCAGCCAATCACCGGCAGGTAAGCATTTAGTTCAAAAGAGCCCTGTCCGCACAGCGAGCTTATCAGGTTATCATTTGAGTAGACCTTATGTGCGGCTGAAATGACGAATTCCGGGATAACCGGGTTGATTTTCCCTGGCATTATGGAGCTGCCAACCTGTTTCTCAGGAATGGTTATGCTCTTTTCGCCTGCGATGTCCGAGGCAAGCAGTCTCAGGTCCGATGACATCTTCTCGAGATTTACTGCATGAGCCTTCAATGTGGCATGTATCTCAACCCATTTATCAGTATTTGACGTTGCATCGGATAGGTTTTCACTGTGGGAAACCTTCATCCCCGTGAGTGCCCTTAATTCAGGGACCACTTCCATGATGAAAAAGCGCGGAATGGCTATTCCTGTTCCTATAGCACCACCCCCCAGGTTGACCTGCCTGATCCTCTCGAAACACTTCGAAACCCGCCACCAGTCACGCGAAAGAGCTTCATTGTACGCGCTGAAAAGCAGTCCGAAAGAGGAAGGGACAGCTTCCTGGAGCTGCGTATAGCCGGGACGGAGCTTTTCCCTGTTCTGCTTTTCATATGTTTCGACTTTCTGTCTCAGCAGGTTGATTTTTTCCTCAAGCTCCTGTAATAATTTTATTGAAGCTACCGTGAGTGCAGTTGGAATAACATCATTTGTAGACTGGTAAATATTGGAATGGGATGTGGGATCGATATAAGTGTAATTTCCACACTTATTTCCGGTTTTCAGAAGCGCGGCATTTGCAATAATTTCGTTGATATTCATATTAATGCTGGTTCCGGCGCCTCCCTGAACTCCGGGAACAATGAAATTATCGAAATACTTCCCTTCAGCTACTTCCCCGCCTGCTGCAATTAGTACATCAAGGATATCGTCATTTATTGGTTTAAAGGGAAGGTTGTTACCGAGTTTATTAATAGCAGCATCTCTGAATTTCCTGTAAGTCCTGTAACAAGCAACTTTTACAATACCTACAGCCTGGTACCATTCAACCGGGAAAGGGGTATTGCCGGGAAAATTATCTTTTGCTCTTACGGCATGAATGCCATAGAGTGCATCGGAAGGGATCTTTTTCTTACCGAGCGCATCTTTTTCTATCCTGTAAATGCTCATATACTGAATCCTGACACTGGTCTTGCGTAAGCTATAACATCAGCCCCGGAGATATTATCCCTGGATAAGATGATCAATCTTTCGATGACATTCCGGAATTCCCTTATATTTCCTGTCCATGTTATTTTCTGAAGCTCCTTTAAAGCGTCTTTCTTTATTGTTTTAGGACTCATTCCATACTCCTTGCAGATCATGGAGTTAAAATGCTCAGCCAGGAGCGGAATATCTTCCTCACGCTCATTAAGAGAAGGCACATGAATGAGAATGACACTGAGCCTGTGATACAGATCTTCCCTGAAGTTGTTTGATTCGATTTCTTTCCTGATATTCTTATTAGTGGCTGTAATAATCCGCACATTCACCTGAATATCTTTATCCGAGCCAACCCTTGTTATCCTGTTTTCCTGGAGTGCTCTCAGCACTTTAGACTGGGCTGGAAGGCTCATATCGCCAATCTCGTCGAGGAAAAGAGTTCCGCCATTTGCCTGTTCAAATTTACCAATATGCTGCTTCACTGCAGAAGTGAATGATCCCTTTTCATGCCCGAACAACTCGCTCTCAATCAGTTCAGAGGGAATAGCCGCGCAGTTCACCTCCACGAATGGCCCTTTTGCCCTACTGCTCTTTTCATGTATCTGGTGTGCCACTAGTTCCTTCCCGGTCCCGTTGGCGCCGGTTATAAGTATCCTTGCTTCAGTAGGAGCAACGCGGTCGATCATCTCCTTTACCTTCATGATGGCATCCGACTCTCCGACAATCTCGTACATTTTACTGACCTTGTTTTTCAGAACCTGGGTCTGAGTAATAAGAGTCGATTTATCCATTGCATTGCGGATGGTAATGAGAAGCCTGTTAAGGTCAAGTGGTTTCTCAAGGAAGTCGTAAGCTCCCTTTTTTATTGCTTCAACAGCGGTATCAATATTTCCGTGTCCCGAAATCATGATGACGGGAGTGACAGGTGAAATGTCCATCAGCTTCTGAAGCACTTCAATGCCATCCATCTTCTGCATCTTAATGTCGCACAGCACCACATCATAGGAATTGACTGAAAAAAGTTCTATACCGGCGGTCCCGTTTTCAGCAAGGTCGACTTCATATTTCTCATACTCAAGGACATCTTTCAGTGTGTTCCGGATGGCCTTCTCATCGTCGATAACAAGGATTTTTGACATATTATTTTCGTTAAATCAACCCTCCCTTCTTCCACTTTACGGAATCTTCTTTTTGTTTCGACCTCTCAGGAGGGGATCTTTTATTATAGTCCCCTAATTAAATATTAGGGATTTACTTTTATCTTTTTCCTTTTGTCGTTTGTCTTAACCTCTATATGTTAGCCACTTCCATATCTCTTTCCACGAGGATTTCTTTCCATACATGAGAATGCCGGTCCTGTAAACCTTGGCCGCCATCCAGACAAATGCAAGGAATGTAATTAACATTATAACCATCGATACAGCTATCTGCCAGTAAGGAACGCCAAACGGTATCCTGGCCATCATGACTATCGGTGAAGTGAGGGGTATCATTGAAAACCAGAAGGAAATGGAGCTTTCAGGGTTCTGCATTGTTCCCATTGCCACAAAAAGTCCCAGGATGATCGGAATTGTCACAGGAAGCATAAACTGCTGTGTCTCTGTTTCATTATCGACAGCTGAACCGATTGCCGCAAAAATAGAGGCATAGAGCAGGTACCCGGTAATAAAATAGAATATGAATGAGGTTATTATCAGCAGCCAGTCCTGGTTCATTGCATTATCGAACATTTTTGAGACTTCAGCAAGCTGCGGATTGACCTCTGCAGGCTTATTTGCTGAGGTTGTTCCAGTGGCCTGCTGCAGCTGGTTGTCGGCCATAACGCTCTTTGGTATCATCTGGGATACTTCAGCGACATTACTCTTTTTCAGCACAGTTGTCTTTACCACACCCACGATCGCCGCAGTAAGGAAAATCCAGATTAGGAACTGGGTTAATCCAACCAGTGCAATCCCAACGATCTTACCCATCATTAGTTGGACAGGCTTTACTGATGAGACGATTACTTCTACGACCCTGCTTGTTTTTTCCTCAATGACACCTCTCATTACCTGTGCCCCGAACATGAAAACAAGCATATACATCAGAAAACCTCCGATATATGCCACTGCCATTGCTATTCCTGTACTTGTTTCAGTTGCCTTGCCGGAATCATCAATTTTAATTGTCTGCACCGACACTTTTGTCCTGATAGTCTTTAGAATTTCATCAAGATCCTTTATGTTGTAGCCAAGCAGCTTTTGTCTCTCTATCTCTTTTTCAAGAGAACCTTCAATGTGTTCGAGAAGATCAATTGGAGGTTGATTTTTTGAGAATAGCTGGATTGCATTTGGAGTGGTGGAGACTTCCGGAGAAATATAAAGAATGCCATAATATCCCGCCTGCTGGAAGTTCTTCTTAAGATCATTCATATCTGCATTATCGAGATAAACGTACTCAGCATCTTTCGTATTTGTGATGGCATTCTTGAAAATGACGGCTCCTTCTCCAACTACTGCAATCTTCTTGAATTGCTTGTCTTTATTCAGCATCAGGAGAGTAGGAAGGACGACCATGGAAGCCATAAAAACAGGGGCAAGGAGAGTCATTATTATAAATGACTTTTTTCTTACTCTCGTAACGTACTCCCTTTTTATTATAACAGATACCTTATTCATAATCTTGATATTTCAATGTTAAAAGCGGGTATTAATTTTTTGATTCAACCACCCTGATGAATATTTCATTCATAGAAGGGAGAGCAGGATTGAAGGAGACTATCGTCCCTGATTTCATGAGGTTATTCAGGATCTCATTTGTTCCGATAGTGGCTGTGGTCTTGAGCCTTATTGAACTAATTCCATCGTCAAAATCCTGCTTAAGGATCTGGTACTGGCCATTTCCTTCTATTTTGACATCCCCGTTGAAGACCATGTCATATTCATTTGCAGCCCAGTTCCTGCGGATCTCATCGACACTGCCCTCAAGTATTGTCTTCCCTTTATCAATGAGAGTGATATTATCACAGAGCTCTTCAACTGACCCCATGTTATGAGTTGAAAAGATTATGGTAGCTCCACGGTCTCTCAGAAAAAGTATTTCATTCTTTATTGTATTGGCATTTACCGGATCGAACCCGGTGAATGGCTCATCGAAAATAATAAGTTTTGGCTCATGGAGAATAGTAGTAATAAACTGAACTTTCTGTTGCATACCTTTTGAAAGCTCTTCAACTTTCTTGCCCCACCAGTCGACCATATCAAGTTTTTTGAACCAGTATTTAAGCCTTCTCATTGCTTCAGCCTTTGAAAGTCCTTTAAGTTGAGCAAAGTAGAGAGCCTGCTCGCCAACTTTCATTTTCCTGTAAAGGCCTCTCTCTTCCGGCAGGTAACCGATAGATAAGACATCATCAGGCATCAGTTTCTCGCCGTTCAGGAAGAGTTCGCCGGCATCAGGACCGGTTATTTGATTGATGATGCGGATAAGGGTTGTCTTACCGGCACCATTTGGTCCAAGCAGGCCGTATATGCATTGTTCAGGCACTGAGATACTTACATTATCCAGCGCCTTGAAGCTGCCGAACTGTTTGGATACATTCCTTGCTTCAAAGAGTGACATAAAAGAATAATTAGTTTTTAAAATGAGGAGTAAATATATGAAATCTATTGATTTCCTACTCGAAGTATCCTCTCATCCTTTCGAAAAAGCCCTTATCGTCTTTATCGGGCTTTGGCTCGAATGATTCCGATTCCCTGAATTTCTCGATGGTTTTTGACTCTTCCTTGGTCATGGTTTTAGGTATCCATACGTTAACATTCACAAGAAGGTCGCCGCGCCCATAGCCGTTAACTTCAGGCAATCCCTTGCCTCTGAGGCGGAGGATCTTCCCGGGCTGAGTGCCTGGGTCTATTTTTATTTTAACATTATTGTCTACTGTAGGTACCTCAACATGAGTGCCTAGTATTGCATCGGGTATACTGATAAAAAGGTTGTAGATGAGGTCATTGCCTTCCCTGAGGAGATCGGAGTGATCCTCCTCGTCAATAACTACCAGGAGATCACCGTTTACCCCGCCTCTTCTGGGAGCGTTGCCCTTTCCGCCGACAGTCATCTGCATTCCCTTGGCGACACCGGCAGGTATGTTTATTTTGATAATATCTTCTTTCTGCACTATCCCTTCGCCATAACAGGTCGTACATTTCTTAGTTATGGTTTTCCCTTCTCCGCCGCACGACGGGCAAACCGAGGAAGTCTGCATCTGTCCGAGCATTGTATTAGTCAGCCTTGTAATATGGCCTGCCCCATGGCATGTGGAACATGTCGACATGCTGTGAGCATCAGCGGCCCCAGTACCTCCGCAAGTCTCGCAGATATCGTATTTTGTGACTTTTATTTTCTTTTCTGCCCCATTTGCAACTTCATGCAGACTAAGCTTGACTTTAACCCTGAGGTTTGAACCTTTATTAATCCTCTTACCTCCACGCCTGCTGCCAGCGAATGCGCCAAAACCACCGAAAGCATCTCCGAAAATATCACCAAACGACGAAAATATATCATCCATCGTCATGTCTCTGCCGCTAAATCCGCCGCTTGCACCGCTCATTCCGGCATGACCGAACCGGTCAAACCTGGCTTTCTTTTCATCGTTGCTAAGAACCTCGTAAGCTTCTGCAGCCTCCTTGAAATTCTCTTCAGCTTTTTTGTCACCCGGATTCTTATCGGGATGAAATTTAAGGGCCTGTTTTCTGTATGCCTTTTTTATCTCCTCCTTTGAGGCATTTTTTGATACTCCAAGGATCTCGTAATAGTCTCTTTTTTCCATCCGTTTTAATTTGCAATTGACTGCACTGTCCTAGCAGGTTGAGTTTTATTCCCCGACTACGACTTTGGAATGTCTTATAATCTTATCCTGAAGATAATAGCCTTTCTGTATGACGTCTATGATTTTTCCCTTTTTATCCTCCTCATCCACAGCAACTTTTGCAACAGCGTCGTGAAGGTCGACATTGAAAGGGCAGTTAAGCGAAGCAATCTCCCTGACTCCGTTTTGCTTCAGAAAATCGTTGAATTTCACATAAATGAGGTCAATTCCGTTTTTTATTGCGATGTAGTCTGACGATGATTCTATATTTGAAACTGCTCTGTCAAAATCGTCCATGACCGGCAGAAGCTTAAGGAGCATATCTTCAGTGGCATATTTTGAGAGTTCCATTTTTTCACGCAGGGTTCTTTTACGGTAATTATCAAATTCGGCCGAAAGACGAAGATATTTGTCCTGCATCTCTGCCAGTTTTTCCTCCAATTCTCTTTCCCGTGTAACAACTTTGTCAGAAGAACCAGTTTCAGATGAAGAAGGCTCTTCCGGATTCCCAAGATCATTCTCTGAAGGGTCAGCCTCATAGCTTAGCATTCCGGAGTAATCCGGAAAATCGTTATTCTCTTTATTATCAGATGTTTCGATATGTTTTTCCTCTCCGGCGTTTTCTTCGCCAGGTCTCTTTTTCTTAACCATCGCTCAAAAAATTTCGAATTATTACTTCATTAATCAGCAAAATACCTGCCAATGGGAAATTATTGACATTTTGACAGAGGGGTAGAAAGGTTCAACAGTGCAGTAGTGCAAAGGCACAAGGGCGAAACAAAGCAAAAGAATTAATCTCTTAATGTTTTAACACCTTAGCATCCTAATACCTTAAAGCCTTATATTCTTTTTATATCAGCTCCCAGAGCATTCAGACGTGCATCAATATTCTGGTACCCGCGGTCGATCTGTTCTATATTATGAATTACGCTTTCACCCTCGGCAGACATTGCAGCTATAAGTAGGGCAACCCCGGCCCTTATATCGGGTGAGGTCATTACAGTTCCCCGAAGCTTTCTCATTTTATCCATGCCTATAACAGTGGCACGATGAGGATCGCACAGGATTATCTGGGCGCCCATGTCTATAAGCTTATCGACAAAAAAGAGGCGGCTCTCAAACATTTTCTGATGAATCAAAACCGATCCTTTTGCCTGTGTAGCCGTTACCAGGAAAACACTGAGGAGGTCTGGCGTCAGCCCGGGCCATATGGCATCAGCTATAATCATTATTGACCCGTCAATGAAGGTCTCAATTTCATAATGTTTCTGCTGTGGAATGAAGATGTCATCACCCCTTCTTTCAAGCTCGATGCCAAGCCGCCGGAATGAATCAGGTATTATTCCCAGTTCATCGTAGGAGACATCTTTAATTGTTATTGCAGATTCTGTCATTGCCGCCATACCGATAAATGAACCAATCTCGATCATATCGGGAAGGACGGTATGTGTGCAACCTTTAAGTTCCTTTACGCCATCAATATATAACAGATTGGATCCTATACCGTCAATTCTTGCTCCCATTGACACGAGCATGCCGCATAGTTGCTGGATATAGGGTTCACAGGCGGCATTATATATTGTCGTCCTGCCTTTGGCAAGAACAGCAGCCATTATGATATTTGCAGTTCCTGTAACTGAAGCCTCGTCAAGGTGCATGTAAGCTCCCTCCAATGATTCAGCTTCCACTTTAAAAAAAGGATCGTCTGAATCGAATTCAAACCTGGCTCCGAGTTTCTGGAAGCCGATGAAATGTGTATCGAGACGCCGGCGTCCGATCTTGTCTCCACCAGGCTTTGGGATGAACGCCTTGCCAAACCTGCCTAAAAGCGGACCGACAACCATTACAGATCCTCTAAGGCTGATGCTCTGCTTTCTGAATTCCGATGTCTGCAGATAATCAAGATTGACTTTTTCGGCCTCAAAAGAGCATGATGAATCAGACTCATGGATAACCTTAACGCCCATGCATTCAAGAAGCTCTATAAGGTTGTTTACATCGGAAATATCCGGGATATTTTTTATCGTGACTTTTTCGGAAGTAAGAAGCGCAGCACAGATAACCTGGAGGGCTTCATTCTTTGCGCCCTGGGGAATTATTTCGCCCTTCAGCTGCTTCCCTCCCTGAACGATAAAAGTACCCATTAATGCCGGTTATGAAGTTGCTTTTTATGGAATGGCTTATTCTGCTGCTTGCCATGAGATTTCCCCATTGGCTTTCCCTGAGGTTTCTTTTTAGTCTGTGGAAGGAGTTCCCTGATTTCAAGAATCTTTACTCCTTCAGTCATCTTCAGTCTGCCTTTTGAAAGAAGAGTCATGTCGCCAATGATCACCTCATCAGGTACCTGACTTCTGTTCCATGTTATATAGGATTTTTTCATCTGGTTAACGATCAGGGTAGTGAGATATTCTTTTTCATCCCCGTCTTTCAGCTCGCAAGCTGCATCGATCATTAACTCAACAATGCGTCCGTAATGAAGGAACCTGATGTTACCCTGCTGGTATGGCACCGGTCCGGGCTTTTCAAAAAATTTTGTCTGTTCCGGAACAGGATAGGGAGAATCAATATCAAGCTCGAAATTTGCAATAAGTGAAAGGTGATCCCATAATTTATGCCTGAAATCACCCTCATCACGCAACTGCGGATTCAGATTGCCCATGATCTGAATTATTGTTCTGGCGGCACGGTTCCTTTCGTCCCTGTCCTGAATTGTCTTTATATGATCAACCATTTTCTGCACATTCCTTCCATATTCCGGTAATGCCATCCTTTTTCGCTGTGTATTGTAATCGTAAGTCATTATCTGGTTTTTAATAACTGCAAATCTAATAATTATATGCCAATTCACGAAAATTGTTGACAACCAACCGGCAACGAGTGAAACTTAAGACAGATTTGGCTTATTTTTCAACCCGCTTATTATCTTTGATGTACCTAATAAACTTTAAATGTTAAAAAATTCCTTTTCGTTCATAATCCTGTTATTTCTAAGTTCATCTCTCAGAGGGCAGGCAAATTATAAACCTGATCCACTTGTTGACATAATTCATTATGAATTTAATATTTGTCTTAATGACTCGAGTGATATTATCACCGGGGTGACTGATGTAGAGATGAATTTTTCCGGACCCGTTGCCTCATTCTCGCTTGATTTTAAGAACATAAACCAGAACGGGAAAGGTATGAAGATCAGCCATGTAATATTCAACGGTTCTGATGTCACCTGGACACATTCTGAAAACAAGCTCAGAATTACTCCGTCAATTTCAGAAAGCAAAGGCAGTTATGGCAAGCTTGAGATAATATATTCCGGAGTTCCTGCTGACGGACTTATAATATCGAAGAATAAATTTGGTAACCGCACTTTCTTTGCCGATCACTGGCCAGACAGGGCATCAAGTTACCTACCGGTAGTAGATCATCCTTCCGACAAGGCCACTGTTGATTTCAATATTACAGCACCGGCACATTATGAAGTAGTTGCAAGTGGTCATCTGACAGAGGAGAGTGATTTGCCTGGAGGACGGAAGCTAACCAGATGGAAGGAAGATGTCCCGATTCCTGTCAAGGTAATGACTTTTGCTGCAGCCTCCTTTGCAACTGAACTCGTCGGAACGGTAAATGGAATTCCGGTATGGACATGGGTATTTCCTGAGAACCGCACCGAAGGTTTTTATGATTATTCGGTTGCTGTCAAGCCACTTTCATTTTACTGCAATCTCATCGGACCATATTCTTATGAAAAGCTCGCCAACGTGCAGTCGAAAACCATTTTCGGCGGTCTTGAAAATGCTGGCACCATCTTTTATTTTGAAAATTCAGTCACCGGGCATGGCAAAGACGAGGACCTTATGGCCCATGAGATAGCACATCAGTG
>Ga0182019_10000901_pt1 | contig 14737 bp, 8 predicted proteins | sample 812E2MmetaG_FD_120483 | JGI IMG/M metagenome (GOLD analysis project Ga0182019, IMG submission 120483) | Permafrost microbial communities from Stordalen Mire, Sweden - 812E2M metaG | ecosystem: Environmental > Terrestrial > Soil > Wetlands > Permafrost | place: Sweden: Stordalen | collected...
CGCCCCCGCTCCAGCGGCGCCCGGATGTGGCTGGATGCAATGAAGGCAAGGGCCGCAGGCCGCAACCGTACTTGATGTACGGAGAGGACCGAGGCCCGCAGCCTGAAGCAGCAGACAGTCGGGGAATGGCGGCGCAAGGAAGGAGAGGGGGAGCGCTTCATAATTGATGCGACGATTGCAAGCGGCTGAAGGCCTGAAGGTCCGGATGAGGCGGAGGCGACGGAGGAGAGATGCTGTCCCCCTCCCTAAAATGGGGACTGGCACGCAGGAAGCGATCCAGTCCCTCATTTTCCCCCGCGTCTCTCATTCCGGCGCCGACGCATCAGACGAAGGCGCGGCAAAGCGCCCTTCAGCCGCATTCGCAAAAAACACAACGCTTGTGCCGGATGCGGAATCCATATAGAATGACATGGGAGCTCGGGGCCGTTCAACCCGGTTCCCGTCTTGAACGACATTCTATTTTGGAGGGTTCACATCATGAAAAGATCAGTATTCGTTATTGCGGCCCTGGCCTGCTTCTGCCTTCCGGCCGCAGCCGTTCGGGCGCAATCCGACGCCGAGGGAACAAAGGACCATCCCCTCTTCACCCGCATGCCGGGATTCTACATCGCGAGCGAAGAGGCGAAGGACTTCGACGGCCATGAGTTCATGCTGAACAGCGACAAAAAGGAGACCGTGGAAGGGAAACTGACCCACATCCTGTACTCGCTCAAAGAGGGCGCCAAGGAGCCCAGCCGCCTGGAGATCCTGCGCCAGTACGAGGGCGCCTTCAAGAAAATCGGCGGCACCGTGATGGTTCATGATTCCGACGGCTCCTCCTACATGAAACTGGTGCAGGGCGGTCGTGAGATTTGGGTCCACGTGGACGCCTACATCACCTCTCAGTACAACCTGAGCATCGTGGAAAAGGGCGGCATGGAGCAGACCGTGACGGCCGACGCCAAGGCCCTCGCCGACGGCATCCACGCCACGGGGCACATCGCCGTGTACGGCATCTATTTCGATTCCGGAAAGTCGCTGGTCAAGCCGGAGTCCGACCCCGCGCTGACGGAAATCGCCAAACTGCTGAAGGGTGATCCTGCATTGAAGCTGAACGTGGTGGGCCACACCGACAACGACGGGACGCTGGACAACAACATGAAGCTGTCGCAGGCCCGCGCCGAGGCGGTGGTGCAGGCCCTCACGGGCAAGTATGGCATCGCCGCGACGCGCCTGAAGGCCTTCGGCGTGGGACCGCTGGCTCCCGTGGCCTCCAACGACACCGCAGACGGCAAGGCCAAAAACCGCCGCGTGGAACTGGTGAAACTGTAGTCAGCAGCCAGTAGCCCGCAGCCAGAAGACAGGAATCAGGGATTAGGAATCAGGAGACTGGGGCCGTAAGAATGCCGTAGCTGGCAGCCCGTAGCCGGTAGCCAGGAATCAGAAAACTGGGGCCATTAGACAATCGGTAAGTGAAGAAGTTGCTTTAGGTTGCACAATTGTTTCCTCCGGCTTCCGGTTACTGACTTCCGGATTCTGGCTGCATCTGCCGGCTGCTATCTGCCGGCTTCCGGCTTCTTTCTTAAGGCCTTCTTCGATCCTTGATCTTGGACATCAGGGACCGTTTTGCCTTGGATTGCCTGTGGACGATAATGACGATGAATATGGCAAAAGCGAGGATGAGCAGGCCAAGAAGCATGACTCCGGTGAACATCATGGTCGAATCGCCGCCAAACCGATCCGTCTTCGGCGCGAACCCTCCTCCAAACCCGTTTCGCGCAAGAAAGACCAATGCGGGGGCGGACCAAAGGCGGCCCCCCTTTTTCAATCCTGCCATGATCCGCGCGCAACGCGGTTTTTCTTTGTACAAGATACAGCCTCCATTGGAAATGGGTTTTCAATCAACGTGCGTCCCGGGCCGGCTGAAATCATAAAACGTTTCAGCCTGGAAGACCGGACGGAAACATGCTTACCGACAATGGGGAATGCGAATTAGTATCTGCACACCACACCTTCGGCAGCGTCAGCGGCACTCTTTCACGCTACGCATTGTCTTGAGCTTGGATTCCCCAGGGCTGCGAACGGTTGGGAATGCCGTAATTATCGTACCGCTTCCGGACGGCGCTGTCAAGCGCAGAATGGCGGCCACGCGGCCGTTGTCGGCGGCTTGCCGCACTCCCGTCGCCCGGTCTACGCGATCAGCGCCTCCTCGTCCCATCCCATGCGCACGAGCTCGATGGCCTCCCAGCGGCTGGTCCCAAGACCGTGATCCTTGTCGGCGGCCTCCACGCACAGGGGCGGCGGACTCAGGGGCCACGGCTCGCCGTGCATGGCTTCGCGCTTCTTCAGGATGATGCGCAGGCCCGCGGTTTCCACCGCCACGGGATCGGTCCCGGCGATGAGCCCCTTGTACGGCCAGCGGTAGCGCGGATCCGGCTGGGGGCCCTTGTCGCAAAGCGGCATGAGGGCGTCCACCAGCACGAGGCGCGTTTTGCCCTTGACGAAGGGCAGGTTCCAGATGGCGCCCAGATTGCGGCTGTCGGCCTCGTGGTAGCGCTTGGGCTCGCCGGAAAACATGATGTAATTCTTCAGCACGGTGCCGATGCCCGTCAGCCAGTGGGCCTTGAGGGCGGGCATGCACAGCAGGGCCGTGCTGGCCTTCACGCCGTCAATGTCGCGCTGGACGTTGCGGATGTTGCGGTCCGGGATGCCGATCTCCATCAGGGCCGTGCGCACGGCGTCGGTCAGTTCGGGGTGCGTGGGATTGAGCGCGGTGGTGGGCACCAGCCCCACCACGTCGCCGAGCTTGAAGAGGGCGCGCCAGGCGTCGCGGGCCGACTTTTCCCCGGTCAGCCGCGTCATGGAGCCGTTGAGCATCTTCTTCAGCGCGACGGCGTCAACGTCGAGCTTGTCGTTCAACACGGCCTTGTCGCGCGCGAGGATCACCCGGATCCTCCCGGCCGGCTTCGGCGCGTCCCCCTTCGGAGCGCCCCGCAAAAGCGCGGCGCCGAGGGTGGCGCCCAGGGTTCCCCACACCAGATCCCGCCGGGTGAAACCACCGTCATCTTTATTCATGGGACACCTCCTTGGTCAAGGGTGGATTGCGGACATGGTCGAGCACCGCGCGCGCCGACGCCTCATCGGGCGCTTCAAAAACCAGCGCCAGGTACGCGCCGTTGAGGCGGTACCCCGTCCAGCCGTTTTCGGTTTTAAATTCGGAGGAGTGCGTTGCAGGACTGCCGGTGATTCCGGCGGAGGGGGATTTCGGCATCACTCCTTTACTGAAACGGTCGAGGGCGCGCCGGGCGCGCCCCGCGTCCGGATAGCACAGGATGACCAGAAAAAGGCGCTTCGGTTTGCCAAGTGCGCCAGGCGCTTCATAGGGGGCGAACACGCCCTGGATTTCCGGCCCGAGGTCGAGAATATTTTCACTGCCGATGTAATGCAGGGAATTCAACACAAGGGGAGAGCGGAAAAAGGCGATGTGGTCGCGTCGGACGACCCATCGTTCCTCCAGAGCCTGGGGCAGGATATTCAACAGGGTGGGCTCGGGCGTTTCCCCGCGTCCCGCCACCACGGCCCTGCCGAGGGCCAGGACGGCCTCTTTGGCGGCCGGGCTTTCCCGCTCCGCCAGAATGCGCGCGTAGAGGCTTCCCGCGCAAAGGCGCAACAGTCCGGCGCCGTAGAGGGCCCGCGCGGGAGGCGCTACCGTCACCCGGCCCGCCTTCGACGCGGGACTCAGCGAGACCGCCTCGCCCCCCCAGTCCTGCGATAGGAGGCCGAAGGCGTCATCCGGGGACTTCATGGAATAGAGTTCGACAAGGATATTATCCTTGCCGCCATTGGATTTGTAATTGAATACGTCCAGCTTATCGAACCGGAACCCCAGATACATCTCCCCGGCCCCGTCCATGTAATCGAAAATGGCGTCGGGCCGGATGGTTTGCGGACCGTCCGCCAGGGTCCACGCCCCGACCGACCGGGGGAGGCCCGAATCCGCGGCCCCCGCAAACACCATCCCGGCCGCGCCTCCCGCAAGGAGCCACGCCGCGAGAACGGTCCCCTCGGGGAAGACGCCCCGCCATAGAACGGCTTTGCGCAGGACCGACAGCATCGCAAGGACATGGACCGGAGACATCCCCTCCATCATACCCAACCGCGGAGCGGAAATCAAGGAAGACCGCGCCCGGGCACGGTCTTCCCTGGATCACTTAAACAAGGGAATGCAATCAAAGAGGCGCGATAGATCTAAGGAGGAGGCATCTTCAGCCGGACGCTCCCATTTTGAGTACAGACGGCGCCGAACACGCCGGAATGGGCCGTAACAGATGCTCTCGGGGCTGCCGCATCCCGCGGAGGGCGAGGTGCGCGTTTTCGGCCTGCGTCGCTATTCGGGGGCGTCGGCGTAGAGGGAGGCGTGGAACATCAGCCGCCGCGGTGGACCGCCGGCCTCCCTTGAGCGCCCCCCGTTTTTCGTGTATGATCTCGATACCCTATGAAGCATCTTAAGGTTCAGCGCGCCCTTCAGGACACCTACCGCGGCGGGAGCAGCGTGTCCTCTTTTCTGAAGCGGATGCATCTTAGATTCTACAAGCTTTTCCACTTTCATTCGATCTGGCTGGTTCAGGTCCTGGTGGACTGGTTGTCGCGGGAACTGACCCGGGAGACCGAACGGATCGAACAGGTTTTCCACGACCGGTTAAGCCTTCAGGAAAGGAAAATGGACCTGCTCCTGAAGATGCAGCCGGGCGCGGACGCCGCACCTTCGGCGTCCCCGTCCGTGCGGAAGGAGCTGAACTCCCTGACGGCGCTGACGCATCTCCTCCGCCGGGATGAGGTGCTCACCTCCATGCCCGTCATCATCAACCTGGCGGGATCGTCGCGATGCAACCTGAGCTGCATCATGTGCGCGCGCCACGTCACCGGACATGAGAAGAGCAACCGTCTGGCCCCCCTGCCCGCCTCCATCCTGAAGGATTTCGCCGACCAGACCTTTCCCCAGGCGAAATATTTGAGGCTGAACACCTCCGGCGAACCCCTCCTTTCCCCCACCCTGGAATTGGAACTCGACTGCGCCCGCCGCCACGCCGTGGAGATCCTTCTCATCACGAACGGGACCCATCCGGATCTGGGGATGTGGGACCGGATCGTGCCTCAATGTGCCGCCATGGACATCAGCGTGGACGCCGCGACGCCGGAAACCTATGAGGCCATCCGTATGGGGGGAAGATTTTCGATCCTTCTGCGCAACCTCGCGCACATCCGCTCACGCGCCTTCGCCCTGCCCCCGACGGAACGTCCCCGGCTTCATCTGGGCATGACCCTGATGCGGCGAAACCTGAGGGAATTGCCCCTCATGGTCGCCCTGACGAAACTGCTGGGCTTCGACGGCCTGCGGACCTCGTACATGATTTCCTTCTCGCCTGAGATGAACAGCGAGGTCCTTGCCCCCGCGGATCCCGAAGTGACGCAAGTGTTGTCCAGGGCCGCGGCGCTGGCGTCCGGTTTCGGGCTTTCACTGGAACTTCCCCCCCCCGCCGTCCACGCCGGCGATCCCCGTCCCGTATGGGCGGCCATGCAACCGCAGATGCGCGACCTGATGCGCCGCCTTCAGGAGGCGGGAATGGAGGACACGCCGGACCTGGAGCCGGACGCGGATCCGGCGCCCGAAAACACCGTGCGCGGCGATGCGCCATGGGGCGATCATTTCAGGGCCATCCGGCGGACGGAGGAGGGCGCGGCGATGGAATGCCCCTTTTTGTGGGAACAGATGTTTATTGACAACGATGCCCGCCTGTTCACCTGCTGTGAACCGTCGCATCCCGTGGCGGGGGACTTCCGGAAGGACACCGCGGCCCGCATCTGGAACAACGGCGAATACCGCCGCCGGAGGGCCAATTTCAATCCCCGTTCCGCCGCCTACGGACGGCATCCCCGATGCGCCGCCTGCGCTTCGCGGGGATTTCTTCTGAATAATTTCTAAGGCAGCGCAGCCGCAACCAAATATCAATACGAGGCAGACATGATGAGCGCTGCCTGTCTAAGGCGGGAGAGGGCAACTCCCTCTCCCGCCGCGGGAAGTGAATTCCCGCGGTTCCACCCTCTCCCCTTAAGGAGACCATCCCGGCTTGTCCCCCGACGGTGTCGGGTGACAAGCCGGCCGAGTTTCCATTTCATAACATTGCAGCTTTTGAACAGATGCAAAGCTCTTTGCAAAAGCATCGCTTGTCCCAACCAGGGAATCCAAAGCCCGCTGTTGTCTTTTTCAGGATTTCAAGGGATAATTCCTTCTCATGTTCGGGGAACTTGCCGCCATCGGCGCGGTCGCCTGCTGGTCGTGGACCGCCGTCTTTTTTACCATCGCCTCCCGGAGCCTCGGCTCCTGGATGGTCAATGTTTGCCGCCTGCTGATGGGATGCGCGCTCCTGGCCGCCACCATTCTGGCCTCCGGGAGCTCCTTCGCCGCGACGGGTTTTCAAATCCGGATGCTGGGATTGAGCGGAATTGTGGGGCTGGCCGTGGGGGATTACCTGCTGTTCCGTTCCTTTGTGATGATGGGCCCGCGGCGCACGATGCTGGTCTACACCGTTTCCCCCGCGCTGACGGCCGTCCTGGGGCTGATCTTCCTTTCCGAAAACATCGGACTCCTCGGTTTGGCCGGCATGACCGTGACCCTGGGCGGCATCGCCTGGACGCTGAAGGAAAAGCGCGAGGACGCCGCGCCGCTCAACCGCGCCGCCGTGGCCTGCACCGTCGTGGCGGCGCTCGGACAGGCGGGCGGCCTGATCCTCGCCAAGTCCGCCCTGAACACCGGCATCGCGCCGCTGCCCGCCACCTTCCTCCGCATGGCCGCCGCCGCCGCGGCCGTCCTCATCGCGAGTCCCTTGACCGTCCACGGGCGGCGCCTCCCCAAGATGAAGGGAAACAACCGCGCCTTCTGGGCCCTTCTCGGGGGCGCCATCTTCGGCCCCTTCCTCGGCGTGTGGCTTTCCCAGATCGCCATCAAATACGCCCCCACCGGCATCGCCGCCACCATCCTTTCCACGACGCCCATTTTTCTCATCCCCGTTTCCGCCTGGGTTGAAAAGGAAAAAGCAACCGCCAAGGCGGTATGCGGCGCCCTGGTGGCGGTGGCGGGTGTGGCGATCCTGTTCATCCGATAATCAGCGGACGGGGATCCGATCGCGCGGGACATCGCCCCGCCCCCGTCATCCCACGCCATTCGCAAAACTAATTGTTGCGGGTGTACGGCAGTTCGGAGACGGACCAGCCTCCGCCCAGGGCCTTGACGAGGTTGACCCCCGCCGTCAGGCGCCGTGTGGAGATGTCGGCGGCGGTGCGCTCATTGGATAAAGCCGCGTTTTGGGCGATGACAACCTCCAAATACGAGGTGATTCCCGCCTGATAGCGGTTCCTGGCCAGTTCCAACGCGTGCTCGGCGGCGACCACCGCCTTATCCTGTTGCCCGGCTTCCTCGGCCAGGATGCGCAGTGCCGCCAGATTATCCTCCACCTCCTGAAACGCGGTGAGGACGTTTTGGCGGTACACCGCCACCGCCGCGTCGTAGGCCGCCCAGGCCTCATCGCTGATGGCGCGGCGTTTTCCGGCGTCGAACAGCGTCTCCGCCAGCGCGGCCCCGAGGGACCAGAAGCGGTTGGGCAATGAGAAAAAATCCGCCAGCGTTGAGGCCTGGTATCCTCCCGATGCCGACAACGTGAGCACCGGAAAGTACGCCGCCCTGGCGACGCCGATCTGGGCGTTGGCCGCCGCCGCATGACGCTCCGCCCCCGCCACATCGGGCCGCCGTTCGAGCAGCTCGGAGGGGATCCCGGCGGGCATCTCGGGCGGTACGATCCGGGTGACATCAGCACCCAGGGTGAAGTCGGCGGGCGGCTTGCCCGTGAGGATCGCGAGGGCGTGTTCCGACTGGGCACGCGCCACACCCAAATCCATCGCCTGCGCCCGGATGGTTTCGAGCACGGTCTGGGCCTGGGCAACATCCACCCCCGAGGCGATCCCCTGATCGTGGCGGTTGGTGGTGATCCGCAAGGCCTCCAGATCGGCAACCACGCTGGAGTCCAGGATCCGCTTCTGCGCATCGAGCCCCCTGAGGGTGAAATAATCCACGGCCAGTTCCGCGTGCATGGCGAGACGGACGGCCTCGAGGTCGGCGGCGCCGGCCTGGGCGCCCGCGATGCCGGCTTCCACCGACCGGCGGATCCGCCCGAATACATCCAGCTCCCACGAAAGATCGAGGGGAAGCTGGTAGGCCTTTACAGCGGGAGGGGCCTCACCCGGCTGGGCGGAGGCGCTGTTCGTCACGCCGCTCGAACGCGACGCCAGCGCGGCCGCCGTAACCGTGGGAAACAAATTTGCGCGGATCTGGCGCACCGCGGCGCGGGCGCCCCGGTATTGCGCTTCCGCTTGCGCGATCGTCTGGTTCGAAACCGTCACCTGCTCCTCAAGCGCGTTCAAGACGGGATCCCCGAAGATTTCCCACCATCGGCCGCGCGCCGCCTCGTCCTTCGGCCGGGCCTGTTTCCAGAATTCGGGCGACGCGGCCTGCGTGGGGGCCGCCTCCTTGTAGGCGGCGGGGGCCGGGACCGCGGGCTTGCGGTAATCGGGTCCAACCGTGCAGGCCGCCGCCAGCACTCCCATGGCGATCATTCCAAGAAGGCGATACTTCATGATTCCTCCACTACGGGCGCGGCTCTGTGAAAAAGGCGGCGGCGCAGAGCGTTCCACCGGAGCCGGAATCGGTCCAGATACAAATAAACAACAGGTGTGGTGAAAAGGGTCAGGACCTGGCTGAACAGGAGTCCCCCCACGATGGCGATCCCCAGCGGGCGGCGCAGCTCCGATCCGGTGCCGCCGCCCAGGGCCAGGGGAAGCCCGCCGAACATGGCCGCCATCGTCGTCATCAGGATGGGCCGCAGCCGCAGGAGGCACGCCTGGTAGACCGCCTCCTCGGGGCTTTTGCCCTCATTGCGCTCGGCCTGGATTGTGAAGTCAATCATCAGGATCGCGTTCTTCTTCACGATGCCGATCAGCAGGAAGATGCCGATCAGCGCGATGACCGTAAGTTCCGTATGGAAAACCAAAAGGGCCAGAAGCGCCCCCACGCCCGCCGACGGGAGGGTCGAGAGGATCGTGACGGGATGGATGAGGCTTTCATAGAGGACGCCCAGGACGATATAAACGGCCAACAGGGCCGCGAGGATGAGGAGAGGTTCGTTGGCGAGGGAGTCCTTGAACGCCTGTGCCGTCCCCTGGAAACTCCCGCGGATGCTCACAGGAAGGCGGATTTCGGAACGGGCCCGTTCGATGGCGTCCACGGCTGTGCCGAGGGCCGTCCCCACGGGAAGGTTGAAGGAGAGGGTGACGGCCGGGAACTGGCCCTGATGGTTCACCTGGAGGGGGCCCGTGCCGGATGTGTAGTGGGTGAATGCCGCCAGGGGGATCAGGTCCCCGCCGGGCCGGCGCACATAGATGTGTTTGAGACCCTCGGGCGACTGCCAGAACCTGGGCTCGACCTCCATCACCACATGATACTGATTCAACGGCGTGTACATCGTCGAAACCTGCCGCTGGCCGAAGGCGTCGTAGAGGGTATCGTCAATGGTCTGCGGCGTGACGCCGAGGCGCGAAGCGGTGGCCCGATCAATGGTCAGGGAGGCCTGAAGCCCCTTGTTCTGTTGGTCGCTGTTGACGTCGGTCAGCTCTTTCAGCGTCCGCAGCTTGGCATAGACCCTGGGCGCCCAATCGAAAAGCTCATTGGGATCGTCCCCCTGGAGGGTGTATTGGTACTGGGCCGCGCCGAAGCGTCCCCCCATGCGCACATCCTGAACGGCCTGAAGATAGAGCGTGGCGCCGGGAACACCCGAGAGTTTTCCGCGCAGCCGGCCGATGACCTGATCCACGGTCACGTTGCGCTGGCCCTGGGGCTTCAACCCCACGAAAACCCGCCCGGTGTTGACCGTCCCGCCGATGAATCCCGCCACGCTCTCCACGGCCGGATCCTTTTGGACGGCGTCCGCAAAGATATTCAGCTTCTTCTGTGTGGACTGGAATGAGGCATCCTGATCCGCCACGATGGAACCGTTGAGACGCCCCGTGTCCTGCTGGGGGAAAAAGCCTTTGGGAATCACGATATACAACCAGATTGTGGCGGCCATCGTGCCGAGGGTCGCCGCCAGCATCACCGGCTGATGTCTCAGGATCCACTGGAGTGCCCTGCCGTAATGATCACGGATCCACAGATAGCCGCGCTCCCCCGCCTGATGAAACCTCCCCTGCCCTTCCTGGGAGTGCGGGCGCAGGAGGCGCGCGCACATCATGGGGGTGGCGGTCAGGGAAACCACCAGGGAGATGAGGATGGCCGCCGACAGGGTCACCGCGAACTCCCGGAAGAGGCGTCCGACGATTCCGCCCATCAGGAGGATGGGGATGAAGACGGCCACGAGGGAAATGCTGATGGACACCACGGTGAACCCGATCTCCCCCGCCCCCTTGAGCGCCGCCTCCATGGGCGTCAATCCCGACTCCAGATGGCGCGTGATGTTTTCGATCACCACGATGGCGTCGTCCACCACGAAGCCCGTGGCCACGGTGAGCGCCATCAGGGAGAGGTTGTCAATGGAATATCCCAGCATGTACATCACGCCGAACGTGCCCACGAGGGAGACGGGGACGGCCACGCTGGGGATGAAGGTGGAGCGCCAGTTGCGCAGGAAGAGGAAGACCACCAGGATCACGAGGCAGATCGAAATGGCGAGGGTGATTTTCACGTCCCTGATCGAGGCCCGGATCGTGCGGGTGGCGTCAATCAGGATTGACAGGTTGACCACGGGGGGAAGGGAGGCCTGAAGCTGGGGCAGGACGGCGCGGATCCCATCCACGGTGTTGATGATATTGGCGCCGGGCTGTCGGAAAATGATGAGAATGATGCCCGGCTTGCCGTTGGCGGAACCCGCGGTGCGGATGTCCTCCACGGAATCGGTGACGGTGGCGATGTCCGACAGGCGCACCGCGGCGCCGTTCTGATAGCGGACGACAAGGGGACGATACTCCGCCGCGGCGAGGAGCTGGTCGGTGGTCGAAAGGGACCAGGCCCGGACGGCGCCCGCCACTTCGCCCTTGGGGCGGTTCGCGTTGGCTGCGGCCAGGGCGGCGCGGACGTCTTCCAGGCCCAAACCGGAGCCGTAGAGGGCCATGGGATTGAGATCCACGCGCACCGCGGGCAGGGCGCCGCCCCCCACGATGACCTGCCCCACTCCGGGAACCTGCGATAGTTTTTGCTGAAGGACCGAGGCCGCGATATCGTACATTTTGGGACGGCCCACCCGGTCGGACGTCAGGGCCAGAAGCATGATGGGGGCGTCGGCCGGGTTGACTTTCCGGTAGCCGGGATTATTCGGCAGGTTGGTGGGGAGCTGGCCCCGCGCGGCGTTGATGGCCGCTTGAACGTCCCGCGCGGCGGCGTCTATATTCCGGCTCAAATCGAATTGCAGGGTGATGCTTGTGGAGCCCAAAGAGCTCGATGAGGTCATCTCGGTGATGCCGGCGATTCGGCCGAACTGCCGCTCCAAGGGCGTGGCCACGGCGGAGGCCATGGTTTCCGGATCCGCCCCGGGCAGTCCCGCAGATACGCTGATCGTGGGAAATTCCACCTGCGGCAGCGGGGCCACCGGCAGGAAAAGGTACCCCACGCCACCCGCCAGGGCGATGCCGACGATGATCAAGGTCGTGGCCACCGGCCGGTGGATGAAGGGAGAGGACAGGCTCATCCGGCGGTCTCCGAACCGCGCCGGTGGGCGATGCTGCCGGCTAAGCGGTCGAATCCAAGATAAATGACCGGCGTGGTATAGAGGGTCAATACCTGGCTGAAGATGAGGCCGCCCACGATGGCGATCCCCAGGGGATGCCGAAGTTCGGAGCCGATCCCGGTCCCCAGCGCCAGCGGCACGCCGGCAAAAAGGGCGGCCATGGTCGTCATCAGAATGGGACGGAACCGCAGAAGCGCGGCCTGGAAGATCGCCTCGCCGGGGGGCTTCCCCTCCTTGCGCTGCGCGTCAAGGGCGAAATCAATCATCATGATCGCGTTTTTCTCCACGATCCCGATCAGAAGAATGATGCCGATGAGCGCGATGACCGAAAAGTCGGTTTTGAAAAGCATCAGGGACAAAAGCGCCCCCACACCGGCGGAAGGCAGGGTGGAGAGGATGGTGATGGGATGGATGTAGCTTTCATAAAGGACGCCCAGGAGCAGATAGACCGTGATGATGGCCGCCAGGATCAAAAACGGGGTGTTCACGAGGGACGCGCGGAACGCCTGGGCCGTGCCCTGCCAGCTCGTCTGGATGCTTCCCGGAAGACCCACGTCCCCCCGCGCCTTATCAATGGCCCGCACGGCATCCCCGAGGGAGGCGCCGGAAGCGAGATTGAACGACACCGTGACGGCGGGGAACTGCCCCTGGTGATTGATGGCCAGCGCCGCGTTGGAGGTTGTGATGTCGGCGAAGGCCCTCAGCGGCACCGCGCCGCCCCCACTCGAGCGCAGGTAGACGTCTTTTAGATCGTCCGGCTCCGCCTGGAACCCCGGCTGGGCCTCCAGAACCACGCGATATTGGTTCAGCTCGGTGAACATGGTGGACACCTGCCGCTGGCCGAAGGCGTCATAGAGACCGTCGTCCAGATTCTGCGGCGTGATCCCCAGACGCGAAGCCGACGTGCGATCCAGGACCAGACGCGCCTGAAGCCCCTCGGTCTGCTGATCGCTCGCCACCTCCCGCAGCTCGGGCAGTTTCTTGAGACGGTCCACGAACTTCGGCGCCCAGACGCTCAATTCGCCGGCGTCCGGATCCTCGAGACTGTACTGGTACTGCGTCCGGCTGACGCGGTCTTCCACGGTCAGGTCCTGCACGGGTTGCATGAACAGGGTGATGCCTTCCACCTTGGCCAGTTCGGGTTGAAGCCGCTGGATGACCTGGCTCGCGCCGATCCCCCGCTCCCCAAGCGGCTTGAGGTTGATCTGGATGCGCCCGCTGTTGAGCGTCGTGTTGATGCCGTCAATGCCGATGAACGATGAAAGGCTTTCCACGGCGGGGTCCGTCAGGATGGCGCGGGCCAGCGCCTGCTGGCGGTCGGCCATGGCCGTGAACGAAACGGACTGGGGCGCCTCCGAGATGCCCAGAATCACCCCGGTGTCCTGAAGGGGGAAAAACCCCTTGGGGATGACGACGTAAAGCAGCAGCGTGACGGCCAGCGTCGCCACCGCCACGAGAAGGGTGGCCCGCTGGTGCTTGAGGACCCAGGTCAGCGTCCGGCCGTAGAAGGCGATGACGCCGTCGAAGGCCTTCTGGGACGTCCGGTAGAACCGGCTTTGCTCCCCTTCGGGCTTGAGCCGCAGCAGGCGCGCGCACATCATGGGCGTGAGCGTCAGCGAGACGACGGCGGACAGGAGGATGGTCACGGACAGCGTCACGGCGAATTCCCTGAACAGCCGGCCCACCACATCGCCCATGAAAAGCAGGGGGATGAGAACGGCGATGAGCGAAACCGTCAGCGACATGATCGTGAATCCGATCTGCGCCGAACCCCGCATGGCCGCCTCGAGGGGCGGGACCCCCTCCTCGATGTACCGCGAGATGTTTTCGATCATCACGATGGCGTCATCCACCACGAACCCCGTGGAGATCGTGAGCGCCATGAGGGTGAGGTTGTTCAGGCTGTATCCCAGCATGTACATCACGCCGAACGTGCCGACCAGGGAGAGCGGCACCGCCACGCTGGGGATCACGGTGCCCGCCGCCGTGCGCAGAAAGAGGAAGATGACCATGACCACCAGGGCGATGGTGAGCATCAGTTCGAATTCCACATCATGGACGGAGGCGCGGATGGTGGTGGTGCGGTCGGTCAGGATGGCCACCTTCACGGACGCCGGAAGCGAGGCGCGCAACTGCGGCAGGAGTTTTTTGATCCGGTCCACCACGGCGATGATGTTGGCGCCCGGCTGGCGCTGGATGTTCACGATGATCGCCGGCGTGGTGTTCATCCATGCCGCCTGCTTGACGTTTTCGGGGGCATCAATCACGGTGGCGATGTCGGACAGGAGCACGGGGGCGCCGTTCTTATACGCAACCACGAGGGGCTTGTATTGGCCGCTGGAAAGGAGCTGGTCGTTGGCCCAGATGGACCAGGACTGGAGGGAGCCGTCGAAGGCCCCCTTGGCCTGGTTGACGTTGGCCTGGACCAGGGCGGCCCGGACGTCCTCCATCGTGAGTCCGTCCGAGGCCAGGGCCGTGGGATTCACCTGAACCCGGACCGCGGGTTTCTGGCCGCCGCTGATGCTGACCAATCCCACGCCGGAGAGCTGGGCGATCTTTTGCGCGAACCGCGTGTCGGCGTAGTCCTCCACCTTGGACAGCGGGAGGGTTTCCGACGTCAACGCCAGCGTGAGGATCGGGGAGTCGGCCGGGTTGATCTTATTGTAGATCGGGGGATTGGGCAGGTCGCGGGGAAGGTAGGTTCCCGCCGCGTTGATGGCCGCCTGAACCGACTGTTCCCCCACGTCAATGTTGAGGTCGAGGACGAACTGCAGGGTGATGATCGAACTCCCGGAGGAGGAGGAGGACGTCATCTGGTTGAGACCGGGCATCTGCCCGAACTGCCGCTCCAGCGGGGCCGTGACGGCGCTGGCCATGACCTCCGGGCTCGCGCCCGGATAAAAGGTCACCACCTGGATCGTGGGATAATCCAC
>Ga0182019_10000902_pt1 | contig 14727 bp, 13 predicted proteins | sample 812E2MmetaG_FD_120483 | JGI IMG/M metagenome (GOLD analysis project Ga0182019, IMG submission 120483) | Permafrost microbial communities from Stordalen Mire, Sweden - 812E2M metaG | ecosystem: Environmental > Terrestrial > Soil > Wetlands > Permafrost | place: Sweden: Stordalen | collected...
AATCTAAACGGAGGAAAGCAGATGCAGAACACTTTTACTATTATCTGGTATCCTTTGGGAAATATGAATTTATACAATGTTTCTAACTTAGTTCTACATTCAAGCAAAGATAGTGATTCAAGCAATAATATTACAAAATTCATATTTGATGAAAAAGTAGGTTTTAAAGTATCTAATAAGCTTTGGATTGAAACAGTTTTAACGGCAGGCAATATTTTTAATTACAGTGAGGGAAGTGCTTTTATAGTTTACAATAATACAGACGTTATTAAATATAAAGCAGGGTTCAACCTGATTTCTCCTGTTTCAAAGAGAGTCGAACTTTCTATCAGATATTTACTCTCGTCACAGAATTATGACGAAACACTAATCAATACAAGCTCAACCATTACGACAAAAACAAATAATTTTATAATTCATAAACTCATTGGAGGTATCAAATGGACATTTTAAAAAAAGCTAAGAAGTTAATTCTATTTATCTTCGTTCTGTTCATCGTTTCGCAAATCTACGCTCAGAAAAGCGGTACGTTTTCAAACGATGATTTGCAAACTGCTTTTACTTTAAGCTATAAATATGAAGCAAACAAGCAATACAAAGAAGCGATAGAGGCCATTCAGGCTGTTTACAGTGCAACAAACTATGAAGTTAATCTTCGTCTCGGATGGTTAAATTATCTGAATCTGCAGCATGGTGATGCGATGAAATATTATCAGACGGCAATGAAGATAATGCCTTATTCCATTGAAGCAAGACTTGGGTACGTGAATCCTGCGGCCGCATTAGAGGACTGGGCGAAGGTTGCTGACATGTATAATGAAATACTTGGCATAGATCCGAACAATACTTCTGTTTTATACAAGCTGGGTACAATTTACTATTACAAACCCGATTATCAGAAGGCTTATAACTGTTTTGAGAAGATTGTAAACCTTTACCCGTGTGATTATTCATCTGTGTTGATGTTTGGATGGGCAAACTATCAGCTTGGTCGCGGCAGTGATGCCGAAGCTCTTTTCAACAAAGTATTGTTATTAAGCCCAAACGATGCATCAGCGCTTGAAGGTCTTGGGCTTTTAAGAAAGAAATAGAGAGAAAAGTCTATTTAACAATTAATTAACACAAAGCCCTTATTTGTTTTAAACAAACAGGGCTTTTAATTAATACATTAACCTTCGTTCCTCTTTGTGGATTCGAACCACAACCGTAACTTTCAGAGAGTTATGTGCTAACCGTTACACTAAAGAGGAATATATTTTCTGATGTTCAAATTATTAAGGATTATAAATTATTTCAAGGCATTTCGTTATTAATTACAATCGCTATATATGAAAAACCCGGACAAAGCCGGGTTTTAATAAATCAAAATTCCTGTGGCAGTTCTTTCATTTGTGTATAGTTGAATACTGGGCCATCCTTGCAAACGTAAACATTACCGATGTTGCAGCGTCCGCATTTTCCGAGTCCGCATTTCATTCTGTTTTCCAGCGTTGTAAAAATATTTTCTTCTTTGAATCCAAGCTTTTCCAGAACAGGCATTGTAAATTTTATCATAACCGGCGGCCCGCAAATGACAGCAAATGTGTTTTCTGCCGATGGGGCAAGTTTCTCAACTATGGTTGGAACAAATCCAACTTCACCATCCCAGCCGTTTGTTTCACCGCCCGGGTCAACGGTTACAACTGTTTTAATATCAGAGCGTGCTTTCCATTCTGCAATTTCCTGTTTGTAAACTATATCACCTACAGAGCGTGCACCATAAATAATAGTAATATCTTTATAATCATTCCTCCAGTCGAGAACGTTATCTATAACGCAACGAACAGGAGCAAGGCCTATACCACCTGCTATAAACACAACATTCTTACCTTTGAGTTCTTCAAGTGGAAAATGATTTCCATAAGGTCCGCGAAAACCGATTGTATCGCCCTGGTTCAAACGATTCAACGCTTGTGTAACTTTTCCATAAACTTTAAACGAACACTCCAGAAAATCTGTACGTGTTGGTGATGAAGCTATACAGAAAGTTGATTCACCTTCACCGAATACTGAATATTCAGCAAACTGTCCTGCTTTGAAATTGAAATTCTTCGCAACCTCAGGATCTTTTAACTTGAGCTTGAAAGTCCGTGTATCAGGAGTTTCGTCTATTATTTCTGCTATTTCGGCTAAGTATGGTTTATATATGTTATCCATAAAATTATTTAATCTTTACAGTTAGAAACAATTTCTTTAATGTCTATACTAACAGCGCAGCCGCGTGAACATCTTCCGCATCCTGTGCATAATATTTCTCCGAATTTATCTACATAATATTTGAACTTATGATTTATTCTTTGTCTGTAGCGTTTTCCCTGAATATCGCGAGGGTTGTGACCAGAAGCGTGCAGCGTGAAGTGTCCAAACTGACACCCGTCCCAGTTTTTCATTCTGCGTCCCTCAGTATAATTATAATCTTCATCAACAATATCAAAACAATGACAGACAGGACAAACAAATGCACACTGAGCACACGACAAACACAAATCCCCGACGCCATCCCATTTTGGATTTTCGAAGTTTGTTCCGAGCCATTCGTGAACTTGTTTGCTGTCGAATGCAACTTCAGGAAGTTTTACTTCACCGGTAACCTTTTTTGTTTTTGCTTCATCACCTGCTTTTAAATACTTCTCATAATCTTTTATGAACACACCGCCTTTTTCTGTTACAACTTTAAGAGTATAATTATTTTCATCAACCGGTACAAGAAATATGTCTGCCCCTTTATCAGAAACAGGTGAAGAACCAATTGACGTACAGAAGCAGAACTCATCTGAAAACTTGCACATCAAACCGATTACTATAAATTGTTTTTCTCTTACGTTGTAAAATTCATCTTTGTAATCCCAGTTGAAAAGATGACGGAGTATATTAAATGAATTCGCGTCACACGGTTTTGCTCCAAGAATAACAGTTTTCTTTTGCTTTACATCAACATCGAGTAATTGCACATCATTTTTTCCGCGCTTGTAATAAATTACAGGTTCTGCTTTGGGAAATACAAAAGTTTTGTAAGATGCCTTGGTTGGCTTTGCTGTTGTGTCGAGAACAATTTCAGAAGTATCTTTAACAACCGCGTATTCAGTCTTCCCCGGGGTTATTAAAGTATGTCCGTTGCCGATAACATCTTTACAAAGATTCAGTAAATCCTCTTTTGAGATAATTTTTTCTTCCATAAAATTTTTGTTTTAAAAGCCGCCGTTCCTAATGCGGCGGCTAATTAGTATATTCCTCCCGAACAAAGAGTCCGGTCTAACATTTATTACATAAATAATTCGTCACTGTCTTTTACGTCGAAACTACCTACTAATGTCGGCGTTTCAAGGTTGCGGCCCGAAACATATGAGTACGCTTCTTTAGCTTCTATTACCATTTTGCGATTTAAAAGAGATAGAGGTATATCCATTGGACATGCACGTTCGCATTCACCGCAACCAATACATCTTCCGCTCAAATGAAATGCACGCACAACGTTCCATGAAAAATTCCCACGACTGTGTGCACTGGACTCAACCCATCTTGGAATTGTTTTATCCGTAATGCATCTTTGGCAATAGCACAGCGGGCAAGCCGCACGGCACGCATAGCACTTTATACACTTATCAAACTCTGTTTTAAAATATTCAAACCTTTCACCTGCATTCATCTTTTCAATTGCATCAATCTTCGCAAGCACTTCATCGCTTACTTTAGGAGTTTCTTTCTCTTCACCAAAAATTGCATCCGAATAAAGAGGTTTGTGTGTTTCACAAGGAATACATTTAGTTGCAAGTGTTTCTCCGTCGAACTCCATTCCAAAATCTTTTACAACACCGGCGCAATTAAAACTTATTATATGTACGTCTTCACGCTTCAACTGATTTTCCTGAATCAGGGCAATAACAGAATGTACGTCGCAAGGCTTTGCAGTTATTGCAAGTTTCAGCACAGTACCATTCATGCGGCGCAGCTCTTTCACTCTCGCCTTTGTTAAATACACAGCAAGATTGTTCAGGCAATACTCGTTAAAAACAAGTTTAGTGCAATCTTCCGCTGTCTTAGCGATAATCGGTTTTGTTCGTTTTTCAGAAATCTGTTGATAGCCTATTACCGCGGCTACTTCACCTTTTTGCAAAAGCTCGGTTGCATATTTTCTAAGTTTATCCATTACTTTGCTTCCTCCTCGCTCATAATAATTTCTTTTTCGTTCAAAACAGGCTCAGGAAATTTTGCAGTAAACTCATCGTTCAGATCTTTGTATGCTTTAAATTGTCCCATCGCTCTAACGTCGTTCGTAACTTTTGTAACCACATCAACAAACTTTTTTCCTTCCGAAGCAGACACCCACGAAAACTGCAAACGTCCTTCTTCAATACCAAGGAATTTCAAGAGCGAATCAAAAAATTCCCAGCGTCGGCGTGCATGAAAATTTCCAGCGTTGTAGTGGCAGTCATTCGGGTGACAACCTGAAACCAGAATTCCGTCTGCACCGCGTTCGAACGCTTTTAAAATAAAGACAGGGTCAATACCGCCGGAGCACATCACACGAATCAGTTTAACGTTCGTCGGATATTTCAACCGGGAAGTCCCTGCCAAATCCGCACCCGTATAAGTGCACCAGTTGCAAACAAATGCAACTATTTTCGGTTCCCATTTTTGTTCTGACATAATCTTATAATTAAATATTCTCTTTTTAAAATCTTATAGGGCTGCTATCTGTGCAAAAATCTCTTCATTGTTAAATCCAGCAAGTTCAACTGACTTTGAGGGACAACTGGCAGTACATGTTCCGCACCCCTGACAAAGTCCTTCATTTACATATGCAATCTCTCTGATAACAACTCCATCACGGGTAATCAATTCACGAACTTCCACTGCACCATACGGACAAACTTTTTTGCATAAGAAGCACCCAGCACACAATTCTGCATTCACCTTTGCTACAACAGGTTCGCGCTCAAGTTTATCCGAGCCAAAAAGAACCATTGCTTTTGCCGCAGCGGCTGATGCCATTGCAACTGATTCAGGAATATCTTTCGGTGACTGACACGCACCTGCTAAAAATACTCCTCCTGTTGTACTTTCAATCGGACGTAGTTTTGGATGTGCCTCATTAAAGAAGCCGTGTTTATCGTAAGGAATACCAACTGTTTGGGCAAGCACTGAAGCATCTGGCTGAGCAATCATTGCGGTTGCAAGAACAACCATATCTGCATCAATAGTGATGGGCATTCCGGCAAGTGTATCTTCGCCTTTTACTATATACTTACCGTTTTCTTCTGTTATCTTTGAAACGCGTCCTCGAATGTACTTCACACCATCTTCTTCAATCGCGCGGCGAACAAACTCATCATACATTTTTCCGCCTGAACGAATATCCATATAAAATACGTATGCTTCTCCGTCATGAACTTTATGCTTATAAAGCATCGCGTGTTTTGCGGTGTACATACAACAAATCTTGCTGCAGTACGAGAAACCTTTCGACTCATCACGCGAACCTACGCATTGAATGAAAACAATTTTCTTCGGTTCTTTACCATCGGAAGGACGTTTGAACTCACCTTCAGTAGGACCAGATGCGGAAGCAATTCTTTCAAACTGCAAACCATCAATAACATCTTTATATTTTCCGTAACCGTATTCACCGTAACCTTTATAAATAGAATCATCCGGTTTTTTATCAATGTTATAAAGTTTATAACCTGTTGCCATAATAATAGCGCCGACTTCTTCCGAAACAATTTTATCTTCCTGACCAAAATCAATTGCTTCGCGTCCGCAAACTTTAACGCACATACTACACTTACCGTTTTTGTAATAAGTGCAAACTTCTTTATCAATAACAGGAATGTTCGGAACCGCCTGCGGGAAAGGCACATACACAGCCGGTCTGTAGGCAAGGTTTTCTTCAAAAGAATTATAGGCCTTCTTTTTTATTGGGCATTTAGTAATACATTCTCCGCAGCCGGTACATTTATCTTCATTGATATGTCGTGCTTTCTTTCTAATTGTTACAGTAAAGTTTCCGATAAATCCTTCGACTTTTTCAACTTCTGAATAAGTCATCAGTTTAATCTTCGGATGCTGATAAACTTCAACCATTCGCGGGGTCAGGATACACTGCGAACAATCGAGAGTTGGAAAAGTTTCAGAAAGCTGGCTCATATGTCCGCCTATGGAAGGTTCTTTTTCAACGAGCACAACTTCGTAACCTGCGTTTGCAACGTCTAGTGCAGCCTGAATTCCTGCAATGCCGCCGCCGATAACAAGTGTTCTTTTTGTGACAGGAACTTCGATTGTTGTAAGAGGTTGATTGCGTTTCACTTTTTCAACAGACATACGAACAAGTTCAATAGCTTTTTCTGTTGCTGCCTCGATATCATCGTGTACCCACGAACAATGCTCGCGAAGGTTTGTAATCTCAACGAGGAATGGATTAATTCCTGCGGCTACAGCTGCTTTTCGAAATGTTTTCTCGTGCATATGAGGAGAGCAGGAACCAACGACTATTGCATCGAGTTTTTTATCAATAATTTCTTTCTTAATCATATTCTGTCCTGGATCGGAACACATATACTTATAATCGACAGAAACCTCGACACCTGGAAGCCACGCACATGCTTTAGAAACACGGGGACAATCAACAGTGCGACCGATGTTTTCACCACAGTGACAAATAAAAACTCCAATTTTCATAATTTAAAACTCCGTATTATTTTATACTGCCGCTTTTTCGGCGGCAAGTTCATTATAATTAAATTTAACTGTGTGCAAATCTATACCAAGTTCCTTTTCGTCCATTCCCAACGCAAGTCCAAGAAGTTCGGTTAAATATAGCACTGGAAACTCTTTGTACTCAGGATACACACGCTTCATAATAGTCTGTCGCATATCAAGATTTGTGTGACACATAGGACAAGCTACAACCATAAGGTTAGCTCCGTGTCTTTTTGCATCATCAATAATCTTTTTGGAAAGTTCAACAACAATGTCTCTTCTTGCGATTGAATGAGCTGCACCGCAACATTCAACTTTTGAATTCCAGTCGACTGTTTTAGCACCAGTAAGTTCAACCAGCTTTTCCATAGACGTTGGCTGTTCTGCGTCATCAAACTTAGTGATTTCTGCAGGACGGACTAAAAGGCATCCGTAGTAACAGGCAACCTTAAGATCTTTCAGCTCATGTTTTCTATTTTCAGATATCTTTTCAGTTCCGATTTTTGTAAAGAGCTCTATAAGGTTCATCACCTTAACATCTTTCTGAAATTTAGTTTCAAGAATAGATTCAACTTCCAACTTAACTTCAGGATGTTTTTTAAGTTCATACTGTGATGATACGAGTCGATTATAGCAGGCAGCACAAGGTGCAACCATATCTTCAATTCCTTGCTGTTCTGCAAGCATAACATTTCGCATTGCAAGAGCGCTTGCGAGCTTGTGATTTGTAACGTGAGCAGATGTTGCACCGCAGCACGACCAGTCTTTGACTTCATCAAACGAAGCACCGAGTTTTTCAATAACTTTTCTTAGAGAGATATCGTACTCTCTTGCCGTACCGGTTTGTGAGCAACCGGGAAAATATCCTACTTTCAAAATTGCCTCCATTGAGGGTTTAAAATTATTTTTTAGCCGTCTTCTTAAATATTTTTCTGACGGATTCTTTATCTTTAATATTGTGAGGTAAAACTTTTAACTTTCCTTTTAATAACATACCGGGTGAAGAATCCACATCATCAAATAAATGCATAGTTTTCAGTTTGTATTCTGCGACCAGGCCAACCTCATAAGCACGTCCAAAATGCTTTATCTGATTGAGAAATGCCTCATGAAATTTAATAATATCTTTATTCTTTATTTCGACACCTTTTTCAAGTGCTGTTTCCCTTACAGCATCCATAAACTTTGCAAGGTCAAATTCCTGGGGACATCGGGATGAACAAGTCATGCAACCAGCACAAAGCCAGGGAGTTGTGGATTTAAGTGCTTCTTCATAAAAACCCAGTTGAATTAATCGCACAACTTTATTAGGGGCAATGTCCATATAGTATCTTATTGGACAACCAGCAGAACATTTACCACACTGATAACAAAGGCTTACATCCTGAAAAGTTTTATCTTTAATATCGTCAGCAATGGTATGAACGTGATTATGGTTATGTGAACTCATATAGATAGAATTTTTAAAATTGGCAAAAGGAAGTTCTTAAAAGTTAATTTGTACTTTTTTAGATTTTGCATAGTATATACGAACATAAATATAACCGCCTCTGGATTCAAATATTTTGGTAACTCATTTGTTTCCTCGGATGAGTTTGGGGAAACGCAAACAAAGAACCATAAAATAAACTATACAAAATTAGGCAAGATAAACTAATAGTTCAATGGATTTCCAATTACTATAATAGTTAGGCCGTATAAGATTTCCACACAAGAAAAAATACAACAAAAAACAGAATAATTATTTTGTTTCGGTTTCTTTTACAGTATTTATTTTAAACGGATAGTAAAGTCCGCATCTGCCAAAGACAGCGGTAAGAATTGGAACTATACCAATCAATCCGAACCAACTTTTAAATGCAAATCCAAGACCCAAGATAAACAAACCAATTAATACACGAATTATTTTATCTGTTTTTCCAACATTGCAAGCTAACATTTTAGTATTCCTTATAATTAGTTGTTAATAAAAAGTATTTTAAATAATCTTAAACGCAAATAAAAGGCAGTTAATTATTCTTATTAATTATTTTGATAATAGGGGTCAAAAATGAATAGTTCAAAGAGTATCAATTCTAATTTTCGGGTTTTAATGAATACTCATTTTAAAGTAGATATTTTATATTGAACAAATAATAATTAAACATATTATAAAATATTATGGGGTGGATATATTTAATAGTGGCAGGAATATTTGAAATGGGCTGGCCGTTAGGTTTTAAACTATCACAGGTTACCGAACAGAAAATTTTATGGATATCCGTAGGAGTATTGTCGATGGCTGCAAGCGGGTATTTCTTATGGGTGGCACAGAAGGAAATCCCCATAGGTACGGCTTACGCTGTATGGACGGGAATCGGGGCGGTAGGGACTTTTATAATCGGGCTAATCTTTTTTAAAGACCCGGCAACTTTATTAAGAATGCTCTCTGCAAGTTTGATTATTGTGGGAGTAATCGGGTTAAAATTTTCAGCTTAATTAATATACTCGTTTGACTTTACGAAAAAGACTCTTTCCGGGTTACCGGCAAAGAGTCTTTTCTTAATAATATATATTATGTATTACAGATACTGGTCGAGACCTTTTCTCCGTAAGTAGTCAACAACCTCCTTAACGTTTTGAGATTCGCTTCTCTTGCAAATCAACAATCCATTATCGGTATCAATTACAAGTAAATCTTCAACACCAACGAGAGCTGATATTCTCTGGTCGTTAATTATAAGGCAATTTTTAGAATTAATAGTAACCGTAGTACCCTGCTTAACATTACCATCTTTATCTTTTTGTTTAAAGTTATATATTTCGTCCCATGAGCCAACGTCGCTCCAGTCAAAATGGCTTCTGATTGTATGAACATTTTGGGATTTTTCCATTACGCCATAGTCGATGGAGATTCCTTTTAGTTGTGAATAAACGGCTTCGAGAACTTTGGCAAAATCATTTTTAAGTAAACTCTTTTCAAGTTTTATCAAAGCATTATGAAGGTCGGGCAAAGACTCTTTGATTTCTTCCAGCATAGTATCGACTCTAAATATAAACATACCGCTATTCCAAAGGAAGTCGCCGCTTTCAATAAACGCTTTAGCGGTTTCAAGGTTTGGTTTTTCTGCAAACGTTTTCACCTTAAAAACTCTTTCTTCCGGTTCTCCCTGATTACCATTTTTGATATGAACATCAGTGAAGTTGTCGGTATCGTACTGAATATAGCCATATCCTGTTTCAGGTTTTGAAGGGTTTATACCAAGTGTGACGATTCCTCCATTATCATTAGTAAAAGTTAAACCGCATTTTGCAACACGCTGAAATTCTTCAACATCTTTTATTATGTGGTCAGACGGAACGACCAGAACATTAGCCTTAGGATTAAACTGCTTTATGAATAAGCATGTCAGGCCAATACATGGGGCGGTATTTCTTCCGAACGGTTCGCAAATAATATTTTCTTCAGGAATTTTAGGAAGGTGTTTTTTGGTAATTGATTTATAAGCTACATTAGTTACGACAAAAATATTCGAGGGAGAAACTACAGCTTCAAGTCTTTTGAAAGTTTGCTGTATCATAGAACTGTGATCATTCTCGATCTTTAGATATTGTTTCGGCAACTTAGAGGTGCCTTTAGGCCAAAACCTTGTACCAATACCACCAGCCATTATAACTGCATAATTATTCATCTGTTTTTGTTTTTTTGATAAAATATTTTAACGGGGTCATTTAAAAAAGATACAAATGTATCAAAGTCTTTTACCGGTTTATCGAGGTAGATTAATTTGAAGCTGTAAATTAAATATTTAAAAACTTCTGTTACTTCATCTTTAAAGGGGTCGATACGATAATTCTGAACAAACTTCACGAACACATAGCCGGCTTCAGCCAGATAAGCTACTTTATTCATTTCCAGTATGCGAGCAATGTTTACTATTTCTCTAAACAGTGCAAAAGTGACTGAAAGTTTTCGTAAAGATTCAAAAGGATAAGTTTTATCTTTCATACCGGCAATTACACTGAAAGTATCTTCAAGCTCAGTAATTTTATTCCGGAGTATAATGTAAGCATCGTATTCACTACTATCTTTAAATTCTTTTATCAAATTGCTTTCCTCTTCGCCAAAATCATATTTCTTCTTCTCAAAGTCTTCTCTATCGGCAAGAAGTTTATTAAGTTCACCCTGAATGTTTTCAAGGTCTTTAATTGTTTTGTCAAAATCATTTAGTTCGTCACCCCGTACCAGATTTTCTACGCCGACAATAGACAATTTAAAGACATCAATATTTTCTTTTGAAACAACCAGGTCTTTAAATTTAATATTCAGGCAAAACATAAAAGATTCGTAAACCCCCGAAATAATCTCGAAGGACATTTTCTCTGATTCTGATTTAAGGTTTTCAATTACGGGGAAAATTTCCAGCAATATGGCATCTCTCATTTCCAAATCAGGATCTTTTGATTCGTGAATTAAAATGAGGTCGTCCAGCAATCCCATAATTAATTTATTGTTTTCGAATAAATGCTTTTCATACAAAAGGAATTCGGAGTTCAAAATTTCTTCACTTGTTTCCTTTTCAATTTCCTGAAGTTTTTCTTCAACCTCGGTATCCGTTTTCACATATATTTCTTCCTCGTAAGCAATTATATCTTTTCCGTCGGGAATGACGGGAAGAAGTTCCTGTAAGACCTTCTTTTCCACGGCATCATCATCTACAGTATAACCAATATCCCGAACAATATTTTCTTCTGAATGCACCGGCTCTTGTTCTGTGGTTAAATTAGTTTCAATAAATATATTATTATCATCAGAGATTTCCTCAGGGGCCGGTTCGTTATCTAATTTTTCAAAAAAGTCCGCAAGGTTTTCATTTGTTATATCTTCTACTGATTCTGGTATTGCTGCTGCGTTATCTTTTCCGTTGTTAAATAAACCATTTTGTTTATCCCCTGTGTTAACTAAAACTTCCTCTTCTGTTGTGAAGAAAGATTCTTCGGTTAACGATTCGCTTTTATTTTCCTGATCATTATTAGAAGAATCATTTATAACTTTTTCTTCGCTTTTAGGCAAATTAAATACGTCTTCATTACTATCGTCAAAGAATACTTCTTTATTTTCGGTATCCTCGGGACTTTTATATTCATCATCAGCCAATTTTAAATATCCATCACCCGGGGATTCATAGTTTTCATTTATATTAGTTTCTCTAAACTCTTCGGTAACAAGTTCATTATCAAGTTCTTCAACTTTAAAAGTAGCTTCAACAAGTGAGTAAACAGGGGCTTCGGCCGGCTCTTCATCTTCTTCTATTATAAATTTGGTATCTATTTCCTGTTCATTAAATTCTTCCTGGGTAATCAGTTCAAGGTCATAATATGTCTGGAAGTATGAATCAATATATTTTTTATCGGTAACATAATTTTCCATAAAATTGTCGAGTGTTATACTACCTGCTTCCACTTTCTTAATCATAAAGATAAAGTAACTGGTTAATCTCCTCAGTTTTTTAATCCCTGAAAGAATATATAATTCTTTCAGAATATTATCCGTCATCTTTAATGAATGCAGAACGGTAATAACCTTAACGTATTCACGGCTATTCGAGTAATCCAGGAACCCTGACTCAACTTTAGAAACGACAAACTTTATGTATTCAATATTATTCAATAAACCTTTAACTTTTAATATGTTGAAAATTAAAAAACTTCAGTACAACCTTAAAGGTTAATAAAATTATCTATTATAATTAATTTCACCCGGGAAAAGTGATGCATTACAAAACAATAAGATTAAAATCAATGTTATAGTTGTGGTAAAACTTTTTTTTGAAAATCAAAAATTTCAAACTTGACTTAAAGGAAATCTTTGATTAATATTATCTACTCAGGCATTAGGAAATTTTTCTGTTAGTACATTGTTAATAACTTTTTTTGAAACGTTAAGGAAATCTCGGTTTAACGTTAATAAATTATCATTACTAACAACGATTGTTAATAAGTTTTGAAGTGTGTTTTAACCGCTTTAAAAATAAAGACTTAGACAACACCAGGGAGTGTTAATTTCTTCAGAAAAATACCTTAATATTTAAAGGAGTTTTAAGTAAGGCACTTAAAGTAAATTATTAAGTGATATTGATTTGTTAATAATTATATAAGTTCATTAGATGGGTAATTCTTTTACTAATTCAAACGAGAAAAATAAACACGAGCGGATAGAGTCAAAACAGCAGCGACTTTCGAGAGAAAGTGCATCTGCAATTTGGGAAAAATTCATTGATCTTTTATCTCAAAATCTTAAGCCTTCAGAAATAAGCACATGGTTTTCTGTTTTAACCCCACGAGAATTTGAAAATAACGTATTAACAATCCAGGTTCCGAGTAAAGATTTTTATGGAATGATTGAAAAGAGATACAACAAGCAAATATCATCTATCATTGACAGTGGTTTACTTGGAGAGAATGGAAAACTAACCTATATAGTTTCACAAGAGGGTTTATTCGACTCATCGACAGAAAACAAATCAGAAATTACCGAAACACCAAAATACGAGAACCCAAAGATTTCCAATTTTCAATATCCATACGGAGCACAGAAGACATTTAGCGCAGAAGAAGAGAAAGAACAGTTTGTATCAAATTTATATTCCAAGCACACTTTTGAAAATTTTGTTAAAGGCGAGAGCAATGAGCTTGCGGTAGCGGCTGCGTTTGCCATAGCGAACAATCCAGGCGGTTTATACAATCCCTGTTTAATATACGGGGGTGTAGGAGTTGGCAAAACCCACTTAGTGCAATCTATCGGAAATGAAATTGCAAAACGGTTTCCCGAAAAGAGGGTTTATTATTTAACGACTCCTGAGTTTACGAATCAATTCACAACAAGCATCGCACGGGAAAGGTTTGATTTTTCAAATGGCAAGGGGGGAACAAGAAAGCTTGACAGTTTTTACAAATCTCTTGATGTGTTAATACTTGATGACATACAAAACCTTGAGGGCAAACCCGGAACACAGGATTTTATGTATCAGATTTTCAATTCCCTGTATAACAGCAAGAAGCAAATAATATTTTCGAGTGACAAACCGATTAATCAATTAAAGAGTATTGAGGAGCGTTTAATCTCACGTTTTCAGTGGGGCAGAATAGTTGACATACAATTGCCAAGCTGGGAGATGAGGGTTGCAATTATTCAAAGAAAGCTTGAAGAAGCAAACATTGAAGATGTTCCCGAAGAAGTTATTCATTACATTGCCACAAATATAAAAGACAGCATACGCTCGATAGAGGGTTGTATAGTAAACCTTATAGCCGAAAGTATGTTTGTTGCAAAGGGTGAGATTAACCTGGAGCTTGCAGAAAAAGTAGTACAGAAGTTTCTTGGAAATGTACGTAAAGCACGTAATGTTTCAATAGAAAACATTATTTACGCAACCGCGGAATATTTCAAGATTTCGGAAAACCAGATATTATCCCGCAAAAGGACCAAAGAAATAGCATTTGCGAGGCAGATTGCTATGTTTCTGGCAAAAGACATGACTTCGTTTACTTTGGAGTCAATAGGTTTAAATTTTGGAGGCAAAGATCATGCAACAGTGCTTTATGCGTATAATACAATAAAAGAGAGCATAAAAAGAAGCAGCAATAATCAGAATATTGTTTCGGACATCAAAAATGCGATAGCGAAATTATAAGCGCATTGAATTTTACTTATAAATTTAGTATTTTAAAGATTTTAAATTAAGACAAATTATGCCATTAAGACACAAATCTGCTCAAAAGAGAGCCAGACAGACACTAAAAATAACCGATAAGAATAAAAAGTACAAAGTATTGATAAAGGGTTCTGTTAAGAAAGTTCTTTCTTCAAAAGAAAAAGCAGGAGCAGAGACAGAATTCAAAAAAGCCGTCAGAACTCTTGACAGAGCAGCCACAAAAGGTATAATACATAAGAATAAGGCAGCTAACGAAAAATCAAAGTTAGCGAAGCATATCAACAAGATAAGCAAA
>Ga0182019_10000904_pt1 | contig 14717 bp, 10 predicted proteins | sample 812E2MmetaG_FD_120483 | JGI IMG/M metagenome (GOLD analysis project Ga0182019, IMG submission 120483) | Permafrost microbial communities from Stordalen Mire, Sweden - 812E2M metaG | ecosystem: Environmental > Terrestrial > Soil > Wetlands > Permafrost | place: Sweden: Stordalen | collected...
CCGATAAAAAAAAAGCTGATTCATTTGTTTTATATCAAACCAGTGCATCTGTAAATCCTTATAATTCAGTCTCTTTACGCGATGATATATAACTTTGATGAATTCGTGTATAAATTGATGAGTATTCTTAAACCAATGCGTTGAAAACGAGAGGAAAACGAGTTTTCAAGCGGGGATTGATGGATGGCAAATTGAGGTTGCATCAAGGCTCAAAAGATAAACCTTTTTTATACAGAATTGAATTTTGGGACTATCTCGTCAGAGTAACCCTTTTTCGCGCATGCTGAAATACCCGTTTTTAGAAATTATAAGATGATCGATTAACTGGATACCGATCAGCGTTCCGGCATCCTTTAGCTGGGATGTGATTGCAATATCCTGGCTGCTTGGTTCGAGGGAACCTGATGGGTGATTGTGGATGCAGATGATGGATGCTGCACGTTCGGCAATGGCTTCTGCAAAAACTTCTCGGGGATGGACGAGGCTGTGATTGAGCAGGCCAACGGTGATAACCCTGTTGCTGAGGACCTCTCCTGCACCATTCAATGAGACGCATATAAAATATTCCTGCTTTTTCTCTTTAAGGTAAGCAACCAGCGGAAGGATATCTTCCGGGCTTGTGACTTTACTTCCTGTACCGGTATTAAAATACCGTTTACCCAGTTCGAAGCAAGCCATGATCTGGGATGCTTTCGTCGGACCTATCCCTTCTATTCCCTGGAAATCCTCGTATCGCAAATTGTTCCTGTGCTGGTGTATGGTCTGTACAATCTCCTTTGAAATTTCACGCACATCTTTAGTCTTAGTCCCTCTTCCGATAATTGCCTCAATTAATTCATTTTCAGAGAGGACTGATGCACCTCTGCGGGCAATTTTCTCTCTCGGCCTGTCATGCAGGGGAACTTCTTTCATTTTTTTCATGGGAACATCCTGAAATTGATTCAATAGATCGATTTGATGTTACTGTTAAGAGACGCAACAGGCGGAATAAAATAGTTCAGTGCAAATGTGAAGATTTTCCAGATAGAAAACCAATATGAGTCTGTTCAGTCACTCAGCAAACTATTAACCTGTCAATAAAATTATTGATGTCTTCACACTCCCCAGTTCTGGAGTATTCCAAATGGATCCTGTGTTTTTTGTGCTAAGAACTGAGGCAGGAATCCCCGCTCCGATTTTTGGTTGGAAAAGTCAAACGGGGGAGCTTCAAGTTTGATAAATACTTTACCAGTTCCACCAACGCTCTTGGGACCAGTTTCAGCCGCCGCATCCGGCGCATCGGAAGACGTTGCATAAACCTTGATCTTATAACCCCCCGGAGGGAGTTTTTTCACATCAAGTTGCGCATAATCCGTATACTGCGTGTTGATGGCCATTTGCGGCGGATAGGGATACGTGTATGTTTTTGTGTCGAATTGCACCCAGGGCCCATTGTTAATAGAATAATAGACCTGTTCAAAGAGAGTTTTATTACCCGTATAAGAAGTATTCCACTTTACCGGCAGGAAAGACGTGATCTCTCCGGGCTCGGTAACCGCGAGATTATCGACGGTAATTCTTTTTACCCCGATCTCAGTTTGATTAAGGTCGGGTATTACCGTGATGAATATCTGAGGAAGATTCAGGGTATCTGTTAATCCATTGAAGGATACTGTTGAGTTCCTGCCGAATACTTCGATGATACCACTTTTTTTCACTTTCAGCTGGAATGTCGCATTCCACTGCTGATTGATTTTTATGGTCCCGATGTTAAAGTCCAGTTTATTATCAGCAGCCCAGTCAGCTGACTGGTTGGTGACATTGGTGTGTCCATCCTGGTACCCTATCTTTGTCGAAGAGGTTGGATTATATATATAATCGTATACCGCACTACCAGGTGTCGAATTGCCGGTAACATTAATCGAATTGAAATCCACATTCATCATGGTATTCACACCTGCTTCTTCCCTGATCTCTCCGTAAATGACATCGAAATAATGGCGCATGTCGTTTGCGTCGGGCACGAAATAGTAAAGATCCGGTGATACCATTCCGTTGATCGTTGCGTTGTCAATTTGTCCGTTTGTGGGATATCCGAGGACAAATACCATAATCCCCTCAGATTTTGCGAGGTTTGCTGCCTTCCAGGTGGCAATTTTTGCCGAGTCACTCTCGTCAAAGCACCCGAGACTTGCGCGGGGATACCAGTCTGAAGGCCAGTAGGAATCTGTTGCACCCGGTGCTGTAGGGGCAACCATGGTAATACCATCCCCCATAATAATCAGCGCTTTTACATGCCCGTTATCTTTCACCTTATCAAACTGATTGAGGGCCATATTGATCCCGGCCGCATAATTTGTTCCACCAAAATCATTGAAATTCTGGATTGTGTTCTTGAGCAGATTTTTGTTTGAGTCAGAACTCGCTTCAATGAAATCCATCTCGAGTTTGGCATCTGAACTGGGATTAAAATAATTGTACGTATTTGCAGAGCAGATGGTTGCGTTAGGCGTCGACCTGGAAGGGCTATTCCATAAAGCAGGATCCCACAGGCATTTGTCCATAGGTGCTCCTTCATACGGCTGGAAGTGTGGCAGCCCGTCAATTTTCTGCTGGTTCCACAGGGCGAGGGCGTTGGCAGAGGCAAATGGTCCGGAACCGCCGTTTCCTGACTGACCTGACGGGTATGTTGGGTTGTTTCCGATTGAAACCAATGATATGAAGACGTTGGATGTAGCACTATCCACAAACGCCCTTTCTCCCAGTTTTGTCTGGGTTAGTCTTTCCGCTCCTCCCACACCTCCTGCAAGATTGGTGACGATAACAACATCTGCAGGTCGTGGACCGAGAGCCCATCCATCTCCTTTCAATCCTATTGAAACATTAATTGTCTGGTTTATCCCGATGGTATAAGGACTCACGCTGGTTGTTATACTTATGTAAGGATAATTTTTCCAAGTCATGGGAACCATCTTAATGGTTCCATTCCAGGTAGCGATCACGTTACAATGTCCTGTTGCTGTATCGTTGTAACCGGGGTTTCCCAGAGTTGTGAAGTTACCGGGAAAAAATTTTACCTTGGCATTTCCATAAATGTCGGTAATGGCGCTCGCAGTTAACAAGGACGGGTTTGCCGTGACATTATATGGTGCATCGTAGGAAATATTCGCGAGTGCGAAGGTTACAAGTTCTCCTTCAACCGGATTTCCCGCGTGATCCGCAACCGTTGCGATAATATCTGACGACTGGTTGGAAGGGGGGACATCACGACTTGCCAAAGTAGAAGGGTTTCCTGTAAGCGCAACGATCTCCGCCCCTGTATTCATGAATTCCACGGTCTGGCTTAAACTGACAGAAGTATTCCCCAGGGTTGTTGCAGTGATATTTATCAGACCAATGCTTGATCGTGGACCGTATTCTACCAGTATCTGGCCCAGATTGTTTGACTGGAACTTTGTATTCTCCCCGGCGACTGACGTATTTACCCACACCCATTGGCCGTTCGTCGGATTCCCGTACCGGTCAAACAAGGTGTAAATTATTGTGAAATACTTCACTCCGTCTGCGGGCAGGGCCGGAGGAGTTCCCGATGGTGAAATACTCTGGACCATCGAAAACGGTATCCCCGTCGTTTCGGCAGTGATCCATTCGAGTTTATCCGGTATGCTTCCGTATGTATCCAGGAGAATATTATTGGGACCTCCGGATGTGGTCATTTTGACATTGACTGACAGATTTCCATTGGGATCAAGAGAGTAGGAAGTATCATGCCCATATCCAACAAAATTGCAGTCATCCGGGGCAGGACCATGAATGTGAAGACTGATTATATGATTACCTTTCCGGTTATCAATGCGGTTTCCCCACCGGTCAGTCATGGATATATTAAACGGAACAACACTTCCAACTGACGCGGAGAGCGGATAGCTGAAATCCACGTAATACGGAGTGTCGTGATCAATATTCACGTGAATATACTTGATTACTGAATACCCATCCGAAGTAATCTTTGCAGTGATATTCGCCATTCCACTTGTTTTATTAACTTTAAAAGTACTATTTGCGCGACCTGAATCATCTGTAGAACCTGAAATGGGACTGACAAAACCATATACAGGATCATCAACAGCAAACTGAACGAGTGCATTCTTTACTACAGTTCCTGATGTCGCATTTAATGCAGTAACCGTGATACCGACCTGATCAGCACCGTTGGCAATAACCCATTCGTTATTAGGGACCATGGTGGAGGTATCGGGAATGTTGGCTGCAACTGTACTGATTAGAACCAACAAGCTCACAAAGATGAAAATGCCAGATTTCATTCTCATATAACAACTCTGAATAAAATTATTATAAATTAAACTATATAAACATTCTTATTTTAAAAAACCTTAATTTTTTGCTTGAATACCAAAATCCCAGAATTTATGGAAGAACGAAAGTGAAGAAATAAATCCACATCGGCTGGGGGCAGTACTTCCCTTTTTTTGCCCTTATGAAAAATATTTAAATTATATCTCATCTAATTTTGCGCTATGTCAACCCAGGAGAATGCAAAGGAAGCTTTTGCCGGGGAGTCCCAGGCAAACCGAAAATATCAGGCGTTTTCTGATAAAGCTGCCAAAGAAGGATTCATGAGTGTCGCTACGTTATATAAAGCAGCTTCTGAAGCAGAAGCAATCCATGCAAAAAAACTGTTGAATGCCCTTGCTGCAATTGAATCGACGGAAAAGAACCTCGTCGCAAGCATTGCCGGAGAGACGCATGAGTTTACAACGATGTACCCCGATTTTATCAAAGTTGCTGAAGCTGAAAACAAAACTGACGCCCTGTTAGCCTTTACCCATGCAATGAAAGCAGAACAGGTTCATGCAAAACTTTACACAAGAGCACTTGAAGCAGTAAAAACCGGAAAAGACATGGGAAGAGAAAAACTATTCCTTTGCCCGGTATGCGGCAATATTGAAATCGCCAAACCCCCGGAAAAATGCCCAATTTGCAGTGCTTTTGGCAAACAGTTCCGGGAAATTACTCTCTGAATTTTATTAATATTTTTTCTTTTTATCATCAAATCCGTTATTTTTTCTTTTTATTTTTCCGAAGATGCAGCAGGACCATGACAAGAATAATTGCAATAAGGGTCACCCATGATGCAGAATAAAAGACAATAACAGGATAATTCAGTATTATCGGGCGGGGGATTGCCGGGGGTTTTGGTGTAATACTCTCAAACTGGATAGCAACCTGGGCGGGAAATCTTCCTTTTCCATCGAAATATCTGACAAGAACTGATGCGTTCCCCGATGGGATGACTCCTTCTACCGGTGCGTTGTTTCTGTTAGGGAATGCAATGGACCGGGTAATTCTCCCTTTTTCATCACCAATTTCAATATACCAGGCATCCGGGTATGAAACAGAGTATAAGTCCCGCGCGTTCACCACGAGTGTTGAGCCGGGAGGAAGGGTAACTTTCCACGTGCCATTCTCGGTTTTATCGGGGAACGAAAGAACACGCAGAACAACATCATTTGCACTGAGATTGACCGAGCCGGATGTTACGGCACAGGAATCAGGTACCTCCACGCGTTTCAGAAAATCCCGGGGTTGTGTTACCGGATCCGAAGAGCATTGGTATCTGTTATTCATCACCTGTTCATACGTCAGAGCTATGGGATAAATCCTTATTTCATCAAGGCCGCCATGGAAATACTGAGGGCAGCTTGGATCTGTTCTGTTATCAAGTCCTGCGTCGGCACCAAGGGTGACATAATTACTATACTGGTAGTGGATCGCACCCGTGGTATTCAGTTGGTTCCTGAGTATTCCGTCCAGAAATAACTTCAATCTTTGACCATCATACGTTCCTGTTACCTGATGCCACTGGTGGAGTGCTATGCTTTCATGCTGGACAGGTACCGATACATCTCCCTTCCTTTCCAGATTTACTGTCCACCAGAGATCCCCGCCGTCATCAAATCCGAGCCGGTATCCTCCGTCCTCGTACGTTGACACGAGAACCTGGGGTTCAAATGAATCTGTATAAAACCAGAGTGAAACGGTAATTTGCTCACTGGGATGATTCTGGGAGCTGAACGGAATTTCGACAAAATTATTTGTGCCGTTAAAAAATGCAGCCTGCCCACAGATGCCATCTTCAAATCTTGTCACCCCGTGAAGGGTTCCGGCATTACCGTTACCCGAAGCATCAAACACGTAAATACCGCTGCCTTCATCGAAGTTTAAATACACTGCAGGCTTGGGTTCCGCAACAGTGATGTCAGAATAAGCATGAACTCCACTTATCAGGCAGATGACTGCCAGACAAAACAGGATGCAATTTCTCAACCACACTGGAGACGGCGTTTTACTCATACGATCGTATCAAGGTGTATTGGGCCCCGGCCAAAAAGAAAGTTGTGATGATCCCACTCCAAATCAGAATCCCATTTTTTTCCCTACGTCAATATATTTATATCACCTCGCACCATTTTCGAAATGATGAGAAAAGTCACGGTTTATTCAACGAAAAATTGTCCCTATTGTCGTATGGCAAAGGCATTCCTCGATAAACACGGAGTCCCTTACGAGAGTATAGATGTCGGTGAGGATACCGGTGCGGCAAAAAAAATGATCGAACTTTCGGGTCAGCGTGGCGTTCCAGTGATCGTTGTTGACGAGGAAGTCATTGTCGGGTTTGATTCACAAAGGCTGAACAATCTTTTTGGTGAAACGGTTCAGGGAGAGATATATGATGTCCTTATTGTCGGTGCCGGTCCTGCAGGACTCACGGCAGGAGTGTACTGTGCCAGAAAAATGCTCAATACAGTTATTATCAGTGAAAATATTGGTGGACAGGCACTGGAATCATGGGCTATAGAAAATTATATGGGATACCGCATGATCAGTGGTGAAGATCTGATGAAAAAATTTGAAGAACAGATCCGCACACTTACGATACATCTTGAACTCGACCGGGTTGTCAGCATCTTTAAGGAAAACGATATTTTTATCATTCGGACAATTTCAGAAAAAACGCTAAAGGCGAAAAGTCTCATCCTCGCACAAGGGAACCGTCCGAAAAAACTTGGTATTGCGAATGAGGAACAATATCTTGGTCGTGGTCTCTCCATCTGTTCTACCTGTGACGGACCATTGTATAAGGAAAAACGGGTAGCGGTGGTAGGCGGCGGGAATTCCGCGCTTCAGACTGCGGTGGAAATGAGCGAAATTGCACAATCCGTGCACCTGATCGTGCGCAACCGTATCAGGGCAGATGCGGTATACCTGAAGATGCTTGAATCAAGGGAGAACATACAGGTCCTGGTAAATACACAGATAACCGCTCTTCATGGTGATAAATTCCTTTCTGCAATTACGATCCGAAATGAGAACGGTGAAGAGCGGAACCTCGATCTTGACGGGATCTTTATCGAAATCGGCTGGTTGCCCAATACTGATATTCTCGACGGGTTTGTATCGCTTAATGAGAAAAAAGAGATCAGTATTGATATAAACTGCCATACGAGTGTCGAGGGTGTTTTTGCGGCCGGAGATGTCTCTGCGGTAAAAAGCAAACAAATTATAATTGCGGCCGGGGACGGGGCAAAGGCCGCGTTGGAAGCGCATGAATACCTCCTGAAATCCTTCATACAATAGAAAATAAGAATACTTTTCTCATTTTCCCGATTTTCGAATGGAAAATAAAGAATATATTGAAAAATGTGCCGCGGTGTTCTCCACTCATTTCAGGGAACTACCGGCTTACCTGTTTTCCGGTCTTTTTCCCTGTATCCTTCGAGCAGTACTGTGGCAATATTCTTAACCGGTTTATCAGTGTGCCCGGCTATATGAAATTCGCAGAACGGGCAGGAAGTAATAACAAGATCAGCTCCACACTTCCTGATCTCCTCTCCTCGTCGTTTTCCCAGAGCTGCCGCCTCCTCGGGAATACCGGATTTGACACCACCTCCCGAACCACAACAGACAGAAGGCATTTCGACAAGATCCACAACTTCACGTATGAGCTGCCGGGGTTGTTCACGAATATCCTGCCCGCGAAGGAGATGGCAGGGATCGTGGTAGGTTGCCCTGAATGGAAGGTGTGCGGGGGATTCAATTCCAAATTTTGTAAGTATCTCGTTAATGTCCAAAACTGCAAAAGGCGTCCGGTAATCATTTTTCAGAGTGGAACCACAGCCGGCACATATCGTCATGACCGCATCGATTTTTTGGAACCGGAATGCATCAATATTGCGTTTCCTCAGTGTATCCAGAAAGTCAAGCTGACCGGTACGAATAAGCGGTGAACCGCAGCAGATCTGTTCTTTGGGAATAATGACCCTTATACCGTTACGTTTTAGTACTTCGATTGCGTCCAGTGCTGTTTTAGGCAGCCGCATGTTATACATACATCCGACAAAGAATCCCACTGTTGCCTTCACGGTGCCTGAGGGTTCGACTATATCTGTGTTGACCAGTTCCAGAAAAGTTGGTTCTATCCGGGTCACGGAGCGCCCTGTTTCTTTCACCAGAGCGGCTACTTCCTGGTGCTTTGGCAGTGTAAAACCACATTTGTTTGCGAGCGCCCGGAGTTTTTCGATGGCTTTTGAAGGGATTTCAATATCTTTTGGGCATACCTTCCAGCAGGCCTGGCAACTGGTACAGGTAAAGAGCCCTTCTTTCACCGCATCGGCTATCCTGTTTCCGTGGTCACGGGGATCAAGCGAGAGGCGCATTTCCTGACGCATAGCGGTGGGCCCCACGAACTTTGTTACTTCCAATGCCGGACAAACCGAAACACAGCAGAGGCATTCGATACAACTCCTTAGTGGCTTTATCATATCGATATCGGATTTTGTTGGCATTTTCAGCGTGTCTACTGGTTTCAGCGATGCAATCGTTTCAAGAAAAGGCGCAAGATCCACGACAAGATCCTTTTTTACGGGAAGGTTAAGTGGTTCTATGGTAATATTGTCCTGCGCTTCTTCCATACAGGCAAGAACAGGTTCCCCGTTTAATCTTACTGCACAGCTACCGCATTGACCGGACCCGCAACAGTATCTGAACGCAAGAGTTGCATCAACGGAATCATGAATTGCATGAAGGACATGAAGAATCCGGGCGCCATCATTTACAGCGACGTTGAATTCCTCGAAATGCGCTTCTGAATCCGTTTCCGGGTCAAAACGATAGACCCTGGCAGTGATCTGTTTCATGCAGGGCTCCTAATTTCCTCAATCCCTTTCCGGGAAGAGGACATAAATGTATGATGGAACGGTGACTGCCGGGCATCAATTGTCTGTGGAATATCGACCCGGACATGAGCTCCCCGGGATTCTGTCCGGATCAGCGCACTCCGGCAGATAAGCGAGGACGTCATGCACATGTTTTGGATGGTGCAGCACTCGGCAAGATTTCTGGCAGAATCAGCTTTCAGCTGCGCAAGCGAAAGGTTACTAATCGTTTCCAATGTCAAGGTCAGATCCGACGCGTTCCTGAATATCCCGGCACCTTTCCACATAGCAAGCTGGAGCTTTTTCCGGATCTCAGCAGGGTTCACGATCCCCTTCATGAGTGTTTCGAGATCCTCCAGTTTCCGGCTAATCTGGTCATAATCCACTTTTTTTATCCTTTTTTCTGATTTTCCTGCAAATTCACCAGCTCTTTTCCCAAAGACCTGCGTATCCGCAAGAGCGTTTCCTCCCAGTCTGTTGGCCCCGTGAACACCCCCGGCTACTTCACCGCAGGCGAAGAGACCGGGTATGGTTGTCCGGCATTCGGATGTTATCCGCAACCCCCCCATGATATGATGTGCTGTAGGGGCTACTTCCATTGGCTGGTTCCGTATATCGACACCAAATTTAAGGAACTGTTCGAGCATCACCGGGAGCCGGGTCTCGATTTGTTCAGCGGAGAGGTGGGTAACATCGAGATATACCCCTCCGTTTTTTGTTCCCCGCCCTGCCTGTATCTCCGTTGCTATCGCTCGTGATACAACATCCCGGGTGGAAAGCTCCAACTGTTTGGGATCATACTGTTTCATGAACCGTTCACCGAGACTATTGAGCAGGATGCCCCCTTCCCCCCGCACTGCCTCAGTTACCAGCCTTCCCCGTGCATCGTAAGGAAATACCGCTCCCGTAGGGTGAAACTGGATCATCTCCATATCGATCAGTTCGGCACCTGCCCGGTAGCCAATTGCAAAACCATCACCAGTACCGCTCGATGAATTTGTGGAAATATCATACACTTTTGTTGTGCCACCCGTTGCAAGAATGGTGGAGTCTGCTTTGAGCAAGATGAGATTTCCTTTCTCGTCAAGTGCTAGTGCACCGATTACCAATTCACCCTCTTTGAGAAGGTCGAGAATGGTGAATTCCTGCAACGAAATAACATCTGACGAATCCAGCCTCTCGACCAGCGTTATCATCATTTCGTGACCGGTCCGATCACCTGCATAGCATGTCCGCGGGAACCTCTGACCCCCAAACGGGCGCTGGGCGATCTCATCGTTTTTTGTGAAATCAAACACCGCTCCCCACGTTATGAGATCATCCATCCTCATCGGAGCTTCTTTAACAAGAATGTGCACAAGCTCAGGATCATTCAGGAAGGCGCCACCTTTGAGAGTATCTTCGAAATGGAGTACGCATGAATCCTGCTCCCGAAGGACGGCATTGTATCCTCCTTCGGCCATAGTGGTGCACCCGCCTTTACCTATTATTGTCTTTGAGATGAGCACAGTTTCCCCGTACTGTGATGCCTCAATCGCAGCTCTCACGCCGGCACCCCCACTCCCGATTACCAGCACATGGCAATCCACCACCTCATCTGCAAGCATCTTATTATTTTGTGGATCGTATAGTTACATAAATAAATGGCAAAGCCAAGCGAGTGAGAAATGAGATTATTAATGAAATTCGGCGGGACTTCAGTTGCCGATGCACTATGTATCAGACAGGTTGTGGATATTTTAGAACAACACTACAAGAACGGCGATAAGCTGGCTGTCGTGGTATCCGCACAGCGCGGTGTCACTGATCAACTTATTGAAATCACCGGGAAGCTGCCGACAGCAAAGGATGACAGCATAATAGTCCCACTTATCCAAGCGCTGGGAAAAAGGCATATGACCGCTCTTGAAGGAGCTGCTCCGGATTATGTTGCTGAAGCAGGAGCTGTGATAGAGGAACGTCTAATCTGTCTCCAGAATATTCTCTTCGCAGTTTATAATCTGCGGGAACTCACTCCCCGCTCGAAGGACTATATCATTTCGTTTGGGGAGCGTCTTCTTGCTCCTGTTATTAGTGCAGCACTCCACCAGCGGGGTATTCCTTCAACAGTTCTTGATGGCTGTGAAGCTGGCATACTGACAACTCCCCGGCATGGTGAATCCACTGCACTTTTCGAAAGTGATGAACGGATAAAAAAACGAGTGGGCCCTCTGCTGGAAAAAGAAATCCCTGTAATCATGGGATTTATGGGTTGTTCCGCCAGCGGGACGGTAACGACGCTTGGCCGGAGCGGATCCGATTACTCCGCTTCGATCCTCGGAGCAGGAATAGATGCAGATGAAATCTGGATATGGACTGACGTGGATGGCATAATGACCTGCGATCCGCGGGTAATCAACGATGCACGAGTCATGGGCTCATTATCCTACAGCGAGGTAATGGAGCTGTCTTATTTCGGTGCAAAAGTGATGCACCCGCGGTCTATCGAGCCTGCGATGAGGAAGAATATCTTAGTCAGGGTAAAAAATACCTTCAATCCCTCTCATCAGGGAACGGTAATTGTTCGGAACGGGCAACGCGACAACCGCGTGGTTAAAGCCCTTACCTATATCGATAAAGTTGCAGCAATAAATATCAATGGTGCACAGATGATCGGGAGGCCGGGAGTTGCCAAAGCAATTTTTACTATCCTTGCGGAGCATGAAGTAAATGTGATGATGATCTCGCAGGGATCCTCTGAAGCAAATATTTCGCTGATCGTTGATGAAGAACATCTCAATATCGCGGTTCAAGCGTTGTCGAACCTGGTAAAACAGGGGGTCGTTCGTGAAGTGACCCACAATCATAATGTGTGTGCAGTTGCGGTTGTTGGTGCCGGGATGGCTGGAGCACCGGGAACCGGGGGAAGGATCTTCACCGCGCTTGGGAAAAACTGTGTTAACGTAATGATGATCTCGCAGGGTTCATCTGAGGCGAATATCTCATTTGTTGTGAACCAGAAAGATGGCGCCAGGGCAGTACGCGTCCTTCACGATGAATTCAGGTTATCGGAGGAGTCTGATGAGTAGCACGACATACCGCGAGACAGGAGTTGACATAGAGCTTGAAGCAAATGCGATAAGGGCTTTGATAAAAAACCTGACCTACAAAAGGACCGGCGCATGCACTATGATGGGATCAGTAGGGCACTTTGCCGGGCTCCTTGATTTTGGAGAGATCGCGCTCGCCATGACCACAGATGGTGTAGGAACAAAAATGCTGGTCGCCGATCATATGAAGGACTGGAGCACGGTAGGCATAGACTGCATTGCGATGAACGTCAATGACCTCTATGTTATGAACATGGAACCGGTTGCGTTTGTTGATTATATTGCTACAGACATGCTTTCCATTGAGAAAATGGCGCAGATAGGCATCGGATTAAATGAAGGTGCCCGTCTGGCAAACATTGATATAGTTGGCGGGGAGACGGCATCACTCCGTGGCCTGGTCAACGGGCTCGACCTTGCTGGGACCTGCCTTGGCATGCAGAAGAAAGACCGGATAATTACGGGAGAAAAGATAACGCCGGGCGATAAAATACTCGGGGTTCCCTCCACCGGTATCCACAGCAACGGGCTCTCCCTTGCACGGGCAGTCGTGGAAAAATATGCGGGCTATGACAAGAAGTTCAGGGGGAATAAAACGTTCGGGCAGGAACTCCTGACTCCGACCCGGATTTATCACGAGAGCCTGAAGGTCGCTGCCAGCTGCACTGTGCACGGTATGTGCCATGTGACCGGTGGAGGACTCCTCAACTTCAAACGGCTGAGCAGGTATGGGTTCCGGTTCGATACTCCCCTCACCCCTCCCGAAATATTTTCCTGGATCCAGGTGAGCGGCGACATTTCACTCATGGAAATGTTCAGGACGTTCAATATGGGTATGGGTTATGCATATGTTGTCCCGAAGAGCAGCGTTTCTTCTGTGCTGAAGATGGTGAAAGGGGCTCAAATTGTCGGAGAAGTTATAGAAGAACCCGGTTCGTGGCTGAAGGATATCGAGATAAAATAGTTTTTCCCGGTTTTTAGAAATCGTTGTTCCAATATTGGATCTATTTGATAGGGGCTATATGCCATTAGCCCCAATGCGGGATAAACACCGTACAGTTGAAGTCAACATTTTCCATAACCTCCAACCGTACCGTAGTAGTGCACCCGCGGTGGGGGCGAAGCCGGGGAGAGTTATCTGGCTTAGTTGAATGCTGTTTGGAAATGGCTATTGAACTACTGGCTTTTGTATCATCTCCTTCCGAGTTTGAGTCAGTTAAAGTGAACCAGATAGATACCATTTCTTAGGAAAAAAATGCATCGCGTGGGAATCTGTTGAAAAATTGCCAATCCAAAGACCGGTTCCCGAATGTTGAATGTTCTTAGAAATGTCATAAAAATCTATTTCGTAAATGTCCGGTTTCCCTATTCTCCCTTGAAAAGATCTGTAAACGATTCAGCCGCAGTTTTTTCATAGTGACGGGATAAATGTCAATTCGGTTGGTATATTTCTGGTTTCTGCAGACAAACATTCCTATGAATTCATCCAATATGAATTCTGCAGAGTTCACTTCAAACGGAATTCTGGTTATTTCATGAATACTTTTATTGACACCCTGATCGTTCCGGTTATTACGTTCCTTGAGAATTCACTACAATGTGTATGTTTGTCATGTATATTTCGAAAGAGACAGACTATTTTTTTGACAGTATTGCTGAACAATAAATTAGTAAAGAATTCAATGAGATGAATGATTGGAGCAATGTAAATTCAATAAGTGGAGTTCTTACTGGTAAAGGTTGCGGCTGATGAAGTCGGAATATTAGTCTTGTTGATTCCTGAGGTCTGGCACCTCAACTCAGGGAACCGAGAGAACAATTTTCCTTGAAAGAAAGTATGATCTTTCTAAAATTTCACCTTCCAGATCTTATCGTTACCTTTCTTCCGGTACGTACGCCTCTTTTACGGTCTTATCAGCGATAAGTCCACTATTACCGCTCGGATCTTCGAGAATCAGGGTGACCGGGAATTGTCCGGCCTTCACCCTCGCAATATTCGCAAGCAACGTCGCCGCACTCACCTTCTCATCGTCTGTTCCATTGCGGGCGGCTCCTTCGACAACGGTCCCGATCCGATCGAGTACGCCCTCCACATTGGAGATAAACCCCTCACAGGCAGGCCCAGGATCGATCCTGACCCCGAGTTCAGGGATCTCAAGGCTTGCACTCATACTCCGGACTACCCGGATTGCGAGATCCTGTTCCGATTCAACTGACACGGTATATCTTGCAGGATCTCCATGTTTCAGAAGCTGGGTGTCAACGAACTTGTACCCGCACGCCGGGCAGACCGCAGAAATAATGAGAATATCAGAAAAAAAGGGAATATTTTCCGTTTTATACAGGTATTCAATTTCAGAATTGCAACAGGGACACGGACCCGGTACGACAGTATGCACTTATGCTCCACCGA
>Ga0182019_10000905_pt1 | contig 14714 bp, 16 predicted proteins | sample 812E2MmetaG_FD_120483 | JGI IMG/M metagenome (GOLD analysis project Ga0182019, IMG submission 120483) | Permafrost microbial communities from Stordalen Mire, Sweden - 812E2M metaG | ecosystem: Environmental > Terrestrial > Soil > Wetlands > Permafrost | place: Sweden: Stordalen | collected...
AGGACTCCTGCAAAAAGGCCAAGGGAAACGACGGCACCGAGCAGGTAAGGAACAAAGCCGGTGGTCATGAGACTTGTATCAACCGGTACCTGGAAAATTTCATTGAGCATACTGGCAGTGGTCTCAATCTGGCTCCCGATGATCCAGGTGAAGAGGGGAATGACCAGGATAAACGTGTAGTGGATCAGGATAGGAATGCCAAAAATACGTCCGATACGAAAAGACCCGTCCATAACAAAGGATTATCTTTTTAACTCTTAAGTATATACTTTCATCTGATAACGATGGAAACCCAGATTACGGAGTTGTTCGGGCTTCAGATCTATACGGACAAGGGCATGTTTGTCGGCGAAGTCGAAGATGTTCTCATCGATGTGGATCAGAAGAAGATAGATTCGATTGTGGTCAGCAAGGTCAATGACCAGCTCTTCGAACTGAAAAATTTCAAGGGCCTCAAGATCCCGTACCGGATCATCAGCGCGATTGACGATATTGTGCTGATCCGCCACCTGCCGGGAGCCTTTACGGGCGGCAGCGTGGAAGAACAATAAATTTTTTTAATGTCTGGTGCGGGACGATCCCATATTTTCTTGTACCCGCATGGTTGTCATATGGAAAACCGGGAAATATTTTCTGCTCTCACCACCCTTCCTCCTGTTTTTGTCAGGCTTGACGGGCGTGCTTTTCACCGGCTCTCGGAGAACCTTGGATTGAAAAAACCGTTCGATGACCGGTTCAGTGAGGCCATGGTCAAGGTGTGCACGGCTCTTGTGGCCGACAGCGGGCTCTGTCCTGATTTTGCTTTCACGTTCTCTGACGAGATCAGTCTTTATTTTACGCAACTCCCCTTCACGGGCAGAGTGGAAAAGATCGATTCGGTAGCAGCCTCATTTGCGGCAAGTTCGCTCACCCTTGCCCTCAAAACAACAACTCCCCTGTCATTCGATGCCCGCGTCATCCCGGCTACTCCGGCGTATGCAATGGAATATCTGGCCAACCGGCAGAATGAGGCCTGGCGCAATCACCTGAACGGTTACTGCCAGCAGGCCTTGATCGCAGAAGGGCTGAGCGCAAAAAAAGCCGCAGGACAATTAAAAGGCCTGCCGGCGAAAAACCTCCACGAGATGATGCATGCAAGGGGTTTTAACCTTGCTACGACTCCCGCATGGCAACGACGGGGAATCCTTGTCTATAAGAAGATCACGGAAAAGGAAGGGTTCAATCCGATTACCAAGGAGCATGTGGTGGCGGAACGGAGTGCAGTTACTATTGAGCGGGATCTTCCACTGTTTACGAGTGAGGAAGGGAAGGAGTTTTTGGGAAGATTAATTGCCGGACCATGAGACGGGATTTTTTAAAAATAAAAACTCTGCCTGCCTGTCGAGTAGTGCCAAACCTGGGTCGTGGTTCATCCCTTTTTCATTCTAAAAAATGAGAAATACCCTAATGTTTCTTATCACTCCAGCACAGGGAATGCCATGGTACACATATTGACCCATGCCAAAGTACGTGACTTCGGGAAACGGAAACCATTCTTTGACCGAGACGAAAGCACGCGAAAAAAAAGTGGTTCGAAAGGATCACGGGTATTTCAGAACGTGGAAGATCCCACGGATGTTTTCATCCTACTCGAATGGGATTCAGTAGAAAACGCCAAAAAATTCAGCACTTCCGAGGATTTAAAAAAGACTATGGAAGCGGCGGGAGTAATAGGAGCCCCTAATATTCACATGGTTAAAGAGGTCCAAAAAAGTAAGGCGTAACCTTCAAACAATAAAATCTATTTTTGTCACAAATTATAATCGGCAGATCATGCAAAAGGAAGAACGTAATTTTAATGCCACGAATAGTTAGCAAAATACTTTTACCCGCCACCCGCATGGTCTTGATATACTCATTTTGAATTTGCATTTAATGGCAAAAAATACCCAACGAGATCACCCTCTTGTGTAGCGCCGGGAATGCTCTCGATATGGTGCTGTCGAGGTTTCATTTGGATAAGACTGCACGGTTCAACATCGCCTCATCTTACTAATCGTTCTTTTTGAAATGTTGGAAGGGGCACTACCTGCAATCTTATTAAAAAAAATTTGGATAGAGAGTAACGGTGAAGGAGCCGTATATCTCTATTGCCTTATATGTGTTCCGGATGAAGGGTGATGGGGAATGGGGAAAAAAAGGAATCTCTTACGCTTTCCCTATTCCGATCGTCATCGCCACGCCTTCCACGTCCCATTCCTTAACTGACGGGTATTTCCCCGTATCTATGGAGGATCCGTCTTTGACAAAACCAAAGAACTTTGCCCGGACCTCGTCGCCAATCATCGCGATGATCGAAACACTGTGGATCAGGGCAAGGATCCGCGGGTCGCTGACCGATACCTCGACATTAATGTTGTCCTCGACTGCAAGATCGAGTTGCTTGCGCATTTCCTGGATCCGTCGGATAACTTCCCGGGCATACCCTTCCGTTTCCAGATCAGGAGTGAGAGCCACATCCACATACACTGTTGCGTCCTGCATGGGAGCAGAAAAAACCTCTGAGGGAAGTTTTTCGGCAAAGGTCACATGGTGTGTGCCAATCTCGAACCTGGCCTCTCCCTCGCCCAGCATCACGGTCCTTCCGGCATCTATCTCTGCCTTGAGTGCATTTCCATCCGCAGCCTCTATGAGGCCTTTTACCGTAAAGGAATCCTTGCCGAATCCCCTCCCGAGTGCCTTCATCACCGGCTCTGCATGCCAGCCGACCCGTTCCCACCTGCCCATGACAACAGAGACTTTCCGGGCATTGCCCCGGTCCATGCAGACGGCATTCAGCCGTTCGATCGCCTCTTTCACCGGGGTTGATTTGGTTACTACAACCACATCTGATACTGGCCAGCGGAGCTTACGCTTTCCTGCCTGCCGGGCATTTGCACAGGCATCGTCAAACGATCTGACGATCTCAACAACATGTTCAAGAGATCCATCAATAAAAGTCTCATCCCCTCGGTCCCAGTCCAGCAGGTGAATGCTTGCGGGATCATTCCCGCACCTGAGGTTCTGGTAGATCTCTTCCGTGAGATGGGGGCAGAACGGTGCAAGGAGCGAAGTGAGCCGGCGCATAACGTAGTATATCGTCTCGTAGGCATGCCGCTTGTCAACCGATTCACCCTCGGCCCACATGCGGGGACGGACAAGCTGGATGTACCAGCGGGAGAGATCTTCCAAGATAAAGTTCACCAGTTCACGGGTTGCCCGGTGGAGCTGGCATTCTTTCACCGCTGTATCGACCGTTACAGCGACTGAGTTGATGCGGGAAATGATGAAACGGTCCTCGTCGGGCATATGACTATGGTGCGCCCGTATGTATGCACCGTCCCAGACACCACCCCGGTTCAATGGTTCGAAGGAGTCGAGGATCATGTAGGGCAGGGGGAACCGGTAGACGTTCCAGAGGATGTTTACCGCCCGGTTGATTGTACCTATCCCTTCCCAGTTAAACTTGAGATCGTCCCAGGGAGCTGATGAGGAAAGGACGTACAGCCGGAGCACATCAACGCCGACTTTTGCGATAATCTCTTCAGGTGTTACAACGTTGCCAAGACTTTTTGACATCTTTTTCCCGTCGGCATCGAGGGCAAAACCGTGCATGCAGACACTTTTGTAAGGTGCCCTGCCAAAGGCAATCGTGCTTGCACCGAGCTGCGAATAGAACCAGCCCCGGGTCTGGTCCTGCCCTTCCGTGATAAAATCTGCCGGCCAGAGATTGTTGAATTCTTTAGTCTTCCCGGGATAACCAAGGGTTGCCCAGGATGCAACTGCGGAATCGAACCAGACATCAAAGATGTCTTCGACCCTTTTCATAGTACCCCCGCAGGTGCAGGGAATCGTTATTTCATCCACAAACGGTCGGTGAGGATCCTCCAACACTTTGCCGCTCCGTTCTTCCAGCTCCCCAAGCGTGCCGATGACCTGGTACTGGTCGCACTTCTGGCACACCCAGACCGGGATCGGTATTCCCCAGTAGCGCTGGCGTGAAATACACCAGTCGCGTGCTTCTTTTATCCAGTCATGGAAACGTGCACTTCCCGCCCATTCCGGATACCAGGTGACCTTTGCAACCTCAGACAGCATCAGTTCACGCATTTCGGAGGCTTTTAAGAACCACTGGGATGTTGCCCGGAATATGATCGGCGTTTTGCAGCGCCAGCAGTGACCGTAACGGTGGACTACTGACTCTTTTGCGAGCAAGTGATCACCGAGTGCAACGAGGACGTTTTCATTTGAATCCCGGACGTACTGGCCGGCAAATGTTCCTGCCTCTTCCTTGAATCTCCCAGCTCCATCAACCGGACAGACAATGCAAAGCCCTTCTTTTGTGCCCAAGAGATAATCATCCCAGCCATGGCCTGGGGCGATATGCACAATACCGGTATTCTCAAGCAGGACAAAATCGGCGGTTACGACTTTATGGTCGATGTCACGCTGGAGTGGCACATGCTCGGAAAGCGGTGACAGATAGTTCCATCCCCTGAGTTCAGCTCCCTTTTTCTTCTCAAGGATGGTGAAGTCCTTGTAGCGTCCCTTCTTCAGTACCGTTTTTACTAAGGGCTCGGCAATCCAGAAGATTTCCTCCCGGTCGTCTTTCTTTGCAGAAACTTTTGCATACTCGATCTCCTCAGAAACTGCAACGGCAACATTGGCAGGCAGCGTCCAGGGGGTTGTTGTCCATATGAGGAGATACTCGTCCTTTTTTCCGGTGAGGGGGAACTTGACAAAAACCGAGGGGTCTGTTTCGTCCCAGTATTCCACCTCTGCATCCGCGATAGCAGTTTCACATCTCGGACACCAGTTGACAACCCGGTGTCCCCGTTCAAGCATGCCCTTGTTTTCCGCTTGTGAAAGCGCCCACCATGCAGCCTCGATATATTCCGGTCTTACGGTCTGGTAGGCATTGGGAAAATCGAGCCAGACGCCAAGGCTGGCGAACTGGTCATCCATGAGCAGTTTGTTTTTGAGGGCAAACTCACGGCATTTTTCGATAAATGCCCGGATACCGAACTTTTCGATATCTTTTTTGGATTTAAATCCCAGCTCCTGTTCCACTTTGACTTCTATCGGTAACCCGTGCATATCGTAACCTGCACGGTCAATGACATCCCTACCGTTCATCCGGTGGTAGCGCAGGATGCTGTCTTTTAATATTTTATTCCATGCCGTCCCAAGATGAATGGTCCCGGTCGTATAGGGAGGTCCGTCAACGAAGAAAAATGGTTTCCCGGCGCTGCGTTGTTTTTTTACGACCTGGTACGTATCGTGGATGAGCCAGGATTGCTGCACTCCACGCTCGATCGACTGTGCATCGAAGCTGGCGTTGACTTCCTTCACAAAACCCCTCTTGTAGATTATCAGGACGCAAAAATGTGCGTGAAGGAATGTTGGTGCCGGAGGACAAAGTAGTTTTTCACCAATAAAATAGACAGGGCAAGCGCCGGGCCATGCGAACCTCAGACGCCACAGAACGGAATCGTAACCCTTATATGGGAAACTTTTTTAAATTGAACATTATGAAATTACGAGAGTATGGTCTCTTTTTTGCAGTCATGGTAATCCTGCTTGTAAGTACCTCCGGATGTACAACGACACAGAATCCCGGAACCGGATCCGTCACACCTGTTGTAACAGCGTCCGCCACGGCAAATCCCGGAATCCCGGTAGTTACTGCCACGACTATTTCAGCAAACAGCGGCATCGACACGACGATTAACACCCATTTTAACGATTATCTCTGCCTTGATGTCCAGAAGGCACTCGGTTCGGATTATCTCTACCCCGACCAGCAGTATGACGTCTGGGCGACATCCCCGGCGGGTGGAGGGGTGAATGTGAATGTCCTTCTGCTTACTGCAAGTGACCACGAGAAGATACAGACAGTCAGGCCGACCTGGGACGCAGTAAAAAAGACATGGTTCTATGAGGGCATGGCACCTTTGCTGCAGTTCAACGACATTACGACTCCCCAGGAAAAGACCATTACGATAAAGACCCAGGGAAAGTACTATCTCTGCGCCGATGATCGGAAGGAGAGCGGTACCAGTGATACGATATTACGGGTACCGGTAAAAGTGACCCGGGTATAACCGGACCCGAAACAACCTCATTTTGCCATTTTTTTATTCTTTCCTGCGTAAGATGGAGGTTGTAGGATCCCGGACCCAGGTCAGTCGTTTCGTTCTCATGTCTATTACGGTTTTTTACAATATCAGGTTCCCGCGAGAGGATACGATCATCAATCCCGTGAAAATGGCGATGATCACATAACTATAAAGGAAAAACCCCGGTCGTTCCTCCCGGGTGTAATAAAAAAGTCGGACAGAACCCTCGCGGGATCCTGCTGATACGGTATAATTACAGACTTAAATCGGACAACCCGGGATGATTGTCCGGTCGTCGGCCGAGCGGCCAGTGGTACTTTCGATCCGCTTCCTTGATCGGCACGTCGTTGATGCTGGCGATACGGCGTTGCATCAGGCCGTCTGGACCGAATTCCCAGTTCTCATTGCCGTACGAGCGGAACCAGTCTCCCGAATCATCGTGCCATTCATACGCGAACCGGACCGCAATGCGATTATCGGTAAAAGCCCACATCTCTTTGATTAGGCGGTACTCCAGCTCCCTGGCCCATTTTCGTTTCAGGAACTCGACGATCTCCTTGCGCCCGCTGATGAACTCTGCCCGGTTACGCCAGTTACTGTCGATGGTATATGCCAGCGAGAATTTATCGGGATCGCGGGCCGGCTGTTTTCTGCCATACTTCTTCATATCCCCTCTTCATGATAAACTCCACCTATTGTCACTGGGATAAGAAGGAAGGTTCCATCCCTGCCGGTAAGAGTATTCTGCAGCCAAAGGATAGTTGGTCCGGTTGAAGGTGAGCGACAGTTGATAGGGAAAAATAACTCATCTTCCGGGTAAATATCACCAGTACCAAAAATCAGGAGAGAAGATTATGGGACAGATCGCAGTTATCGGCGCCGCTGATACTACACCGGAAGAATACCAGGTGGCATTTACCGTCGGCTCCCTGATCGCAAAAAACCACGAAACACTGGTCTGCGGAGGACTCCGGGGGGTTATGGAAGCAGCATGCAAAGGCGCAAAGGAGCACGAAGGCGTGACTATAGGAATAATTCCCGATACGGGTAACGGAAACGAGTACCTCGATGTTGTTATCCGCACCGGACTTGGACATGCACGGAATGTCATTATCGCCAAGTCCGCCGATGCGGTCATCGCCATCGGTGGTAGCTACGGGACGCTTTCCGAGATCGCCATCGCTTTGAAGATAAAACGCCCGGTCTTCGGGGTAAAAACGTGGAATATTGAGGGAGTGATGAAGTGCGCAACTCCTGAGGAAGCAGTGCTTAGGGCAGTAGACGCCTCACGCCACTTGCCGTAGTGTCGTATCCTCCAAGGTGTTCCATTATTGCTTTGAAACCGTGTGAGACTATCGTATCGCAGAGTTGTGAAACCCGAAGATCTCCGAGATGTTCGCTGCGTATGGCAATCTCGTAGCGTTCAGATGCAACAGGAATGAACCGGAGCCCGAGTGCTTTTGCCGCACTATAGACACACATTCCCGCATCCACCTCTCCTGTCTTTACCGCAAGCGCGACGGCAAGGTGAGTGGTCACCTCGCGGTCGTAACCCTGCAGGGTCTCATTGCGGATGCCCCGTAGTTTAAGTTCATGATCCAGGAGCATCCGGGTCCCGGACCCCCGCTGCCGGTTGATGAACGTATGCCGGGCAATATCGTCAAACCCGATACCAGTCCGGGATACAATACCCTGCTGGCGTTGTGCAACACACAGAAGGGTAATCTCTTCTTCCGGGAGATATTTTTCAAGGTACGGGATATTGTACTCCCCATTTTCAGCAAGCATATGCATCGGTGCAGCATGGCATTCGTTCTTCTTTAAAGCAAAAATTCCTCCCATGCTTCCCACGTGCGTTGAGTGAAGCCCGATCTCCTTTTGCTGGAGGAGATCGGCCAGGTAATCAATAAGGGGGTCATGACTCCCGGTGATAAGGAGTGCCTGTTCAGCCTCTGCCCGGGAGACCGTTAATTGTGCAGTAACCCTTGTTCCTGCCTCGCAGCCTTCGACTCCTGCAGGTATTTTCAGGTTTGCATTTGACCGCACCGCACTCATCTGGACCCCGGCACCCCGTGAAAGGGGGGTGAGGACCCAGCGGTTTCCCACCAGCCCCAGTGAGCAGAGGACAAATTCATCACTCCCGACATCTTTTGACAGGGAAATGGTTAACCCGGCGTCCACAACGCCAAACGAAGGTACCGGGAGCCCGAATGAATGGACAAGAGGGGTTACCAGTTCCCGGAGCACGGTCAGTGCGGAAAGGGGGTACCCCGGCATACCGATAACGGGTTTTTTCCCGATCCTTCCGATAATAGCCGGTTTGCCAGGTTTTATCGCGACCCCGTGGACCAGTACCTCGCCGAGCTCCGCTATAACCCCGGCAGTATAGTCTTTTGTTCCGGCGGATGACCCTGCAGAGATGATGATAATGTCATTTTCCCGTACTGCCTGCTGCACTGTTTGCTTAATGTCTGCCGGATCATCCCTGACCATGGGGTAGCGGGTGCAGGTTGCCCCAAGGGCTCTCATCATCGCTTCTGCCATCACCGTGTTGCTTTCCACAACCTGCCCGGGAGCCGGGCGGGTGCCGTGGCTGACCAGCTCGCTTCCCGTCGGAACCAGCCCGATCCTTACGGTAAGCACGGAGACTGCGGTTATACCATAGGCGGCAAGGGCCCCGGTATCATGCGGGCGGATGAGGTGACCCGACGGCAGTGCCATCTCGGACTCGCCAATATCCTCACCCGCCGGGCGGATATGCTGCCAGGGAGGTACCGCCCTCCTGATGATGAACTTCCCCTGATCGATCTGCACATCCTCGATCATGATCACCGCATCGTACTCCGGTGGAACGACATTGCCGGTGTTCACTCTCGCAGCCTGCTCTATCGTTACCGGGTGCTGCTCGCCTGCCCCCCGGGTCTGCCGGCTGATCACGGCAATGCCATCCATCGCTGCAAGGTGTACCTCGGGTACCGAGTACCGGGCAAAGATGGGTTCTGCCGTCACCCTCCCTACCGATGCAAGCAGCGGGACTGTCTCGCATACCGGTGAGCATGCAAACACGGTGCGCAGGAGCGAAAGGGTTTCTTCCAGAGAAGTAAGGGTAAGATATCGTTTTACCACAGGATCACCTCAACGGTCGTCCCTGTTTCCAGCCCCTCGCGTTCTGCAGAGACCCGAACGACCCCCGTACTTCTTACCAGCGTGTTGAGCAGCCCGGATTTTCCGAACAGGGGAGTTGCGATCCCGTCCTTTACCGCAACCCGTACATAATCCTCCCTGCCTTTTGAGGAGGCTACGTTCTGGCCAAGAACCGCCTGCAGGGTTCGTAGGCTGGTGCCTGTTTCACCGGTCATTGTGACTATCAGGTGCCGGACGATCGCGATGAGCACGATGAATGCAGAGGCCGGGTGACCCGGCAGGCCAATGACGGGTTTGCCCCCGCACCTGCCGATGATCGTGGGCTTTCCGGGAGCAATTGCTATCCCGTGGACCAGGACACTGCCCAGTTCAGCGATAACAGCCGAAACCATGTCACGGTCATCTTTGGAACTGCCTCCGGAGATCAGGATAACATCACACTCTGCGGTTGCCCGGCTGATCATGGAAGTGAGCGCTTCCCGGGTATCCGGAACGATTCCGTAGAAGACGGGAAGGCACCCCCAGTCCAGGACAGTTGCAGCGATAACAGAGGAATTCACATCCCGCACCTGACCTGGCAGTGGCCTGACCGTTACCGGCACCAGTTCATTGCCGGTTGAAAGGACCCCGATCTTCGGCATGCGGACAACGGGGACGTCACTGCATCCTGCAGCGGCGAGCACGCCGATATCCTGTGGTGAGAGTCGTTTACCGCTTCGCACTACCGGTTCCCCTTTAGAAAAATCCTCGTTAAAAAAAATGACGTTCTCACCGTCGGCAACAGGTTTTTTAACCAGGATTTCATCGCCGATTTGCTCGGTATTTTCGATCATCACGACAGCGTCAGCACCCGCTGGGAGAACCCCCCCGGTGGGAACATAGATGCATTCAGCAGGTTGCAGGATTTTTTCTGCAGATGATCCCATGGCAACCCTGTCCCTGAGTGGAAGCATAGATGGGACGGAATCACTCGAACCCGTCGTGTCTGCCGCCCGCACTGCGTATCCGTCCACTACTGACCTGGTGAACCCCGGGATATCAACATCGGCAAGAACATCCTCTGCAAGAATGCGGTGGAGTGCATCACCGAGTGTGACCTGTTCCTGCCCACACCTGTTGCCAAGACTTCGGATCTCCCCGATTGCCTTTGAGACGGGTACAACCTGTAAAAAAAGACTCATTTGAAGCAGCCCAGCTGACAGCTGCGGATCTTGATGTTGTGTGAGTTGCAGTACTCGCTGATTGCTGATTTTGCGATTTTGTGTTTTTCTGCAAGAGCAAATGCCTGCGGACACGTGATGTCCCGGTCAATACCGGCATCTTTGAATATTTTTTCAATTTTGTCCATAGTCATGGTAACAGTATACTGTGTTTTTCTTCATAGTGTTTACTCATGGTATGATGGCACACCCTTAATTGGGGCAGGCCGCTAACCTATCCGGAGATGAAGGTCGCGCTCGTCAGCTCCCGGAAGGACAAGGCCGGGGTCAATATCCGGCACCATATTGAACATCTCCTCTATGGTGGCCAGCCGTCAGCCTGGCAGAACCTTGGAAGGACCTATGAACTGATTGAGATTGAGGAGCGGTTGATCCACGCAGAACATATAGATGAACAGATTGATGCAGATCTTCTCATTTTTCTCTCGCGTCATTATAGTGTCAATCCCGTCCCCGTTCTTACCGTTCATGTCACCGGGAATTTCTCGACTGCCGATGTCGGCGGAACTCCCCGCACCTTTGCTCCTGCAGCGCCGGCGATGATGCAGGCAATGCTTCGCTCACTATCACAACACTGTCCTGAAGGGTTCCGTGTTTCCTATGAAATCACCCACCATGGACCGACCTCCCTCTCTCTTCCGTCGTTCTTTGTGGAAATAGGGAGTACCGAAAAGGAATGGGAGGACCAGGTTGCCGGCAGGGCTGTTGCAGAGAGCGTGTTGTCAGCATTTCCAGAAAACCCGGTACCGCTTATCGGTTTTGGGGGTACCCACTACGCAACGCGACAGACTGAAATTGCCCTGGCATCGCGGGGTGCATTCGGGCATATCGCCCATAGCAGGGAAATTCCGCTGCTTGATGAGGAGCTGGTACGTGAAATGATGTCACAGACCGGGGCCGTTGCTGCATATATTGACAGGAAAGCACTGGGACGAGAAGAGCTTGGCACTCTATCCAGACTGCTGGAACAGCTCCGGATCCTTCGCCTGTCAGAAAGCGAGATCCTCGCAATAGGAGACCTTTCCTGGGAAACGTACCTGGCAGTGCGGGCAATGGCAGAGCAGATCTCTATCGGATCACGGTGTTTTATCCATGCCCTGCAAGGGGAAGGGACACTGTGTGTTGCGAAAATAAACCGGGACCTGCTCCGTGAAACAGTAAAATCAGATGAGCCTGCCATGATAAAAAATCTTGAAAATATGCCCGTCATCCACCTTTCCACGCACGATAACTGCATCCTTCCCGAATTTATCACGTATGAGGACATTTTGCCGCAAGTAATACATGATTTAAATACATTGTGCGTGAAAATCATACGTAATAAAGAGATCACTGCAACGGAGAAAGATACCCTGATCATACGTAAGGTAAGGTTTGATCCTCACAAAGCGCGCGAACTTGGGGTACCACCAGGACCTTCCTTCAAGCAACTGGTGGCAGGTCAGGCAGTCAGGATACATGACAGGGTCATTATGCCGGACATGGTATCTTCCTGCAGTGAAATTACCCTCCACATCCCGGGGTTGGAGAAGTATTCATGAGGTCAATTGTTGAAGAGGCACTTACTAAGGCGAGGGACGAAACGATGGTACCCTCACAGAATAATGACGATCTTGACCAGATCCTGGCCGAGCTCAAGACCGAGATAACCGTTATCGGCTGTGGTGGGGGGGGTTCGAATACGATCTCCCGCATGATGGAAGAAGGTATCCACGGGGCAAAGCTCATCGCTATCAATACAGATGCACAGCACCTTATCCGGACCCATGCGGATCAACGCATCCTTGTCGGAAGACAGCGGACCAGAGGTCTAGGTGCCGGATCCATCCCGCAAATCGGTGAGGAAGCAGCACTGGAAAACGAGCAGGAGATCCGTGCAGTCGTTTCCGGTTCGGATATGGTTTTTATCACCGTTGGTCTTGGAGGTGGTACCGGCACCGGTGTAGCCCCCGTTGTCGCAAAAGCTGCCCGGGAAGAAGGAGCACTTACGATCGCGATCGTTACCCTGCCTTTTGCTGCAGAAGGTGCGATCCGGCTGGAAAATGCGGAAGCGGGACTCGAACGCTTGAGGGACGTGGCAGATACGGTTATTGTTGTGCCTAATGACCGCCTGCTGGAAGTCGTGCCCAAACTCCCGCTCTATGCTGCCTTCAAGGTTGCAGATGAAGTCCTCATGCGTGCGGTCAAAGGTATTACCGAACTTATTACCATGCCCGGGCTGGTCAACCTTGACTTTGCCGATGTTCGGACGGTTATGGAGCGGGGTGGCGTTGCCATGATCGGTATGGGAGAGAGTGACAGTGAGGACAAGGCAGCGGACTCGGTTAAAAAAGCGATCCGTTCCCCACTTCTTGATGTCGATATTAGTGGTGCCACCGCTGCGCTTGTCAATGTGGTCGGTGGTCCGGACATGACCATGGAAGAAGCAGAAGGTGTTGTGCAGGAAGTGTACAACCGTGTCGACCCCAATGCGCGAATCATCTGGGGAGCACAGATCGACCCGGCTATGGAGAACAAGATGCGGACCCTGCTGGTGGTTACGGGCGTACGGTCGCCACAAATATATGGTCGTAATGAGAAGCTTACCCCCAAAGTACAGAAACAGTTTGAGATCGATTTTCTCAAGTGAGCTGATATGGAAATTTCAAAACCAGATTTCAAAGTCAATATACTCCACGAAGAGTTATTCCGCAAATATTTGCGGGTGTTAAAACTCGCACGCACGCCTACTCGGGAAGAGTTTACCAAGATCGCAACCGTTGCAGCAGCGGGTGTCCTTGTCGTTGGCCTGATCGGATTTGTCATCTATGAGTTCTTCATCTTAATACCGAAATGATTGGCATGACACAACATGTACCCCCCGCGCCTCCAGCGCCTCAGATCCCTGCAACACCCGAGGTTTTTATTAACCGCATTTTTGCGATTAAAACAACTTCCAAGCAGGAGCGGACCGTTGCCGATAATATCTTAAAGGCAATAGAAACCAAGGCGACTGACGTCAAGGTAACCGCGATTATTGTTCCCAATGAACTGCAGGGCTACGTTCTGATCGAAACACCGGAGAAGCTGAACAGGATCGAGCAGCTGGTAGAGAAAGTTGCCCATGCACGTTCTGTTATCAAAGGCGAAACAAGCCTTGCGGAAGTCGGGCATTTTCTCATCCCCAAGCCGGTGGTAGCCGGTATTGACGAAGGCACCATTGTCGAGCTGATCGCCGGGCCGTTCAAGGGCGAAAAAGCGGTAGTCAAACGTGTTGACTCGGCAAAAGAAGAGATTACAGTCGAGTTGTACGAAAGTGTAGTCCCGATCCCGATCACCGTGCGGGGCGACAATGTCCGCGTTGTCGAGAAGTTCAAGGACCGGTAATTTTACTATCTATTTTTAAAATAATTACTATTGGCAGTGAAATAAAGTGAAGCATTGTTCCGCTGTTTTCTTCGGCAGATTGCAAGCAAACATGCTCCGGGTCGGTAATGGTGGTCCCCTCCCCCCCGTGTTCCCGACAATTGCCGTTATTAAAACAAATTGATGGTATTGCGGTATATCGTTGGATTTGCAGAGAATAAATATGAACGTTGATGAATTTGTACAAGCCAGAGTTCTGCCGGAATTGCATCCCGTAATCGCAATGAATACGCGAACTGATGCGGGAGACTGCCCCGGAAGCAACAGAGGAAATAAACTATGGAAACCCGTATACAAGGGAAGGAAAATCTTTGCCGTCATCAGTCCGACAAAGAAGGATATTACCTTTTCCTTCACCCACGGTGGTGAGTTTGAAGACAAGTACGGGCTGCTCCGGGGTAAAGGAAAACTGGCAAAACATGTAAAAATCAAAAATTTACAGAGTGTGAACAAAGATTCGTTGCACTACTATATCCGGCAAGACCTTGAATACGACGCGAAATGAAATTTTCGCAGATCTCTTTATTTTCCGGTATTTTACGATCCGGATAAATAATGGAAGTTAATTCCTGAAAACCGGATAGTGAAGAACCTAAATAAAAAAATATTGTCTCGTTTGAGAGTGATCAGGAAAGATCCTGAAAATGAAACCGGGAAAAGAATATCCATATTGAGAGTGCGTCGGTGGAGTGACAACGATACCTGGGGACCCTCCCGGCTTTCGTTTCACAAAGGATTATTGTTCCCGGTTCCTCCCTGTGATATCCATCAGTGAAGCAACCGAGCGTTTTGTCCCCGGAATCAGGTC
>Ga0182019_10000908_pt1 | contig 14690 bp, 11 predicted proteins | sample 812E2MmetaG_FD_120483 | JGI IMG/M metagenome (GOLD analysis project Ga0182019, IMG submission 120483) | Permafrost microbial communities from Stordalen Mire, Sweden - 812E2M metaG | ecosystem: Environmental > Terrestrial > Soil > Wetlands > Permafrost | place: Sweden: Stordalen | collected...
ACTACCTTTATCCAGAAGAATACTTCGTCGCCGTGCAACTGCCGGAGGCGGCGGAAAGAGCTGTTCGTCGCGCCGCCAGCGTCCGAAGCTGACTCGGTCGCGACACATCCCGCCGCAGACCCTCCGCAAAGCGACGAGTATTCACAAGTATGTGGAGAAGAGCCAGATGTTCGTGAGGATCGTCTGAACCCGTAAGCCTCTCATAACCGAGACGCAGAGGACGCCGACAAATGCAGGATTGGTTGTTGCTTAGCGTCGCGTTACGAGAAGTAGGCTTGCGCCAGCTCCAAGCAAGGGCAAGCACAATGCCCAGAGGAATGCACGGAATTCGGTTCTTGCCACCAAATCTGTTTGTCGATCAGCAGCACAATGGGTGAAATTGTAAGGGGCGCGAGGGCAAGGACGCACTCGATAGTTTTCTCCTCGCACCCGCCTCTCTGCGGTTAAAATAACCCTATGGCGCAAGAGCTAAGTTTCGGCCCCTACGTTGACGTCGAAAACGGCAAGAAGGTAGTCAAGGAACTCATCTACGGAGACGGCGTGCCTGAAGGCATCGTCATGACTACGCTCGATTCGACCGTCAACTGGATGCGCAAGAATTCCATCTGGCCGATGACCTTCGGCCTTGCCTGCTGCGCGATTGAAATGATGTCAATGGGGGCATCGCGCTTCGATATCGCCCGTTTTGGCGCAGAAGTCTTCCGTCCCTCGCCGCGGCAGTCAGATCTAATGATCATCGCCGGCCGCGTCTCCAACAAAATGGCTCCCGTGATTCGCCAGCTCTGGGAGCAGATGCCGGAACCGAAGTGGGTTATCTCGATGGGGGCGTGCGCGACTTCCGGCGGGGTGTTCAACAACTACGCGCTGGTGCAGAGTGTGAATCAGGTTATTCCCGTGGATATCTATGTCCCCGGTTGTCCGCCGCGTCCTGAGCAACTGATTTACGCGATCACGCTGCTGCAGGAAAAGATCATGATCGAACGCGGCACCGTGAAGAAAGCGTTGAATCTGGTACCGGCGAGCGAGTAAGACCCGATCCTTCTTACTGTTTCATTCTTGTCGCCATTTGCCGTTCCGGTGGCGTCATCTGGTTCCAGACCGCGCTCAAGTCTTTCTCCAGAATCTGATTATTCGGATCGACCCGCAGAGCCAGCGCAAACCACAAATAAGATGTTGGCAAATCGCGCGTCACACAGTGGCCGGTGGCATACATGGTTCCGAACGCGCTCCGCGCCTTGGCACTGGATTTAGCCGAAGCTGCCTTCAGATTTTTCACGGCCTCGTCACAATTTTCCGGCACGCCTCGCCCGTAGAGATAGGCCTCGCCTTTGCGGAAGGCTGCGTCCCCGGTGTCCGCTGCGACGGGCGCGGGCAAGCTCGAAGCTTTGTTCGAGGTCACTCTCGGCTCGTGTTTCGCCACACGCTTCTCCGCCTGCACGATCGTAGCCGGAGTCACCGGTCTCGCGGCGGCCCGAGGCTTTGCGTCCGCGTCCTTCCGGTGCAGGTCGGGAGCAGTGCCTGAGCTCTCGGATGGCCCTTCCGGAACTCCTGCTGGTGGAGTCCCCGCCGGCGGCGACACTGCATCGAGCGTGGGAGGCGCATCTTTGATTGTTGGCTTGGTCGATGGTTTCTCGGCGGGAGCCTCGCTGGCGCTCGAAGTCCCAACTCCCGGCTTTCGACTTTCGGCAGCGCCAACGTAGTTTGTATACGTCCACCAACCGGCTCCGCCCAACGCTGCCAGCAGCACCACCAGCAGCAGGATCCGACGTCCGCCGCCCCGTGGCTGATGGGGCTCAAGAAAAGAGTCGAGCCCCGAGAAAGACGTTTCGCGCAGCGAGTCCATGCTCGGCAGATTCGTGCTCGGCTGACTCGGGCCAGGCTGATTCAATCCCAGCATTGAGGGTCCGCTGATCGGCGGTACGGTTTTGTTTGCCGGCCTGGTCGCGTTCTCCGTGACCAGAGGCTGCAGCGGCTCTGGCGCGTTCGCTATCGTTGCGGGGATCGTTGATACCAGGTCTGGTGCTTGTGCGCCCGTCGTTCGCCGGGCTTCGAGCAAGGTGCCACACATTCCGCAAAAACGGAATGTGTTCGAATTGACCTCACCGCACTTCGGGCAGATCACGATGGCTCTCCAGATATCTTTTCGTACAGTTTAACTCCTGCCAGCCATGTCATTACATTCGTCCGTTCATATTAGAATGCCACTTGCCCGGTTTCAATCCATGCCGAAAGCCTCTAAAGCCGCGCCCAAGCCCACCGCCAAGCGTTTCGAGGCCAGGCTTGAGCGCATGCGCTCCCGTCTCAACTGGGTCATCATCCCTGTACCGTTCGATGCAGCCAAAGTCTGGGGGTTGCGTGGCCAGATCAAAGTGAAAGGCGAAATCAACGGATTCGCGTTCCGGACTTCGTTGTTTCCCACCCGGGAGGGCCAGCACATTCTGCTGGTCAACAAGCGTATGCAAAAGGGGGCGCGAGCCGTCGAAGGCAGCGTTGCCCGTTTCCAGATGGAACTCGACAGCGAAGAGCGGGCCGTAATCATTCCCGATGAACTCGCGCGCATTCTCCGCGAAGATCACACCCTTCGCCAGTGGTATGACAAACTGAACCACTCCACCCGCAACGACATCGGGAAGTGGGTCACCGAACCGAAGAGCGCCGCATCTCGCGAGCGCCGAGCGGAACAAATTGCGGAACGCTTGCTCGCCGTCTTGGAAGCGGAACGGGAACTGCCGCCCATCCTGCAGGTAGCTTTCGCCCGCCATCCACGCGCTCGTGAAGGTTGGGATAGCATGTCAGCATCGCGGCGCCGCGGGCACCTATTTGGCATCTTCTACTACCGAACTCCGGATGCCCAAGCCCGCCGCATCGACAAAATGCTCGCTGACGCCACCGCGCTCGCAGAGAAAATGAGCGGCAAGAAGCGGTAAGCGATATCAGGAGGACCATATCAATCCACCCATGAATTCAAGGCTCGGAAAAGAACTTCTCTACCTCGCACACTCCGACGTTGCCTCCGCCGGGCTCGGCGTGGCGGAGATCATTAAGGCGCTGGAGGGAATGTTTCGCGAGAAGGGCGAAGGGCGCGTCGAGATGCCGCCGAAGATCGGTATCCACACCATGCCCGACGCCTTTATCCACGCCATGCCGGCTTCAATCCCGGTGCAGAAGGCCGCCGGCATGAAGTGGGTCGGCGGATATCCGGACAACAGCAAGCGCGGATTCCCTTACATCACAGGCCTGCTTATCCTCAACGATCATGAAACCGGCATTCCCGTCGCTCTCATGGATTGCACCTGGATCACCGCCCAGCGCACCGGCGCAGCCACCGCGGTTGCCGCAAAATATCTGGCGCGCCCCGGCTCGAGCACCGTCGGGATCCTCGGTTGCGGAGTGCAGGGGCGCAGCAATCTGGAAGCGCTCCAGGTTCTATTTCCGCTGAAGAAAGTTTATGCATACGATAAGCACGCTGATCGGGCAGTTCGTTACGAACAGGAAATGAGTCAGCAGCTGGGAATCGAAGTGGTCCCGGTAAGTGACCCGAAGCAGGCAGTGGTTGCGAGCGACATCGTCGTCACCGCAGGCCCGATCCTGCACACCCCGCACGCCACCATTCAGCGCGGCTGGCTTCGCCAAGGAGCGTTCGCGTCGCTGGTGGATTTTGATTCGTACTGGCATCCCGCCGCCCTGCATGAAGCTGATAAGTTCTGTACCGACGACGTGCCGCAGCTCCATCATTATCGCGACCTCGGATATTTTCAGGACATCCCAGCCATCCACGCCGACCTGGGAGAGATTGTGACCGGGCGCAAGGCTGGCCGGGAAAAGCCGGAAGAGCGCACGATGGCCTGCAATTTGGGTCTCGCGCTCAACGATATCGCCGTGGCGCCCTTGATCTACGAGCGTGCTTTAGAAAAGGGAATTGGGACTTGGCTGCCGCTCTAATCCGTTTGACCGCCTGCGGTTCTGCATAGCACAATGCACAATCGCCGCGTGAAGCGCCCGCCGTTCTGAGGATGCCGATGAAATTGCGTTTTGCCGTTGTTGTCGTTCCCGCAGTCATTGCTCCAGTAATCATCCTTCTCGCCATCGTCACGTCGCTTGCCGCTCAGAATTCGAACCCGCAGCCGGACGCTGCGAAGCGGGCCATCACCGAGAAGGATCTGTTCAATTTCGTCTGGATCGCCGACCCGCAGGCTTCGCCCGATGGATCGCGTGCCGTCTTCACCCGCGTCGTCACCGACGAGAAGCGCACCGGGTACGAGACTTCTATCTGGATCGTCGCCACCTCCGGCAATGAAGGTCCCGCGCGCCTGACAAACGGCAAGCATGATACGCATCCCCGCTGGTCGCCGGATGGCAAGCGCATCGCATTCGTCCGCGGTGGAGAGAAGGACGATACCGGCAAACCCCGCCCGCCCCAAATTGCGATTCTGTCGCTCTCTGGCGGGGAAGCTCGCCTCATTACGGATCTGCCGAAAGGCGCCGCCAGTCCGGTCTGGTCGCCGGACAGCAGGCGCATCGCTTTTTCGAGTTCCACCACGCCCGAAGATATCGACAAAGAGCAGCGCAAGAAGAATGACGTGAAAGCCGGCGGCGCCAGCACCAAAGAATCAGCGGCCATGAGCAGTTCGACGGCGCCCAAGGCTGACTCCGATGGCGAACGCGAATCCGACATCCACATCATTACTCGCGCGGTTTACCGCGACAATGACGAGGGCTATCTCGATTTCAAGCGCCACGAGCACATCTGGGTGATTGACGTCCTGACCTCCGACGAGCCAGCCAAGCCGCTGCAACTAACCAGCGGTGACTATGACGAAGGCGAGATGGTCTGGACGCGCGACGGCGCGCGCATCTACTTCCTCACCAGCCGCATTGATGAGCCTTATTACGAGACGCCGAGTACTGATATTTTCTCGGTATCCTCGGTGGCATCTCCAGTCGCATCGGCTGGCGGCGCCCCCGAAAAACTAGCCACCGTTTCCATGGCAATCGGCGATCTCGCGCTCAGCCCGGACGGCCGCCGAGTCGCATTCCACGGTTCCGTCACGCAGCCCGTCCGTTCCTACTCCCAACCGGATCTCTGGGTCATGGATCTCACGCAGAATGCGCAGCCCCACAATCTCAGTGCGGCCTACGACTTCGATCTGGGCAGTTCCGTCTTCGGCGACAATGCGGCCCCGCGCGGCGGCAACGGCGCTACTCTGCACTGGTCGCTGGACGGGCGCTGGCTCTTCGACATCGTGATGAAGCAGGGACGCACGCCGCTGGTTCGTGTCGACGCGCAGACGGGAGCGGTTACGGAAATCACTCGCGGCGATCAGGCGGTGCTCGACTTCTCCATCACGCCCGATGCACGTACTGCAGTTGCGCTGGTCTCTACGCCTGTCATGATCGGCGACCTGTTCACCGTCTCGATGGATAGCAGCCAGAACGGCCAGCAAACCCGCATCACCGATGCCAACAAGACGCTCTGGCCTCAGCTCAACCTCACCGCCCCCGAAGAATTTAACTACAAGAGTTTCGACGGCACACCCATTCAAGGGTGGATTCAGAAACCGCCAGACTTCGATCCCAAGAAGAAATATCCCTTGATCCTCAACATCCACGGCGGTCCACACGCCGCTTATGGCTGGGTCTTCGATCACGAATTTCAATGGATGGCGGCCAGGGGCTACGTGGTGCTCTACATCAACCCGCGGGGCTCGACCAGCTACGGGCAGGAATTCGGCAACATCATTCAGTATCACTATCCGGGCGATGACTACCGCGACTTGATGGTGGGAGTCGATGAGATCCTGAAGCGCGGCTACGTCGATCCGAAGAAACTCGGTGTTACGGGCGGCAGCGGCGGCGGCGTGCTTACCGACTGGACCGTCACTCAGACCAACCGCTTTGCCGCCGCGGTATCGCAGCGCGACATCTCCAACTGGGCCTCGTGGTGGTATACCGCCGATTTCACTCTGTTCCAGCCGAACTGGTTCAAGGCCCCGCCTTTTCAGGACCCGAAGGATTACGCCAACCGCTCCGCCATCACCTTCGTCGAGAAAATCCACACCCCCATGATGTTCGTCCTGGGGCAGGCCGACTACCGCACTCCGCAGGACTCGGGCGGAGAGCAACTATTCCGGGCGCTCAAGTTTCTGAAGCGCCCGACCGCCATGGTCGTGTTTCCCCGCGAGACGCATGAACTGTCGCGTTCGGGTGAGCCCTGGCATCGGGTTGAGCGGCTCGACAATATTGTGGGATGGTTCGATAAATGGCTGATGGGCGTGTCCCATCCGGAATATGAAGTGCGGCCGGATAAGCAGGGAGTGAAATCTGCTGACCATTAAAGCCTGGCGTCCCTCACAAGACTCGCTTCAATCCGCCAGAGCAACTCTCTTGCCGCTTTGCTGCAAAGCGTTTACACCCGCCACAATCCTTGTTGACACTCGATGCTTCCAAAGCGTAATTATGGTCCCTGTCGTCACCGTTGGCGATCTCTTACGTTTATGACGTCCGTGACGCTCTGGTGCCTTCTATCGGACAGCGACATCTGGCGGATAACATTACAAGAGATTGCCGAAGAATCCTTTCACGTTCTGCCCCGGCCCGCCCCGTCGGGGCCCAACTGCCGGCTCTAGCTGGCACATTGACCGTTCTTCCAGGAGATTTCACTTTATGTCCCAAGACGCACGTAAGATCTTTCCAGTTGTTGTACTTGCCTGCCTGGCTGTTTTGCTGATCGCCGTTCCGGCGTTCTCGCAATCCGCCGACGCCGCTCGCTCTTTACCTAACACTCACATGCTTGGCGCTGAAAATCAGTCCAAGCAGATTGCCGTTACGTTCTGGCTCAATCAGCACGACAAAGCCGGCTTCGACGAGTTGGTCCGCCAGATGTACGATCGAAATTCACCCAACTACCACCACTGGCTCACTATGAAAGAGTACGAAGCCCGGTTTGCGCCCAGCGCGGCAGATGTGGCCGTTGTCCGGCAGCATCTGGCGGCGAACAATCTTCACGTGGTTGCGACCGACAAATTCAATCACTATGTGACCGCGCGCGGAACCGTCGCGAGCGTGCAACGCGCGACCGGTGTGCAACTCAACCGCGTTTCTATGAATGGCCAGATTCATCGTGTGCCCAGCGCAAAGCCCGTCATCGCCGGCGCCGCTGGCAAAGTGGTCTATGCGGTCCAGGGCCTCACCGATTTGAGTTACCACAATAATACGGCGCGCCAAATCGACCCCGATACCGGCAAGCCCGTGCCTCCGCAACCCCTGTCCCACGTTGGCCCGGCGCAGAAGTTCTTCAACGCCAATTGCCTCGGTGCCACCCAGTCGCGCGCTTTCTTTACCGGCGGCGGCGGCCCCTACGCCACCTACTCCGGTACTCGCTACGGAAATAACATCAACGCCGGACCTCCCAATCTTCCCTCCTGCGGCTATGACGCGCCGCAGGTCGACAAGGCCTACGGCCTTACCGACCTATACAAGGCGAAGCTCGACGGCACGGGCCAGACCGTGGTCATCGTCGATGCCTTCGGTTCCGACACAATTACTGGCGACGCCAATGTCTTCTCGCAGATCAACGGTCTTCCCGCGTTGACCGATAGCAACTTCGCCATCTACTACCCCACGGGCCCCACCAGTTGTGGTGGTACCTGTGGCTGGGATGTCGAGACCAGCCTCGACGTTGAGTGGTCGCACTCGGTTGCCCCGGGAGCCAACATCGCCCTCGTCCTGGCGGCCGACAACTCCTTCACTAACCTTGATCTTTCAGTGCTGTTCGCCATTGAGACCGGGCTTGGTCCGGTGATCTCCAATAGCTATGGCCTGGAAGAGATCATTCTTGAACTCTTCGACCCCTCCGAGCTCACGGTTCAGAACAGCCTGGCCCAGCTAGCCGCTGCGCTTGGCATTTCGGCTAATTTTTCCAGTGGCGATGACGGGGACTTCGTTCTCCAAGTCGGAGTGCCTTCTGTTAACGTGCCGGCCGCTTCTCCCTACGCGACCAGCGTCGGCGGGACCAGTTTGTTTCTCAAATCCAATAACTCTATTAAGCTGCAAACCGGTTGGGGCAACAATGAAACCCGCGTCGCCTCTGCACTTCCCAATCCCCCTGTGATCCCACCACTCCACCTTGGCTTTATCTTCGGATCCGGCGGCGGCGCGAGCGCGGTTTTTCCCAAACCGGCTTTCCAATCCAGCTTGCCGGGGGACTTCCGGCTCACTCCCGACATCGGATTCCTGGCTGATCCCTTCACCGGCGGCGAGGTCGTGATTACCAGCGGTGGACAACTCGGCATCACAGTCGTCGGCGGAACCAGCCTCGCTTGCCCTATGTTCTCGGCTCTCTGGGCGATCTCCACTCAGGCTGCCGGCACTTGGCTAGGACAGGCTGCTCCGATTCTTTATGGTCTGCCTCCCGATGCTATTACCGACATCGTGGCCGCGGACGGGCCTGACAACGTCACGGGCACCATCCACGTCCCGCACACGCCCCCCTTCTTCGAGTCTGCGGACTCGTTGGCGGCTCCTTTGGGCAACACCACTGACTATGTGAGTACGCTGTTCAACGGGGCCTCTACCCGTTGGTACGTTCTCACCTTCGGCACCGATTCCTCGCTGACCACGGGCCCGGGATGGGACAATGTCACCGGACTAGGAACGCCCAATGGCGTCAACTTTGTAACGGCCGTTGCCGCTGCAAAGTAACCGAACCCATAAACCAGAGCAGGCCGGAGCAATGCCGGCCTGCTTTTTTATTGGCCCGAACATGATCGTGGAGGAACGGGCGTCTCGCGCCCGGCGCTTCATCGGCAGCATACGTTTGAAAAACTACTCGTCCCAGAGTCGCAAAATCCGTATAATTCAATCGTTTTAATAGTCGACTTTTTCGAAACCAATTGGAGGCGTTCGCGTGAAAATTCCGGCCACAGTTCTTGCCGTCGTTACGATCCTCACTGTCTTCGCCGCCGCCCAAACCATCACCGTTGACGTCTCGCACTTCACCAATCGTTTTGTGCCCAGCGAAACTCTGGGCGCCGGCGTCGACCGCATTCCCGCCGAGGCCATCGACAAGGATCTGCTTCCCGACTCCCTGCAGGCAACCTTGTCCTCCGGCTGGCAGACGGTGTCTTACCGCCAGAATACGGAGCTGGCGGTTGAAGCCTGGCACTGGAACCCACAGGGAAGCTGGAGCGATCCCGCGGGCAAGGGCTACTTCACCGGCGCTGCGGTTCCCACCGAAAGTCTTCGCTACTCCTACGGATATAAGCTTCCCCGTCGCGGTTTCACACGCAACGACGGCACGGAGAACGCCGGTTTCTCCCGCCTTACCGATGGTGATCTCAACACTCTCTGGAAGAGCAATCCCTATCTCACGCAACATTTCACTGGCGAAAGCGACGCGCTTCATCCGCAGTGGATCGTCCTCGATCTGGCGCAGCCTCAGCCCGTGAGCAGCATTCGCATCGCATGGGGCGAGCCGTACGCGACGCACTACGTGGTCCAGTATTGGACCGGCGATGATCCCATCCGATTGCCCACTCGCGGCGTCTGGCAGACATTTCCGCAAGGTGCGGTCATTGCCAGCAAAGGCGGCACCGAGACCGTTCGCCTCGTCGCTGCTCCGGTGGCCGTTCGTTTCCTTCGCATCTGGATGACCGAATCGTCGAACACGTGCGATGCCGACGGCCCGGCCGATCCCCGCAACTGCGTAGGCTATGCCATCCGCGAGCTCTATCTTGGAACCGCGACCGACGACGGTACCTTCCACGATTCGTTGCGCCACACTCCCGATCAGGAGCAGACGACGACGTATTGCTCTTCCGTCGATCCTTGGCACCAGGCTTCCGATCTGGGATCGACCAGGCAGGCGCAGATGGGCTTTGATCTTTTCTTCACCAGCGGCGTCACTCGCGGACTCCCCGCCATGATTCCGGTCGCGATGCTCTACGACACTCCCGACAACGCGGTTGCCGAGATTGCCTACATCGAAAATCGCCACTATCCGATCTCCTACGTCGAAATGGGCGAGGAGGCCGACGGACAGTACATGCTTCCCGAGGATTACGCCGCTCTCTATGTGCAGTGGGCGGCCGCGCTCCATCGCCTCGATCCAACACTCAAACTCGGTGGGCCTTCTTTTCAAGGTGTGAACCGGGACATCGAGGTCTGGCCCGACGCCAGCGGCCGAGTCTCCTGGACGGTGCGCTTCCTCGACTATCTGAAGCAGCACGGACGCATGAAGGATCTTTCCTTCTTCTCCTTCGAACACTACCCCTACGACCCGTGCAAAACACCGTGGGGCGTTCTCTACGACGAGCCCGAACTCATCCGCCACATCATTAAGGTGTGGCACGAGGATGGCGTCCCCGCCGACATGCCAATGTTTGTCACCGAGGGAAATCTCTCCTCCGGCGCGAGCGAAACTTACCAGGACATTTTCTCCGGCCTCTGGCTGGCGGACTACGTAGGATCGCTGCTCGACGCAGGAGGCAAGGGTGTCTATTTCTTCCACTATCTGCCGTTGCCGATGGAGCCGGGTTGCAACAGTTCTCCAGGCACCTTCGGCATGTTCTCGGTGGATGCCTCCTACAAAATTCAGCAACCCCTTGCGCAATTCTTTGTCGCCCAACTCGTCAACCTGGAGTGGGCGCAACCCGGCGGTGGAGAGCACCAAGTCTATTCGGCCAAGTCCGATATCGACGACGGAGCGGGCCGCGAACTCGTCACTGCCTATGCTCTGAAGCGTCCCGATGGCGAATGGTCGCTGCTCGTAGTCAATCGTGATCAGGAGACCGCTCACCGCGTCCGCATCGCGTTTCGTGGAACTGCGAATTCCGCTTCGAGTTTTGCCGGTTCGGTTGAGATCGCAGCCTTTGGCAGCGCTCAGTACAAGTGGAACCCGCCGCGTACTCGCTTCATGGCACACGCCGAAATAGCTGCCGCGCCCACGGTGGTTGCCTACACGAACGGCATGGCGGATCCCGACGGCCCCATCTTGCGCTCGAAGCAGGACAGCGGCAAAGATGCTGTTTATGCTTTGCCGGCGGCGTCGGTCGTGGTGATTCGCGGAAAGGTTGCGGTTCCCTAGAACGCGGGCGGAAACCCGCCGCCAGACGTGCAGTACCTTATTTATCAACACGTTTCCCTGTAATATGACCACCGTAACGGCGGGATAAGCCTTCTTCTGCTATACTGACGTTAACGCTTTTGCTACGGTTTGCTAGTCACGCGGGGATCCTGTTGGATCCGATACACTTCCGCATTTCCTGCCCGCCGTTTGGTTCCAGCGCCAATTTCATTGCGAGCGGCATGCGAAACTCGGGCAGGTGTCTGAGAAATTACAAGTAAGCCCCTCCAGAAAGAAAACAATCGAATGACAACATTTACCGAACTGCCCCTCTCTGCTGCCTTGCAGCAGAAGTTGGCGGCGGCTCAATTCATTACCCTCACCCCCATCCAGGCGAAAGCCATCTCTCCTGCCCTCGAAGGCAAGGACGTAATCGGCACCGCCCAGACCGGCACCGGCAAGACTCTCGCGTTCCTGATTCCAATCATCGAGATGCTGCGTGCTGAATCGTCTAAGAGTGAGGCACCCAAGAACGTCCGCGCCCTGGTCCTCTTGCCCACACGTGAGCTGGCCATGCAGGTTCACGAGCAGTACGAACAGCTACGCGACAAGAACATGCCCAAGGCGGCGCTCGTGATCGGCGGCGTAGCGGAGAAGGCTCAGATCAACAGCCTCCGCTCCGGCTGCGAATTTGTAATCGCTACTCCGGGACGCTTGCAGGATTTCATCACTCGCAAGTTCGCGGACCTGCGGCACGTGAAGATCCTAGTGCTCGACGAAGCCGACCGCATGCTCGATATGGGCTTTCTTCCCGCCATCCGGCGTATCCTGCAGATTCTGCCGCAGCGCCGGCAGACGCTCTGCTACTCAGCCACCATGGAACAATCGGTGGCCTCGCTGGTGAATGACTACACCCGCGAACCAGTGCGAATTGCGCTCGGTTCAACTCTGAAGCCTGCGGAAAGCGTCCAGCTCGAAGCTTACGAAGTACGGCCGTCCGAAAAACTCGATGTCCTCCGCCAGTTGCTCTATGGAGAAAAGGGACAGACCCTGATCTTCACCCGCACCAAGCGCGGCTCGCAGCGGCTGGCCAAGGAACTCGAACGCGATGGCTTCTCGGCCGCCATGATTCACGGCGACCGCACCCAGTCCCAACGCAACGCCGCCTTGAGCGGATTTCAGGAAGGCCGCTACCAGGTCCTGGTCGCGACCGATATCGCATCGCGTGGCTTGCACTGCGATGACGTCGCGCATGTCATCAACTACGATCTGCCCAAGATGGCGGAAGATTTCATCCACCGCGTCGGGCGTACCGGACGAGCTGGCTCTCTCGGCCGAGCCTCCACGCTGGTTACAGGCGTCGAGGTTCTGGAACTGCGCAATATCGAGCGCACCTTGAAACTGCGCATCGAACGCAAGCAGGTGAACGCGGCGGCCGACGATCGGCCGAAGCGCTTTGTGGAAAACACCCTGGTATCGCGCACATTAACCAGATTGCCGGGCGAGGTTTTTGTTTAGCAGTTAGTGGAGCGACGGGCACCCTCGCCCGTCCCGCCCCGGGCCGAGACGCCCGGCATTCCACCATCTAACTCTCATTAGAATCGAATCGGCTTCGCCGGAGCCTTGCGCTCCGGCGAGTTTTCTAAAACGTCTAGCGATCGCTTGTCTTTGCGCCGTGCGGCATGGATAGCTCAACCGAGCTGGGTTCGTCGTCGTCGGCCCCAATGCGGAACAGCGCGGCTTGGGCTTCGGCGAGTTCCCGCATCTCACGCATTTCTTCCGCCTCGTCCACCACTACACCTTCCGGCTTTTCGTCCTTCCGCTGCGTCTTGCGCTCGCTCTTGTCTCGCTGTTTCTGTTGGCGCGCTTGTTCTTTCTGACGTTTGGTAAATGTTGATCGGCCTCGTGGCATGCAAATCTCCCCGTAATTTCTAATTTTTATTATGATGGCCGGCTACATGGATGGTCTGTAGCGGTGGCCCAGCTTTTGTCCCTGGAATCGACGACCGCATTAAGCATCGGTCGTTTACTTCGAATCTTAACCATAATTATAACCTCGACCGAGTCGTGGCGCACTACGGCGCTGAGCACGCGAGTTTGACACGCTTATAAGCCGCGCCTATACTGCGCCTCCGGAGAGATCGCCATGTCGAAACCCTCGCTCGCTATTTTCCTGATTGCCGCCCTTGCCTGCGCCACGCTGAGCTTTGCGGAAGACCACCGCAGAGTGCATCAACCCAAACTGACGCCGCAAACGAGCGGCACGACGCAGGGGCTGATTGCGGTCAGTCCGGTCGACTCGCGCGTGGTTTGGGCATCCGGCCGCGGCGGCACATTTCTGTTGACCACCAACGGCGGAGAGACATGGAAAGCCGCTGTCGTGCCGGGAGCCGATGCGCTGCAATTCCGCGACGTACAGGGCGTGAGCGAGAAAATCGCCTATCTGCAATCCATTGGAGACAACCCCACAGATTTTCGCATCTACAAAACGGTAGACGGCGGCGCGACCTGGACGATGCAGTTCCAGAACCAGAATCCCAGCGCGTTTTACGATTGCTTCGCCTTCTGGACGCCCAGGCGCGCCATCTCCCACAGCGACTCGGTGAACGGAGTGTTCCCCGATCTCCGCACCGCCGATGGAAAAACCTGGCAGGACATCAGCGGCAACATGCCGCCCGCGTTGCCGGGAGAAGCGTCGTTCGCGGCGAGTGGTACTTGTGTAGCCACGCAGGGTGAGAGCAACGCATGGATTGCGACCGGCGGCTCGACGACGGCAAGAGTCCTGGCGACCAGAGACCGGGGAAATACCTGGAACGCGTATGGCACCCCGCTCGTGAGTTCGCCCAGCGCCGGCGCATTCACCGTCGATTTTCGCGACCCTTGGCACGGCATAGTGGGCGGCGGCGATTTGGACCCAGCCGATCCAAACAACGCGCGGACGGCGACATCGAACGATGGCGGCCAAACCTGGAACCTCACCAACGCGCCCCCAGTGACCGGAGCCATTTTCGGCCTGAGCTACGTGCGTGAGATTGGCCACGGCCACGGTCAAGGTCGCGACCAGGGAAGACACGACGAAGGCGACCGCGCTGTGGTCATTACCGCCAATGCGGGAGGAGCGGCTTGGACTCCCGATGAGGGCAACACCTGGTTCACGCTGCCCGGTGTGACCGGCTACTGGGCGGTGGCTTTTGCAAGTCCGAAAGCGGGATGGCTGGTCGGCACCGGAGGTACCATTCTGAAGATCAGCTTCTAATGGAACGTTCTAGACCAAATGGAGCGACGGGCGTCCTCGCCCGTCCGGCCTGGGCTGGACGCCCGGCTCTCCACCAGCAAACCGACCCACGACGACGCGACCGGTGCGCACAACTGTTTGCCACCTGCGACAGCCGCGTGTTACCATCAAAAACGTTACGAAAACGAGAAGAGACAGGAGTGCAACAGGTAAGTGCTAGCCAGAGAGCAAAAGCAAACCGTCGTTGACACGTATCGCACGCACGCTACCGATACCGGCAGTCCCGAAGTTCAAATCGCGCTGTTGAGCGAGCGCATTGGTCAGTTGACGGAACACTTCAAAACGCACCAGAAAGACCACGGCTCGCGCCGCGGACTTCTCATGATGGTGAGC